>Ga0209572_1000100_pt1 | contig 191027 bp, 151 predicted proteins | sample EBPBio232012_DNA_FD_185867 | JGI IMG/M metagenome (GOLD analysis project Ga0209572, IMG submission 185867) | Wastewater treatment Type I Accumulibacter community from EBPR Bioreactor in Madison, WI, USA - Reactor 1_1/23/2012_ DNA (SPAdes)... | ecosystem: Engineered > Bioreactor > EBPR >...
CTTTACAAAAAGCAAAGATACTGCAAACATAAGATACATTTCGTACCGGCTCAGTCTATCCCTGGTATGCCTGATCCCCCCAGAACAGTCATACTTCCGTTTCGAATGAGCAATGTAAAATTGAAAGAAATAAATTATTTAATCAAAAAAAGTTATCCACATTTAAATTACTGATTAGAAAAAGTTGTCAACTAAAATCATGGAACTTCAATTTCCAATTTCCAATTTCCAATTTCCAATTTCCAATTTCCAATTTCCAATTTCCAATTTTAATATTGCTATTTCTCAATTTTGCAAGTGTCAACTTGTATAGTCAGTCTGCAATTATTACAGGACCAAATGAACTCGAAGTGGGAATTCCTGCTAATTTTACCGTTACTTTTACTCCTTCAACTAATACAAAATTGCAACAGGTGGCAACTCATTTTCAGTGGTCTATTCCGAATTTAGGCACTGGAGGACAGGGTCAAAGCAATATTAAAGGGTATATCAAATCCTTGAGTGAAAACCATCCTTTTAAATTGAACCCGACGAGTACCAATACATGTACTATTCCGATTCAGTTGGGAGATTTGTTTAATGAGGCGACTTCTGATATTATTGAAGTAACTGTTTTTTATAATTATAAAAATTCTAACGGCGAAATAGAAAATACTACTTGTTTTGCAACAAAATACATAAGTTATCGTAGAGTATTCGATCCCAACATATCACCTACTGCCTTCCAAAAGTGTTGCACTCAGCCATTTCTTTGTGTTGCTACCGGAGCACAAGATGCCAATGTATTCAACTGGACTGTGAGTAACTCTGTTATACAATCAGGTCAAGGAACTAACCAAATAGTAATAGCTCCCAATGCCACCGGCAATATTAGTGTCACTTGTATTGCTTCACGTTCTTATGCGATTGCGGCATATACCAGAACGACGGAACAGGTTATTAATAGGGTAGAGCCGGAGGTGATTATCGTAGGAGATGATTTTATCTGTAAGGGTGAAGAAAAAACATTTTGCATCAAAGATTTTGCTAACTTATGTGGTGTGACAGGCATCGCATGGAAAATACCAAACAATTTATCAATAATTAGAGGAGACAGTACGGAGTGTATTACGGTAATTCCAAGCCAATTGGTGCCGGATAGTACCACCGGTCAAATATCGGTTGAATACTCCTTTGAAGGTGGCTGCAAGGTTTCTGATCAACACAATTATACCATATATTCAAGTGGAGTTCCACCAGTGCCCTCGGGAACAATTTATGCAACAATTTCTCCGGAAGCCTCAGACTGCCATGGCCCTTATATCGTTAGCTTCCAAGCAAACAACCCATATACCAATGGAATTACCACCATAACACCCAGAATAGTAAGCTTTGAAGATGATCCGATACATGGTCAAAGACCCAAGAGAATAAAAGTATGCTATGTCAATCTTTGTTCTGATACAATGTCATGTACCACATTTCTTCTTTACCCACCTGCTCCATGTCCACCATCACAGTACCTTGTTGTAGGGAATCAAAAGAGTATCATAGCTTCATCGCTGCAGGGTACATCGATGAAATTGGAAGAGGATGCAATAACAAATACTTTAGCCAATATAAGTTCTATTACCTCTCGAAATGAGAATTTTACTATTTATCCGAATCCATTTACAGATTATCTCCAAATAAACTTACCTCCTAATTTTACGGGAATGATAAAAATCAGAGACTTGAATGGGAACAGTGTGTATGACCGAAAAATTATGGATTGCAATCAAGTAACATTAGACGTAAGTAAGATTTTTAGTAAAGGGATATATATTTTATCCATCACTTCCGAACAAATATACTATATTACCCCTATAATAAAGTATTAGAATTATGAAGCCTTTTAAATTAATATTAATTATTATCATTCTGATGATGATTCAGTCCAAGGTATCCGGTCAACGCGACCATAGAGTATGGACGGTAGGAATGACGTATCAACCATTTCTTTATTGGGCGTATAATAAGGGGGAGTCACAATATATGCCAAATCAATACCCTATAAAGCCGGGAAAATTTAATGGTAAGGCGCTTGGAGTATGGTTAGACTATAAGTTGTCTGATAATATAGACTTGAATGTTGAGTTAACATATTCAATGCAAGTTCAAAAATATAAATATTCTTCTGGGTTCACACAAATAGATTCAGTCAATAAAGAGTATCATTTTGGAGATGATGTAATTAATACTTATGAAATTATAAAAATGCCAATCATAATAGGGCTTAAACAAGAAATAGTGTATGACAGTGGGGTAAAGATAGGACTTTATTTAGGTCCCCAACTATCCTATTTAATGAAATATTCACTTGAGTATTTTCAGCATCCTAAGGTAGATATTTATAAGCCTGGGACTGATCAGAAAATTGGATTTTATTTTGATCGAGATTCAGTGATTAATTATAAAAAATATGAAAAATATAATCTTTACCAAGAATATACAGGTTACTTTTCAGATACAACTATAATAAATAGAATTAAACAAAAGAAAGGACTCAAAGATTTTACAGTAGGTGTTGTGGGGGGGGTAGAGATTTCAAAAGAATTTTTTGATATAATTTCTATTAGAATAGGGAGTAGAGTAGAGTATGACCTTACCCGGATGGAAATAGGGAAAAATCGACCAGTGAGTGCAATGTATTATAATCCTTTAAAAACTAGACCTTACACACACCAGGTGCGGTTTGGGTTAACGTTGAGTGTGGGATATAGGTTTTAGAAAAAGGTTAAACCCGAATTCATATTAGAGGTACAATAGTTTCTTTAAGAAATATGAAGCTAACTTTTAGCCAGGTGCATTCAAAATAGTTATGAAATTATCAATTTACATAATACTGATATTCAACTTGTTGTGATTTAGTTAGATGTAATTCTTCTTAAAGGCAAAATATTGTCTTTAAGAAATATATTGCTAACAGTTTGTTGTGTTGAAATTCAAATAGTCACGAATCAATTTATTTACAAATATATGATAATCAACTTGTTGCGATTTTGTTAGATGTAATTCAACAGTAAAGGTTTTGTAAAACCGTATAATGCTGATTATGAGGGTTAATCCCGATGTACGAATCGTTTCAATGGTTTCTGTAAACCATTGATTACGAGTCGTAAATCGATTCCGAAATTGTCTAATGCGGGATTTGGGTTAAAACTTGGCTATAGGAGTTTATAATAAATTATACGAATTGTAACAAAAAATAGACCAAACTATTTTATTGTTTTCCATCGTAATACCGCTGATACTTTTAAATAAGTCAATATGTCTTTTCCATTAATTGGTATATAATAAAAGTCAAATCGTTATTAAAGATGAAAGTATAGACCAGAGAGGGTAAACGTGTGAAACCACAATTTAAATTCAAATCAAAGTGATTATACCTGTAGATTGATAATAAAGTTTTTAAGAGAAGCAGTCCAATTTTCCAATTTAATCCCAAATTCAGCAGTAAAGGTTTTGAAAAATCGTAAAGTGCTGATTATAAGGGACGTATCGATTTAAAAGTCGTTTCAATATTTTTTTGAAATCATTGATTACGAAACCTTTATCGTTTTAACATTTTCAAATGCGGAATATGATTTAATTCAAATTAGGATCGTCGTCAACTTCAAAAGTACCAAAATCAAACATCAGCGTAAATCTCAATGTGTTGTCCAATGCACTCCTTGTATTTCCTGTAGGAACAAGATAAGAAAGGTTGAGGCCAAATGTCGTATATTTTAAGCCCAGCCCAAGCGTGAAATACTTTTGGTTTCCTTTTAATGGACTTTCATATTGATATCCTGCTCTTAGAGCAAACTGGTCATTATACCAATATTCTGCTCCTACGCCAAATTGACATTCACGTAATTCTTCCTTAAAACCTCCAGCTGCATCGGTAAATGAACCCAAAATTGCCGGTAATAGCGCCTTTTCTCTATAATCAGGTACTCCGTTTTGATTCTCATCTTTCAAAGAAGGATCCGGACTTGGTACCAATAATTTATTAAAGTCAACACCTAATGTTATACGATTGTATTGATCCATATCTACGTCCCAGGCTAATCCGATGCCTAAATTGGCAGGAAGCAGGTCACGAGCAGGTGATGCCTTGGTATATGAAATACGTCCACCTAAGTTGGTGATAGCAACACCCAATGCGAGATTACTTTTAGTATTTGTCTTAAGAGGCGTACGATAAAATACGGATATGTCGGCAGCTCCGGTCTTGGCTGTCTGTACATCTACACCATTGACAATCTGACCGGTGGCTAAATTAGAATAAATAAATTTACCGGTAAGTGCACCAAACAACTTATCTCCAAGTGATCGGCTATAACCTACGGCAATCTCAAATTCATTGGGCTTGCCATATCCGATTATATTGCCCTGTGTGTCTGTAAAGGTAAAGTCTCCTAAAGAAAAATACCGCACAGAGGCAGAGATTGCTTCTTTTTTACTGAATTTATAGTATCCTGACAAGTAGGCTAAAAAAATATCATTTAAACCTAATCCCTTTAACCATGGCACATAACTCAATGACATACCGCCATCCTTAGTTGATGTGGCCAGCTTGGCAGCGTTGAAGTGCATTGCATTGGCATCCGGCGATATAGCCATGCCGACTCCTCCCATTCCGGAAGTCCTGGCATCCGGGACGATTCTTAAAAAAGATGTTACCGTGGATATTGAGTTACGACAAGGCGAACCATCAGGTTCTATCCAATTGCCGGATCCGGTGGGGCTTTCAACACATGTGCCGGATGATTGAGCGTATGAATCTTGACAAACAAATAAGGTGAGTAAGATAATTGAAAAGTGGATAAATACTTTCATATTATGATGTATGATGTATAACTTTGATTAAAATGACCGCAAATATAAACTGTTATTTCTGAATTTTATTGTTTGGTTAACAATTGTAATATACTATTTCAATAGAACTAGCTTTTGAAAATCCGATGTAACTACTTTATTTTCTTTCAATAATGACTGATATATCTTGACTTTATATATATAAATTCCCTTGGCTAACTGATCGCCGTATGCGTCTTTTCCATCCCAAATGCCCGTTTGAAACCGTTTTCCATTAGGGCTTAAGGGCTCTCTGATGGTTTTGATTAACTTGCCGGCAACAGTGAAAATATCAATTTGCGCTTCAATAGTGTTGTTTTGTGAATCAAATTCAAACATGAAGCTTGTGGCTGTTGTGAAAGGATTCGGGTAGTTGAGTACATGTGTTATTGAGTTTTGTTCGCTATTGGAAACAATAAATGCTACCTCAGCCTCTGCCTTATTGTTAGCAATGTCCCAAGCTCTCAATTTGAGCGTATATTCACCTGCTTCGAGCTTGTCCATTTGGTATTTAACTTCACCTTTTTTGTAATCGTCTTTGTCCGATACATAGAAGTCATTCATGATTTTCTCCGTGGATGCGTCCTGATTGAGCGTGCTAATAATTTCGTGTCCTATCTTACTTTTAGAAACATTGATGCCATAGTCGTCACTCAATTTAGCAATCAATATTGGTGTAGTATTGACTGTGCCGCCCTCTTTAAAGTTCAAATCATTGAGATACAGTTCAATAAGCGGTGGTTGGTTGTCAGAAATAGGATTGTTGCTTTCTCCGCCAATATTTATTTTCGAATTATAACCGATGGCGTCATAGATTCCATTTTCTGCATAAAATACCAACTTTCCTGTATCGATGGCATAATTGATATCCTTGGGAATATAGAAATCAAGCGTCCATAACCCTTCTTTTACCGTTGCCTTGCCTTTGAAAAGTGAATTATTTTGGAAGAGTATAGGATAATTGGCTCCATTTCCATCATTTCCTCTGGCTAATAGGTTGAAAGATTTGTCGAAAACAGTAACGGTAACAGTTCCATTGAAATCATGAATAATGTCATTGTTGCCATTGCGTACACTTCCGCTGATTTGAATATAATCCAATGCGTGCAGGGTATCCGGAGCATTTTCATTTAATTCCTTGTTGTTTACCTTTTCTAATACAACTTTTTCCTTAGGAAAGGCAAGTGTCATGGAAGGGTCGCCAAAAAGAACAAAAGATAGCCGGTCTGCACCGGAAGAGTTGTTTTTTGCGGTAGCTAAAATTTCACCATTGGAAAGGAATGCACCATTGGGTTTGCTATATATTATCTGGAAAAGTTTGTTGATGAATACCTCATTGGAAGAGATATACACCGAGCGCGTTGTTGTCATAAGGCCTATCATGCCGGCCTCTGGTTTAGTAAAGCAAAGTTTTCCGACAGATGTAATTTCGGGATCGTCATAAGTGGCAAAGGAGCATGTTCCAGTAATAAACAATGGCAAACGGTAAGGATTTTTCATGCCATTGAGTGTCAGACGGTCAAATATTCTTTCCTGGGCAAGACCATCGACACCGCCATGCCCAATGTAGTTGGCAATTAAGACGCCATTATTAAATTGATCATTCATCGCTTGTACAGCAGTTGGGTAGCTTTGGCCGCCTAAAGTCGATTCTTGTTTGAATATATCCAAAAATATTTTTGAAAAATTGAGCATCGGATATGCCGCCTTAACTTTGGTGAAAAGTCGTTCAGATTGAACTATAAAGTTGTCACTTGTAGCATTATCCCAATCGTCTGAAATGAGCATTAAGTTGTTACGCCAGTCACCATAGGTTTCTTTATTGGTTTCGTATGTTTTTACCTTATTTATAATGGACTGCGCTTGACTTTTATCTTGAATGGGAAATCGCCCGACAAAGACATCGATAGCGCCATTTTCAATCTCTCCTTCATTTTCATCCAGAAATCCATAATAGTCGTCAGAAGGAATCGACCGGATAGGGTCAAATATACTTCTTGGATACTCGTAAACCGGAATATAATTAGAATTGACTTTATTGGAAGCCGATGTAAAAGTCAGGTTTTTGTAGTCATAACTGCCGTCGCCAAACAATAATATGTATTTAAATACATTAGGATCTCTCGAGTAGAACATTCTTGCCATGTCTCTTATCCCTGTAGGATCTTGTGCTCCACCTGAAAACTCATTTTTTATTTGTTCAATATCTATGGCTAGGACATTGATGCCTGAGGTCTTTCCCCTGTATGCCGCATATTGTTTGGCCTCATCTGCAAATTTTTGATGATACACAATGACCATGTCAGGTGTTGACAAACCATGGATATTTTGAGCTTCCACTAAACCAATTTTTTGTGGAACTTTAATATCAGATGCAGAAAAGCAAATAAATTCTCTTTGTTGAGGATACGGAGCAGTGATATCTCCTTTGCCATTGACGATGTTGAGTGGAAAACGATAGATGTTGAATAGGTTGGTAATGTCCCATATTGCGGCATCGTTTGGTAGGTCATTTAGGAAATATTGGATGTTGCCACTGATTCCGGGGTTGTTAAGTCTAAAAAAAATGGATTCTTGAGACTTCGTAAGGTAGCGTCTTACGTTGATTTCGGCATAGTCAGGCCAACCCAGACTTTCTGTAGCGACCTGCGGGAAGCTATAAGAAATATTCAATTGACCGCCTTTTTGAGTAAAAGGCAACTTTCCAGAATTATAAGAAGCTACTCTTGATTCGGAATCTTCGATATAAGTAGTGCCAAAGGATATGTCGGATGTTTGATTATCGGCTTTCATTTGGATAGTTGATTTGGATTTGCTCCTTACGGCAAATGCCATCTTAACTGTCCCGGTAGCTCCTGCGACGGCGTTATCGACTTTAAATATATTGGTCATATCCACATTGCGTGATGTGCCGGTGATGAGTTCATCCAGCCATATTTGACCTGCACCAAGCCGGGCATATTCTCTTAGAAGATTTACCTTATCTACTTCATATCTTTTATAAAAATCATAAGAGTCGGTCTGGAGTATGTGTTCCGAAGGGCTATTGGATATTTGAATCCTTTTGCCGGGGGAATCATTTATTTGAATAAAAAAATATTTAGAGTCATCGTAAATATTCGTCTTGCGTGTCAAAGTACTGTCAGTATCTTTGAAAACCTTATGCGAGCCTGGTGAATAGAACAAAATGTAGTCACTCGGATCCCACCGATCATCATTTTCACCTTCAATAAATACAGCTATTTCAGCTAAATCATCTATGCGCGGTTCGCTATTTAATTCAGGAAGGGAGCCTGCATTGGTTGAATAAATATGGATATTACGAGGATTTAATCCCGATGTTGAGATGCCCAAGTCGCTGAGAAGCTGGTTGTCTATTTTATATATGCCGGCATCTGTAGTACTTATTTTATATGTAGGGATGCTTTGCAAGATAGAATTAGAGGCGAATATGGGAGGATTATTTCTTTGTCTTAGGTCTTCATAAAGTGTTACCGTAAAGACAATGGAATCCAGCATCTGAAAGCTATTCATAGAAGTCCATTTTCCCGGTAAAAAAGTGATTACGGCAGTATTGTTTTCACGTCCGGCCCAATTTTGAAAAGTAGGATTTATCGAATTTAACCCTTCATGGAAAGGAATGGTTAGCGTATTTTTATTAAAATATGGAGTGAAGGTTACTTTGTCGGCTTGAAAATTTTTACCTATGGATATTTGTGTAGAAATAAGCGCAACTTGATTGTGAATTTGAGCTTCACTATAAGGGAAAATGAGGACGCCTTTCTCTTTCAAACCCTTGGTGGCAGCATCTTGAAAATCAACTAAGCTTAACGTATGCGAAATAGTTGTCTGGCTTGACAAAAAGTTTATTGAAAAGAAAAAAGTAGTGAAGCAAATTAATTTTAAGAAAAATAATTTTGCTTTTTGAAAGAACAGTGATGGAATAATATCCTGCATAAAAACGTATTAATATACTAAAATGTATTGGTCTAAGAAACCGTTATATTTATTTCAAAATAGATGTAAAAATAAGAACGATTGTTGCCAAATAATATTTTAAATTTTGTTGCAAATATAATATATTAACATATTTGGGTTTGCAATTTTGAAGTCATACTAAATTTGTATTACATTTGGAGTTTTAAACTGAAATTTATGGGTAAATTAATAGCTGTATTGAGTTTTGTTATGTGTTCCTTAGCTCTCGGTGCGCAGGATCCGGTGTTTTCCCAGTTTTATGCCCATCCATTGGAGTTGAATCCTGCCTTGGCTGGAAATAGTGGAGGTACGCGAATAGGAATGAATTATCGGAATCAATATAACTTATTGTCATCCAATTATGTGACGTATGCTATCGGGGCAGATCAGTATCTTCCTTCTCTCAATAGTGGAATAGGGATTTCATTGATGGCGGACGAAGCCGGTCAAGGTATATATAAAACGTACAATGGCGAGCTTTCATATTCTTATGAAGTGAGGTTTAAAGATGATACCAAAGTCAGAATGGGCATTCAAGTAGGATTTATTAATGTATCTCTTGATTATGAAAGGTTCTTATTTATGGATCAAATAGATCCTGTTCATGGGCCGATCAGTCCAGGTGGATTGCCATATCCATCAGCTGAAATACCTCCGGATTTCAAAAACAAAACCTCTCTGGATATGGGTGCAGGTGGAGTAGTCAGCAATGAGAAGTTTTATGTGGGTATCGGCATAAAGCATGCCAATCGACCGGATATCAACTTCTATTCGGCTGAAAGTAATACAAAAAAAGGGATGGCGATGAGGCTAACGGCAATGGGAGGCTTTAGAATTCCTATAGGCCAAGAGCGCTATGGTCGTCGCTCAGAGATGGCATTAGTTCCCAATATACTCGTCGTAAAACAATCCAATTTAGGGCAAATCAATGTTGGCGCATTGGTAGAAATGAGATCGTTAAATTTCGGCTTATATTATCGCAATGGCTTTTATAATCCGGATGCTGTCATCGCCGTGGTGGGATATAATGCAGGGGCATTTAAGGTCGGCTATAGTTATGATGCCACAATAAGTAAATTGGGAATTGGATCAGGCGGTGCCCATGAATTGAGTCTTAGTTATGTATTTTATCAGGATAATGGTGGTAAATATCATGACTGTACAAAGATATTTAGATAAATATGCATTTTTACAAAAGATAATATCATAAAATGCTGTTAAAAGCGTTAAAAAAAATGTAGGTAAAATTTTGCACAGAATTAATTAGTTGTATCTTTGACCTTCTAAAATTAAACAAGTAGAATTACAGTGAAGCCAATATTTAATTAATTTTACTCCGTAAAGTTGATGAATACTGGATAACTGGCTAAAAACAGATTATTTAAAAATGAATCAGGCATTCAAAATTTTTATTCTTTTGGGTTGTGCACTGCTAACTTTAGGCTCGTGTAAAAAGAAAGAAGAGCGTTCTAGCACAACAGGTTGGGTCTATAATGACCAAAAGTGGGGTGGATTTACTAAATCTAGTGCACTTGATCAAGCTACCGGTCCTAATTTGGTCTTGGTGGAAGGAGGAACATTTACCATGGGAGCTACTCAGGAAGATGTAACTTATGAATGGAACAGTGTTCCACGAAGAATTACCGTGAATTCATTCTATATGGATGAAACTGAAGTGTCTAATATTGACTACCGAGAGTATGTTTATTGGACCAAAAGAGTTTTTGGAGAACATTATCCTCAAGTTTGGCGTAATTCTTTGCCTGATACCATGTGTTGGAGAGAAGAATTAGCTTATAATGAGCCTTATGTTGAGACTTATTTTAGATTCCCTTCTTATGACGAGTATCCGGTGGTCGGCGTATCGTGGATACAGGCTAATGAATATTGTAAATGGAGGTCTGATAGAGTCAATGAGATGATGCTCATTGAAAAAGGTATTTTGAATCCAAATCCTGAACAAAAAGATAGCGATAACTTTAATACTCAAGCATATTTGTATGGTCAGTACGAAGGAAGTGTTAAGAAAAACTTGAAAGATGTCGCTACCGGTGGAGAAAGAAAAGTAACCTACGAAGACGGTATATTATTACCTGCCTACAGATTACCGACAGAAGCAGAGTGGGAATATGCAGCGCTGGCTTTACAAGGCAATATGCTTTCAGCTAAAGATGAAATCGTAACGGATCGTCGTATTTTGCCATGGAATGGTGATTCTCCTCGTTATCAGAAAAGAAATAAATACATGGGTAAGATGATGGCTAACTTTAAGATAGCTGGAGGTGATTATATGGGTGTATCGGGCAATTTGAATGACCGCTCATCTGTACCGGCTAATGTTAGAAGCTACTTCCCGAATGATTTTGGATTGTACAACATGGCAGGAAACGTTTCAGAGTGGGTAGCTGATGTATATCGACCAACTAACTCAATCACTTTAAGAGATGTTGATAATCAAGATCTAAACCCATTTAGAGGTAACGAGTTTAAGCAGATGGTCTTAGGCTCCGATGAAAAACCGGTTGAAAAAGATAGCTTGGGTAGGCTGAAATATATGCTTATGGTTGACTCCACAATAGCCAATAGGGAGAATTTCAAAAAAGCAGATGTGCGAAACTACCTTGACGGTGATGAGGCCTTTAATGGTGTATATGAATATGGTGTAAGCTCTTTGATTACTAATAAGTCAAGAGTGATTAAAGGCGGTTCTTGGGCGGATAGACTTTTCTGGTTGTCTCCTGGAGCAAGACGATTCAAAGACGAAGATAAGTCTGATCGTACAATTGGATTTAGATGTGCTATGACCCGTATGGGAAGCCCTGAAGGCAATGGTGCTGCTAGCGGAAATCAATTCGGCAAGCAAAAGAAAGTAAAACGAAAGTATTAATAATCGTTTAAAAATATAAATCCTCACAATTAACTTTGTGGGGATTTTTTGTTTATATAATATGACATCATTGTTAAATAGATTTTTAGATCATCCATCAATAACAATTGATACTAGAACAATTGTACCCGGACAAATATACTTTGCCATCAAAGGCGAACATTTTGATGGGAATCAGTTTGTAATGCAGGCCTTAGAAAAAGGTGCATCTATTTGTGTGTCATCTGATAAAACATTTTTAGGAGTTGAAAATGTTGTTGTGGTTGACGATACTTTAAAAGCCTTGCAAAAACTTGCTTCAGAATACCGATTGACATTTGATATCCCGGTTTTAGCCATAACTGGATCAAATGGAAAAACCACTACGAAAGAACTCCTTGCAACGGTATTACAGACAAAGTATAAAACGCACTATACTCTTGGCAATTTGAATAATCATCTCGGAGTGCCGTTGACTTTATTGGCAACACCTAAAGATGCTCAATTTATAATCGTCGAAATGGGAGCCAATCATCAAGGAGAAATCCATGATTTGTGCAAAATAGCTCTGCCGGATTATGGTGCAATAACAAACATTGGTATTGCTCATATTGAAGGATTCGGCAGTCCTGAAGGAGTAAAAATAGCGAAATCAGAATTGTTTTATCATGTAAATACTTATGGGAAGAAGTTTTTTTTAAATACTACTGAACAAAGTCTTTTATTTTTGCAAGACCCCAATAATAAGCGAATTAAAGAATTGGATTATGGTGGAACTTTTATTGAACCACGGGATTCGGATAATGGTTTTTTGATTATTAATTATAGAAAAAAACGTGTTGTTACTAACTTAGTTGGCGACTATAACATGCCCAATTTAGTGTTGGCGCTTGGCGTAGGAGAATACTTTGGATGCGACCCTGATTTGATGATAGATGCTATCCAATCGTATCAACCGACAAATAACCGCTCTCAGTTAATGAAAATTGATGAAGTTGAAATAATAATGGATGCTTATAATGCCAACCCTTCCTCCATGAGTCATGCTGTAGATAACATTATAAACTTGAAACAAGTCGATAGGGGAGTTATATTGGGAGATATGCTTGAATTGGGTGAGAACTCTATGATGTATCATAGGCTTATCTTGCAAAAGATACGCGATGCTAAAGGTGTAATATCAATGGTAATTTTAGTGGGTCCTCAATTTTATGCATTAAAAGTTGATTTTCCTGAATTTATATATTACAAAAATACAGATGAAGCCAAAGTTGGATTACATTGGTCACAATATTCAGGTTATAAAGTATTGATAAAAGGCTCGCGCGGCTTACAATTAGAGAAATTAATTAACTAATGCGTCAATAGCATTGAATATTGACATCAAGCGTGGAGATAATTCTCCCTTTGAAGAAAAAGCATAATCTTCATACATACAAGGCACATTCTGATAGTTTTTTAAATGATCCGGCAAAGTTGTTGGATATTGGGCATACCATCGGTTGTTATTGTCATCTTTATAAAAAGAAATATGTTCGTATGGCAAACATTCGTTGATTGTAAATTCAGTTAAGTGAGGTGTAACCCATACTTGAGAATAGCTAATTACTCCATCTACAAAGTAGTAAATAAATTGGGCAAGTGTATCAGTGCTTATTTCATCTTCAATAACGTCATTAAGTCCGGTCAAAATAGTGATTTGTGTGCCGTTGAAGCCTGCACTTCTTGCTATCTGATTAAACTCTTGAGCAGTGAGACCACTTGAATACGTGGTTTTGCGACCGGTAATATCACTTTGTTTTAGAGCAGACACATCGGCTACTAAAATATTTGAAAAAGCAATAGGCATGCTGAGTGTTTCAATTTGGTTGACTAGAGACCCTAATCTATAACTGTCAAAATATTGGTTGGGAATAGATGCTTCTGCTGATAAATGCTGTTGTGTAGCTGATATACCTATATTGAGAACTTGCTCCATACTCCGAGTGCTAAACTTGGAAATTATATCGGAACAATAGGATAAAGAGTTATGAATAATTTGAATATTAGAGGTAATATTAGCAATATCTGTTGCCTGAAGAATAAAATTTAAATCAGAAAGTTCTTTTTGTAAAATAAATATCTTACATTTGCTTTCAGACAATATTTCATTGATTAATGTAAATTGTTGAGCATCATCTTTCAATATTCCTAAGAAATAAAAATTCATTGAAATATTCCTTTGAAATGAATATTTTTTAATCAATGTTGATATACTTTCTAAGATTTTAACGTCTAAAGAAACGAATAATACATTTTTGGGGTTATTTAAAATAATTGAAGTTGAATTTTTATCCAATTCAGAGCAAAAAGGAAAGTTGAATGGATTAAGGATATTGAGATTAAATAACATATAATTAAGAAATATTGTAAATAAAGGATAAAGATGGATATTATTTATATAAATTTATAAATTAAATCTATCTTTGCGGGCAAAATCTTAAATTTAAATACTGAATATAAAAATAGATTTCCTATGATTAAGAGAATGTACATTTTAATCTTTGTTCTAAGTTCTATTGTTACTTGGAATGAAGTAAATGCTCAAAACGAATCATTTAAATCTCCGGTTATTACCGATGAAATGACGGTTAACCCAGATCAAAATCGTGAATGGAGAGCAGGACAGAGCAAATATTCTGCCAAGCCTAAAAACATGTGGGAACTTGGAATAAATGTTGGACGCTTTGCAATTAGTGGTGACGTACCAACTACCGCCTTCCCGGGATGGGGTGCAGGGCTTCACTTAAGAAAAGCCATTAATTATGCCCTTTCTATTCGTTTAGATGGAGCATACATGACCACAAAAGGATTTGACGACAGATTAAGTTCCGGAAGTGTTATGGCTTTAGAGCAGTTACCTGATTACGGTTCAGTTACCAATGATATGTATCGTAATTATAAGAATACTACTTTAAGTGGTTCAGTCGAAGCCATATTTAATATTGGTAACATTCTTTTTCATAAAGAGAGAAATAAGTGGAATTTTTATTTAGGAGTGGGAGTTGGAGCTATTTCCAGAGATACCAGAGTAAATAATTCGGCAAATGGAGTTCCAATCAACTGGAATGCATTGAACCTTAATGTAGATGACAAGTATTCTGACAATGTTAAGAAGATTAAAGATGCTATGGATTCTGAATACGAAATTAAAGTAGGTAATAAGCGTGATGTTTCACCATTATTTAATGATGGTAACGTTTCTGTTACTATTCCTTTATCTGTAGGTATATCAAGAAAGATCAACAAAAGAGTTAATTTATCTTTGGAGCATAAGTATTATTGGGTTGACAATGATACATGGGATGGATTTGTTAACCGCTCAATTTACGATCAGACTAATTCAAGAGATGCAGGTCAATATACATCACTTAGATTGGGTATCAACCTTGGTAAGTTTGATAAGAGAACGGAGCCATTGTATTGGATGAATCCATTAGATGGAGCATTGAACGATGTTGCCGAATTGAAGCAAAGACCTAAATTTGACCTAACAGATAGTGATGGTGATGGTGTAATTGATATGATTGACCAAGAGAAAAATTCTCCACAAGGTGCACCGGTTGATACACGTGGTATAACTTTAGATAGTGATAAAGATGGAATTCCTGACTACAAAGATGATGAACCATTCTCTCCTCCGGGATACGAAGTAGATTCTAAAGGTGTTGCAGTTATAACGGATAAGCCAGTCACAGAATCTCGCTTAGCAGAAGCTCTTAAAGCTACCAAAAATGACTGGTGGTTACCTATGATTCATTTTGACTTGGATAAATACTATGTTAAACCTGAGTTTTATGCTCAATTGAAATCAGTTGCTGATGTCATGAAGGCTAATCCTAATGTGAAAATCACTGTAAATGGTTATACCGATGCAAGAGCAGGTGACGACTATAACAAAGTATTATCATACAATAGAGCTAAGGCTGCCATCGACTTCTTAGTAGGGACATATAATATCCCGAGAGAAAGATTCATATTGCAATATGAAGGCAAGTCAGATCCCGTAATTCCGGGTTTGCCAGCTTCACACAACATTACCAAGCAAGCAGAAAGACAACAATATATGAACCGTCGTGTAGAGTTTAAAGTTGCTACTTCGGAGGATGTTGAAATGGCTCAGCCTACAGGTCCTAAAGCAGGAGCTAACACTCCGGGGTCATCTAGAAAAGGTTCTAAATACTCAGGTAATGCCAATTCAGGTTATTAATCTGAATTTGAATAAATAAAATATAAAGGGAGGTCGATAGGCTTCCCTTTTTTAATTTATTTTAAATATCTTTTTTATCATTTGATAGAAGCCATTATCTTTGAAAAAAAGTAAATAATATGTTTGATACTGATTTAAAGGGAAAAAAGGTTATAGTACGAGTTGATTTTAATGTTCCGTTGGATTCAGACTTACATGTGAGTGATGATACCCGAATAAGAGCAGCTGTACCTACGATTCAAGCTTTATTATCCAAGGGGGCTAAAGTGATTTTAATGAGCCATTTGGGCAGACCACTCAAGGATCTCGATGAAGCCGGAAATATCAAAGCAAAGTATTCACTAAGGAGTATCGTTAACAAAGTTTCGGAGAATATAGGTAGAGAAGTAGTTTTTATTTCTACGCCTTTGACCGAATCGAATATTAATGACGATATTGACCAGGTAGATGATCATAAAGTTATATTACTTGAGAATACCCGCTTTTATAAGGGTGAAGAAAAAGGAGACCGAGAATTGGCCCAAAAGATGGCGTCTCTTGCAGAATACTATGTCAATGATGCCTTTGGTACGGCTCACCGTGAACATGCAAGTACAGCAACAATAGCAAGGTTTTTTGATCAAGATCATAAGACATTTGGATTGCTCATGGATAAAGAAGTTACTAATATCGCTAAAGTCTTACACGATATAAATCGACCATTCTGTGCAATTATTGGCGGAGCAAAGGTGTCAGATAAAATTACATTGATCGAGAATCTAATGGACAAAGCGGATACGATTATCATCGGCGGAGGTATGGCTTTTACCTTTATCAAGGCGCAGAACGGTCAGATAGGAGACTCATTATGTGAGACTGATAAATTAGATCTTGCTTCTGATATACTTAAAAAAGCAGTGGAAAAAGAAGTCAAATTTTTATTGCCTGTTGACGCAAAAATCACACAAGGATTTAAAAATGATGGATTGTTTATTACGAAGCCAATCGATGAAATTCCGGATGGATGGATGGGATTAGACATTGGGGAGGCAAGTATAAGTCTGTTTGAACAAGAAATTCTGGAAAGCAAAACAATCTTGTGGAATGGACCAATGGGTGTGTTTGAATTTTCTAATTTTGCACAAGGAACTTTTGAAGTGGCAAATGCTCTTTCTAAGGCTACTTTGAGGGGTGCTTATACTTTAGTGGGTGGAGGAGATAGCGTGTCAGCAATATCACAAGCAGGTTTGGAATCAAGTGTTAGTTTTGTTTCTACAGGTGGTGGCGCAATGCTGGAGATGATTGAAGGAAAGGAACTTCCCGGAATTGCAGCAATCAAACACTCATGATGAGGGATATTCCATCATTGGAAGGTTTTAAAGAAGAGCTAATTAGGTTTAGACGTCACATCCATGCTCACCCTGAATTATCTTTTAAGGAAAAAGAGACGTCGCAATATATCTGCAATATTCTGGATGAATGGAAGGTTGAATATTCAGCTGGTTGGGCAGGTTTTGGCATAATTGCAACCATACAGGCTAATGTTCCGACAGAAGATTTTATTGCTATAAGAGCAGATATGGATGCATTGCCAATTACTGAGGAGAATGACGTGCCTTACAAAAGCAAAAGGAATGGCGTTATGCATGCATGCGGACACGATGTTCATACGACTTGTTTATTGGGTGCTATTAAGATCGTATTATCGCAAAGACAACGACTAAAGAGGAATGTCAAATTTATATTTCAGCCCGGAGAGGAACTTTTACCGGGTGGAGCGTCTCTAATGTTGAAGGAAGGAGCTATAGATCCTGCAAAATGTAGAGAAATCTATGCACTTCATGTTTTTCCTTCCCTGGAGACGGGTAAAATTGGATTGAGAAGTGGTCCATATATGGCGTCCTCCGACGAGCTTTATATAGAAGTTCAAGGTAAAGGAGGGCATGGAGGTATGCCACATTTGACGATAGATCCTATTTTGGTGGCGAGCCATATTATTACCGGTATTCAGTCTATCGTCAGTCGAAGGTGCGACCCGACGATACCTTGTGTTTTAACAATCGGCAAAATTAACAGTGAAGGTGGTGCCACCAATATAATCCCGACAAAAGTTCACTTAGAAGGGACATTCAGAACTATGGATGAGAAGTGGCGTGCTGAAGCACACAGTTTAATAGTAACATATTGTGAGTCTGTTGCAGCAGCACATGGTGCAGAGGCGAGGGTGATTATTAAAAAAGGATACCCTACTTTAGTCAATGATCCTGATATGGTCCACAAAGCAGAAAAAGCTGTTGCTAGGATTGTCGGAACGAATAATATAGAATATTTGCCAATTAGGATGACAAGCGAAGATTTTGCTTGGTTTACTCAGGAAATAAAAGGATGTTTTTTTCGATTAGGCACCGGAAATCAAAGGCTTGGCATTACAGCAGGAGTACATTCTTCACGTTTTGATGTGGATGAAGATTGTCTGATTATTGGTGCTCAATGTTTAGCATCAATATGTTTTGAGGAGTAGTAAATTATTTCCCGGTGGGATAATAAATCCATCATTTTTTCCTTCTTTTGACTTCTTGATCAATCAGGTCGAATTCTCGACTCATATCACCAGTAACTGAAGTGTTTTCCTGTGCACGGCGCATTAAATAAGGCATTACATCCTTGACTGGTCCATAAGGCATAAATTTGGAGGCATGGATTCCTGATTCAGCCAAATTGAAGGTCAAGTGGTCACTCATTCCATATAATTGACTAGTCATGATATGAGGATGGTTGCCGGGAATATTGTTTTTATCAATTAATTGTGCATAGAGTAAATTAGATTGCTGATTATGTGAAGCGCAGCATGAACCTATCTCATTAATATTTTCAATACAATAGGTGATGCCGAGGTTAAAATCATTATCGGTAGCTTCTTTACTTACATGGATAGGGCTTTCATATCCCAGATCTTCTGCTCTTTTTCTTTCTTTTTCCATGTAAGCTCCTCTGACTAATTTAGCGCCTAAGATGTAACCTTCATTTTTAGCTTTAACATGAGAAGCTTTTAAGAAACTTAGGCTGGCAGTACGATACATCTGAAAAGTATTATATACAATTGGCTTTTGAGTATTATAGCGAGCCATCATTTTGTCAACAATATCATCCACCGGATTCTGTATCCAGGTTTCTTCAGCGTCAATGAAGACCCCAATGCTATGATTATGAGCATTATAACAAATAGAATCAATTCTTTTGACCAAATTATTGTATTCTTCTGATTCTTTTGAGTCCAAAACTTCTTTATTGTGAAGCTTTTCCAATAAACCAAACCTTCCTAAACCAGTTAATTTGACACTTACTAAATTAATATAAGGTTGTTGGGCAGCAAATTCAATGGAACGTATTACCTGATTCATTGTTAGGTTAAAATCATTTTCTGTATCTTTTCCTTCTGCACCATAATCTAAGATCGTATAAATATCTTTAGAAGCCAATTTGTCAACGTTGCTCATGCATTCGAGTAAAGTGCGCCCGCCACAGAACTGTTCAAATAGTGTGTTTTTGAGGATTGTCTGAGCAAATGGAAAGTTAAAACGAATAGCAAAAAGCCCAAATTGAGTTCCTAATTTTACTAACCAAGGCTTATTCATTTTGTCAAATAACCAATGCATTTTATTCAATTCTGCATCTGTTTTTGTTGAAAAGGCAATTTCTGTATTAGAGAAATCCGGAATTTTAATATTCATTTCAATTAAGGTTAATATTTGGTCTCAAATATAGTTGATTCTATGGATATTTACGATGAAATAGTTATTTATTGAAGTTAAAATGGTGTTGTAAAGTCATGTCTTGACTTTCCTTAGGTTTTAATATGTTGAAGAAATGTCTAAAGTCCGACTGAAGCGAAAATTGTATTGTAAAATACCAGCAATATGGACTTCATTTGTTCATATTATGATTTAATTATATATTTGCAGGGAATTTAAAGTGGATGACACGTATTGTAGAAATATTTTGGTTTTTTTTAAAAGCGGGGGCATATAGTTTTGGCGAACCGGAACATCATATTAGTTTGATGCACAATGAGCTGGTTACTAAGAAACACATACTTGATGAGGAGACTTTTGCTAGGTATAAAAAGGAAAGTGCTAGTCTGCCGGGATATGGAAGTATTCAACTTGCCATGAAAATAGGATTAAATAGACGAGGTGTGCTGGGAATGTTGGTTGCGGGATTAGCCTTTATCATACCATCCGTTTTGTTGATGCTTGTTTTTGCATTGTATTATAGGGAATTTGTCAATGGTAAATTTAAATTAGTAGATTCATTTTTCTATGGTATCCGAGCAGCTGTTGTTTCAATTTTATTATATACAACTTTAGTATATGGTATAAGGTACATTAAAGATGTCAAACTTTTTATAATATTTATTATTGTAACGATTGCCTCGATATTAGGACTAAATGCTGTATTATTATTGTTGTTAGGCGGATTTACTTATGTTTTATTAAGAAACACGAATGCCGCTAAGAAAGCTGCTACGTTTTTTATATTACAGGTGCAACCACAGTTTGTTTTGCCACTTGCTGACAACCAAAAACTATTGGGACTCTTTTTAAAGATAGGTGCTTTTATGATTGGAAGCATTTACTTTTTTGTTGCTTGGGTTAAGACTGATTTGGTGGATGCAGGTTTATTGCCTCTTAATACCTTGTTGGATTCAGTAGCATTGGGGTTATTTGTTCCCGGGCCTATTTTTTCAGTTTCCGTATTTATAGGCTATATCCTAAGTAGTTGGAATGGAGCCATGTTGGCATTGTTAGGAGTTATGACGCCTATATTTTTATTTGCATTAATAGGCAATAAGATTTTACCCAAGTTTTTATCAACATTGATGTGGCGGTCATTTTATAGAGGAGTTACGGTAGGGTCGATTGGTATTATAATGGGTATCATTTTGATGATAGGCTATCAGTCGTTGTTGGATATTAGACAATGGATAATTTTTATAGTATGTTTTTTAATAATGCTTAAGTGGAGTCGTCTCAATGTGTTATGGATTATTATTATTGCTACTAATTTAGGTTATATCATACTTCATTTCTTTCCAGTTCCATTAAAATAGGGATAGTTATTGAGTAATAGGAGAATTATCAAATAGTCAAAATTTTTTTTATTCAATTCCCTTTGGTGGCGAAGTTGAGGAATTGGAGGCTATAATCCAAAACCGGCAATTGTATAATGCGGTATCGATGTACGCTCGAAATCAGCACTTTTCGGTAGTGGAAAGGCACGATTGGTCGATTCGGGATACAAGCTGTATATGCTGTGATTGTTGAATTAAGACAGTGAAACAATATAAAGTTTGTATATTTGAAAGAATATTACATTATATGAGGATTTATACGAAGAAAGGCGATAAAGGTACGACATCACTGTTTGGTGGTCAAAGGCTTCCCAAAGATGCGCTGCGAATTGAGGCTTATGGGACTATTGATGAACTAAATTCAGTGACTGGAGTGCTTATTGATTCGTTGGATGACCAGAATGTCAAAAAGGAGTTATTGAGGGTTCAACATTGGCTTTTTGATTATGGTTCAATTTTAGCTACGCCTCCCGGCGCTAAGCAGTATGTAAAGAATCCCGGACAGGAAGCGATTGGATTTTTGGAAAAAAGAATAGATGAAATGGAAGAAGAGCTTCCTCCATTGCGCCATTTTATATTACCTTCTGGTTACATGCCTACATCACAGGCTCATGTGTCAAGATGTGTCTGTAGGCGGGCAGAAAGACGTATTGTGTCACTTATGCATGAAGAAGAAGTTGAAGAGGAAGTGGTGGCGTTTTTTAACAGATTATCAGATTATTTTTTTGTATTATCAAGGTTTTTGACATTTAAAGCTGGAAAGCAGGATGTGGAATGGAATCCAAGGTAAAATGAATGAGAAAAAGATATAACCCGGATAAATAATTGATTTAAGGTATGGAGCAGGAATTTAATTTTCGACTATTACGAAACTTGAGTGGGTCATATCGGCTTTTGATTATTTTGATATCCGCCTTGATTATCAGCTTGTTACTCCCACGTGTTCGATCCATAACGTACGAATTTGAAGAAGGGAGTAAGTGGAAGTACAGTGATTTGAGAGCTCCTTATGATTTTGCAATAAGAAAGACTGATCATGAACTTAAACTGGAGAAGGACGCAATAGTTAAGAGTTTTTTACCTTATTATAAGAAAAATGAATCTTCCGGTGAGAATATTGGAGAGAAGGTCAAAGATGAGTATAATCAATATAGAAGTCATGTAAGTGGCGATACAGCTGTGTTTTTGAATAGTCGTTCAGCCGAGAATCAGCGGATATTATTGAATATTTTTAGGCGGATTTACGAAAATGGTATTATAGAAATAAATGATATTTATAAAGACAAACCCGCAGATTTTCTAATTCATATTGTCGATGGTAACATTATATCGATGCAGCCCAAGGCGACATTAAAAACATTGATACAAGCTAAAGTTTCAGCTCGTCGGGATATTGAGAAAGAGATTGACAAAGGCGCCTATTTATTTCCATTAGTTGATGTGATGTTGGAACCTAACATTTTTTATGATCAAGCATTGTCAAATGAGTTTTTGGAGCAAGAAAGTAAGCGCATTTCACCCAATGACGGTTTGGTCAGAAAGGGGGATATAATTATAACAAGGAATTCTACTATTTCAAAGGATACATATCAGAAATTGGTTTCATTAAGGGAACTATATGAAGCAGATAATAGTAGCAATTTGTCTTATTTCAAATCATTTTTAGCCTACTTTTTATTTATCAGTGTTATCCTGATGTTTTATGTCTTGTATGTCAGAACGTATGTACGGGAGGTTTTTCTTATTTTTAAGAAGATGCTGTTTATGCATCTTTGGATTGTTATGTATGTTATTCTTACCTATTTTATTATAAAGTCTAACACATTGGATCTCCTAATGATACCCTTTTGTATAGCTCCTATAGTTATTAAAAATTTTTATAATCAGCGGTTAGCATTTTTTACACTCATAGCTATATTGACTATTGTTGCTTTATTTGGGCCGGTAACAAAGGACTTTATCATTATGCAAGTTACTGCCGGAATCATGGTTGTGATATTGACAAAAGAAACAAGGTATTGGTCGCGATTCTTTTTATTGTTGTTGTTTTTATTGGGCACCTATATTTTTACATATTTATTCTTGACATATATTAAGAGCAATAGCTTATCAGATTTTAATATGAATAGTATTTGGTGGTTGTGCCTCAATGTCTTTTTGACTTTGCTTGCCTATCCATTGATTCCACTGTTAGAGCGTTTATTTGGCTTTACGTCCGGAATCACGCTTGCTGAATTATCTGATTTAAATAATGATTTGTTGAAGGAGTTGTCTATCAAAACGCCGGGCACATTTCAGCATGTTTTACATGTTGCTACACTTGCAGAAGCTGCTGCTGAGAAGATCGGAAGTAATAGTTCGATGGCGAGGGTAGGAGCTTTGTATCATGATATTGGTAAGATGAAACAGCCATTTATTTATACTGAAAATCAAACAAATGTAAATCCACATGATGCACTTGACCACGTGACGAGCGCTAAGCTAATCATAGAACATGTTCCGGAAGGTGTTAAGATTGCTAAGAAGTATGGTTTGCCAAATATTATTATTGATTTTATAAAAACGCACCACGGAACAACCAAAGTGGAGTTTTTTTATAGGAAATTTGTCAAAGAACATGCTGAGCATGCAGTTGATGAAAAAGTATTTACTTATCCCGGACCAAGGCCACGGACCAAAGAGCAGGTTATTGTTATGCTTGCTGATACGGTTGAGGCTGCTGTAAGGAGTTTGGTTAATCCGACAGAAGAAGAGATAAATGATATGGTTGATAAGTTGATTCATGCTAAGATAGAGGGTGGTCAGTTGGATAGGTCTGAAATTACTTTTGAAGATGTTCAGACATGTATTCGGGTATTCAAAGCTATGTTATTGAATATGAATCATATAAGAGTGGCGTACCCTGACCCAATAGAAGGTGAAAAGTAGAAAATATTTTTGCAACATATAAGGGTGGACTTTCTCCTACACTCTTTCTATGATGGTGGCATAACCTTGTCCTACGCCAATACACATCGTAACCAAAGCGTATCTTCCTTTATTTCGTTTAAGTTGAAGTGCGGCGCTGTGGATTATTCTACATCCTGACATACCAAGTGGATGACCTAGAGAAATGGCGCCTCCTTGTGGATTGATCCGAGGGTCTTCAGCATCCAATTGTAAAGCATCCGTACAAGCAAGAACCTGAGCTGCGAAGGCCTCATTGATTTCAATATGATCCATGTCGGCTAATGTTAAACCTGCTTTATACAATGCCTTTTGACTGGCCGGTACTGGACCGATGCCCATAATGCGTGGTTCGACACCGGCAACAGCAGAGGAGACTATCCTAGCCAAGGGTTGTAAGCTGTGTGTGACAATAGCTTGTTCGGAAGCAATTAAGAGGGCTGCTGCACCATCGTTTAAGCCTGAGCTGTTGCCGGCAGTGACGCTACCTTCTTTCTTGAATGCTGGTCGAAGCGTACTTAATGCTTCGATTGTTGTATTCTCGCGTGGGAACTCGTCTTTGTCAAGGATATAGCGTTCATGCTTGGATTTAATGACTTCAACGGGAATAATTTCATCATTGAAGAAATTGGCTTTGTATGCAGCCGCAACTTTAGATTGTGAGTTAAAAGCAAATTGATCTTGTCTAATACGGCTTATTTGGTACTTTTCAGCTAAGTTTTCAGCTGTTTCTCCCATTCCTTCAGTTCCATACACAGATTGAAGCGCCGGATTAATAAACCTCCATCCAAAAGAGGAATCATACATTTTTGAATCTCTACCATAGGCGGTACTTGCTTTGCCGATGACCCATGGGCCACGCGACATATTTTCCACACCTCCTGAAATAAACAAATCGCCATCACCGGTTTGAATAGCTCTATGGGCGTGTATTACAGATGACATCCCAGAGGCACAAAGTCTATTTACCGTCTCACCGGGAACTGAAAAGGGCAAGCCTGCCATGAGAAGGCTCATTCTTGCCACATTTCGATTGTCTTCGCCTGCCTGGTTAGCACAGCCTATAATGACATCATCAATGGCAGATAAATCCAAGTCGGGATTCTTCTTGATCAAGCCCTTCAAGGCAATTGTTAACAAGTCATCTGTGCGGACAGGAGCTAAAGCGCCTCCAATATTTCCAATTGGTGTTCTGACACCATCAACTATATAAGATTGTTTGCTCATATTATTTGTTTTATTGGAGATATGATTTGGTAGCTATCTTTTTATCAAGAGTTGAATCTTGGACACCCATTTCTTTGGCGAGATTCCAATATTCCAGTGCTTTGACAGCATTTTTACTCATAAAAAATACATCTCCCGCTAATTCGGCTATGGATGGATATCTGAGACCATTATCCTTGATGGCTTCTTCTACCCATTTAAGGGCTGAGGTATAATTTTTATCTTTAAACTCAATGGTGGCTACTGTAGCATTGACAAAAGGATCATTTGGACGGTAAATGACAACCTGATCCATGATTTTTCTGGCGAAAGTGAGCTTTATTCCAAATTCTGTCAAAAGTCCTGCAACTTGCGATTTTAGGTCTGTATTGTTTGTACTCAAAGATTCAGCCTTTAAAAGATATTTTTCCGATTCTTCTTTATTTTTTGCAATAGAATGGGCGATTGTGAAAAGCACGGCAATGATGGCTGCTTGAGGCTGTGAATCAGACGCCATTAGTTCGGCATTTTGAAGAGTACTTAAAGCATTAGAAATTTCGTTGGTTTTAATTTGGGCATAGGCCAAGTTGATATAAACATTTAATTTGTTGGGAAAAATATCCAATGTCTGGTTGGCGAAGATTTTCATCTCGTCATATTTTTTTAGATAATTGAGTAACAACAACTTCTGATCATAAATAGAATACACTGTTTTGTTCAGTTCAATGGAATGATTATAAGCCTGGAGAGCTTGCGGATAATCACCTAAATGGAGGCGGATGTCGCCTGATAGCGCCCATGCTTTAGCTTCGTTCGGATGGGTAGATACGAGGATTTCGGATATTTTATTTAATGGAGTGATTAGGCTGGTATCTCCCAATTGTATGTATTTATCCAAAAATGGTATAATTTCATTGACTTTTTGGTCTATAGAAACATTATTACTTGAAACTAATCCGATGATTGAAGTAAGTTTTAGACCTTCAGGGCTTTGAGGAGAGTTCAATTCAGTCATTGCGACATTGGCCCTCGCATTATTTGGGTCAATAGCAAGGATTTCTTTATATAAATTCAAAGCATCATTTTTTCTGCCCATATATTGGTATGCTCCTGCCAATCTTTCTTTGTAAAATAAGTTGTCAGGTGCAATGTTTACAAGATGACGTAATGTAGAAAGGGCATCTTCCGTTTTTTCGGCGTTTAGTTGAATTTGAAATTTCCGAAATAAGTTTTCTTCACTTTCCCCAAATTGGGACATCATTCGATCTATAGTTTCAATGGATTTATCCGGCATACCTGCATCGCTGTAAAGCCTGGATAGTTTGATATAATATTCTTCTACACGGGGGTGATTAGCAATAATTTGTTCATAAATTTCAGAAGCCATCAAAGGGTTTTTCTGGGTTTCGTAGATTTGAGCTTCAAATATTGGATAAAAAAGGTTCTCTTTGTCGAGAATGGTAGCTTTTTTAGCATTTAATTGTGCATTGTCGTAATCTTTTTCCACAAATAAAGCTCTTGCCAACTCATAATAATAAACAGACTCAGATTTGTTTTCCTTAATCAATCCTTTTAGTATGGGAATGGCATCTTTTGATTTTCCTGTAAGTCTCAGAGATATTGCATTAATCAAACGTTCTTCACCTTTGACTTCTTGCTCACTGTAAGTTGTCGTGTCCTTGGTAGAAATAGTTTCAATCTGTGCAGATCCGACGAGATGGAAGATGCAAATAAAACCAAAGATCTGTATATATTTCACCTTAGAAAAATTATTTTGATTAATAACGTATTTTTAAAGCAAAGGTTGCTCTTAGCTTGGTTCTTTTATGATTTATTTGGTCATAAAGTACTACAAGTGATAGAGATCTCGATGCTTATTTACCTCCGGTAGAGCCAAATCCGCCAGCACCTCGTTCTGTTGGACTAATGTCATCAACTTCTAATAAACTTACTGTTTCATGGCGGGCAAATACAACCTGAGCGATGCGTTCACTGGGATCGATAGTCTGCAATTCATTACTTAAATTGATCATAGGGACTTTAATTTCTCCTCTATAATCACTGTCGATTGTACCGGGAGCATTGATGACCGTCAATCCTTTTTTAATGGAAAGGCCACTGCGGGGTCTAATCTGTGCTTCTGTGCCGGGCAATAATTCAAAAAATAAACCGGTAGGAATCAAAATACGTTCCAACGGCTGTAATTCAATGGAGATGTCAATATTCGCACGAAGATCCATGCCTGCACTTCCGGAAGTTTCATATCGCGGTAAGGGATTGCGTGATTTGTTGATTATTTTAACTTGCATTGAAAAATATTAGTTGAACAGGGCGAATATACGTGTTTTTGCAATAAAAATTCAATGTTTATGGCAAGTACATCGTGCACAATAAATAAATACAAGGATTTATCCCCTATGAATGGAGGAAGTAAATAAATAACTAAATTGTTACAAGTTTAAAAGGCAAATAGAAGAGATGATTCTTTATTCTACCAATGCCACTTTCATCATATTTGTCATTCCCCTGGTTTTTAAAGGCATTGAGCCAACAAACACAACAGTCTGACCGGATTTTATTCTGTTTTTTGACTTTAAAATATGTAAAACTTCAGTGATTGTTTCGTCTGTGGTATTAAATCCATCATAGAAAAAACATCTGACACCCCAGACTAAGTTGAGCATTCCTGCTATTTCCTTTCTATCTGAGAAAATAAATATTTCGGCTGGACTTCTGTAAGAAGATATTTTAAATCCGGTGTAACCTTGAGCAGTCATCCCAATGATGGCAGATGCTCCTAATTCTTCAGCTGTTTTAGCGGCATTGAAGCAAACAACATCAGACATAAATGTGTCTGATTTTGGCGATGGATAGGGTCGAATATGATTTTTGGGATAATTTTTTTCCGCCTCAGCGATGATGCGGTTCATAGCGCGGACGGTCTCCACAGGATAAGCCCCCACACTTGTTTCACCGCTCAACATTACGGCGTCTGTTCCTTCTAATACAGCATTGGCGACGTCAGTTACCTCAGCTCTGGTAGGAGATGGGTTGGTAATCATGCTGTCCATCATTTGTGTTGCTACGATGACCGGTTTGCCATATTGTACACATAATGCGATAATTCTTTTTTGAATACCGGGAAGCTTTTCTATAGGCATTTCAACACCAAGGTCTCCTCTTGCTATCATGATACCATCAGAAGCTTTGACAATTTTTTCGATTTTTTCAACAGCCTGTGGTTTTTCTATTTTGGCAATAACACAAGCTTGATGCTGAAATCGCTTAATTCTTTCTTTGAGATCTTTGATTTCTTTCGGGCTACGTACAAATGAAAGTGCTATCCAATTGACTGGTTGTGTCATTAAAAAATCAAAGTCTTCTATGTCCTTGGTGGTTAATGCCGGTAAAGAAACATGTGTATCCGGCAAGTTGACACCTTTGTTGGATGAAAGCTCTTTGCCAAATAAAACCTTTAATTTTACACAATCAATATTATTCGTCTCAACTACTTCCAACCCAACTTTGCCATCATCTACCAAAACCTTTTCTCCTACTTCGACATCAGCGGCAAATTGTTGATAAGACATATATATTTTCTCGGAATTGCCTACACACTTTTCATTGACAAATGTAAGTATGTCGCCTGGTTGTAATTCAAGAGAATTGTTTTCGATTTGACCGACTCTTAGTTTTGGTCCTTGTAAATCAGCAAGGATTCCTATATTGATTTTGTAATCTTTATTTAACTTGGTTATTGTTTCAATTTGGCGGGCAGCTACTTCATGCGAACCATGAGACATATTAATTCTAAAAACGTCAACCCCGGCCCTTACCATTTCAAGCATGGTTTCATAAGAATCACTTGCTGGACCAAGAGTAGCAACAATCTTTGTGTTTTGAAAAGTACGATTTGGCATGATGGTAACTAAATAAATTTGTTTGAGAATACAAAATTAGTGTACTTTTTACAATAATTAAGAGTTAAATTGAAGAATAAAGTTAATTTATAATTATTGATAATGTATATAATAAAGGTTATCAATTAATTGCATTGTTATTAATTGATTTATTTAAATGTATATTTAATGAAAAATTAATCGAAAATTTAAAAAGTTGTTGCTGTTGCCTTTTCTTTGGATGAATTTATCGAAGTATTTTTTCGTTTTTTATTCAACATGGTTCTTAAGGTAAAGCTTCCTGCAAACGATAATACAAGAAGTACAATTATCAAGTTAAGAGATCCGATGTTTTGTAATTTATATACAAGATATAAGACGAACATGCTAAAACCAATTAAAATAGATGTCGCCTGCATATGAGTGAAACCAAAGTCAATAAGCATGTGATGGATGTGCCGTCTATCCGGGTAAAAAGGAGATTTCTTATTTGCTATTCGCAAAATAAAGACTCTCAAAGTATCATACAAAGGGAACAAAAGTAAACCAATAGCGACTGCCGGTGCAGATTGAAAAGCATATATAGAATTCGGTTCGAGTTGATTGAATTCAATAAACTTAAAAGTAAGCACAGCGCATATCATTCCTATGATGAGTGAACCAGTATCTCCCATAAATATTTTTGCCGGTGTGAGATTGTATTTTAACAAAGCTATAAGGGATCCTGCAAGGGCAAAGGCTAGAATGCTCAATTCAATATGATCCATTAATATAAACCAGATACCCAGGACAATGGTTATAAGTGTCCCTATCCCTGCACTCAGCCCATTGATCCCATCTATTAAATTGAATGCATTGATGATGACCAAGATGGTAAAAATTGAAAAAATAGCAGCTATAAATGGATGTAATTCATATATTCCAAAAATCCCAAATAGAGATGTTATCATGACATTAGCCTTGAATACCAATATTATTGATGCGAATATTTCTCCGGCAATTTTTTTAAAAGGTGACATGGGTAGAATGTCATCTTTTGCTCCTATCAAAAAGATAATTACTAAGGCACACAATACGTATTGCAAGTCTCCAAAAACATTAAAAGGAGTCCATAGAATAACCGAAAATATAAATCCAGCAAAAATTCCAATGCCACCTAAAGAGGGTGTTGCTTTTTCATGTGAACGCCTTTCGTCCGGCATATCCACTAACTTCTTGACCAATGCAATATTGATAATAGAGGGAATGGCAAAATAGGTAAGGAGAAATGCAGTTACAAAAGATAGGATAATATCGTACATAATTATGCTTTTCAAACTTTTATGGTTAGATAAAAGCAGGAATTAAGGTAAAAGATTAGTATTTTATTGCTGTAAAGGTAATAAAGTTTTGGTTTATTTGATATAAGATTTTCAAGATTTTGATAGTGTTGTACCCATATAATTTGAGAAAATAGTGAATACCAACGGAATGAAAAAATGTTAATATATAATATGTTATACGAATAGTAAGAATAGAATAGACTAATCTTTATTATTTTTATGCAAGCGTAAAGCGATGATACGTTTAAATAGACCTATAATTTTTTTTATACAATTGGTCTAAAAGTCATATCGGTATTAATTTCGTTTCATGGGTTTTTGCAATAAAGTGTAGATAAAAAGATATAATTTCGAAAAGTGACTTTACCTTTATTCAACATTAATAAATGCTGAGTCGATAAATGAATCATTAATCAGGATTATTCTCATAATCAGCACTATACAGGTTTTCAAAACCTTTGTTGCTGAATTTGGGTTTGATAAGTTTTTAGTTATGACTTTTTGGTTTTAAATAAAAATATCTAATGGATGTAAAAATACAGTCTGAATGGAAGGCTATTTTAAATGAGGAATTTGAAAAGCCATATTTTAATAATTTGGTTTCGGAAATCAAGAAAGAGATTGCATCCGGCGAAACTATTTATCCTCCTGGGAGTATGATTTTTAAAGCCTTTGAACTTACTCCACCGGATACACTGAAAGTGGTTATTTTGGGACAAGACCCTTATCATAATGTCGGTGAGGCGATGGGGCTAAGTTTTTCTGTTCCAAAGAGTATTAGAGTTCCCCCATCCTTAAAAAACATTTTCAAAGAACTTAAAGATGATTTGGGCTTTGATCCACCATCACATGGGGATCTGTCATCATGGGCAGAACAGGGTGTTTTGCTACTAAATAGTATGCTTACTGTCCGGAAAAATAAGCCCGGGTCGCATCAAAGCCTTGGATGGCATGAATTTACGGATGAAGTTATTCGCATTATTTCACATAAAAAAGAAGGAATTGTATTTTTATTGTGGGGAAATTATGCAAAGAGTAAGGCTGCACTTATTGATTCGAGTAAACATTTGGTTATTTCAGCAGCCCATCCCTCTCCCTTAGCCAGAGGGGCTTTTTTTGGGCACAAACCCTTTTCTCAAACGAATAATTATCATGAGAGTCATGGTATTGAACCCATAAATTGGCAAATCCGGTAAAATATATACTTTGGTTGGAAATTGAAAATTCAATAGGTATAATTGGACTATTCCGAATATCCAATCGGTATGATCTATAAAAACCTAAAGATATCATCATGTTGCTTTAAGCCAATATTTTTGCTAATAATATGAATTCGGGTTAAACCCTAATTACATCAAACTAAATCGCAATAATTTGATTATCATACATTTGGAAATATATTGATTCCTGACTATTTGAATTTCAGCACAACTAAAAGTTAGCTTAATATTTCTTAAAGAAACTATTGGAACTTTAATATGAATTCGAGTTTGACCGGGATGAATTCTATTAGATGTGAGTGAGAATTCATCCCGGTAAGTACATTGCTTCCGGATTAAGGAAGGTGTTAAGGGGTGTAAAAATGATTGATCAAAGTTGTTGGTGAATGACATTTTCAACTTTGTTTAAAATGGTGGTTGATTGAAGTTGGACTTTCATAGGGCCCGTTTCTGCTTTTTTGATAGTTCAAAGGTCGCCTACACGGTTTTAATCCCCAAAAAGTGCATTATTCAATTCTTTACAAGTCGGGTAAAAGTGACGAAATTATTCAGTTTTTTATACATATATTAATTATTGTAATAAATAAATCGATAATGTTTTTTTGTATATAATATAAAAAATGTTTGTAATTGCTACATAATCAGTTGTATAAATCATTTTTCCTGAAATTTTAATGAAAAAAAATAATTTGTAAAAAGGTTAATTTAAATTGGAACTTTATTTTATATTTGTTTATCTACAAAGCAATAAAAATGAGGTGAAATGGCTACCCGGACGCAATCAGAAATAATCGAATTATTAAACAACCATTTTCCAAAGCCTGAATTATTACAAATTGTTCAGACTGTCTTGCAGGTATCTAAGCCTACTGCCTATAAGTATTTATCCAAAGAGGTATCTATTTCTTATGACCATATGAATCGGTTGATTGAGCATCCGCTTATACAACCTGTACTTTATTTTAAAGGGCAGACAGGCAATAGCGATATTGTATGGAATTATCCTGTTTTTGACAGACACATCACAGATGCTATTTCTTATGTCCACTCAATCAACAATTTTATTCGCTTATTTGAGTCACAGAAAGATGCGGAAATTAAGTACACGAGTTATGAAGTTCCTCTCTTTTATTATATGTATTATCCAAGGATATTTGCTTTTAAACTTTTTTGTTGGTCAAAAACAATTTGGCAGACACCCGGGTTTCAGGATGCCAAGTTTGATTATGATGCTGTTATGACGCCGGAAGTGGTACTTCTGATGGAGGACACCTTATTGCGTTTCAGTGAGTTGAAATCGACTGAATATTGGACAGATCAATTGTTTGATAATACAATTCGACAAATTCATTACTTCAGAGAAATGGAGTATTTTGATACGATGAAAACAATCAAAGATTTAGCTTATGATATCCATAAGCTTATAGGCAGCATGCGGGTAATGGCGGCATCCGGCAGGAAATTTCATCCTGATTTGAAAAAGCAGGCAGCCCCAATAACTATTTATCGTAACGATATTTACTTTACTAACAATATTGTTTCTGTCCATTCTCCGGATAGAATCATTACTTTTTGTGCCTTTGATAATCCAAACTACATCATTACTATGGATTCCAAGTTGGGTTTAAGGACTTCCGAATGGTTGGAGAACATGCAATCAGGTTGTACCCGATTGACTCAAAATAACGACTTAGTCCGACTTGGATTCTTTAGGACCATGGAAGATAAACTGAGTATGCTTGGATTTGATTTCAATGCTTGATTCTGAATTCAGTAATCAAAATTTTCCCAAGCCGAATAATTTGATAATGAGGGAAATACGAGGTGCCAATTGTTTATCGGTTTCACTTTTTCTAATGCTGAAATCGGGTTTTGTCACGATTTAAAAAACCAAAAATAGGTTGTTCCATATTTTTTTAACTGAATAAAATGGGGATGAGCATGAAAATCGTGTTCCTGATTGGTTTCCATAACAAATAAGCTGTCTGGTTTGAGTAGTTTTTTTTCAAATATAAGATCTGGAATTTCAGGTATATTGGGTAGCGGATATGGCGGACCGGCAAAGATGTAATCATATTGTTGATTGCAAGCATTTATATATTTAAATACATCGGATTTTACAATAGTAAGCTCTTTTTCGAGGTTTAATTTTTGTCTTAATTCATGTACAAATCGGATACATCCCATAAATTTATCAACATAGGTGGCATCCATACAACCTCGAGAGATAAATTCATAGCAATGATTGCCGGTTCCTCCAAATAAATCCAGCATCTTGACGCTTTCCCAGTCTAAAAGGTTATTCAGGACATTAAAGAGGCCTTCTTTGGCAATATCTGTGGTGGGTCGAGTAGGCCATTTGTCAGCCGGAGGATAAAATCTCCTTCCGCCGAATCTTCCTGAAATAATTCTCATGCTCTCAGAGAAAATAAATCAAAATAAATGTGTTCCGGTAAGCCTTCAATACCAACTTCTCCGGAGGTGTTTTGCTGTAAAAAGTGAAGATTGCGAATATAACGGCTTATCAAATCATGGAGCTTTGAATGGGAATCCATCTTTCCCGATATGAAGGTAGGAGTTTTTTCCTGATCCAATTGAAACTCCTTATATATCAACATGATATAATACAGAAAATCTTCAGCTGTTGTAAACTCATATACATTGGCATAAGCCAATTGTTCATTGCGGAAAACTACTATATACAAAGTGTCATATAGAGCATTTACATATACTTTATACCCCGGATCCATGCTGCTTACAATACGATCCACGTGTGTAATGTAACTGCTAAGAGCATTTTCCATAGTGCTGTTGGGGTACAATCCTTTGTACATCTGATAAACGGATGTTCTAAATGCATATATCAACCGGATATCCTGTTTTTCCAAATAATCCACCTTGACTTCATCTGTTGACCATATAGGTGCGCTGTTTTCAAGATAATGAACACTTTGTTCACGTCGGAATACAGCTCCCGGAACTAAAACCAGTCTTTTATTGGAAATGCTTATTTTAACGGATTTGAAGCCGTTGCGTAGGTATTCATCATATTCCAGGACCTTGGTATGAAAGTCATTAAAATGCTCGTCAGGAGACATTTTATATTCTCTTAAAATTTCATATTGCTGATCTTTATTGATGATACAATAGGTCAGATACTTGTTTTCATTCAATATAAGTAGGTCGCAGTCATAGGTATTGATGATACCTGAGTTCTGATTTTTATATTCCGTTATGAGCTGTGGCACTTTCCTATGTTTATGACATTGATGCGACACAATATTAATACAATTTCTTTTACTATAATACATTCTTGTAAATTTGCAGATTAATTTTTTGAAATGTCTATTAATATTTTAGCTATTGAGAGCTCGTGTGATGATACTTCTGCGGCAATTATCAGTGAAGGGAAGGTGTTGTCCAATGTGGTTTCTTCACAAGACAAGCACGCCTTATGGGGCGGTGTAGTGCCTGAAGTGGCGTCTCGAGAACATTTGCGCTTGATAATGCCCGTCGTACGTAAAGCTCTTGATGATGCTCAAATAAGTCTTAGAGAAGTCAACGCTGTTGCTATCACGCGTGCTCCGGGATTGTTGGGTTCATTGCATGTAGGTGTTTCCTTTGCAAAGTCGGTTTCATTGGCTATGGAGCTGCCCATTATTGATGTCAATCACATGGATGCACATATTATGGCTAATTTTATTGACGACCCCAAGCCTAGTTTCCCTTTTTTGTGTTTGACTGTCAGCGGTGGTCATACACAGATTAGCATTGTAAGGGATTATTTAAATATTGAGATAATTGGTTCAACAATAGATGATGCTGCAGGTGAAGCTTTTGATAAGACCGGAAAAATATTGGGACTTGATTATCCTTCCGGACCTATTATGGATAGGATGGCTCAACAAGGACAGGCGATATTTACGTTTCCTGAACCCAATATACCGAATCTCGATTTTAGTTTTAGTGGATTAAAAACAGCTATTCTGTATTTTCTGAAGAAAGAAATGGATAAGAATCCTCAATTTATTCAACAAAACATACATGATTTGTGTGCTTCGGTACAACAACGTATTGTGAGTATCCTGATGAATAAGCTTAGCAAAGCAGTCGATCAGTATGATATTCGAGAAGTCGCCCTAGCCGGGGGCGTTGCAGCCAATAGTGCATTGAGAAAAGCGATGGCAGACAAGCGGGATACGGATGGTTGGAATATTTTCATTCCTAAAATTTCCTATTGTACCGATAATGCGGCTATGATAGGGCAACAAGCTTATTTTAAGTACAAATCAGGATTATTTGCCGATCAACATATTCAAGCGAGTGCCAAGGTATAGGCTTGTCAATAGATAAAGGGTCGGATTCTATCTGAAAGATCTTCATGGATAAGTGCATATTGTGGTAAATACCTATAGTGTATAAATATTCGTTATTTTAGGGCTTTAGTTAAATTAGATTTATTTGTTGTTTTCGTTGCCTAATAAGTTCATTATAATTCCCTTATGCATTTGGCTGATGGGTGGAATGTATATTGATGCAGAGGCGCAAGTGATGGCACCCTTACAGAGTAGTCGAAGTTTTGTTTTTTATCCTGATAGTCTTCCGCAACAACTGTTGGAATTGCCGGTGCCGGAAACAGTTGTTTTTACAGCTTTTGACAATAATTCGATTGTGTTGAATTCTTACTTTGGGATAGGGCAGAAGGAAATAGTTCAGCTCAAGCCTTTGCCTGATAGCTTGGTAAATAGGAAGGTAAAACTTTCGTATCGGATTTTTTCCGGATTGGCGGGAAGTCCATATAGGTTAGTAGATACTTCGATTATTATGGAAAAGTGGGATCCTACATTGTCTGAACGTATGTTGAGTATGAGCTCGTCACCGCTTATTTCAAGTCCCAATACCATCAACTATAGAGGTGCATTCACAAGAGGTGTATCGTTGGGTAATACACAGAGCCTGACACTCAACAGCGCATTTAATCTGCAATTGACCGGTGAGTTGGGTGATGATATCAAAATTGCTGGTGCATTATCTGATAATTCTATCCCAATCCAACCGGAAGGAAATTCGCAGCAGCTTCAAGAGTTTGACAAGGTGTACATTGTCTTGTACAATAAAAACAATAGCTTGACTGTTGGTGATTTTGAAATCCAAAAACCGCCCGGTTATTTTTTGAACTATTTTAAAAAACTTCAAGGAGTACAAGCTACCAATACATCTACTTTAAAAAAAGGAAAATTAACGACTTCAGGCGGCTTAGCAATAACTAAAGGGAAATTCAATCGATATATACTAAATGTTACAGAAGGTAATCAGGGTCCATATCGCTTGCCGGGGGCAGAAGGAGAAACATTTGTCGTGATATTGGCGGGAACTGAACGTGTGTATATCGATGGAATAATCCGAACAAGAGGCTTTGATAGGGATTACATTATCGATTATAATAGTGGAGAGCTAACCTTTATGCCTTCAGTAATTGTTACCAAAGATTCAAGGATTGTGGTTGAGTATGAATATTCCAACCAACAGTATTTGCGCTCATTTGCCAATCTCAATGTCCACTATAAACTTCCGAAATGGGATTTTCAGGTAAATGCTTTCAATGAGCAAGATGGGAAGAATTCAACAAGGGGAAGGGAGTTGAGCGAAGATGATAAGGTTGTGTTGGCTGAGTCAGGAGATAGTATTTCAAGTAAGTTGGTTAATTCAATACGTGAAATAGAGCCATCCAATACGAGTTATATTGTTTCTTATAGCTTGAAAGATACTGTAATTAATCTGAAACCGTTTACATTTCTGTCTTTCCCATGGCGTGAAGGCAGTAAGCGTTATGTTGCAGATTTCAAAGATGTTGGTCAGGGTAATGGTCATTACATCAGGTCAAATGAAGGCATTAATGGTAGAATATATCGATTTGTTGGTGAAGATGCCAATGGTAGGCCTTTGGGGCAATATCAGCCTTTGACCAGCCTTGCTGCGCCCATCCGCAAACAAATGTTTACAGCGGGAGCTGGATTTACTCCGGATTCCAATACGGTAATAACGGTTGAAGCTGCTGTCTCAGGATCGGACAACAACCTTTTTTCTAATCGGGATGATGGAGATAATTATGGACTCGGCTTGTACTTGAATGCAATTAAAAGAAATATGGTTTTTTCAAAAAGAAGAAAATGGAAGGCCGATATTGGTGGTATTTATGAGAAGGTCGATTTTCGCTTTAAGCCCATTACTCCTTATAGAAGTCAGGAGTTTAATCGGGATTGGAATCTGTCCGGACTGCAGAATAAGTCACAGCAGTATGTTAAGATGTTTTTGAATCAACGGATAGGATCTAAATTTAAATTTAACTATGCGTTGTCAGGATTATTTCAACCGGACAATTTCAAAGCTTTAAAACATGAAACTTTATTGGACTTTCAAACAAAAAAAACGGGTTTTAAGGCTGAAATAAGTAATCTTAATACCCAAAGTTCCATAGAAAAGGCTATTTTTTTTAGACCTAATTTTATTATTTCACAGGCAATGCCGCGTATGGGCGGGCTTACCCTAATGGCTACTTATCAGGCAGAATTAAACCAGAGAGAGAGCATAGCTGCCGATACCTTGTTGGCAACATCTTATGCATTTCAAGTGATAAAGCTGGCTGCCAAAAATGAGTTTTCAAAGAACATTATTTCTGAACTTTATATTCAGCGACGCAATGATTATATGCCCTATACGACTGACTTTCAGCTCGTAAATCATGCCACTGATTATGGAGCGAAAATAGGGATTAAGGGCAAAGGGCAATCAGCACTTAACATAACGACCACAATCAGGACATTTGAAATAGATCGACAGAATAGCTCCCTAAAGTTGACAGCCAAAAATACTTACCTTGGACAGATGGATTATATCTTTTCTACTATAAAAAATCGATTGACAGGCAATACATTGTTTGAAGTTAGTTCCGGAAGAGAACAGAAAACGGAATTCAATTATATAGCCGTCCAGCCCGGTACTGGCCAGTATGTTTGGATTGACTTTAATGGGGATTCGATACAACAAGTCAATGAGTTTACGACAGAAGGATTTCCTGAAATGCGTAATTTTACGCGCATCAATATTCTTTCTAATCAATTTGTCCCCACGCTGAATACTTCATTCAATCAGAGCCTCAGGTGGCAAGGTAAAAGTGGTGGGAAAAATTCATTTCAAGTTTTTTTGAACAAAATTTCTTCCCAGTCAAGTTTTCGATTTGAGCGTAAGATAAAAGAAAATACAGCTAAAGGTTTTTGGAATCCGTTTTATTCAGATGTTCCCGATTCCTCATTGGTTACTTTCAACCAAAATTTTAGACATACATTTTTCTTTAAAAGAGGTGATCCGATATTTGAGCTCCAATGGACGGTCAATACAAATAACGCCCGCAATATACTTGTTACGGGTTATGAAAGACGTAGGAATGATGTGTTTGGATTTATGGGAAGGTACAATATCGGCATTCCCTTTATGCTTATGCTAAATCTGAATAGAGCATACAAATATAGTGATTCTGAATCGGCTGCCTTTAAATTGAATAATTTTTCCATCCGTATAGGAGAGATAAAGCCTGAGTTTTTATGGATTATTGATGGAGATTATCGCCTTTCTGTCAGTTATCAATATCTACTACAACAAAATCGAATTGCCCCTCATTTTGAACGTTCTAAATCCAATGATCTGGGGATGAAATTTGACTTTAATAGGGATGCAAAATCGAGTTTGAGGATCGCAGCGACCATGTCTCTTATAAAATACGATGGAATTAGAAATTCTGCTGTGGAATTTGCAATGCTGGAAGGTTTGAAAAATGGGCGCAATTACTTGTGGTCGATCAATTATGACTTGACTTTAAAAAATAATGTCCAACTAAATTTCGGTTATGACGGTAGAAAGTCGGAAGGTGCGGATGCAGTGCATACCGGAAGAGCAAGTGTAAAAGCTTATTTTTAGAAATCAGCGGTAAAGCCAAGTATAATAAATCTTATTTTTCAACCCTATTCGTCATTCGAGGTTTTACTATAACAAAACAGGGATTGTGTGGATAGATGAAGGACTTAATTAGAAGAAAATTTTAAATTGTTATTTATTTTTAATAACTTTACCCATAGAACAAAATTAAAGTTATTTCTTTTGTAAAATCAATACAATCAAACCTTTAAATAGAACGATATGAAAAAAAATATGGGTACAACTGACAAATTTATTCGAACACTTTTTGCTGCAGTGGTATTAGTGCTTTATCTGACGCATACCATTACCGGTGGTCTTTCCCTACTTTTAGTGACTTTTGCTTTGATATTTGCCCTGACGTCCTACATTTCATTTTGCCCTATTTACTGGATGTTTGGAATTAGTACGTGTAAGGTCAAAGAAAGTCCCAAAACGGCAGAGTGATAAACAAATTCTCTGGAATTTCATTTAATAGTTGATAGATATCGTGAGTATTTCTATTTCTTAAATATATTGGATAATTAAATATGCAGATTTTATCGAATTGGAATTTTAGCCGAATTCTTCGTCTGATATTAGGGGGAATTATTTTGGTAGAAGGTATCCGTAGTGGTGAGTTTTTGTTCATTTTAGTTGGAGGTATTTTTACATTGATGCCATTATTCAATGTTGGATGTTGTAATACAGCATGCGCTCCTCGCAATAGTAGATTTAAAGCGCCAACAAATGATGATATCTCATATGAAGAAGTAAAGTAGTTTTCCATTTTTAAGAAAAAAATATTTGTTTTGACTTAAATAATTGGATATCCGGTCCGGTGAAATGATTAGTGTCTAACGGCTATGTAGTGAGTTGGTTTCATGAGATAAATATTATAATGATATGGGTAGTTTTTTTAAGAACAATAGATTGGTAATCATTGGCGCTCTGCTGGGCTTCCTTGGCGGCTTTTTTTATTGGTATTTTGTCGGTTGTGCCGATGGTCATTGTGCCATTACGTCGAAACCTCTGAATAGCAGCGCTTATGGAGGAATAATGGGAGCTCTTTTATTCTCTATGTTTACCAAGAAGTAATATGGAAAAACGGAGATTACTTATTTACTATAGTCCCATCTTCTGCTGATATTGATGCGATGTTATTATTCGAAATATATACTTCATTTTAGGACACCCGGGGGCACCTCTCGCGGTGTATTAAAAGATAAAATAACGTACTTTATATTCTTAGAAGTCAATGGCAAAGTTGCAATTGGTGAATGCAATCTATTCCATGGCTTGTCGTATGATGATAGGTCTGGATATGAAGAAAAGTTAAAACAAGTCTGTAAACGACTACCTGAAGAAAGAGAAGGTGTTTTGTCAGCGCTGGATGAATGGCCTTCTATCTATTTTGGAGTAGAAACTTTGTTAAAAGACTTGAATGGTGGGTGCAATAGAATTCTTTATCCTGAAGTTATAAGCGATAAAGGCTTTACCATCCCCACTAATGCATTGATATGGATGGGGTCGCATGATGAAATGATGCGACAAATACTGGATAAGTTGAAATCGGGATATACCTCAATAAAGCTAAAAGTCGGTGCTATTGACTTCAAGGCAGAATTGGAATTAATTCAGTACATTAGAAGGGAGTTTAGTCGCGATGAAGTTGAGATTAGACTGGATGCCAATGGAGCTTTTCCTGTTCATGATGCCCTTGATAAGTTGAATCAGTTGGCTCGATATGAAATTCATTATATAGAACAACCCATCAAAGCCGGACAGTGGCAGGAAATGGCTGCTATAGTGGAAAAAGCCCCATTCAAAGTGGCGCTGGATGAAGACTTGATAGGTTTAATTGAGCCATCTCAAAAAGCTGCATTGATGAATACAGTGAAGCCTCAGATGTTAATCCTGAAGCCCGCTCTTATCGGAGGCTTTGCCTCGTCTGACGAATGGATGAAGACAGTAGAAAGTCATGGTGGAGAATGGGTCATTACATCCGCTTTAGAAAGCAATATCGGCTTAAATGCTATTGCCCAATATACAATGACCAAGCATTGTCTTTACCCGCAAGGGTTGGGTACAGGAATGCTATTTACTAATAATATTCCCGCACCTTATTCGGTCGATACAAAAGGATTGCATTTTCATCCTGATAAATATTGGGATCTAAGTCAGATACTATGAACGAACAGGATGTGATTCGGCTCAGTATCAATGGAATTGCGTTGCAAGACCAACAAATTGTTGACTATTGCTCACGTCACCATGAGATAAATATTCAAAAAATCGGCTCCTTTGTCGCTGAATGGATGAATGATCAACCGACAATTGAAGTCAAAACTAGTGGATCTACAGGAAAGCCTAAATCTATACTTCTTCGCAAGAGTCAGCTTTTAGAAAGTGCGAGGGCTACGGCTTTATATTTTGATTTTAAGGCAGGACAAAATGGGCTTCTATGTTTACCGGTTGATTATATAGCTGGTAAGATGATGATAGTGCGAGCCATCTATAGTGGTCTAAATTTGGTGTGTATTGAGCCGGGAAGTGCACCATTGGAAAAGTTGAACAGAGAACAAGAGATAGATTTTGCCCCCTTACTTCCGATGCAGCTTTTTCAATGTCGAGACACACACTTGGTTAAAAAGATTTTGTTGGGCGGTAGCAGTATGTCGGGACAGCAAGAAGTAAATATGGAATCACTGAAAGCAGAAATCTATCATGGATATGGAATGACTGAGACCATTAGCCATATTGCGGTAAGGAGAGTGAATGGGAATTCTAAGTCTCCGTATTATCAGGCTTTGCCGGGAGTGTGGTTTGAATTGGATAGTCGGGGTTGCTTGATTGTTCATGTACCTTACTTAACTGAAGTTGTTGTGACCAATGATTTGGTTGAATTAGATGGGCGATATCGGATGAAGTATTTGGGTAGAGTTGACAACGTGATTAATAGTGGAGGCATAAAATTGCTACCTGAGATAATCGAGCCAAAGATAGCGAAATTGATGTCGGGTAGATACTTCGTTGTCGGAATAAAGGATGTAGTGTTGGGACAACGACTTTGCTTGATAGTAGAGGGGATGCCTTTAGAACCTGTTAGAGAATCTATTCTTTTAAATTCAATTGCCAATCAATTGGACAAGTATGAAAAGCCTCGTGAAATTTATTACCTGGAACATTTTGAAATGACGGATTCGGGGAAAATTCAACGGGGTAAATGTATAGAGAAATTAGGCCTTGAAAGGTAATTATTCGGAATTGACCTACAGGAATTTCCCATTTTCATAAATAAGTTTACCATCCGCATATATTTGTCCGCCAATGGTCATATCAGAAATCATATCCCAGTGAAGGGAGCTTTCATTTTTTCCACCAGCTTGGAGGTAGGATTGCCCGACTGCCATGTGTATTGTGCCTCCTATTTTTTCATCATATAAAATATTCTTGGTTAGGCGGTCAATTCGATAATTTGTACCAATGGCGGCTTCTCCAAATCTTCGACTTCCGGGTATTTCAAAGACTTTGTCCAAAATCTCTTTTTCATTGTCACAAGACCAAGAAGTGATCCATCCATTCTCAACCACCAACCTGACATTATGCAATAGGTGACCTTGGTACATAGATGGGAGTGTAAAGAGGATGTGGCCGTTGACACTATCTTCAACCGGACTTGTGTATATTTCTCCCGAAGGCATATTGGTTTGCCCATCGCTGTTGACCCATTTTCTGCCTTTTGTATTAAAGCGGATATCTAAGTTGGGACTTAGGTATCTGAAGTCGGTGCAGCTATTGAGTATGTCGGTGGCATCTTGTTGTTGCTTGCGAACGTTTAACCATTGTGCGCCCGGGTCGTCGGTATTGAGGTAGCAAGCATTGACGATAAAATGAGTATATTCATCAAGTGTCATGTCGGCGAGCTTTGCTCCTGCTTCTGTAGGATATTGACACAGGTTGCGCTTGAGGTCTCTCGTAGCAGTGCGCTGGAAGTATTTCTTATGCCAGAACTCATTGGCTTTGGCCCTTATCGAATGCAATGAAGTGTTGGAGCCAATAGATCTGGACTCTTCAAAGGGCGCACGGATAACCAAATATCCTTCAAAGGTGTCCATAGCTTCCTTGTACAATGGGTTGATATAAGACGCTTGTGCTTCATTCCCCACTTCATTAAAATCAGCACTTTTGCCTTCCCATTCCAAGATGGTTTCCATAATGACGCCCATTTTTTGGCATTGGATGAATAGCTCTGAGACCAAAGGTAAGGCTAAGGTAGTCGTGCTGACCAAGAGTTTTTGACCTGCACTCAATTCCATACAATAATTTAAGAGGAGATGTGCATATTTTTTAATGAAAACGGAATCCATAAGAATAAACTATATAAATGAGTCAATTAAATTATTTCAAAGGAGGATTTGAAATGAACAGGATTTGACAAATTTACAAAAGTATATTTAGCTATAAAGGCCTAATTGGATTTTACAATACAAAATAGAATTTATCCCAAAAAAAAACGTAACTTTACTTGATTGATAACATCTTGTTAAAAAGTGATGATGAAAAAAATACTAACAGTGCTATTTTTATTTTTGGTTATTGGATATTGCACAGCACAAAGTAAGGAGGAAATACAATCCAGTCAAGAAAAGCGCATCAAATCAGCATATAAGGCAAAGAAATTGACGGAACTGGAGTATTCTAAATTGATGGAGCTGCAAAAAAAGATCAAAGATGAGATTCAAGTATCGAAAGCTGATGGAGTGGTGACTCCTAAAGAGATGAAGGCAATCAATAAAAAGTTGAATGATGCTGAAAAGAAATTGATTAAGTATCAGGGTAATGCTGAAATATATTGATATATGAATTGCGCTTTTGTCATAACCACGTGTAGATTGGATGTAGGATTAGATTGCCTGTATGCTTATTCAATTGTTATAGATAGTATGGGATAATCAAATTTGGAAAAGAGGAAGTTATTTTTTTTACCCAAATTATCTTTAATGACGATGCTCTGCTTTTAAAAGTATGACGGGTCAAATAGCTTGTTTCGAAAATGTATTACTCATGGAATTAAAAGTTATTCACATTTTTTGGTTAATAATGTATATTGTGAATCAACGGGTTGTAAGTGTTATTAACAAATGTTAGTAACTTTTTAAGTGGAAAAGTATTTTTAGTTTATCTTTACATCACCAAGTTGCGAAAGTTACTTGTATGATTGGGTGAAATCAAATACACCTAATCCTCATAAACCGATTTATCAGGCAGTTCTTCCCGGACTGCTTGTTTTTTTGATTCTAATTCAACAATTGAGCTCGTCTAAAGCCAAAGAGTGCTGATAATTAGAAAAATCCCGATGTACGAGTCATATATAGATTCAAAATTTTCTATTGCTACATTACATCTAATGTAAATATAAGTTGTAGAATATCAATAGTGTGTAATTTTTGGTTTTGAAATTATTTTATCTAAATGGCCCTACAGTTAGCTATATGTTTTTTAAAAGCCAGTATTTTTACCAATTTTATGAATTCGCCTTGAAAAAGATGATCACACAAAAAAATAGGTGAATTATTTGGTTCAATGCTATAAAATGATTTCTTTTGTGAATTAAAATAAAACAAGAGACAACATCAATATGGACAAAATTGAAAATGAAGGTAAAAAAGGATATTGTTTTCTATACTTTTTTGCAATTCTTTTTGCATTTGCAATATTAGTTATTTATCTTTATCGGTATAACTTTACTTTAAAATTCTGATTTTAAGGAATTTAAATCGTTCTGTTTTTTAAGTTTTGTCGGAGTTTTCTGTCATCATGTAGGGGATAATTTATTTTGATTTATTCCATACTTCTAATATTGTTTTTAATCTGTAGTTTATTTGTCTGTATAACAGAATTTTTATCTTTGAAAGTGTTTCAATTTAAGATACTGTCAATTGAACGGCTTTAAATACCTTAACTCGTGAATTTTTTATTTTGACTTCTACCTCCATTTTGTATGCGGACTTGACACCTTTAATTAGCTTGGACATTGTTGATATTCCTTTTGTAATAGCGTTTTTCATGCCAAATTTATCCATAGAAGAATAAAGTTGTTTAATTGGAACTTTAATAGGAATAGTAAGGACTTTATTCGTAGTCATTTCGATTTTATTTCCAATATTTAATTTTCCAATAGTATAATGGTCTGTTTTTTTGTCTTTCAGGCGACCACGAATATATTTTTCGACAATTACGATTTCTATATTTTCAATTTCAATATCACATTTGGAATATAATATCAATTCTGCATCAATGTAACTGTTGTCTATGTCATAAATATCGGCAGTAACTATTTCTAATTTCAGACAATCTATACCAAGCCATTTTTTGATTTGACCTATCATGAAGCATTTTTTATTCCTAACAATGAAAAACACACATTCCTCCGACAAGTTTCTGCTTTTTCGACTAAATTACTTTAATATTCTTCAAAGTAATTATTATTTGGGTGAAAATGATAATAAGTCGTTAAATAATCGGGTTATTCATTGTTTTTTAACTCCGAACTTCCGAAGTTTCATAAATTAAGTTTAACTTGCTATAAAAAAGCATGAAAATACAGTTTTGTGGAGCAGATAAAGAAGTTACGGGTAGTTGCCACGTAATTGAGTTAGACAATGGATTTACTTTTATGATGGATTGTGGCTTATATCAGGGTCATGATGATGATATGAAGAAATTTAATAAGACATGGATTCGTCCACCTTCCAGTATAGACTGTGTTGTACTTTCTCATGCTCATATTGACCATATAGGGCGCCTGCCTAAGTTGGTCAAAGATGGCTATTCAGGAAGTATATTTTGCACACATGCCACGCGCTCTCTTGCCAGTATTTTATTAGCCGACTCAGCGATGATACAAGAACGCGAAGCCGAATATTCTAATCGTAAATGGCTCAAAAAAGGAATAAAATATCATAGTCGGATAACCGACCCATTGTATGTTCAAGAGGATGTTCCGCCTGTGCTGGCTATGATGGTTTCTTACGGCTATAATAAATGGTTTAAGATCCACGATGACGTTGAAGTAAAATACACGGATGCCGGTCATATTCTTGGTTCGGCTTCTATCAATCTCAGAATTACCGAGAAAGGAAAAGTTACTACACTGGCATTTACCGGTGATATAGGTCGTCCGGAGAGGCCGATTTTACGAGATCCTCAGTCAATGGATCCTGCTGAAATATTAATTTCCGAATCCACGTATGGGGATAGGATACACGAGAAAGCGCCACAAGATAAAGATAGATTAGAGAAAATCATTTATCATACTTGTGTAGAAAAGCGTGGAAAGCTTATTATTCCGGCATTTTCGGTAGGTCGAACACAAGAAATAATCTATATGATGGATCACATGGCGACAGAGGGGAGATTGCCGAAGATAAAGGTTTATGTGGATAGTCCTCTGGCAGTCAATGCGACTTCTATTTATTTGTCTCATACAGAATGCTATGATGATGAGATAACCAAATATCTTCGTACGGATGAAAATCCCTTTGGGTTCAATGGGCTCACCTATATTAAAAATGTAGAAGATTCTAAGCGACTCAATGACAGTGATGAGCCTTGTGTTATCATCAGTGCTTCCGGGATGGCTAATGCAGGGCGCGTCCAACACCATATCATCAACAACTGTGATAAGCGAAGCACTACTATTCTTATCGTGGGTTATTGCGCACTGGGGACTCCGGGTAGGCTGATCAGAGATGGTGCAGAGTATATTACACTGCATGGTCAGACAAAGCTGATTCATGCAGAGGTCGAAGTGATGGATTCTTTCTCGGCTCATGGAGATCGGAATGAGATGACAGCATTCTTGCAAAATCAAAAGCAAAGTACTCGTAAAATATTCTTAGTACATGGCGATCTGGATGCAATGAATGCATTTAAAACTCATTTGGAGGTAGATGGCTTCAGGAATATTGTTTTGCCGGAGCTTGGAGAAACAATCCGGCTTTAAGGGTGAATTTGATGATGAGTTTCAATTAATACCGACGTGAATTTTGAGCCTTAATTCCTTTTTATCTCAAATTCAGTATTAGGCAATTGTAGAATCATTTTACGACTTGTAATCAATGGTTTTTTTAAAAAACTATTGTTGGGGAAATTAATGTGAGCCGGAGATATTATCAATGAATAGAATTGGCGTGTGTATAACAAATTTCCTTAATGACTTCATTAATTTACCCCTCTATCTCCCCTGAAGCGGGAGGACCAAATAATGAAGTCATTCCTTCCAAAGAGTTTAAATAACAATTAAAGAGTCAGATTTTGAGTGGAATAAAAAATGAAAGGGAAATATGTTATACACACAGAATTGGCAAAATATAATATCAATATCATAGAATAAATTACCTTTACCGAATTAAAATAAGCCAATAGTGTTAGAATTATTTCGAAAGGACCGCCCCATTGGATATGTTCTATTGTGTATTTACGTATTATTGTTACGGATACCGGCATTTATTAGCGAAACCAACTGGACACCGCTAGCAAGAAGCCCATTCAGCGATTTGGTTTATAATGCAATAGGCTATACTTCTATCACAGCACACATTGTCGGGACTATTTTGATATTTTTTCAAGCTATTATTATCAACTCGATGATGAATAGCAATAGAATAACGAAAGAAAGTTCATTGTTCCCCGGACTGCTTTTTATTTTGTTACAAACCCTAATACCGGACTTTAATTATTTATCGCCTGCTATGATGGCCAATACCTTTTTGGTCATGGCTTTATGGAACATTTCAACATCGTATAAAAAGACTGGCAAGAGTGGAGAGATATTTAATACAGGTATATTTATCGGAATAGCGATGTTATTTGACATTAGCTATTTTGTGTTTTTAGTATGTGGCTTTGTTGGATTTTTGATAGTTCGTTCTTTCCGTTTTATTGAGCGTATTCAATATCTTATAGGGTTTTTCATACCCATTTTTCTTGGGGGAACATATTTTTTTTGGATAGGGCATTTGAATGATTTTTTACTGTCATTTTCAAACAATATTAGTTGGATAGATTGGGCAGCTAATATTAATAACGTGTTGTTTATCAAAGTGGGTGTGTTATTTTTTCTATTTTTATTTGTTATTTTTAATTATAGCAATTACGGTCGAAAGAACAACGCTCATGCGATGCGTATGGTGGATGTGTTGTTGTGGTTTATGATATTTCCATTATTGACTTTTTTATTTCAGTCCAATATTCGTTTAGATCACGCCCTTATATCAGTGGTACCGATGGGAGCTTTATTGGGCTTTTCTTTGTTGAATATCCAAAATAAAATGATTGCAGAAGTTGTTCATCTTGGATTAATCAGCATTTCATTGTTGTTTCAGTACATATTATTGTAAAGAAGTAAAAAGATTGGTTTATTTTACTTTACAATTCATATAAAAATGGATTCAAGTAAAGATATTTTAGATAAAGGGAACTAATTTAAAGGGTTTAGGGTTTTGCATTACATGGATGATAAAGAATTTGAATCAGCAGTTGGTGCTTCCTTTTTGGATGACAGTCGCAGGGATGCTTTAAGAAAAGATCCTGATTATAAAAGGAAAATGGAAGCGCTTACGCTTTTAGAAAGTGACGAAAAAGCGGCGTATGAGAAATACCCCGATTTGAAAGAATATTTTGACAGTAAAATAAAATTTTCTAAAGAAGCGAGGGCTATTGTAGCAAAGTATGTTTAGCCCATTTGTTCGAGTATTAAGTAGCATTTATAATTAGAATAAGTGGTGTCTATTATCTCGTATTCGAAGTTGTCCCCGAATATATCTTCCAGTTCGTCGTAACCGGATACGCTGCTGATTTTGAAGTCTTTAACAACTTTTTTATTTCAATCCAATATTCGTTTAGATCACGCACTTATATCGGTAGTTCCGATGGGAGCTTTATTAGGCTTTTCTTTGTTGAATATCCAAAATAAGATGATTGTCGATGTGGTTCATCTTGGATTAATCAGCATTTCTTTATTGATTCAGTACATATTATTGTAAAGAAGTAAAAAGATTGGTCTAATTTACTTTACAATTCATATAAAAAATGGATTCAAGCAAAGATATTTTAGATAAAGGGAACTAATTTAAAGGGCTTAGGGTTTTGCATTACATGGATGATAAAGAATTTGAATCAGCAGTTGGCGCTTCCTTTTTGGATGACAGTCGCAGGGATGCTTTAAGAAGAGACCCAGGCCATAAAAGGAGGATGCGAGCGCTTACACTTTTAGTAAGTGACGAAAAGGCGGCGTATGAAAAGTACCCGGATTTGAAAGACTATTTTGATAAAAGGATAGCATTCTCTAAATCGATCAGGGAAGAATTAAAAGATTAATATTTATCGTTTTGTTTTAAGAACATATAGGTTCTACCATCTATAAGCAGGGCTATTACGGAGATCCTTTCGGTATTATAACTTATATTTCATTCAGAAATACCTTTTTTCTGTGAAGTGTATCTATCCAGAACATAGGTGTCGAATCTTGAACCTTTTGAATAAAAATAAAAAGCCGGAAATACGCATCTCCGGCTTTTATCTATTCGTTAGTTGCCCAACAAGTTCGGTCTATTTTAACTGTTCCAAGTTGTTGTGAATGAAAGCAGTTAATTCAGCTCCTGTTAGCATTTGTTGGCTTAGCCTTGCCAAGTCATATAAGTATTTTGCTAATTTTTCCTTTTCGACATCGTCTTCCAGTTTCAATAGTTTATTGCTTATTAAAGGATGGTTGCTATTGACGACAACTGTGTACATTTCCGGAAGTTTACCCATGCCATTGCCTTGTAACATCTGCATTTCAGTCATTCTCCTCATAAATTCAGGCTTGACAATTACAATGGGATTTTCATCAGAAGAAAGGGGCTTGATTTCAACTTTATTCATAGAATCCTGAAGGACTTTTTTGTAAAGCTCTTCAACAGATTTAATTTCAGATTCATTCAATATTTCAGGAATTACTTCATCTTTTGCGATAAGTAAATCGGCTACATCTGAATCAATACGTTTGAAAGTAAATTCATTTCGCTTGTATTCCAGATGTTGAATAAAATGATTGTCAATGACTTGGTCTAATTCGATGATATCATAGCCTTTTGCTTTGGCTGCTTGTATATAAGAGTGGTGGTCATTGAGTATATTGCTGTAAAGGATGACTATTTTACCATCTTTATCTGTTTGATTATCTTTGATTTTCTCCTTGTACTCTTCAAGTGTAAAGTATTGATTATCAGTGTTATTTAAGAGGATACAAGGTAAAATCTTTTCTTCAAATTTTTCATCAGACAGGTAACCATATTTGATAAAAGTGCCTATGTCAGACCATTTTGATTCATAAGCAGCTCTATCTTGCTTGAATAAATCGTTGAGTTTTTCTGCAACTTTCTTTGTAATGTAACCGGTGATTTTTCTAACGTTATGGTCAGCTTGAAGGTAGGATCTGGATACGTTTAGCGGTATGTCCGGAGAATCTATGACACCATGTAGTAACATAAGAAATTCGGGAACAATTTCCTTGACATCGTCAGTCACAAAGACTTGATTGGAATAGAGGTGGATCTTGTTTTTCTGAATGTCGAAGTTGCTTTCAATCTTAGGGAAATACAATACACCGGTCAAGTTGAATGGATAGTCGATATTAAGGTGAATCCAAAATAAAGGTGGCCGGCTATAAGGATATAGCTCATTGTAAAAAGCGATATAGTCCTCATCTTTCAAGTCAGAAGGCGATTTTTTCCACAATGGATGCGTATTGTTGATGATATTAGCGACTTCTATCTCTTTTTCCTTTTTTTCCTCTCCTTCACCTTCGGAAATAGTTTTTTTCTTCATCCCCAACTGGATTGGGATAGGCAAGAATTTGCAATATTTATCAAGAAGCTCACTTAGTTTAGAATCCTCAAGGTACTGGAGTGCATCTTCATTAAGGTGAAGGATGATGTCGGTGCCTCTACTTATTTTAGCGGATGGATGAAGTTCAAAGGACGTGTCTCCACTACAAGTCCAAATTACGGGTTGTGCGCCCTCTTGGTATGACAGCGTATCTACTTCTACTTTGTCGGCAACCATGAAAGCAGAATAGAATCCAAGCCCAAAATGGCCGATAATATTTGCATCTTCTTTGTATTTATCCAAAAACTCCTGTGCACTTGAAAAAGCGACTTGATTTAGATACTTTTTTGTTTCTTCAGCTGTGAGTCCAATTCCTTTATCGCGGATAGTAAGAGTCTTTGCATCTTTGTCTGCGATGATTTCAATGGTTAGATTGCCAAGTTCGCCTTTTGCTGTCCCTCTTGATGAAAGTGTCTTTAGCTTAGACGTGGCATCTACAGCATTTGAGATTAATTCTCTTAAAAATATTTCTTGTTCTGAATATAAAAATTGTTTGATGATAGGGAAAATATTCTCTGTACTGACTGTAATTTGCCCTTTTTCCATTTGTTCCATTTGTTTAAATTTATTTCATTTTACGTGTTACAACAAACATTCCTGCCGTGTGATTTCCGACAATTTGTCAGAATTTTGATCATTTTGGCATAATCTTAAAAATTGTTTATTGTATTTTGAGACAAAAATTATTGAGTATCTGGATTAAGTTTGTTAATCAAAACTTTAAATTCTGAAAAATAATTTGTTTGAAAGTCTTTAATTGGACTATATTGAAGAAACCATTGTGGTTGAAAATAATTTATTCAGAGAAAAAAGATAAAATCCCAAATAAGAATTTGAGTTGTTACAAAGGGAAGGGTTAATGTAACCATGTATTTGAAAAATGTGTTTACCTCGTTTTTATTCTGTATCTTTGGGGCTGATGGAGGAGATTTATGTTTCAATTGGATGATATTCAGGGATTAGATTCTTTAAAAAAGGAGATAGTTACACTTATCTCAGGAAAGCAATTTCCCCATACATCTTTATTTTTGGGTGCAGAAGGAAATGAGAAGCTTCATCTTGCTTATGCTACGGCAAGGATGTTGATGTGCGATAATAATGAAGATGGCGTATGTTGTGAGCGTTGTAATGCATGTAAACGAACATTGCATTTTACGCATCCGGATATTTTGTTTTCTTTTCCATTTATCAAGAAGGGGGACTCTGATTCTCAATCTGAAGATTATTTATCGGAATGGAAAGCACTGTTTGTATCGAATCCATATATGAATGTATTTGAGTGGTCAAGCCAGCAGAGTGAAGATAACAAGATGCCTAATATCACAGCTTATGAGTGTAGTCAGATTGTACGAAAGCTTGGCATGAGGCCTTATGAGGCTAAACAAAAGGTAATGTTGATATGGATGCCGGAATATCTTGGAAAGGAAAGCAATCGACTTTTAAAAATATTAGAAGAGCCGCCGGAGGATACATACATTATTTTGGTTGCAGAGGATCAAGAAAAAATTTTAAATACCATTCTTTCAAGATGTCAGCTGTTTAAAGTCGATCCTATGAGCACAGAAGAAGTGCATAAAGTATTGGTTGATTATTTTAAAAAGACGACATCTGAAGCTCGTATGGCTGCATTTATGGCTGATGGCAATATGTCTGAGGCCTTGTCTTTATTTAATGAAGGTAATTTAGCAAAGAATGATGAATTTGTGGAGTGGCTGCGCCTATGTTATCGCTATCAGCATGGTGAAATAATTAAATGGGTGGAACACTTTGCAACTTATAATAAGGAAGTTAAAAAATATATTCTTAAATTTGGCATTCATTTTGCCAATGAAATGTTGAAAATAAAATACAATTATGGTTCGGACAATATCAGGCTACCGGAGGGGATGCTTGAGACAGCCGCCCGTCTTTGTCCTTTGTTGAGTTTTGAAAGCATTGAAAAGCTGGTGAAAATATTGGATGAAGAGATTTATTTAACCGAAAGAAATTGCAATACAAAGATGCAGATGATATATACATCGGGACATATTCACCGATTATTTAACGGTAAGCGATTTGTAGCGTGATTTTATATAAATGATTTTAAAATGGGTTGCAATGGTTGCAGCACCGATAGTGGCAAGCCCAAAGGATGTAGGTCCAATGGCGGTTGCGGTACTGGAGGGTGTAATAAATTAAATACATTTGACTGGCTCTCAACTATGGAGTTGCACGATCCCAACGAAGATAAGTTGGTTGAGGTCAGTTTTCGGAATGGAGCACACAAAGCTTTTTATAGATTAGTAGATATCCTGCAAGCAGAAACAGGAGATGATGTTGTTGTGGAGTCAGATGGTGGTTATGATATTGGAAGGGTTTCTCTCAAGGGAGCCTTAGTGCCGATTCAGATGAAGAAAAAGTCTGTTGACCCAAATTCCGCACTTCGACAGGTTATGAGAGTAGCCAATAGCAATGATATAGATCGTTTGGATCAGGCAATTGGTATGAATAAAGGTGCTTTGGTGAAATCTCGTGCTATTGCTGCTACCTTAGGCATCGACATGAAGATAGGCGATGTGGATTATCGTGCAGATATGAAAAAAGCTACATTCTATTACACAGCCCATGGAAGGGTCGATTTTAGAGAGTTGATACGTCATTACGCCAAAGAATTCAGGGTTAAAATAGAGATGCGCCAAATTGGGTCTCGCCAAGAATCATCCCGTATTGGGGGATTGGGATCATGCGGAAGAGAATTGTGTTGCTCTACCTGGTTGACCGACTTCAAATCTGTGACAACAGGAGCAGCAAGATATCAAAACCTCGCTATCAATCAGGCTAAGTTGTCCGGTCAGTGCGGTCGTCTGAAATGTTGCCTCAATTACGAATTAGATGTTTATATGGAAGCTTTGGAAGGATTCCCTACCAATGTTGATATTTTAAGGTACGCTAATGGTCAACTAAAACTGATAAAAACGGATATTTTTAAAAAGTTGATGTTTTATATTAAAAAGGATGAAAGAGGTAGAGAAGCATTTATTACATTGACAGTCAATGATGTATTTCGTATTAAAGATGAAATAGCTCAAGGTAGATTACCGGAAGATATTGTAGCCACTAAAACTGAATCTATTGAAGAATTAGATGTCATAAAGTCTGAAGATTTAACTGGCCACATAGAACTCCCTGATGAGAAAAGAAGGAAAAAGAAGAAAAACAATAAAAATCGTCCCGAAAGTAACCGTAACCCTAAGCACTCTTCCGATTCGACTTTTAATGATAAAAAAGAGGCTGGTGAAGGTAATCGAACTTCATCTAATGCTACTCAACAAAATAAAGATAATCAACAAGGTAGGGGTCAGCAATCGGGCAATAGGAATCCTAAAGGCCAAAGTAACCGAAAGCCGGATGTTAAGAGGGAAGGTCGCTCTAATGATCGTAATAACCGACGCGAAATAAATGACTCCGGGAATTCTTCTAATCAGAATATACCAAAAAACAACCAGACTGGTAAGGAAGGGCAGCCGGGACAACCAAAGCGCAATAACCAAGGTAATCGGAAATTTCAAAATCAACGGAATCCAAACAATAGAAATAATAATCCAAACAATCCATCGGATAATAATTCATAAATAAGAAAAAAATTGTAATATGTCGTATGATGTTGTAGTAATAGGTTCGGGGCCCGGAGGTTATATCTGCGCAATACGTTGTGCACAGTTGGGACTTAAAACCGCAATTGTTGAGAAGTATAAATCCTTAGGTGGAACATGCCTCAATGTGGGATGTATCCCATCAAAGGCTCTCCTCGATTCATCTGAACACTACTATAACGCGGTGCATCAGATGTCTCAACACGGTATTTCTACCGGAAAAGTAGAGATGGACCCAAAGGTTATGTTTGATAGAAAACGCAATGTCGTTGAAACGGTAAGCAAAGGAGTCTCCTATCTTATGTCTAAGAACAAGATTGATGTACATTATGGTTTAGGTTCTTTTGTAGATTCTACTCATATAAAAGTTCAGAAAGATGATGGCGAAGCTATTCTTGAAAGTAAATACTTCGTTATCGCAACTGGTTCAAAACCCATTACTCCGGAAGCTTTTAATTATGATAAAAAAAGAGTCATAACCTCGACGGAAGCTCTTACTCTCGGAGAGGTCCCCAAGAGCATGGTCGTGATAGGTGCAGGTGTAATCGGTTTGGAGCTTGGTTCAGTTTATGCACGATTAGGCTGTAAAATCGAAGTGATTGAGTTTTCTGATAAAATTATTGGAACGATGGACGTTGATTGTGGTAAGGAATTGCAGAAGGTTCTGAAAAAAGAAGGCTTTACCTTTCATCTTAATCATGCGGTTACCTCTGTCAAAGCCACTAAATCTAAGGTCGTCGTTGAATACAAACAGAATGGAAGCGAGGAAGTAAAGAAGGCCGAAGCAGACTATTGTTTGGTTGCGATAGGAAGAAGACCATTTACGGATGGATTGCATCCGGAAGCAGCCGGAGTGATTGTAGATGCAAAAGGGCGCATCGAAGTAGGAGATCACCTTCGAACCAATATTCCCAATATTTTTGCTATTGGAGATGTAGTTAAAGGAGCAATGCTTGCGCACAAGGCTGAAGAAGAAGGTGTATTTGTCGCTGAAATGATTGCCGGACAAAAGCCACATATCAATTATAATTTAATTCCGGGAGTCGTTTATACATGGCCGGAGGTGGCAAGTGTAGGTGAAACAGAAGCTCAGTTGAAAGAAAGAGGCATTGAATATAAAACAGGGAAATTCCCATTTAAAGCATTAGGACGGGCTAAAGCAAGTGGAGATGAAGCCGGTTTTGTAAAAGTTTTGGCCGATAAGGCAACCGATGAAATTTTGGGTGTTCACATGATTGGTCCACGTGCGGCAGATTTAATTGCTGAAGCCGTTGTTGCTATGGAATATCGCGCATCGGCGGAAGATATCGGTATCATATCTCATGCTCATCCAACTTATACAGAGGCATTTAAGGAAGCAGCATTGGATGCTTCAGCCAAAAGACCTTTGAATATATAAGAGTAGTAAAAATACACTGATTAGGGAACTATCGTATGCATGAGATGTTGTTGCTGTTTTGTAATACTGATTAGATATTCGTAATAGTCCAATTACATTGACCTAAACGACTATCATCCCGAAGCTTCGGGAGCATTTTGAATTTATGAAATCCCGTTTTTCGGGAATACCAAAATATGTTGGACTAATTTATAAGTCAATTTGGTATAACAACATCTCATGCAGTGTTCTAATACAAATACCGCATTAGACAAATGTAGAATCGCTTTTCAATTATCAGCACTCTGTGTTAAGGAAAACCACAATAGCTGAATTCGGGAATATATAAAAGATAAGCGTATTAAGCCTTGAGTCTATTCAATTTTAATGAATTTTGACCCATATCGTCCTGAATTGGTAGTTATGATAATATGATAAACACCATTTGGTAATTCAGATAATTCAAGATTTACAGAATTGCCTTCTACCGCTATTTCTGACCTGACAACTTGTCCCAAAGCGTTGTATATGGTACCTTTTCCATGGATATTAGTATTCCATTCAATGTGAAGTAAAGCATTGGTAGGGTTTGGATATAGTTTTAAATCCTTTATACTTCGATAAGTGGAACTGGTATTGTTTTCAAGCAAAATGCTATCTGAGGTATATAAACAATCATTAGCATCTTTCAATGTATAAGAATAACTTCCGGCAGAAAGTCCGGAAATAAGGGATGTGCTGCCACTGATCTTAATGCCATCTTTGTACCAACTGTAGATATAATCAGGGATACCGCCTGTGTTTATTACGCTGATGGAGCCGTTGTTTTGATTTTTTTCAGGTTGGACTGTTATGATATCTATTTGCCTGATTATGTTGGGTTGGCGTATAGTAAAGGTATCTAAGCTTTGGCAACCTAAGGAGTCCGATACATGTAAATTATATTGACCCGCTGTAAGGTCAAATCGGCATAATTCGGAAGATTCGTCATCCCAGAATAATTCATAAGGCCCGGTTGCATTTTTGACTTTTATGCAGATTGCGGCATCTGACCCTCCATAGCATTTTACATCTTGGATTACTACATTAGTAGGGCTTAAGGCACACCCAATAAGGTTTATGACGAATAATTCGCTAATAACACAACCGTGGGCATCTGTCGTGATGTAGTTGTGAAGTCCATTTGCTTGATCGTCCAACGTAATAATTCCTGTGTAAGACGTAATTGTGTCTCCTGCGTCCAAGACCAATTGATAGGGTGGAGTGCCTCCTGAAAAAACAAATTTTACTTTGCCATCCGGGATTTCCGCACTTGAGGCGTCAGTGACGGTCATGGTGCGCTTAAATGGTGGTGGCTGATTGATTTTGAAGAAACCATTGGTTGTACATCCAAGGCTATCTTTAATGGTAAGTGTATAATATCCCGACTTAACATTGCGCAATTCCGAAGCACCACTGCCATCAGACCACAGATAAGATAACGGTGGGATGCCCCCTTGGACTAAGGGTGAAACAAATCCTGTGGCAGATCCATTACAATCCACGTGATGGAGGATTACATCCTGAATTACGATGTCGCAATTATAAGGTGCGATATACACATCTTTAAGGAGAGAACACCCTTTTATATCGGTAATGGTTACATTGTAATAACCCGGTTTCATCCGGTCTCTGTCACGTGTATTGACGCCGTCTGACCATGTAAAAGTGTAAGGGGGAGCACCACCTGAAGGGAGGATTAATGCTTTTCCGTTATTTGCATTTTCCCCACTTTCGTTTAGGTGATCTATGACGGCAGTGAATAATTCCGGTTCGTTAAGTGTAAAAGTCTTATCAGAAGTACATCCGAACGCATCCGTAACTGTAATGTTGTAGTTACCGGCAACAAGTCCAGTTATAGTCTTGAGCGTCGAACCATCCTGCCATAAGAAGGAATAGGGTGGGACACCACCATCGGCAAAGGCCGAAATAAGGCCGTTGAAGCTGCCAATACAGCTAGGTTGATTGATTAGATTGCTTTTGATTTCTATGGGTGTGGGTTGCCTGACCTCTCCTGTTGCCCTCGCTTCGCACCCATCTACATCCGTAACGGTAACGCTATACACGCCTGCACTTAGATTAGTAGCTGTTGAGGTGGATGCACCATTAGACCAAGTGAATGAGGTAGGGAATGGTATGGTAGTCGTTACAGTCGCTGACCCTGTGGAGTCTCCATAGCATTTGACATTCGAAATGTCGCTAATATTAGCAGAAAATTCGCCCTTTTTGATGATAGAACTAACCGCAGTATATTGGCATCCTGTGGAATCAGTAATTACCACTGAAATAATCCCGGAATGTGTAAATGAAGTAGTATCTGTTGTTGCTCCATTGGACCATAAATAAGTAAATGGTGCAATACCGGTTGTCGGCAATACTATTGCCTCGGCTGCAATTGAAGTATTGCAAGGAATGTCTGTTTTAATGATTTTGCCAAAGACTGGGAAAGGTTGTGTAATTGTAACTATATCTTCAAGGGTATCAATAGCAGAATCTGTTATGGTCAAGCTATATGTTCCGGCAGCAAGATTGGTAACTGTTTGAGTTGAATCGCCAGTATTCCAATTGTATTTGTAGGGAGGCCTACCGCCGTTATATTGAGCAGTGGCTGTGCCGTCGTGATTGCCACTACAGGTGACATTCGATGAAGAAATATTGCCACTTAGTCTGGTATAATTTGATATATAACGAACGGATTCAAAAGTGTTTAAGCTTACATCTCCTGTATAGCTACTATCGGCATTGCCTAACAATCCACTTGCATAAAGGTGAAGTGTTTGACTGAAAGCTTCATCTTCATTAGGACTTGTCCACGTCACTTCCCATTCGACCACGCTATCTTGCTGGAAAGTGGCGGCAGGACGGTGTTCGAAGTAATCTCTATAAGGTTGGATCGTTACTGCACTATTGTTCGATGGATTGGAAAAAGTACCTATTTTTTCTTTTCGTTCATTGATGAGTGTCATTTGAAAGCCAGCCTGAGAGGCATCTCCGAATGTTTTAGTGATTCTAACCTTTATTCGGTAATCAGTATTTGGGCTGAGCGTATCAGGCAATCCCAATATTTCTATTAAACCTGTTGAGGCATTGGCTGAGGGAGGTGTATGACATGAAGCACATGTTAATTCGCCCGGTGCACCGGTATGGTAATTAGGTGGATCTTCCACCCAAGAAGTTAAGCAAAGGATTGTTCCTATTATCAGAAAGAGGACAAGTGTTCTATGGGTAAACAATTGCATAAAGGTCAGATTTAAGGAAATGAATAAACGAATGAAAGCAAAGATATAATAATTCTTCTGTCTGGTGATATTTTTATCTGCCCTGCCATATCAAATTTATATAAAACCCACATTCAGCAGTAAAGGTTTTGAAAAACCGTATAGTGCTGATTATGAGGGTTAATACCTATGTACGAATCGTTTCAATGATTTCTGTAAACCATTGATTACGAGTCGTAAATCGATTCCGCAATTGTCTAATGCGCAATTTGGGTTCATATCATTGTCATATATATTAAAAAAATATAAAAATGAAGTATCTTTGCACCGATTTACTATTGTTTCACCAATTTGATTATGTTGCATGCACAAGATTTTACTTATTTCAAGCAAATTTTTATTACTCTTTGCCTTCATTGGGATAAGTACGAAATGTACTGTTTCTAACCCGGATAACATTGAGAATCCATTATTTGTCAATGGGACACAGCTTGATTATGATGTCGCAACTTCTTGGAATTCAGTTCTTAATAATCTTGAACGTTATACTGCAAATTATAAATCTCCCATTGCAGCCCGTTCCATGGCTTACATCAATCTGGCAGCATACGAATCAATTGTACCGGGCATGAGTGACCGATATAATTCAATAGCAGGTAATTACCTTGGACTTACTTTGCCGACAATCGATGCCGAAAAGTCTTATATGTGGCCAATAGTTATGAATAGTTGCTATAAATATTGCGTTCAAAAATTTTATCCTACTGCACCGGTGAGTCAACAAGCAGAAGTGACAGCAACATATAATCGACTGTTATTGAAATATTCAGAATCTGCAAGTCAGGAAATTATCATCCGGTCAACGGAATTTGGACGACAAATGGGCGAATTCTTTTACAACTGGTCGAAAGAAGACACTGTTGGCGATAAAGCATATCTCAATATCAATAATGCTTCATATACACCTCCTGCGGGCTTGGGCAATTGGCAACCTACCTTACCCGATTTTTCACCTGCTGTCTTGCCCGATTGGGCAGGGGTGCGCACTTTTGCATCAAGTAAGGAAGATTTTTCTATTTCTGAGCCAATGAGTTATGACACGGATGCATCATCTTTTATGTACAAACAGATGAATTATATCCGAAAGAAAGTAAATTATATCAAGGCTAATCCGGATAATGAAGGATATTGGATTGCTCAATTTTGGAGCGACGACTTTTCTCCTTTGACATTTACCCCGGCAGGTAGATGGGATGCTATAGCAACTCAGATAATTATACAGGAAAATTTAAGTCTTGCGGAAGCTGCTACATTATATGCTAAAGTTTCATTGGCTTTGTCTGATGCAGCTGTGGGATGTTGGAATAATAAATTTAAATATAATGTCGAACGTCCTGTAGATTATATCAGGGCTAATATTGAATCTGATTGGAATACTATGATGAAACCCGGCCTTGAAGATACATATCACTCTCCGGCAACTCCTGCCTACCCCTCAGAACATGCGACTTATGGAGCGGCAGCGGCTACTGTATTGACTGCCATTTTTGGGGATCAATACAAGTTTACTGATAGATGCCATGAAGGTCGAACAGAATTTAAAGGTGAACCAAGGACTTTTTATCGCTTTGAGGATGTTGCAGACGAATGTGGCTATTCCAGAATTCAAATAGGCGTTTGCTCTCAACAAGATGTGGATGCTGGTTTACAACTGGGTAATCAAGTAGGTCGTAAAATTAATAGCCTGCAATTCGAAAAATAACCATTATTTCGAATTTTTATCCGGCGGCAAAGGGACTGGGTCATATCCATGCCCTCCCCATGGGTGACAACTTAATATTCGTTTTATAGCCATCCATGTTCCTTGCAAAATACCCCATTTTTCAATCGCTTCAATAGCATAATGTGAACATGTAGGTTGATACCGGCACTTATTCGCTCCCAATAATGGACTTATTGCCAATTGATAAAACCGGATAGGTAATATAAATATCTTGCCTAAAATATGTTTAAATCCAGCCATATTAGTTCAAACATCGATTTTAAAGTAATGGTTTAGATGAATTTTATAATTTGATCCACTTTTTGACCATTTTCAATTGGTTGGGTAATGTGATTTCAATAAAATATAGACCGGAATGGTAAGCGCCAACGTCTAATATAAGATTTGAAAGATCGCATTCGGTCAATTCTTTGACTTTTCTACCCAGGCAATCTTTAATTATCAAATCACCAACCGTTGTTTTTTCAGCATCGATGGCGATATGAAGTTCGCCTTCTGTAGGGTTAGGATAGATTTTGGCAAATTGTGGTGAAGTAGTTTTACTCGAATTATTGTGGTCCTGATAAGTAATAAGTTCAATATCATCAATATTAATACCATTCCTATTTTCTAAGTCATCCGAAACCAATCTAATGCCAATGAATATTTCCTGACCTGCAAATTGAGTCATGTCCACCTCTTCCTTTAGCCACACAATACTGTTGCCATCGTATATCGGTTGACCTTCTTTTTGAAAAACGGTGCCGGGACGGGTAAATTTGCCGCAAAGAGGAAATTCCCCATCGTCCGTGATAGCATATACTTGGGCGTAATCGAAGTTGCCTTCAATGTCCCATTTCAACCAATAAGTTAATAATGTTTTCTCTTCAACGGGTATCTGAAAGGGTTCCTCGAGTACAACTCCAGAATTTTGGTTTTCATGGTATTTCTGATTGGGAGAGTCACCTATAGAGCTAGGCGCACTATGATATTCTGAAAAATCAATACCCCAGTCAATACCATCCAGGATAAAGTCCGACAAATCGTCACATGTATTGGTAGTAAGCGTAATATCTGACTTAATAGTGAATTGAATCGTATCAATCAAAGTCAAATTATTCATAATTTTTGTAATCTCAAGCAACACCAGATCATTATTGGCTGTCAAAATATTGGGAGTGATGATTAATTCTTTTACGGTAGATTCCGGGATGTTTAGATTTAGATCAAAAGAAGAATGGTTAATGATTGCATTGTCACTTACTACCTTGAACTTAACTGTCACCGGACCTTGTTCTACGCCGATTCTATTGACTGAAATTTGGAATGGATTAGATTTTCCTTTCAATAAATACAGCGGATCGAGAAATTCTACTTCGAAATAACGGTGCGCCATTTCGGCAAAGACGATATTTCCTTTCAGAGTAGTTTTGCAAAGATGCCTAATATTGGCGGCTGCTGGCCAAAATCCTTCTGACGTGAGCCCTATTTCCGGGGTAAGTGAAAATGTTTTGTGCTCCGGATCATGCGCATATATCCAGTCGTCGGATCCTCCATTAGACAGATAGCCTACCGTTTGCATTGTATTGCCTATAGCAAAGCTGTTTTGGCCGGCATAAGTGCTTGCAATACTTTTGAATACGGCGTCATCCGGGCAAGGTTCTGATGTGTAATTCCAAGGGTAAATGACATAGTTGCCAAATGTATGGTTGTTGAGGGCTAGGCTAAACTTGAATTGATCTGTTAAAGCTGCAACGGCCTGTGTTTCCGGTTCAGAGAAGGGTGTTCTGCCCCGATAGACTTGACTTAAGGGGTCTGGACTTGACCCGGTGTCATCAAATCCCCATTTCCATCCGTAGTTTCTATTAAGGTCAACTCCATAAAAGCCTGATTGGTCAAGTTTTCTATTTTTCCGCCACATCCCACCACCTTCGGGCTTATTGGTGGCATTGTACACATATCCGTCGGGATTGATACATGGAATAAAGTATAACTCTGTATTGTCAATGAGGTTTTTTATTTCAGAGTCGCTGTCGTAATGCTCCAGTAAATACCAGATATAATAGATTAGCTGGGATAGGCTCATCGGTTCACGTGCATGGTGTAACGCCGTATAGAGTACTCGTGGCTTTGCCTGTGTCTGATCCGGGTTATTAGAGATTCTAAGCCATTGGATGGGGCGACCTTCAAATGTTTTGAAAGTGTCAATATCGAATCTTTGACTAATTAAATGAGGATATAACATGCGCATCGTATCGAGGATAGCATTCATGTCTTCATAGGTATAGTAGCCTGCCATGGTTCCAAGACGGAAGCGCTTCGGATCTGTGATTTGGTCAATCGTCTTTTCACAACTGTAATTGTTTCTTTCTAATGTCTTGAGAAAGTCTGTTTCTACGTGGGTATAATCAATATGATGCTCTTTTAATAAATTTGTTTCTTCTTCATTGAGGTAATTCATCCAAAATCTCCCCGGAGCGTAAAATCCATGATCTGCCTCAAGTCCTAAGCGTGCAATAGCTTCGATTGAAGTGTTTTTCAAATCAACACGGGTAAGTTTGTAATGGCTATTATCAAACTGTCCAAAAATATGGGAAGTCAATGAGCAAAAAAGGATTAGGAGAAGTAACTTATTAAAATTATATGACATTTGTATTGAATTAATAATCAAAGATAAGAATCGGATTTTAAAATGTCAAGTAGAATTAAGTTTTTTTTTAAAATATAGAGAATGTAATTAAAATTAAGGTTAGTTCAACAATAAATTGGAGGGTGATTTTCTATTTCTTACGAATAACATCATTTTGCCTTCTAATACTTTCCATGTGGATGGCGTTGAAGTAGCGTTCGATGAATTCAGGACTAAGATTAAGTTTGGTGCCATGTTGACTTAATCGATTCATGATATCATTCCACCTTTTCATTTGGAGGATAGTGAGATGATGTTCTTTTTTAAAATTTCCTATTTCATCCGAAATTTCCATTCTTTTGCTCAAAAGGAGGATGAGTTCATCATCCATCTGGTCAATCCTATGCCTCAAATGAATAAGGGAAGGGTCTTCAATTGAATTTCCATTGGTTGATGACCATTGTATTGAATCAAGGAGCATATTCAAATCACTGGGTGTAATCTGTTGAGCAGCATCGCTCCATGCATGCTCGGGGTCAATGTGGCTTTCTATCATGATACCGTCATAGGCTAAGTTGATGGCTGTCTGAGCGACATCTTGTAAAAGCCTTTTTTTTCCGCATATATGGGAAGGGTCATTGAGGAAAAGTAAGTTAGGGTAGTGACCTTTCATTTCTATAGCGAGATGCCAAAGGGGAGCATTGCGGTATTCGCTATTACCATACGTAGAAAAGCCACGGTGGATGAGACCGATGGTTTTTATGCCTGCTTTTTGGATTCGTTCGACAGCGCCTATCCATAGTTCGAGGTCGGCGTTGATAGGATTTTTAATAAATACCGGGATATCAACACCTTTTACTTCATCGGCTATTTCCTGGACACTAAATGGGTTTGTTGTGCTGCGAGCACCGATCCATATTATATCTACATCATGTTTGAGTGCTTCCTGTACCTGATATTTATTGGCTACTTCCACTGCGATGGGCAGACCGGTCAATGCCTTAGCCCTTTTTAACCAAGAGAGACCTATGGAGCCTACACCTTCAAATGATCCGGGTCTTGTCCTTGGCTTCCAGATACCGGCACGTAATACATCGACTTTGCCCAATTGATTCAACTGCAAAGCTGTATTCACACATTGTTCTTCGGTTTCGGCACTGCATGGTCCTGCAATAATGAAGGGTCTTTTGGAATTCAGCTTAATTGACAGTTGGCTGGAGATATCTTCCTGATTATGCATTTATACTCTATTAAGTTCGGATGAAATGTAAGTTAGCCTCAAATAAACAAGAAATTTATCCAATAGTTACATTTATTTCCTTAGTTTTTGAGAATTTAATTAATTTTATTCGCAAAAATCTCAAAACATGGTATTTAATTCTAAAATACTTTGGATATTAATATGTACAATGTGTATCCAAGTAGCCAATGCCCAAGAACCTTTTCCGCGAATTGTTTTAGAACAAGTGTTTTCAGGGCTATCTTCACCTGTATCATTGCAGAGTTGTAACGACAATCGGATTTTTATTGTGGAAAAGGCCGGCGTCATAAAAATTGGGTATCCGGATGGCACTATCAGAGATTCAGCATTTTTGGATATTACAGATCGAGTTACGAGCGGTGGTGAAAGGGGGTTGCTCGGATTGGCTTTCCCGCCGGACTATAAGCATAGTGGTGTTTTTTACGTAAATTATACCGGTGATTCCGATGCAAGGACCATCATTTCAAGATTTCGCATTTCTCAGGATTCAAATAAAGCAATTGAAGCGACAGAGGAGAAATTATTAACGATAAAGCAACCGTATGCCAATCACAACGGTGGTAATATCGAATTTGGACCTGATGGCTACCTATATATTGGTATGGGAGATGGCGGCAGTGGCGGCGATCCTCAAAACAATAGTCAGAATAAAAAGAGCCTATTGGGGAAGATGTTGCGCTTAGATGTAAGTCAGAATCCGGGATATAAGGTTCCAACAGATAATCCTTTTGTAGGGAATCCGGATTATAGTCCGGAGATTTGGTCATTGGGATTGCGCAATCCATGGAGATTTAAATTTGACGAGCGCAATGGGAATATGTGGATAGCTGATGTAGGTCAAAATAAATGGGAGGAAATAGACTTTGAAGTTGCTGGCAATGGAGGCAAAAACTATGGATGGCGATGTTATGAGGGATTTGAGTCTTATAATTTAGCCGGGTGTGAGGATGCGCTTAGCTATGAGTTTCCGGTCGTCGTCTTTGACCATGATGCAGGTCACTGCAGTATTACAGGAGGCGTAATTGATATTAAAGATCCCAATAGTTCACTTTATGGATATTATTATTCTGCTGATTATTGTTCCGGACAATTTTGGGGAACAAAGAGGAATGCTGATTTATCTTTTTCGACCATAGAGCTTGCCAATCCCGGCTTTGGAAAGTTTGTTGCATTTGGTTATGACCAAGAGAAAAATATATATGTCGCCAGAGATAATGGAAGGATCTATCGTCTTGATACATTTGTATTATGTGCGCCAGCCTTAAATATTGTAAGTGACGGGCCAGAAGTAGGCTGTAAGATTGAAGAGGTTGTTCTTTCTACCCAATATTTTCCAAATGGTATCTATACATGGTATAAAGATGGTGATCCGATAGATGGAATTGCTATTGATACACTACATGCCACTGAACCTGGAAATTACACGGTTCAATTTGTTTCTGAGACATGTAGTGCCGTTACAGATACTGCCTATAGGGTTAGAAAAAGCACCGCAATTGATGTAAATATCTTGGATATTCCGGAAGAGTATTGTCTAAATGGAGCGCCATTGGTATTCCACGGTACACCAGAAGGTGGTTCATTTTTTGGTACTGGAATGGTGGATTCTGTATTTTATCCATCCATAAGTAATATAGGCACTTTTTTTATTACATATTCGTATGAGGATGCAGAAGGATGCAATGGTTTTGATGTAGGCACAATCCGTGTTAATAATCCTCCCGGAGCAGTGATTTTGTCAGCGCCTCCAACTCTTTGTCTTCAAGGCCCGCCATACCCTTTGGAAGCTATCCCTGAGGAAGGTTATTGGACAGGTGACGGAATTTCCGGGAATACTTTTTATCCGGTGGTAGCCGGTGTGGGGGTTCACAAGATGAAATATACTTTTAATCCATGGCCGGGATGCTATGGCTATGATAGTATCTTCATTAAAGTAATAGACTGCAATTCTGCTGTATTCGAAAATGAACAAATGCCGGTGAAGATTTACCCCAATCCGGCACAAGACATAATCAGCATAAGAACCAACTTTAAGTTTAATGCTCCTCTGGATATCTCACTTTTGAATAGCTTCGGCAAAGCAGAACGGATTAAATATTTAGTTCAAGAAGAAGGCGGATATAAAACGATTATCTTGTCGTTGGAGCATCTTCCGGCGGGAGTATATCCCATTATTATTCAGTATAATGGAAGACAATATGTTGAGAAAATAGTCAAGTTATAAAACGTTAATTTGGCTTTGAGTATCAAACTCCGAAAATGGATAATTGGTTGAAACTGTTGCCAGGCAATGAAAAGGAGTTCGTTATTTAACCCACATTCCGCTTTAGAAAAATGCGGAATCGATTTACGACTCGTAATCAGCAATATACGGTTTTTCAAAACCTTTACTGCTGAATTCGAGTTTAAGGAAGATGTTATAAAAAGAAACAAGGATGGATTTGTTTTCTAAAAAAGTGGAACAATATTGTCTTGATGTCGGGGGTGAAGTGCCGATTTATCTACAAGAATTAGATATATATACTCATCAACACCATCATAGCCCTAATATGTTATCCGGTGCATATCAAGGACGCTTATTGTCAATGATAAGTAAGATGGTGAAGCCTAAAAATATTATAGAAATAGGAACTTATACGGGGTATTCAGCACTCTGTCTTGCAGAAGGTTTAAGTCCGGGTGGGATGGTTCATACCATAGATGTGGATGAACGATTGAAGAAGACCCACGATATGTTTATAAAGAATAGTCCATGGTCAGGATCTATTACAACTTATTTTGGGGATGCGAAGCAAGTTATTCCCGAATTAGGGATTCGTCCTGAGCTTGTGTTTATCGATGGGGCGAAGAAAGACTATTCCGTTCTCTTTGATATTTGCTTGCCTTTAATGCCTTCCGGAGGTGTAATACTGGCAGATAACGTGCTGTGGAAGGGAAAGGTGCTTGAAGAAGATATGGATGACCGTAGTCGAGCTATCCATCAGTTTAATCACAAAGTTAGTCAGAGTCCTGAAGTAGAAAAGATTTTGCTTACCATCCGAGATGGGCTCTTTTGGATTGTAAAAAAATAATATTGACGTTGAGCTATTCTTGTTTTTTTACCTTTGTGATACCTGATTTTACAAAAAGAGGGTAGTGATTCTTACCCGCATTGATATGCAGTCAATTGATATGAGATACAATACATGCACTTATTAAAGAGGGATGAGATAGACGTAAAGTTGTGGGATAGTGTTATTGCACGATGCCCATCGGGGCTACCGTATGGATTTTCGCAGATATTAGATGTGTGTACGGATAAACAGTGGATGGGTATAGTATCAGAGGATTATCAGTGGGTCATGCCTTTGCCATATAACAGGAAGTTATTGGGATTCAGGCAATTCTATCAACCCTATTTGCTGCAACAGCTTGGAATATTTGGCAGAATCCCTGATGCGATTGAAGTTGAAGAAGTTTTTCGCATCATCAAAAAAAATAGCATACGGGGTATATTTGCTTTCCAAGAAAACAATTCCTCATTTGTTGCCCCTTACAGCTTGTCAAAAACCAATATTATTCTAGATGTCGATCGCAGCTATCAGGAAATTCAACAAGGTTATCACAAAGCCTTAAGAAGGAGGTTAAACAAGGAGTATGATGATCAGTGGCTACAGTCTGACGACCTGATATTGGAAGAAATATTGGATCTTTATATGGAACACACATATAAGTTGTATGGAGCTAATGAGAAAATGTCACAACAATATATCAGAGCCTTTGTGCAGGCTTGCTATGATATGGGTCTGATAAAACTAATGGCTTTAAAGGCTTCTGATTCGGTTATTTATTCCGGGTATATCAATATCGTAACGAAAAGTCGTGTTATCAAGGCATTGTCTTTCAACAATACCCTATATAAACACTATTCCGGACCGACTCGATTAATTGATAATACCATCCAGAAATATGCCGGTAAGCCATTCATCATTGACTTTGCAGGCTCAGAAATAAAATCTGTTGCTGAATTTTACAAACCATTTAATCCGACAGTTCGACCATATTTTATCGTCAAGACTTAGCGTACACCTATATCTCCTTTGCCTTCAGAGCTTTTATAAGCATCTAAGCCGCATTGAAGGAAGTTGACATATTGATTTACGTCCGGTGTATAACCGACCGGAGTGTTCAATAGCTGACCAGTATGAGTTATTAAAGCATACCATGGTTGACTGTTGTTGTTGAAATTGTCCGTTTGAAAAAACTGCCATTTGTCACCTACTGTCCTTAATCTTTTCTTTCCTCCTGTTTTGTATGTCAATGTGACTTGTTCATTTTCAGGAAGTGGTGTCTTGTCATCCACATAAAGAGAAATTACGACATATTCTTTGGTAAGCAGGTTGTTAACTTTGTCTTTAGGCCAGACATGTTCTTCCATCTTTCTACAATTGACACAAGCATAACCTGTAAAATCAAGGAAAATAGGGAGGTTACGTGACTTGGCATAGGCCAGACCTTCTTGTAAATCATGAAAGCAGTTAAGGTTGTTTGGACAATCTTTTGGATATAAGATGCTATAACCGACAGGAGGGGCGAGTCCGCTAAGCAAAGAGAGTGAAGTAAAGGTTTTTGTTTCTTTGTTGTACATAAAGCCCATAGCAAGGTATATCGCAAATGCTAGTGATGCAAGAGCAAGTATGCCTCTCACAGGGCTTAATTTCTTGAGCTTGCTATCATGTGGAAAGCGAATCCATCCCATCAGGTATGCAAATAGCCCAACAGCAACAGCAATCCAGATGAGTAGGAATGGTTCAATCTTGAGCAATCCCCAATGTTTAACTAAATCTGCATTGGAAAGGAATTTGAATGCGAGCGCCACCTCGATAAAACCTAAAACAACTTTAACGGTATTGAGCCATCCACCTGACTTAGGTATTGAGTTCATCCAACCCGGGAAGGCGGCAAAAAGTGCAAATGGCAAAGCCAAAGCTATACCAAATCCTGCCATACCCATCGTTAGATTCCATGCCCCTCCATCAGAACTTAAAGTTCCAGCCAGTAATGAGCCGAGGATAGGTCCGGTACATGAAAATGAAACCAATGCAAGCGTCAGCGCCATAAAGAATATTCCGATAAGTCCACCTACTCCCTCTGCTGAAGATACTTTATTTGAAAGACTACTTGGAAGCGTAATTTCATAATACCCAAAAAACGAGAATGCAAATACCATGAATATAACAAAGAAAGCTACGTTAAGCCATGCATTGGTCGATATGTCATTGAGAATATTTGGATTTATACTATCCAATAAATGAAAAGGCAAACTCAACAATAGGTATATTAAAAAGATAAAGAATCCATACATAAAAGCATTGGTCATCCCTTTCTTCTTATCTTTGCTACTCTTTGTGAAGAAGCTTACGGTCAATGGTATCATTGGAAATACACAAGGCGTCAGCAATGCGATTAGACCGCCTAAAAAGCCCAATACAAAGATAGAAAGAAAGCTGCTTTGCTTGATATTAGCCTCTTCACTTACGGAGCATTGAGATATTGGATTGTCCAAGTCGATATTTGAAATCGGAAAAAGACTTGCCTCTGTTCCTGTTAGTGTTTGACTTCCTTCCTCAGTAAATGGGTTGAAGCTTATTTCTACATTTTGTTTTGCGGCATCAGTGCGCCAGAAAGCCTGAAATGGGGCGCACTTCGCATCGTCACATGCCATAAAGTCGATAGATCCGGTTAGAGGTTGATCTTTTTCTGTGCCGTCAATGGTGACATTGAACTCAGCTGTATTAGAAAGCGTCGTGACATTAATTTTGAAGTAAGGATCAAATGTTGTCTTGGAACCCGTAGATTTCTCGGTAATCCCGGAGATTGAGCCTTTTGAAGATTTGTCTAAGGAAAATGAAGTCGGAATGGGGCCATCGCCTTTGATATCTTTCGAATATATTTTCCATCCTTTATCTATGGCAGCTTGAAAAGCAATGATTGCTTTGCCGGAGGCGTCAGACTGAATGGTTGCTGTCCATTTCACCGGCTGAATGATATCTGTGGTGGCATTAGATGTGGGTGGAGTGAGTTGGACATCATCTGAGGTCGGAGCGACAGCGGTGGGGTTGTTATCTTTATCTTCTAATGCATTTGTCGTAGGTTGATCTGATTTCTTTTTATTTTTTAAATTAAAGGAAAAGTCATAGTCCATTGGGGGGAGGCACTTAGTGGCGTCACATGTTTGGAAATTGACATATCCTGAAATAGGCTTTGAATCGTCTAAGACCTTTATTCTTTGCTTAAGGATGGCTGTTTCAGTAAACTTGGTGATTTTTGCGTCCCAGATTTCATCATACATTGTTTTAATATGGCCGCCTTCTTTGTTTTTACCAATAAGCTTGATAGATTTAGGATTATCAAACACAACTTGTGTCGGGTTGGGGCCAACATTGGGATCGATGTATTGACTATAAATAGACCATCCATTTTCTATTTTAGCTGTCCAAGTGATTTCATATTCGTCGTCACTGACTTGTTTGTACGAGGAAGACCATTTTACCGGATCGTAAATTTGGCAGTGAGCTGAGAATGAAATTACTGAAAGTAAAAAAATCCAAAAAAGGCTAACTTTTCTCATTATATTATTTAGAAATATTTGATCTTGATAAGAATTTAGAATAAAATGATATAATGCAATTTTGATGCATTTGTTTAATTGCGCAAATATACATCAAAAGCCATTGTTATAAGGTACTTTAGGGTTGTGATTGTTGAAAAATCATTTATTTTAAAAAAAAATTAACGAATCAAATACAAGGTTTTAACAATTTGGGTGGAATGTAAGGACTTTATCATTAACTGACATTCTGAATGATTTTGTCGAATAAATGGATACGTTTGGCAAAAGCTTTATGTCTAGAATTATAGAATCCGTATCTTTAACGTCAATTTTATATAACTTCAATGGTATAATTTGAATGTTTTAGAAAATATCAAGCTTGCAATAGGCAATGTAAGGTCCAATCTGCTTCGATCGATGCTGACGATGCTCATCATAGCATTTGGAGTTATGGCATTGGTGGGTATTTTGACTGCAATAGATTCGATATTAAGTTCTATGACCAACAATTTTTCGGGATTGGGTGCAAATAGTTTTTCCATTATTCAAAAGAATGTTGGCTTTAGAGGGCATCCTGATGGAAAACGTAGGATACCAGGGCCGCCAATTTCTTTTGAACAAGCGATGATGCTTGTCGAAAAGAATAAGTTGCCCACGAAAATAGCAGTCTTTGCCACGGCATCAAGCTCAGAGAAAGTGATATATGGGGATAAATCCACCAATCCTGAAATAAGTATTTTGGGGATAAATGAACATTATTTGGATGTCAATGCCCTAAATATTAAGGCAGGCCGCCCATTTTCTTCAACAGAATATCAGCATGGAGTCAATGTATGTATCATAGGAAATGATATCGTCAAACGATTGTTTAGCAATAGGCCACAATCCGCTATCGACCGGGATATTTCCATCGGAGGTAAAAAGTTTCGCATCGTCGGCGTCATGGAGGAACAAGGAAGTTCAATGACATCTAATTTGGATAAGCAGATAGAGATACCTCTTTTAACACAGAAAAAGTTGTATGGATTTCAGGATCAAAGTTATTCAATAGGAATCAGCACACCGGTAAAGATGAATCTTGATGATGCTATAGACTATACGACCGGTTTATTTAGAAATATACGTCGTTTGAAAGCCGGTGTTGATAATGATTTTGAGGTGCAACAGGCTGACGCTATTATGAAGATCCTTGAAGACAATTCATCTACGCTTCGTATTGCTACAATAGGGATAGGTTTAATTACCCTGCTTGGTGCAGCTATTGGTTTGATGAATATTATGTTAGTGTCTGTAACGGAAAGGACTCGGGAGATTGGGATTCGTAAGGCGTTGGGTGCAACAAGGAATAATATATTGGTTCAGTTTTTGGTGGAAGCTATCGTTATTTGCCAGATAGGCGGATTGCTTGGCATCTTCTTTGGCATCTTAGCCGGCAACTCGATAGCCCTGATTTTAAAGGGAGGATTTATTATACCATGGGGCTGGATTATTTTAGGGATCGTTACATGTGTTATTGTAGGATTAATATCCGGTATCTATCCTGCAATGAAAGCGTCTCGACTTGATCCTGTAGAAAGTCTGCGATACGAATAGAGTGCTCATAGAAACATTCTATGTAATGAACAAGTGCGATTTTTCTATTTCTAAATAATTTACAAAAAAAACTATCGTTTCTAATGATAATGGCTTAACTTTCCATTTCATTTATGCGCCGAGTGAAATTGTTATTAGTTTTTATTATAATTTGTTCTTCATTTATGACAATTAAGGCTCAAGAAGATCCAAGTGCATTGGTCAAGCAAGGTGCAGCATTGTATGATGTGGGAAAATATGAGGAATCTCTTACTGTCCTTGAAAGAGCAAGAGCAATATGGCCTTCATCGACCACTATTTTATATGAAATTGCCCTGAGCCGCTTTCAGTTAAATGATTGGGATGGGGTGATTCGGCTAGCTGACTCCATAATTGTCAGGCAAGACATTAATAATGCTGATGCATACGGCGTAAAGGCTGCGGCATTATTGAGACAAGGGAAGGTGGAGGAATCAACCAATACGCTGATAGATGGTATTTCGATTACAGGCGGAGATTACAAATTGTTTTTTAACCTTGGCGTCAATTTTATCAATCAAAATAAAGCAAATGATGCGGAGATATGCTTTCTGAATGCCATCCAGATTAAACCAACCCATGCAAATTCTTATTTGTTGCTTGCAAAATTGAATCAAAGCACCAATCCAATAAAATCGCTATTAGCTGCATGTCAGTTTTTGCTTTTAGAACCGAATGGTGAACAATCGAAGTCAGCCTTCCATATCATCAACCAAATATTGACCTCTGCACCAATGTATCAACCTGTTAATGATGTATCAAAGGTTGCTATTGATAGTAATTATGTGGCAGTTAACCATGTTTTAGATAGTTTGGTTCAAATTAATTTGAACAGTGGAATTACGATGGATATTGGTATATTTGAGAATCAGTTGAAAGAAATAGTTAGAGTGTCAGCAGAATTAATGATTTATGATGAAGATGACGTATGGCGTGGTTATTTAATTCCTTTTTATACCGATATTTTCAAAGATGTCTATGGAGAAGTTTTTTGTAACTATATTGCACAATCACAATGGAAGGAAAGTGTTTATTGGTTGGAAATACATCGGGAAGAGCTGACTAAATTTGGCCAATTTTTAAAAGGAGAGGAAGATAAAAAATGATTATTGATTAAAATATAAATAAAATGAAATTAACGAGACGTAATCTGATAAGAAAGCTTTCAATAGGAATGGGAGTGATGGGGCTTAATTTGCCTGTTTTCGGAGAAAATTGGATATCAGAAGATACAATAGAATCGGATTATTCGGCGGCTGATTTTAATATGTCCGGATATCGGGCCCCTAAAATTGACAGAGTTAGAGTAGGGATTGTAGGTCTGGGTAATCGGGGAGAGGAAGCAGTGAGACGCTTGTGTTATATCGATGGATTGGACATTGTCGCTCTATGTGACAAATATTCGGATCGCGTAGATAAATGCAAAAAAGCCATTACGGATAAAAAGCTTCCGGAACCGAAAACCTTCAGCGGTGGTGAAGAATCCTGGAAAGGTATGGCAGATATGGATTTGGATCTTGTATATATATGCACACCATGGCATTGGCATGCTCCTATGTCTATTTATTCGATGAAGGCAGGCAAGCATGTTGCTGTCGAAGTGCCGGTAGCCACTACTCTCAAGGAATGTTGGGATATGGTCAATGTGTCTGAAGCAACACGTAAACACTGTGTTATCCTGGAAAACTGCTGTTATGACTTTTTTGAGATGTTGACACTCAATATGACTCGCCAGGGTCTCTTTGGTGAGATTGTTCATACCGAAGGCGCATATATCCACGATTTGATGGACCTCAATTTTTCAAAAGACTATTATGCCGACCTTTGGCGACTAAAAGAGAATGCTACACGCAACGGAAACCTATATCCTACGCATGGTTTGGGCCCGGTAGCTCAATGTTTGGATATCAATCGAGGGGATAAAATGGACTTTATGGTATCCGTAAGTACGGGTGATTTTATGATGCAGGAACGAGAAAAAGAAGAAGCCGGTAAATCCCCTATGTTCAAGCCATACGAAAATAGCCACTTTAGGGGCAATATGAATACATCCATCATCAAAACAGAAAAAGGTAAGACCATCATGATTCAACACGATGTTACTTCACCAAGACCCTATTCACGAATACATCTGGTTAGCGGAACGAAGGGAATAGCTCAAAAGTGGCCTGGTCCCGAACGTATAGCTTTTGGTCACAAATGGGTAGATAAAACAGAGTTGGAAGGATTGTATAGCAAATATACACCACCACTGATTCAACATATAGGCAATATCGCAAAAGAAGTCGGCGGACATGGTGGAATGGACTTTGTAATGGATTGGAGACTCATAGACTGCTTGCGCAATGGGCTTCCAATGGATATGGATGTGTATGATGCCGCTTCATGGACTGTAGTCGGACTTTTGAGTGAAAAGGCAATAAAAAATAGTTCTGCATCGGTAAAGATACCTGATTTTACGAGAGGGCGTTATAAGACGAATGCCAAGGTTAATCTGGCTCTTGATGAAGGTGTGACAACCAATGTTAGGAAGTTTGGTTGAACCCGCATTCCGCATTAGGCTGTTTTTCAAAACCTTTACTGCTGAATTACATCTAACCGAATCGTAACAAGATGAATATCAAACATTTGGAAATATACTAATTCGAGACTATTTGAATTTCAACACAACGAAAAGTTAGCAATATATTTCTTAAAGACAATATTTTGCCTTTAAGTAGATTTCGGGTTGAACAAGGATGAACATTCGGGACAACATAATCCCGAAGGGATGATATTTTTATAGAAAATATAGAATAATATTTTCAAAATCCCGGAGGGATGACATTATTACAATCCAAGAAAAAATGTATCAGCACAAAAAAACTGGAACGAATAGATGGAATAATCATTTCACCCATTCTGGGTTCCTCTTTCTACTATTGAATCTATTCTATAATAATGACAACCCTTCGGGTTTATATTGATAAATAATGGGGTTGGATTCACCTCGTCCAAAAAAGTATGAAAAATTTTTACAAACAATTTAGCTGAATAATTACAATAATTGTAAAAGGCTAAATTACATTAAGCCAAATCGCAATAAATTGATTGTCACATATTTGGAAACATATTGATTCGTGGCTATTTGAATTTCAACACAACAAACAGTTAGCAATATATTTCTTAAAGAAACTATTGTACCTTTAATATGAATTCGGGATTAATCCTGCCTGAAATTGATTTTATCAAAAACCGGAAAGGATGATGGATGCTTTGCCGGTGGTTAGGATCATCACGATCATTCCGTCATCTTGTAACTTGACGATAGTGGGCGTGAGTGAAGTAACAATTCCATTCATCCAAACGCCGGTATGGGGGCTGGAGTTGAGTGTGGTGAGGAGAGAGGATTTGGCCGCTTCGATCATTTCATTCATAGGAATGCCATAATCTTTTTCTATCATTTTTTCAATCTTCCCATTGAAGAGCCAGGCTGCTGATTTTTGGAATAAATTTTTTGATTTGAGTTGAAAGTTGACATCTTTAAGTGCAAGTTTCTGTGTTAGGCTATCGTAGAAAGGGATACCTTCTATGATGACAGAGCCTTTGATATTACCAGATAATCGTGTATTGAGAATCAGCTTATCAGCATCTTTACCTACTGTAATCTCTTCGATGGTAACTGATTTTTTACCGTTTAAAAATTCTAACTTTTGAAATTGAAATTGTTTATTTGCCAATTGAGTGGCATAATCATACGAAATTGCCGCAGCTGTTTCAACTGAAAAAGCATCCGGAATTTGGTTGACTAAGGATAAATTGGGCACTTGGGTAGCTGGTGGAGGTATCTGTGGCTTTACACCAATGGTTGTTTGGGAGTTAACGAGGATATTGATTATGCCGGATATGCCGGATTTGTTGGTTTTTAGGGGAGTCATCTGTATGCTTGAAGGCTGAATTTTAAGCCAGGATTCGTATTCCTCCGAAACTTGAATGGGTGTGTTCAAAATATTCCAAACTTGCAATGCATAGGGCTTCATGTCAAGTGCTGATGTTACTTGTTCGTCGATTTGCTTGGCAAAAGTGGCATGCTGCTTGTCAAGTATGTTGGCGACTATAGGCGTGATCGGGATATCGACATATTTGTATTTTAAAACAGGTTTAGTTAGCCAGGTGTATCCATCAGGAGTCGTAACAGTCTTGATAGTCCAATCCGGTCTGATAGCAAAGACTGTCTTAAAGTTGAGGATGAGTTCAAATTCTGTGCTTTGATAAGAAACATAACCAAGGGCGCCGACACCTTTTTCTGCCCAAACTTTAAGCGGAACGGCAATTTTTAATTGATTGGAAGTGTTGGGTTTAATGGAGATGTTGGACTTTTTCCAAACTTTAATTTTAAACTCATCTTGGTCATTGTCCGAATATGAATCATCTTGATATATTAGTCCGGCAACTGTTGAATTCAGCATTTTCTCCATTTCAACGAATGAGATGCTCAGTGGAACAGCAATAAATGAAGCAGTTTTAGGCGCGTTAATTGTGGAAACAGATTGCTGACCAAATGAAAGTAATGAACCTATTAGTCCCGTTAGAGTTAAGAAAATGCGTATATGGTTCAATGGATACAAGATTTTGAATACAACGTCAAGGTTAGTAAAAAAAATATACGGATTTTTACAATAATATACGTACGCTTAACTAACTGGTACTTCGTCCCAATGGAAATCTTCTGTCATTTCCATAAGTGCCATTTTTTCCATTAACTCACTCGGTAAAGCCGTTAATTTTCGTTTAATTTGGTCTATCCAAGCACCGTCAGCGTGAATGATTGCAGCTACTTCGCCATCTTCCTTTAAAATCTCATGCTTGATAGACCATCGGCTACCATCTCTTCGACAGCTACTCAAGGGCGAGGTAACACCTATGATTTCATTGGGTCTGATTTCCCTTTTATATATTAATTCTTCTCGAAATAAGATTGGACCTATTTTATAATGTCTCATAGCATCTGACGTAAAACCAATTTTCTCCATCGCCATGAGACGGGCTTGTGCGCCGAGGTCGGCGTATGCAGAATGGCGCATGTGCATATTGGCGTCTATCTGTGCCCACAAAACCTGTGAGCGGAAAATAATTGAACTCATTGATTTAAAAATCTTTGTGTAACTAATTCTGCTTCTTTGCAGGATATTTCCAAAAGGTCATTGACCAAGACATAATCAAATAAAGCTTCAAAGCTCAATTCGTGAGAAGCTTTATCTATTCTTTTTTTTAAGGCCTCAGGACTTTCTGTTTTTCGTTGGGTAAGCCTCTCAATGAGAAGTTCTTTGCTTGGCGGTTTAATAAAGATGGTGAGGCATCGCTCTCTAAATTTGCGTTTGAGAGTCAAAGCGCCCTGCACGTCTATATCGAAGATGATGTGTTTGTCACTATTCCATATTCGATCGATCTCTGACATCAAGGTGCCATAATACTGGTCTTGATATACCATCTCATACTCAGCAAAGGCTTCATCGGCAATGAGTTGTTTAAATTTTTCAGTTGTGATGAAAAAATAATCCATTCCTTCGATTTCGTGTGCTCTTTTCTCCCTTGTGGTAGCAGAAACGGAGAAATCTATGAAGTCAAATTTTTGTAACAAATGCTTGACAATGGTTGTTTTTCCGGCACCTGATGGAGCTGTCACAACAATCAGTTTTCCTTCAAATTCCATGCTTAAACAATATTTGCAGTTTGTTCCTTAATTTTTTCTAATTCATCTTTCATAACGACAATTAGGCGTTGTATATCACTGTGATATGACTTGGCACCCAGCGTATTTATTTCGCGCCCCATTTCTTGGCTAATAAAATTGAGCGTCCTGCCTTTGCTGTTTTCGTCAATAGCGATGACTTCTTTGAAGTATTTGCAATGCTGGGTCAAGCGACTTTTTTCTTCCGAAAAGTCTATCTTTTCAATGAAATATATCAATTCTTGTTCAAATCTGTTTTTGTCAATACTTTCAGTTGGCAAAAAGTCTTCTAAACTCCCATTGATGCGCTCTCTGATGCGATCTATTCGCTCATCTTCGTATTGACTTATCTTATTCATACACTCCTCAATGGCAGAAACGCTGTTGATCAAATCTGTGGTTATGGCACTGCCTTCTTCCCTTTTAAAATTTTGAAAGCGGTCTAAAGCATCATCTAAGGTAGCTGAAATAATCGTCCAATCGGAGTCATCAATTTCGTTGTTACCGCTTGATAATACTTCGGGGATACGCAATAGGCTCGAGATGATGCCTGAAGTGTCTAAGCCTGTTTCTTCTGCTATAGGTTTGATGGAGTCGATATAGCTCTTTAAAAGGTCTTCGTTGATGAGGCCGACAGGGACACTATTGGTTGAACTAAGTTCTAAAGTCACATCTAATTTGCCTCTAACAGCTGTTTCTGCAACTTCTTTGCGTAGTAAATGTTCCTTTTCTCTTAAATTAAAAGGAGACCTAATACGGATATCAATGGTTTTAGAATTGACTGATTTGATTTCAATGGTAAGTATTTTGTCTCTAAACACTCTTTTCGACGTGCCAAAACCGGTCATTGAGAATATCATATAGAATCTGATTTATGGCACGCAAAGATAAGGAAAGTTGGGAATATATAATGATAATTTGAAAAGGGTCTGGGTAAGTCGATGAGGATTGAAAGGGATGAATTGTGAAAAGATTAAGTGTTATGTGTAAAATATTTGGATTTATGGTGGATAGAACGAAATGGATTAGGTCGCAGAATTAAAAATATGAATAATTTGGTTAATTGGCTAATTGGTAAAATAATAATAAAATAAAAATTTGGTTATGTAAAATAATGTATTTATATTTGTTGTTATTGTAAATATTAAAATTATCATTATGAACCACTATCGCACTATCGCACTATCGCACTATCGCACTATCGCACTATCGCACTATCGCACTATCGCACTATCGCACTATCGCACTATCGCACTATCGCACTATCGCACTAAGTCATTATTTTCTTTTTATGGGAAAATGATGTTGTTGGTTTTCTTTTTGATATCTGGAAGTGACGGAATAGCCCAAGGGCCAGCGAAAGATTGTAATTTACAAAATCCTGATTACCATATTACGACACCAACAACTTTGACGAGTTTAATGGTTGGGGGAGGAGTTAATAGTAAATCATTTGTTTTGGATGATGATTTAATTATTGATACTTCAGTATATTTCACAGATTGCTTATTTAAAGTTGCACCTAACAAACGCATAAAGATTACTTCTCAGAATTATGTTTTATTCTTTGATTGTAATATGTACAGCTGTAATGACAAGTGGTTTGGTATTGAGGTGATTGAAAACAATGTTTTTTTGAGTATAAGTTATTCAACTATTGAAAATGCAATAAATGGAGTTAATATTGACAATAAGGCTAATTTAGTAACATCTATTTATAAAAATGATTTTTATAATAATCATATTGGAATATTGATTCAAGGAAGTTCTACTTTTGTGAATGATGTGAATTTTGGAAATAAGTTTCATGGATCTCCAATTTCTTTTAAAAAGAACGTGCCTTTTCAAAAAGTTCCTGCTTATGGTATTAAAATCGTTGGAGGGACAGGTTTTAGTAGCATGATACAATATAATATTGGAAATTGGTTTAATGACATTTTTTCCAATGTTGATCCGAATGAATTTTACAATCTTTATATAAGTGGAGTGTATTTGGATAGAGCACGAACAGTAATTCATGGCGCTCGTTTTTATAATTTTTATGATATTCCGGCTTCATATCCATATTCTTATGCACCTGTGGAAGGTGCAGGAATAACTACTTATAACACTGAATTAACGGTATCCAATTTAATAGGCGATCCATATCCCACAATCACTTTTGAAAACTTGGAATACGGAATATATGCTAAAAGTTATGGTACAAATGATGTTCATGTGGAAGGTGTACAATTTAAATCATGTGCAACTAGCAGTATCTATTGTGACGCCTATCAAGGTTTTGATAGTTTCATTTGTTTAAAGGATACATTTGATTTAGAACAGAATAGTACAAATTCCTTTAACCCTAATATAAAGCCATTTGAAGGGATTCATGTCAATGGAGTAATTAAATATTATGATATAGGCAGTAATATTTTTGATTCCTATTTAGGTCTAAATGCGGTTTCAATACCTTCTAACCAAGTTTTTATGAATTTCTTAGGTGCCGGCAGCACTAATGCACCTTTGGGAACGATTTACAATAATAAATTTCAGAATTCTATTGTAAATGGATCTTCATTATACTTGGCAAACCATTATGGTAAGGGATTGGTAATTGATCATAATGTGTATGGTCCAAGCCTGAATGGGGATTCACTTGGTGTTAATTTTCATTGGCAGATGGGCTTATTTGATAATAAAAATATAAAAATAATGTCAGATACTTTCAATTGGGCTCATAGCAATGATAATATTCATTGTCAAGGGAATCATTTGGTAGATTTTTGTCATAATTTTCTAAATCAAGCAGTACATCAGAATTTTCATGCTATGTATATAAACGAAATTTCTTTGGCTAAAACATACTTCGGTAAGAGCGATATTGGACTTTTATTGGATAAAGTGAATTTAATCGATCCTGAAATTGGAATCCAAAAGTTGAAAGAAAATTGTTGGACTACAAACTTTATTTTAGGCGCAAAGAATGAAGCAGACTCTGCTAATTTTGGAAATTCCAAATTTTATATTAATGTTATTGACTCATGTTTTTGGACATCACATTCACCCCCTGGGTGGTTTCAAATGAGTCTAGACAATGAGCGCAATCAGTGTGAATCAGATCCTGTGCCTCAAATATTGTTGATTGCTTATGAAGATTTAAGATGGGAATCCAAATATATGTGGTATGATATGATATCAGAAAGATACCCGATGAATGATTATGAAGAATATTTTATGAGTCAGATACAAAGTACTGGTATTCCGAAATTAGTGGAGCAAGAAAGACTTTTAAATAATTATCTAAATGATGATTTGTCTATCGTAGAGCAAATAAAAGACTTAAAACTTCAAATAAATATGAAAAAATCTCAAATAGAAGAAATAATGAGGCAATATACAGACAAACGCCCTACTTTAGAAGACTCTTTGACTATTTCAGGGATAATGAATGAAATAAACGATCTCAATATTGATTATTTGAATATATTGGAAGAAATAATAACAAACAGAGAAATCAATGTAAAAAACTTCATTGTAGAAAATCAATTACTTCATTTTGATGATTTAATAGAAGATACATATAAAAATTATATTTTGTTAAAGGCTGAAAGTAGGCTTAAAGATGCCGAAATGGTTGAGATTAATGCGTGGGCGGAGGAGTTGTCCGGATTAGATGAGGTCATATACGGGCCGGCTGTCAGAAAAGCACATCATTTCTTAGCTGACGATAAATATAGATTATATTTAAGTGAAATAGGTCAACATTGTAGCCATAATAAGCCTCAAGAAATAGTCCATTCTAACCAAGTAATACACGAGCGTAAAAACATTAGTCTAATACCGATTGATAATAACGTGTTCAGACTTGATTTTGATGAATCAGAGGCAAAATATCAACTTTATGATGTGAGTGGACGAAATGTTAATGCCGGAAAAATCCGAAACGGTCATAACAGATTTAATTGGTCTCATTTGGCAACAGGTTTTTATTATTTACACATAGAAGGTGGCTATGAGCCTATTAAAGTCTTTATAAATCCTTAATCAAATGAAGAAAGTTATAGTTAGATTTATTATATTATTGTTTATTTGTCCATTGTCTATTAAAGGACAAGAGCACATCAGCCGTAATTTTATATGTGGGTATTATGGCGGAGGAAATTCGTATGACTCGATGCAATATAATTTTGGATTTGTCGATCGCAGGGATACAGGGCTTTACTTTTCAAAGAAAATAAAATCAAATTATGATATTGATTTTTCTCAAACCAGCACATACAGTGATAGTAGTGGTAAGCCTATATTGGTATGGCAAGGATGCGCTTTATTGGATGCCGGAACTATGCAGCCTATCTTTAATGGAGACTTTTCGGATACCAAAGGAGTGAATCATCCCGTATGGAAATTTTGTTTAAAAGAGAAGTGGAGTAACGGAGAAGACGTAGTAAGAGAATATAGAGGAACACAAGGTGCCTTTTTCTTGGACAGAGGTGACCCGCATTCGATTTTGTTGGTTTACTATCGATGTCTAAGTATTAATATAACTGATTCAGTGCATTTATATACTGCTACCATCGATTTAAGTGGCGGACCCGGTGGCACTCCTGCTGTTGTGGAAAAGAGTTACAAGCCGGTATTAGATCATAATTTGGTACCTTTGGCATTGAATGCTGTGCGACATGCGAATGGGAAGGACTGGTGGATACTCGCTCCGGAATTAAGGAGCAATCGCTGGTATTCTATATTGTATGATGGAGAGCTTCATGACCCCGTTCTTTCAAAAATTGAAGGTTGGTTCAATCACAGTGAAGGTACTATAAGTGTTAGTCCGGATGGTCAGAAAATTGGATATGTATGCACTGGATTGAAAGATTTTATTATCCTCAATTTTGACCGATGTACCGGAGATTTGAGTCCTTATAAAGAGGGCTCTTTCCCGCTTTTAAGTCCGGGCAATATGGGGGTTACATCAGGCGTATTTGCACCGGGGGGACGTTTTTTCTATTTGGCATCTAAGTTTGATATATTTCAATTTGATTTGGAAAGTGATGTATTTGATGATGACTGGATACCGATAGCGACATTTGATACGGCACAAGTGACTGAGTATCCCTTCTTTTATAAAGGTTATTTTAGCACTATCTTCAGTGGTAATGATGGTCATTTGTACGTATGGAGTTTTTATTCTTTGAGATATATTCATAGGATAGCATTTCCTGATAGACTTGGACCAAGCGTGGGTTGGAAACAGGACTATTATCGTATGGAAGTACATCCTTCTCATTTCGTTCCAACTTTGATTGATTACAACATGGGACCCCTTCCCGGTTCACCTTGTATTACGAAGACAAAGAGTAGTCAAAATAAAGAATTTATATTGTACCCCAACCCGACCTCTGATATTATTCGTACTGAAAGTATGGTAAATTATCATGATAACGTATCGTTAAAGATATTTAATAATATAGGTAAGGAAGTTTATTCGGGTACATTGAGAGATTTGGTTAAAGGTATCGTTGTTCGGTCGTGGAGATCTGGCATATATTTAATAAAAGTAGATAATCAACAAGTTGCAAAGTTTATTAAAGTTGATTAAATCGATGAGGGTTGTTTGATGGAAGAATAAACAATACCTTTTGTAAGGAGAGAAGTAATGGTTTCAATCCTAAACTTAAAAAAAGAATAAGAATCATGATATTGGAGTTGTTTAAATAAATTAGTAAATTTATTCGCTCAGGCAAAATGGTTATAAGGTAAATTAGAGTATAATTATAAAACAAATGAAAAGGAATACATTCAAATGTCTATTTACAGTTTTGTCGATAGGATTTTTTTGTGGATTAGGTCATGGCCAGAGTCAACGACCCTTTATTACAAAATGGTTGGCAACAAATAAAGGTAAGGTTATGATGCCTGCGGATACTATCCGGGGTAATTATATTTTTGATTATGATGTGCATTGGGAAAATACAATGAATGCCAGCGATAGCGGTACAATAAGAGGCGTGAAAGGAGGATTGACCATAAATAATCTTCAACCGGAACAAGAGTATAAGGTATGGATAAGTGGAAAATTTCCGTCCCTCCTTTTTGTTCGCTTTAATTTGAGTAAGGATAATTTGAAAGAAGTATTACAGTGGGGAGATATAGCCTGGGAACGTTTGGATTATGGATTTGAAATATGTAGTGAGCTGGAGGTCGTAGCTAAAGATGTTCCTGATTTGAGTAGGGTGACTAACTTGGATGGAATGTTTGGTCAATGTTTTAAGCTGACCGGGATAGAAGCGAATTGGGATTGGGATGTTAGTAAGGTAGAGAGTATGCGAGGTACGTTTTTTTATTGCAGTAAGTTTAATGGCAATATTGGGAAATGGAATCCTGAAAAAGTCAAAAATATGGCACAGATGTTTTGTCAATGCAAAGAATTTAATCAAAATATTAATGATTGGAATGTAGGACAGGTGAAAAATATGACTGAGATGTTTTTTAATGCAGGAAAATTTAATCAACCCTTAAACAAGTGGAATGTAGCAAATGTGGAATACATGACTCATATGTTTTATGGCTCTGATGTTTTTAATCAACCTTTAGGAGACTGGAATGTAAGTCGGGTTATTAATATGGGATATATGTTCAATTTTACAGCTTTTAACCAAGATATTGGGAAGTGGGATGTAGGAAATGTAACGAACATGACGAAAATGTTTTCTTCATCTCCATTTAATCAAGATATCGGTAATTGGAATGTGTCAAAGGTAGTTACAATGAATAATATGTTTAGTCTTTCAAAGTTTAACCAAGACATAGGAAAATGGGATGTTGGAAATGTGATTGATATGACAGGGATGTTTGGATCAACCCCTTTTAATCAAGATATCGGAAATTGGAATGTGAGTAATGTGAAATCCACGGCTGGTATGTTTATAGGGACAAAATTTAATTATGATTTAGGACGCTGGGATGTAAGTAAGGTAACCGATATGGGCAATATGTTTGCTGGAACACCATTTAATCAGGATATTGGAGGATGGGATGTAAGTCAGGTTACCTTAATGAACAATATGTTTGATGGCAGTTCTTTTAATCATGATATTGGGAATTGGAATGTAAGCAAAGTGACCAATATGAAACAAATGTTTTGGGGTAGCTCATTTAACCGCAACATAAATAATTGGGATGTAAGTAATGTTGTTTATATGTCCGGGATGTTTGCTTTCAATCAAGTATATAATAGTCCATTGGATAAATGGAATGTAAGCAATGTTATAGATATGTCTGATATGTTTAAACATTCGCCATATTTTAACCAATATATCGGAAGTTGGGATGTGAGTAATGTAAAAAATATGAAGGGGATGTTCGAAGGGACTTATTCTTTTAATCAAGATATTGGTAATTGGAATACCGGAAAGGTTAAAGATATGTCTTTGATGTTTAGACAATCCAATGCTTTTAATCAGGATATTGGAAGATGGGATGTAAGCCAAGTTGAATATTTTACATTTATGTTCTCTAAATCTGAGGCGTTCAATCAAGATATAGGAAAGTGGAATACATCAAAGGGAAAAGATATGCAATCTATGTTTTCATTTGCCCGTAAATTTAATCAAAATTTAGGTACATGGGATATAAGGAGTATGATTTATGCAAGTGGTATTTTTGATATTTGTCCGATGGATTGTAAAAATATTGGACTTACAATACAAGGTTGGGCTCAGAATAAAATAATTAATGAGAATATTGAGGTGGGAGTATATGGGCTGTATATTCCGAAAGATATTGTAAAGAATGAGATAGCTTATTTGACAAAACAAAAAAAATGGCGGTTTGTAGAAATAGAAGAAACCTGTGAAGCCCTTAGTAATAATATAATTGGTACAAATGAAGAGTTGAAAGTTTTTCCCAATCCTATTTTGTATAATGAAATATCTGTTGTTTCAGAAGGAGGAACTTATTTTATTGAAGATTACTATGGCAAAATAATTCAATCGGGAAAATTAACTAAAGGTTTAAGTCATTTGCATTTAAATAATGTGCCTTCAGGAAGCTATGTTTTACGTGTAGGAAATTCAATTGCCAAATTGATGGTATTGTAAATGTGTCAATTTGCTTTTCAAGAATAGCACTAATTTATATGTATAAATGTCAAACATTCAGCGATATAATAGTCAGAATAGGAAGGTGTTTAAAATATAAAATATAGATTTTAAGTTAAGTAATAAATTATATTTTCAAATTTAATATTTATAGGATGTGTTTCAGGATATGCGTAGAATAATTTTCAATGCATTGAGCATGTTAATTCCATAGAAATCCTTATTTTTGGAGTGATAAAGTAAAACACCTTATATTCGGAGTCTTTATTTGCTACAAACTTAATCTCAATCAAATGGATAGAAGAGAATTTATAGAAAAAGTTGGATTGTGGAGCATAGCCGGTGTGGTGGCTGGTGAAGTGCTATTGTCTGCCGGCTGTAAAGCCCCTGCCATAGCTTTATTGGATAGTTCACCGGAAGGGAATAGCGTCCGTATATTGAAGGCTAATTGGCCATCCGGAAAAGATTTCGTTGTCGTCAAGCATCCGACTGACGAACATCCTATCTTCGTTCATAAAGAAGGGGATAGCTTTCTGGCTCTGCACTTGAAGTGCACCCACCGCGGCTGCACCGTTCATCCGGAAGAAAGCCGGTTGTCTTGCCCTTGTCATGGAAGTAAATTTGATTTAAAGGGCAATGTGACAAAAGGTCCTGCAAAAAAACCACTATCTTCTTATCCGGTAAGTATAGATAATACTTCTATATATATCAGTTATATGTAAGATGTCCTGTGTCCTCCTTTTTTTAGGTCACAGGGTTGCACAATGTCTTACACAGTGTTACACAGTGAAAACTACTCTGTGAGACTCTGTGTTCTCCATTTTTAGGTCACAGGGTTGCACAATGTCTTACACAGTGTTACACAGTGAAATAGCTCTGTGAGGCCTCTGTGTCCTCCTTTTTTAGGTCACAGGGTTACACAGTGTTTTACACAGGGTTACACAGTGAATCAACTCTGTGATACTCTTGGTTCTCCTTTTTTATGTCACAGGGTTACACAGTGTCTTACACAAAGTTACACAGTGAAACTACTCTGTGAGACTCTGTGTTCTCCATTTTTAGGTCACAGGGTTGCACAGTGTCTTACACAGTGTTACACAGTGAAAACTACTCTGTGAGACTCTGTGTCCTCCTTTTTAGGTCACAGGGTTGCACAGTGTTATACACAGGGTTACACAGTGAAAACAACTCTGTGATACTCTGTGTCCAAACTTTTTACCACAATGTCACGCAAGGTTATGCACATTCCCCCCTACCATGAAAAACAGTTGAGTTTTTTCGCCAACGAAAATTTACAACTGATTGATAATCAATATCCAGATCTAACGTTAATCAGAATGCAAATGGTCTATTGCAAATATCCTTTCGGTATTAGATGCTCATTATTGAAATTATCTGATTATGGTGGCATTGATTACTGGATAAAGCCAAATATTATCCCGAATTCAGCAGTAAAGGTTTTGAAAAACCGTATAATGCTGATTATGAGGGTTAATCCCGATGTACGAATCGTTTCAATGGTTTCTGTAAACCATTGATTACGAGTCGTAAATCGATTCCGTATTTGTCTAATGCGGAATTTGGGATTATTTTGATTTTTTGCCAGTGGCGACAATTCATGAAATTTATCCGTACATTTGCGGCTTATTTAAAAAATCATTTAACCTTAATATATTATGGCCCAGCAACAGGATGACTTTAAACGCATTGTTTCATACGCTAAAGAATACGGTTTTATTTATCCTTCCAGTGAAATTTATGATGGCTTAAGTGCTGTCTATGATTACGGTCCCTTAGGTGTCGAACTTAAAAATAACTTGAAGCAGTATTGGTGGCAATCAATGACAATGTTGCATGATAATATAGTAGGTATCGACAGTGGCATATTTATGCACCCACTTATATGGAAAGCAAGTGGTCACGTGGATGCATTTAATGATCCTATGCTTGATAATAAAGACAGTAAGAAGCGCTTCAGAGCCGACGTACTCATTGAAAATTATATGGACAAAGTGGCCGATAAAATTCAAAAAGAGGTGGATAAGGCGGCCAAAAGATTTGGCGAATCCTTTGATGCAGATATGTTTAAATCAACCAATGGTCGAGTGGTGGAATATCAAAATGAAATTGATACAATTAGTCGCCGACTCGCAGATGCTATGTCCGCCGGGGATATGGGAGAACTTGGTAAAATTATCGCTGATTTGGAGATAGCTGACCCTGATTCCGGATCACGCAACTGGACAGAAGTGCGGCAGTTTAATCTCATGTTTTCTACTCAGCTGGGGAATATCTCAGGTCAAGAAGAAAAACTGTATCTTCGACCAGAAACAGCACAAGGCATCTTTGTAAACTTCCTGAATGTTCAGAAAACAACCAGGCAGAAAATACCCTTCGGTATAGCCCAGATAGGCAAAGCATTTCGGAATGAGATCGTTGCACGACAGTTTATCTTCCGTATGCGTGAGTTCGAGCAAATGGAGATGCAGTTTTTTATAGCGCCCGGAACTGAATTGGAATGGTTTGAGAAATGGAAAGAAGCTCGTTTGAAGTGGCATCTTGCCTTAGGCACCCACCCTTCCAAGTTGCGGTTTAAGGATCACGACAACCTTGCCCATTACGCTAACGCAGCAACTGATATTCAATTTGAATTTCCGTTTGGCTTTAAAGAACTCGAAGGGATTCATTCCAGAACAGACTTCGATCTCAAGAGTCATCAGGAATTGTCCGGTAAGAAGCTGACATACTTTGATCAGGATCGCAACGAATCTTATATTCCTTATGTCGTTGAGACGTCAATAGGAGCAGATCGGATGTTTTTGGCGATGTTGAGTAATAATTTAATTGAAGAGAATGTACCTGATGCCAAGGGTGAAGACTCCACTAGAACGGTATTTAAAATTCATCCGGCTTTAGCGCCTATTAAGTGTGCTGTATTGCCATTGGTAAAGAATAAAGATGAATTGACTTCACTGGCTCGATCCGTTTATAATGATTTACATTGGAAGTTTAAATGTCAATACGACGACAAAGATGCAATTGGGCGCCGATATAGAAGACAAGATGCCATAGGGACTCCATATTGTATTACGGTTGACTTCCAGTCCATCGAGGATGGCACGGTGACGATACGTGACCGGGATAGTCTGCATCAGGAAAGGGTCTCAATAACGGCATTAACAGGTATGATATCTGAAAAAACAAACCTATCCAACCTCCTACAGCAATTGGTTTGATGAAGGAGAAAAAACTTGGATTATCTGAATCCTTGGAGAATGTCGCCCGAATAGCTCGTGCTACAGCTTGGAAACGTTTTATTCATGCGCCTTTGAGATACATTACAGGCCAATTTTTTAATAAAATAATATATCCATTTTCAAAGGAGCAAAAGCTTGTAAAAGCAAAGACTTTCTTCGGAGTAGAAATGATGGTTGCCTTGCCTGCCGGAAGTGATATATATTTTACGGCAGGTAAATCCCATCCATCAGAGATTAATTTAGCTTATTTTTTACTAAAAGAAGTGAAGCCCGGAAGTGAGTTTGCCGATATTGGTGCACATTTTGGGTATTTTACATTGTTGGCTGCGACATTAGTTGGGCAAAATGGCCGTGTACATTCCTTTGAACCCGGGACCAATACTTTTAGCGTGCTAAAGATGAATAGTTCAAGATTCTCGAATATACAAGCAGCTAACACAGCGATATCGGACGAAAGCGGGCAATTGCAATTTTATGAGTTTCCTACGTATTATTCTGAATATAATACAGTAGATATCAGTCAGTTTGAAGGTAAAGATTGGATGAAAAAATTTAAACCTGAAAAAATTAAGGTTCAAGCTATGACAATAGATGACCTTGTATCCACAATCTCCTTTAATCCGGATATAATAAAAATGGATGTGGAAGGAGCTGAAGGTAAGGTGATAAAAGGAGGAATGCGGTATTTTAAAGAAAAAACACCGATTATAGTAATGGAATATCTGTCTGCTTCACGTGGTAATGAGCCTCATAAGACGGCTGTAGAAATGCTTCTATCTCTTGGATATCGAGTGTATATACTGAAAGAAAAAGGTGCGTTAGAGAATGTAACAATTGACAGATTAGATACTTATTTAGAAAGCCAAGGTATAGATTCAGATAATATTGTATTAAAGAAAGTCGATTAAAACTTAATATTGACCTGATTTGATCATATAATTAGAAGTATGTTCCAATGGAATTGGTAAGGAGAAAAAACAGATGATTGATTTGTCGTGAATCAGTGATGTGAAAAGGTGGAAAAATCAGGTATTTTAAACCCGCATTCAGCAGTAAAGGATTTGAAAAGCTGTATAGTGCTGATTATGAGGGTTAATCCCGATGTACGAATTGTTTCAATGGTTTCTGTAAACCATTGATTACGAGTCGTAAATCGATTCCGCATTTGTCTAATGCGGAATTTGGATTAAATCTAAAAATAAAAATGAGGTAGTGGAATTTGATAAGTTCAGACTAAATCTTTTTAGAAATAATTAAAAAGTTATAAAATATTTTTGTTCAAAGACTTGTACAGTAATAAATATAATCATAACTTTGCAACCTATTTTGGAAAAGGGGGGTTAAAAGTGTTTAAAACCAAGAGTACAAGCAGATTTGACCGATATTTTCCATATATTTTATAACATTAATTTTTAAACAAAAATGTATGCCTACTATTAATCAATTGGTAAGAAAGGGCAGGAAGGCCGTAGAATATACGAGCAAATCAAGAGCACTTGAATCAAGTCCTCAGAAAAGAGGAGTATGTACAAGAGTATATACGACAACGCCTAAAAAGCCTAACTCAGCACTTAGAAAAGTGGCTAAAGTAAGACTTACCAACCAGATCGAGGTCATCGCTTACATCCCAGGAGAAGGCCACAACTTGCAGGAGCACTCTATCGTGTTGATTGCAGGAGGTAGGGTCAAAGATCTTCCGGGTGTACGTTATACTATCGTGAGAGGTGCACTGGATACTGCCGGTGTAAACAACAGAAAGAAAAGCCGTTCACACTACGGTACAAAACGCCCAAAGAAATAATTTAATTAAACCAAAAAAGCAACCGCTTTAAAAGATGAGAAAAAGGAAACCAAAAGTTAGATTGATTGCTGGTGACCCAAGGTACAATGATACCATGGTAACAAAATTTGTCAATCATTTAATGTATGAAGGGAAGAAGAGTACCGCCTTTCAAATTTTTTATGATGCAATGGACATCGTAAAAGAAAAGCTCGGTGAAGACGAGCATGAAGCCTGGAAAAAAGCATTGAACAACGCTATGCCACAGGTCGAAGTAAGATCACGTAGAATCGGTGGAGCAACTTTCCAGATTCCTACTGAATTACCAGCCAACAGAAAGATCTCCATAGGGATGAAATGGTTGATTACTTTCGCTCGCAAAAGAAGTGGCAAAGGTATGGCCGATAAACTTTCTGCTGAAATCATTGCAGCAAGCAAAGGCGAAGGCGCCGCAGTAAAGCGTAAAGAAGATACGCACAGAATGGCTGAAGCCAATAGGGCTTTCGCTCACTTCAAAGCTTAATTTTAATCAGAATTATATAAACAATATTATAAATGTCTTCCAAACTTGATTTAACAAGGAATATCGGAATTGCTGCTCACATCGACGCAGGTAAAACAACAACTTCCGAACGTATTCTTTTTTATACCGGAATCAGTCACAAAATAGGTGAAGTACACGATGGTGCTGCTACGATGGACTGGATGGAACAAGAACAAGAGCGTGGAATCACCATTACTTCTGCCGCAACTAAAACTCATTGGGAGTGGAAAGGACAGGATTATTCCATCAACTTGATAGATACTCCCGGTCACGTGGACTTTACCGTTGAGGTAGAACGTTCTCTCCGTATTTTAGATGGCGTAGTCGCTTTGTTTAGTGCCGTAGATGGCGTAGAACCTCAATCAGAAACCGTTTGGCGTCAAGCTGATAGATACAAAGTGCCTCGTTTAGGATTTGTAAACAAGATGGACCGCCAAGGTGCCGACTTCTTTAATGTTGTAAAGCAAGTTAGAGATATGTTGGGTGGAAATGCAGTCGCTTTACAAGTTCCAATAGGTGCAGAAGAACACTTCAAGGGTGTTGTTGACCTTATTACCAATGAAGCAATCGTTTGGAATGAACACGATCATGGTATGACCTACAATGTAGTTCCTATCCCGGATGACTTGGTGGAAATAGTTGCTGCAGAGCGTGAACACTTGTTAGAGTCTGTCGCAGAATACGATGACACTATCATGGAAAAATTCTTTGATGACCCCAACTCTATATCAGCAGATGAAATCCGTGCTGCTATCCGTGCTGCAGTTATTGATATGAAGATTGTTCCAATGATGTGTGGATCATCTTTTAAGAATAAAGGAGTACAAGCAATGTTGAATGCCGTATGTGCATTCCTACCAGCCCCTACGGATATCGATGCAGTTGAAGGAACTGATCCTCGTACTGATGAGCCTATCTTCAGAAAGCCTTCTGTTGATGAACCTTTCTCTGCTCTTGCTTTTAAAATTGCAACAGATCCATTTGTTGGAAGACTGGCCTTTATGAGGGTTTATTCCGGTAAGTTGGATGCTGGTTCTTATGTTTTGAATACCCGTTCAGGTAACAAAGAAAGAATTTCTAGGATTTATCAGATGCACGCCAATAAGCAGAATCCGATTGAGAAGGTTGAAGCCGGTGATATCGCTGCTGCAGTTGGTTTTAAAGATATTAAGACAGGAGATACATTGTGTGATGAATCTAAGCCTATTATCTTAGAATCCATGACATTCCCTGAACCGGTTATCGGTTTGGCGATAGAGCCTAAGACACAGAAAGACCTTGAAAAATTGGGTATGGCTTTGGCGAAGTTGTCAGAAGAAGATCCAACTTTTAAAGCTTCTTATAATGACGAAACAGCACAAACGGTTATTTCAGGAATGGGTGAACTTCACCTTGAGATCATCGTAGATCGTCTAAGACGCGAATTTAAAGTTGAAGTCAATCAGGGAGCGCCACAGGTTAATTATAAAGAAGCTCTTACGAAGACTGTTAATCACCGCGAGAAGTTGAAGAAGCAAACCGGTGGATCTGGTCTCTTTGCTGATGTGGAATTTGAACTGGGTCCTGCCGATCAGGAATTCCTCGATAGCGAAGATTTCAAAAATGGCAAAGTTAAATTGCAGTTTGAATGGGGTATCGTTGGAGGAGCTATTGATAAAAACTATATGAAGCCAATTTCTGATGGATTTACTCAAATGATGAGTAATGGTGTCTTGGCTGGCTATAATATTGATAGCATGAAGGTAAGAGTTCATGACGGGTCTATGCACTCAGTGGACTCAAAACCAATAGCATTCGAATTAGCAGCTAAAGAAGGCTTTAAAGAAGCTGCCAAAAAAGCTGCTCCGGTTTTACTTGAACCTATCATGAAATTGGAAGTAACAACTCCGGATGAATATACAGGCTCTGTTATCGGTGATTTAAATCGTCGTCGAGGTCTTGTAAAAGGTCAGGATGTTAAATTTAATGCCGTGGTAGTCAAAGCCGAAGTTCCGCTTAGTGAAATGTTTGGTTATGTGACACAGTTACGTACAATCACTTCAGGACGTGCGTCTTCATCTATGGAATTCTCACACTTTGCTCAAGCTCCATCTAACATCGCAACAGATGTCATTGAAAAAGCAAAAGGTACGGTGAAAGCGTAAATAAGGATTAATCCTTGAACATAAGGAAGCCCCGGCTACAATGTAGGTGGGGCTTTTTTTTATGTGACTGAACAAAAGAAATTATGGACACATGTGAAATATTTATCGAGCTTAATGATTTAATAAAAAACCACTGACCTCAATTTCTTTCCTCCCTTCCACCATCCAACAATTTTAGAATCTTCTCAACTATTATATCGGGTCGCGTTACTACAATATTGTGCTTCAAGCCACCCATAATGGTTATTTTCCGCGGTGCTTTCTTAAATTTATTATACACAAAACTTGCATTGGTCGGAAAGATTAAATCATCCTGCGAGCCATGAAGCATGATGATGGGACATCTAATCTTTGACCATTCATCAGAAATTTCTTCCAACATCCTTTTGTGGTGAATCTTTTCGGCTGTTGCTACTTGCAAAACACGCGGAAATAGATCTCCTATCGGGGAATCTATCAATCTCGTAATCTTCCATATATTTTCTTCTCCCGGAGCAATAGATGATGATACCAAGAGTAGGCCGGAAACATATTCAGGATACTGCGCTGCCAAAAGTGCACATAAAGGTCCTCCATAACTGGAACCGACCAAAATTAATTTCCTGTTTTTTCCATATTTCTTTATAATTGGCGATATTAAGGCAGCTTGGGTATAATATGATAGATATAGTTTACCAAAACTGGAATACCCATATCCGGGTCTATCTACCGCAACTAATTCTGCAATAGATGTCAAGGCGCTATCTTGAAAAAAAGGCTTCCAGAAAGATATTGATGCTGGAGCTCCATGGATAAATAAAACAACCGGCAAGGAATCCGATCCATTATGACAATATCTAATTTTATTTCGTTTTATCCTATATTTTTCAAATATTGCCTTTTGTTTCTGACTTAATCCTTTGTTGAATTCTTTGTTACTCTCCCGCATTTTAAAGAAATTGACAGTCAAACAACTGGAGTTTAACGTAACCAGACCTATCAATATAATCCATGCTGAAATGGTGGATTTGTTTTGTATTAAAATGCTCAAAATTTGTGTCAAACTTTTATTATTTTTAATTTGATTTTACTAATATACAACGTCAAAATAAATATTTATCAATGTAAATATTCATTAACAAATAATTTGTAAGATTAATACAGATGTAACTTATATTTTGTATTACAACTTCAAGCCGCAATTAAAAAAAATTAAAAAGTAATCATTTAGCTAATATATGTTGTATTTTTGATAAGAAATTAAAGATAAAGTTTATTTGCGATTCAATATTATATTACTATGGTTTTTCCAAAATGTGGTTATATCGAAGTTTTAAAAATTGAACTTTCAAATTTGCTGTAATTCAAACAAAATTATTTATACGTTAAAACCTCAAGATGTGAAGAAAATTGTACTAATTGTTTGTTTTTGCACCCTGATGATTTCTCTGCAAGCCCAGAAAACCGTTACCGGTAGTGTCATGGATTCAAAGGATCTACAACCAATAATTGGCGCAAGTGTGATTGTCCTGAAAGGATCAGGTTCTGATTTGACGGCTTATAGTCCTTCAGGAAGCGGCACAACTACAGATATAGATGGTAATTTTACCGTTCAACTAAAGCCGGATGAAATAGCTTTGTCTGTTTCCTACCTTGGATATGAGACTCTATCACTATTAGTTGGTAATCAGACTTCTTTAAAAATCCAGTTACAGGAAAAATCCAATATACTCTCTGAAGTTGTCGTAGTTGGATATGGCGTTCAGCGAAAAGTGGATGTAACCGGCTCTACTACCAGCGTAAAAGGTGAGGATTTGGCCAGACAACCGGTTCTCACAGCAACTCAAGCCCTTCAAGGAAAAGCAGCCGGTGTTCAGGTTATCAGTAGCGGTGAACCGGGAAGTAGTCCGGTCGTGAGAGTTAGGGGTATAGGCTCTGCGATTGCGGGGACAGCGACACTATATGTCGTAGATGGAGTACTTACCGACAATATCAGCAACATCAATACCAACGACATCGTCAGTATGGATATTTTGAAAGATGCCTCTGCAACTGCAATATATGGAGCTCGAGGAGCTAATGGAGTAATCATTATAACTACACGTAAAGGAAAAAGCGGTGCCATGAGTATCAACTATAATACTACAGTTGGCTTTAAAAATGCTGCTAATCTTGTTACCATGGCTAATAGTGAAGAATACGCTAATTATGTCACGCAAGCAACCTCTAATACAGTTGTTAATCCGGGCTTTTCGACCGATTGGTATAGCCAGATATTACGGAATGCTTGGTATCAGAGTCACAACTTGTCATTATCAGGAGGTACAGATAAATCAACTTACTACATTAGTGGTGGCTATTTGGAAGATGAGGGAATTGTCATAGACAATAAGTTTAAAAGATTTAACCTTAGATCTAATTTAACTTGGGATATCAATAAATATGTCGATGCGGGAATAATAGCCTCTTTTTCCAATGGCGATAATAAAATAGCCAACCTGGGTACAGCGTATAACAATGCCTATCGTGCGGCGCCGATTATTAAATCTAAAGAAGGGGACAGATATGGCAATACATCCGTTTATCAGAATGTCGGTAATCCCATTTTAGATATTGAAAATAACTATAATCGAGAAAAGAGAAATAGAATTCAATCGGTTGGATATATTAATATTAAACCATTGCCTTGGCTTACTTTTAGGAGTAGCATTGGTGGAGAGCTCAATAGTTTCACCGGCAATGTCTATAATTACGAATTTGAAAATGATGAAACAACCTTTTTAAATGCAGGAGGTAATCAGCGTAATCCTAATTCAAACTTGAGTGTAAATAAATCCGGGTATTTTAGCTGGGTGTGGGACAATACGGTTACTTTATTTAAGAAATTCGACCAGCATACCGTTACATTTTTAGCTGGTACCACTGCCGAGCAATTCTCATCTAATTATATTAAAGCTTTTAGAAAAGATGTGCCGGCCAACAAAGATTTATGGTATATCGGAGTCGGTGATGCCAATACTTCAACCAACGATGGAGGTGGCGATAAATGGGCACGAAATGCATATTTGGCTCGTTTGAATTATAATTTTGCAGATAAGTATCTCTTTACAGGAACAATGCGATATGACGGTAGTTCAAGGTTGGCTCCTGATAATAGATGGAGCTTTTTTCCATCATTTGGCGCTGGCTGGGTAATAAGCAATGAGTCATTTATGTCTGATTTGATGTTGGTGGACATCTTGAAGTTGAGAGCAAGCTGGGGACAGGTAGGAAACGATAGGGTACCTACCGATGCATTTTTAAATACCGTGGAGCCGAATCAAAATTATCCTTTTGGCGGAGGAATAGCAGTACCGGGCAGTGCAATAACACAAGTAAAAGATCCTAATCTTAAATGGGAGACAACAGAGGAATTGGATGTCGCATTGGAATTTGGATTATTGAAAAATCGATTAACGGGTGAAATAGGTTATTATAATAAGAAAGCCCGTGACCTCCTCATCAATGTTAAAGTCCCTTCAGTTATCGGTGATGCCGATGGATTAGTACTTACCAATGCCGCTTCTATTCAGAATACAGGTCTTGAAATGATGCTCAATTGGCGAACCAAGGTTTCGGAAAAACTATCCTATAACTTTGGCGGAAATATTACTTTCAACAATAATAAAGTCATTGGTCTCAATGGTGGACAACCTATCCTGGATGGAGGTATTGGCGCAGCACAGCAATATACGACCAAGACGGATAATGATCAGGAAGTTGGCGCTTTTTATGTATATCAAGTATTGGGTGTGTTCCAGACCGACGAAGATGTCCTTGCTTATACAAACAAAGATGGTAAGCCAATTCAACCTTCTGCCTCTGCAGGGACATTTAAATATCAAGATACCAACAGTGATGGCGTCATTGATGATAAAGACCGAGTCTTTGTAGGCTCATACCAACCTGATTTTTACTATGGATTTAATATTGGACTTTCTTATGGAAGATTTGATTTTAATGTTGATCTGACAGGAGTATCGGGCAATAAGGTATATAATGGAAAAAAGGCATTCCGCCAATTGGCCACAGATAATATCGAAAAGGATATGGCTTATACGCGCTGGACACGAGGTAGTGGAATCAATGACGAGCCGGGAGCCAATGCAGGCAATTTACCGGCTTCAACTTATTTTGTGGAAAACGGAGACTATATTCGGATTAATAACATTACAATTTCTTATAATCTGCCTGCTATGATAGCTGGAAAAAAAATATTTCAAAATGCACGTGTCTTCCTAACGGGTCAGAATGTTTTTACGTTTAAACAATATAGTGGCTTTACTGCTGAGCTGCCAGATGATCCGACCAAGGCAGGGATTGAAAAAAATGCATATCCTACCTCAAGGACAATAGGCGCCGGAATTAATTTTACATTCTAAAGAAAAAATGACAAGCCATGACAAGAGTATATAAATCAATTAAATATATAGTTATCATTTCTTTATTTTCAACAATAGCAGTGAGCTGCGGTAAGGATTTCTTAGATGTTCCGGTCCAAGGCAAAGCCACACCTGATTCTGATCCTGCGATAGCAGAAAAGTTAGTAACAGGGGTTTACAATTCATTGCTTGCCGGTAGTGCATTTGGTGGGATAGGCGATATCCACGGAATAAGCTTTGTAACCGCCACGATTATAATGACTGACGATGCAGATAAAGGCAGTACGCCCGGAGACCAACCCAATATTAAGGCAATTGATAATTTTGAACATACTGCTACGAATAACTTTGTGGAAGCACTTTGGAATGGGAATTACAATGCCATAGCGAAGGCCAATCAAGCTTTGAAAGCGCTTGATGCCTCTCCTATAGCCGATGATTTAAAAGCTCAGTATCAGGGTGAAGTTCGATTTTTAAGAGCTTACTTTTATTTCAACCTCGTACGTTACTTTGGCGGAGTGCCTAAAGTTCTCAAAGTGCCGGTCAATGCTCAGGAAGCCAATACCGATCCGGTATATCAAACCAGAGCCAGCGTTGACGAGATCTATGATCTAATCCGTGAAGACCTTAATTTTGCGATTCAGAATCTAAAAGTAAGAAGTCAATCTCAAGTAGGAAGAATTAATAAAGGTACGGCACAAGGAATGTTGGCAAGAGTTCAATTGACCACCAAAAAATGGCAAGAAGCTTATGATTTATGCCAAGATATAATCCTTTCAAATGAATATAGGTTGTTGGATAATTATGAAAATATTTGGCGTCAAGTGGGTGATAACAGTACCGAAGCGATGTTTGAAGTAAAAACAGGACAATTTAATAACTCGGACTTTGGGGTAGAAGGATATTGTGTTTGGCAGGGGCCAAGAGTAGGCGGTAAAGGTGGGTGGCGTGATTTGGGCTATGGTTTTAATAATCCAACAACCAACTTGGTAGCTGAATATGAACCGGGTGATGTCCGAAAAGATGCCACCATCATTTTTATAGATAATAGTGGTACACATAAAGGAACAATTTTGTTTGATGGATATAGGATTCCTAGTCAGGATAGTATTGAAAACGCTAGATACAACTATAAAGCATACCATTCTGAGAATAAAGAAGTCGAATCATATCTCGGAAATAGAGGCAGTAAACAAAAAAATCTGCATATTTTGAGATATGGCGACGTTTTATTAATGGCGGCTGAAGCAGCCAACGAATTAGGAAATACCGGAGATGCTGCTTTTTATGTGAATTTGATTCGTTCAAGGGCGCATTTGGGAGAAACAACAGCGTCTTCACAACAAGATATGAGATTGGCTGTTTATCATGAAAGAAGGGTGGAGCTTGCTATGGAACATGAAAGATGGTTTGATTTGGTGCGCACAGGACGAGCAGCTCAGGTTATGAAGCCACTCAAGCCGGCATTTACAGAAGGAAAAAATGAGCTGCTTCCAATACCGGCATTGCAAATAGCTCTCAGCGGAGGCAAGCTGACACAAAATCCGGGATATTAATCCCGAATTCCTCTTAAAGACAACATTTTGCCTTTAAGAGGAATTTGGATTAAATGATATTTTATTATAAGATCAATATTTTTATTATTAATTAAATCAAATTATTAAAGTTTACAACAATGATTATTAAAAATTTTAAAAATGTAGCCTTGCTAGCATTGGCTGTTTTTGCAATTTCATTCACATCTTGTAAAAAAGATGAGCCGGAACTTCCTAAAATTGACGGTTACAACAATTCTAACGAAATTGCAGCTACTAACTTGAAAGCGCATTGGACTTTTGATGGCAATGATAAAGAAGGTGTTTCCAATACCACTGCTAACAAAACAGTCGGTACTGTTGCGTATGTTACCGGACAAATAGGTCAGGCAATTTCTTTGTCTGAAGCAGCATTGGTTTATCCTGCAATTGATGCTATCAGCCAAAAAGATGGATTTGGTGATTATACCATTTCTATGTGGTTGAATGCGAAGAACGTAGGTAAATTCCAACAATATTTGGGTTTGTTTGCATCAGCAAATACTGATTTTTGGGGTAATTTCTCTGTAGGTGCTGAAGCAAGTCGCCACGCCGCTAACTCTGATACCCTTGAAATCAAAACCAACTATGCTTCTTTGAAAGACGATGGAGTAAATATCAACGGTCAGGATAACTTAGCTGTGTTTAGCGATAAAGGTGGTAGCTACTTCCTTGGTGCAGGAAAATGGGCTAATATCGTAGTTAGATTTACAGCAGCAACACATAAGCTTGAAATATTTGCAAATGGCGTAAATATTGGCGGTTACAGTGATCGAGGCGAGAATACTACTGCTATGGTTATGAGAACTCCATGCCAGGCTATTGTGGGTAGCTTTGCTACTAAAGACCTTGGATTTGCTTCTGCACCGGATGCACCGACATGGGCAGCAAAAGCTACAGCTCAGATAGATGATATCCGTCTGTTCAATAAGAGCATTACTGATACAGAAATCAAAGCATTGTACAACGTTGGTTTAGCTGGTAGATAATTACCAATACATTGCTTTTTGTAACAATGTTAATAGAGAGGCTATTCAAGTAAATTTGAATAGCCTCTTTTTATCTCAAATTCTTTATTAGACAAATGCAAAATCGGTTGACGACTCGTAATCCCTATCAACACTTTACGGATTTTTTTATACCTCAATGGATGAATTGACACTAATTGGTTTACAACAATTTGAATATCAATATTATGAGAAACTAATCATTCATAACAATTATGTATTTATTGAAGTCTCAAGTCAGCGATATATTACTTAAAGACAAGATTTTTGCAATTAATATGAATTAGGGTACAATCAATCGTTATTTATAATTAAACCATATAAGGATAAAGGCGGCCAGTCTCAAGGGTGAGGTGCATAATTTGTCATTATTGTTTTTATATTTGCAGTTGGAATAATAGGCATTGTGTGATTAAAAAGAATCGATAATGCCTTTTTTAATGACTAATTAAAGCCTATGAAGAGAGTTGTTATTACCGGACTTGGTGCAATTACACCTATTGGAAATAATTTGGAAGAATATAACGAAGGGTTGAAGAAGGGGCAGAGTGGTGCCGGACCTATTACAAGGTTTGATGCAAGCAATTTCAAAACAAAATTTGCTTGTGAGGTTAAGAATTTTAATCCGGAAGACTTTATCGACCGAAAAGAAGTAAGGAGAATGGATCTTTTTACTCAATTTGCAATGGTTTGCTCTGATGAAGCCCTCGCTGATAGTAAATTATTGGAAAGTACGTTGGATTTAGATAGGATAGGGGTGATATGGGGCTCTGGAATAGGTGGATTACGTTCATTAGAAGCTGAGATTGAGACTTTTGCTACCGGCAATGGCATTCCCCGATTCAATCCATTTATGATACCAAAGATGATATCAGATATTGCTCCGGGATATATTAGTATTAAGCATGGATTTAGAGGTATTAACTACTGCACGGTTTCAGCGTGTGCCTCTGCAACACATGCGATGATGAATGCCTTCGATTATATTCGCTTGGGCAAAGCTGATGCCATCATTACTGGTGGTTCAGAAGCGGCTATTACAGCTACCGGAATGGGTGGATTTAGTGCGACTAAGGCTCTAAGTGAAAGGAATGACGATTATTTGACTGCTTCCAGACCTTTTGATCTTGAAAGAGATGGATTTGTATTGGGTGAAGGCGGCGGTTGCCTTATTTTCGAAGAATATGAGCATGCTAAAGCACGTGGAGCAAAGATTTATGCAGAGGTGATGGGTTGTGGCGCAACAGCCGATGCACACCATATTACAGCGCCTCATCCGGAAGGTCTTGGCGCTAAGAACGTAATGCGTATGGCTTTGGCTGATGCCGGTCTGACTCCGGAAGTAATCGACTATATCAATGTTCATGGGACTTCTACACCACTCGGTGATATAGCAGAGACAACAGCAATTAAATATATTTTTGGTGATCATGCCTATAAGTTGAATATTTCCTCAACGAAGTCAATGACAGGTCACCTATTGGGAGGAGCCGGTGCTATTGAAGGTATTGCAAGTGTCTTGGCACTCCGTGATCAGTATGTACCACCTACTATCAATCATTTTACGGATGATCCTGATATCGATTCAAAATTAAACCTTACCTTTAACGCAGCACAATATAGGAAAATAGACTTTGTAATGAGTAATACATTTGGCTTTGGCGGACACAATGCTTGTATTATTTTAAAAAAGTACATTATGTAAATTATAGTTGTGAAAGGAATATTTAAAATAATAAATCTATTTTTTTCTAAGAACAAGGATTTTACGAAGAAACTGACTGCTATGCTCGGATACACTCCGGCACATCTCAATCTGTATATTCAGGCATTCATGCATAAGTCTAATTCGGTTCAGGTCAACGGTCATCGTCAACATAATGAAAGATTGGAGTTTCTCGGCGATGCAATGCTCAACGGCATAGTCGCTGAATACCTCTATAAAAAATATCCCAATGGCGACGAAGGCTTCCTTACTAAAATGCGATCCAAAATCGTTAAACGTAAGACTTTAGATGCTATCGGTATCAAGATGGGTATTGACGAGATCATGACTATCATGAACAAAACACACATTAGCAAGTCCATGCTCGGCAATGCTGTCGAAGCACTCATAGGAGCAATCTATATGGAAAATGGGTATGCTTTTACCAGAAAATTTATCGTAATAAATATTTTACGAAAATACTTAGATATCCATAAACTTGAGATCTTAGATGACAATTTTAAAAGCAGACTGCTCGAATGGTGCCAAAAAAATGGCAAAGACATCAATTACGAAGTAATATCAAAGTATAAAACCGACAAACGAGATCGCTTTAAAATAGCTGTTGTGGTAGGTGGCGAAAATATTGCCGAAGCAGATGACTTTAATAAAAAGAATGCTGAGCAAATAGCCTCTGAAAAAGCTATGCTCAAACTCGGAATCCTCAGTTTGGAAGAAACCGAAATACCGGTATTGTGATGCTAATCCAGGGATTCTCGGAAGCTGACTGGAAAGACTTTCTTTTTAATCCCAAGCGTTTAGAAAAAATGCAAGAAGGAGCATCTATCATCCGCTCTTTTCTACAATTAGTGCTAAGTAATGGATTGCTTACAGGCAATGTCTTGTCGGAAGAAAATTTAAACGAGCTTGCAACTCGATTGGTAGATACCCAAATTCCGTCCGCTGCAAGAAAGGTTAAATCAATTGCAAAGTTACAACTAGACTCGGACTCCCTTTCACTCATCCGATTTGAACTTACCAATTTGGGTAATTTGGCTCATTTACTTCAAAATTTTAACAAATTATCCTTGATGAGTAAGCTAAATGTATGGCAGTACTGTGGAGGCATAATACCTAAGGAAAAAATACTTAATCAACCGGGTTTTATCGATAAATGGACCGTGAGGTATGTCAACATTAGCCGTGAAGATAGTTTGGTTGCTCGCAAAACATGGTTCCATGGATTCAATTCCAGATTTTGGGTTTATACGATAGACTACAGCTTTGGTAATCAACCCCTTCCTCCGGGATATAAAATTGGTAAAGTCGCCGAATTTGTTGCAAGATTTTATCCCGGATCAATACCCGGACGAATTTTGGAAACCAATAATTTTTCTAATACGTTTCCACCGGTTAAATTGGAATTGGATTTCAACAGTATAACTATGATGAATGGTTGGATTGCCAAGGCTTTCAACAATGACCCTCTTATAAATGAGTTTGTTGTCCAGCTGGTGGATGTGCGAATGATGGTCAATCAAGAACAATTTTACATTGTAGATAATGATCGTAAATGGATAGAAATAAGCACAGTAGATACTTCCTCGTTTTTTAATAAAGACATATTATGGGCGATGTATGCAGAATATGGAGGAAGAAGTCAATCTATATCGTTGATGTTTTCGAAAGGGAGATTCTACTTTCTCAATTAATATAATCTTTTTTTTAATAGAAAAATATACCTTAAATAATAGAAAGACAACTATTTATAGCTATTTTTAATATATATATAATAAATTTTTATTTAAATCAGGCAACGAATGATCCATTATTTCCGTAATAAAGATATACTCGTTTGATTTTAGTGCTCATTCTAAGTTCTAAGACGGCACAAGAGCTGTTTTAGAACTTTAGAGTGACCAAGTTTTTTTAAATAAGAATTATTAACTATCCTCCATAAATAATAATTTAGCATGAAAATTTTAACACAAATCGTATTAATAAGTGGATTGATTTTAAGTTTTTTTAGTGCAACGGTTTTTGCTCAAAGTAAAACTTCTTCGATTTCAACATTGGGCGACAATACGCATCACGGAAAATTAATCGGCAATCATTTTTATACCAATAAGACGGTCAAAGTTATTCATTCTAATAAGAAACAGGATGTGGTTTTAGAACAAGGCTTTACGTTCAGTTTTTCTGCTCCGGAAGAAGAAGCATATCAATATCAATTAACTAACAATTCTGATTTTCTGGCAGGCGTAAATGTAGGTGATATCATATCTGTAATGAACCAAATAACCAAAAAAAAGATATTGACTGACCCTATTAGCTTGATTGCTGCTGATGTGAATAACGATGGTAAAATTTCGGTTTCTGATATTGTTGAAATACGTAAGTTGATTCTGGGAAAGACAGATGCCTTTTCATCCGGAAAATCATGGAAATTTATCGATGCTACTTTTCCTTTGTTTGTCAATAATTGGTACCTTGCCAATGAAATAGTTACTTCTTCAGCAGCCAATAATTTTTACAATGAATTTACTGTTGTGAAGATGGGAGATGTTAGTGGAAGAGTTGTTGCCTTTAAACAGCCTATTGCGCAGAGAAGTGGAACTTCGGATTTTAATATTGAGTATTCTGTACAAGATGGTATTCGAAGGTTTGATGTATATCTTCCTAATTTCAATGTTGAAGGAATTCAAGCAACCCTCACCTTGGACCCTTCACTTCAGATCACTCATATTCATCCTGCACTTGATGCCTTAGACTATGCTTTTATAGATAACGGTAAATCTGTAAAATTGCTTTTGACCACTGATAAGTTGAAAGAAATAGGTAAGGATGCCATTTTCTCTTTTAAAAGTGCTGAATTAGGGCCACGATATTCACAAATGATTTCTTTAGATGAGACTCAAGATAATCTGATGATTGATTGTTTAGGATTAAATACTCTTCCTGTATTACGTTTCCAAGAGAAGGCGCTGAAAAGGATGACTTTGAATCCTACTGTTTTTGGGGATAGAACCAATATTTTAATTTCAACAAATACGCCACAAGATCTGACTTTATCAATCTTTCAATCCAATGGTAATTTGGTTTATCAAAAAGCATGGAAATCTTTTTTAGGTGAAGAATCATTCTCGCTCGGTAAAGATGAATTAAATAATAGTGGAACATATTTTTATCAACTTTCAGGTAATAAACAGAATGAAGTTGGTAAATTTGTTGTGATACACTAACTTAAAAGTGTGATTTTTTTATCATGAAATTGGAATTTTAATACTTTTTTCTATATGTGGGCTATTGTGTAACATAACTGTTTGATTAATCTGCCTCAGCTTGTATTTTTTTACCATCATTCAGCAGGAAATCATATTATGCAATCGTAATACCGCTGATACTTTTAAATAGACTGATATTTCTTTTCCATTAAATGGTTTATATTATTAGTCAATTCGGTATTAAATGTTGTTTGCTCAATTGACTCGGATTAATTTTAACAAAAGTTTGATTAATCTATCAAAATATTTGACCAATAAATAGTGTTAATAAGGAAGAAGCCGTTAAAAATGGTATCTTTGCCAACTATATTCACACGGAAACTTGAAACTATTTATATGTCAAAATATTATTTATCTATATTTTTCTTGCTAATTATACCAGCTTGGTTGACTTCGCAGAAAACGTATGTTTCGACCAAAGACTCAGATGCCAAGGCTATTTCGGCACTGAATAAAATTAAATCCAAATATACTGCAGCCAATCAACAAATCACTTCTACTTTCTCGCTTAAAATGGAGTTTCCGGGACAATCGACGCGCTTAGAAAAAGGTACTATGATTCAATCGGGGAATAAATTTAATTTGGATTTAAAGGAAATGGGAATAATCAATGATGGAAAGTCGATTTGGTTTATCAATAAAAAGCAAAAAGAAGTCCAGATTAATGACTATTCGAAGGATTCAAATCAAGGAATCGTCAATCCGGTCGAGTTTATGAATAACTACAACCCTAAATCATATATTTCCAGAATTGTTACGGATGATCCAAACAGCGGTAAACAAATGGATGTCATAGAAATTAAGCCAGTCAACCGCAAGACTGAATTTTCAAAAGCTCGAATTACGCTGGGCAAAGTTTCCGGAGAATTGGTTAAGATGGAATTGTTCAACAAAGATGGGAGCAGGCATACCTTGACCATTTCAAAAACGAGTTTTTCAAAAACGATTAATTCGGGAGCCTTTACGTTCAATAAAACTAAGTTTCCCGGATATCACGTTGAAGACTTGAGAATTAACTAATTCGAAATATACAAAGCTCCGTTTTAGTATGAAATTACGGTCGAGGTTGATATTCCCCATAGCAAGCATGGTATCTCGTAGGATAGATAAATGGAAATTTACTGCTATTGAAGATCAAAGCCTCATACGTAACCATTTAGTTCAAAAAGGTCAACACACAGCCTATGGTAAAGACTATGGATTTAAGACAATTCATAGCTCTGAAACATTTTCTAAGGCTGTACCTATGGTGGATTATGAACAGATTAAATCCTATATCAACAGAATTAAAGGAGGAGAAAAAAATGTCCTATGGCCGGGATTGCCTAAATATTTTGCCAAAACTTCCGGTACGACATCAGGTGTTAAATATATTCCCCTTACCAAAGAAAGCATGCCCAATCACTTTGGCTCGGCACGAAATGCCTTGCTCAATTATGCTGCAAAAACAGGAAAAGCAGAGTTTTTTGATGGCAAGTTGATATTTTTGAGCGGCTCACCTGAATTAGATACTTCCTCTATAGTGCCAACAGGCAGGCTATCGGGCATAGTCAATCACGAAGTGCCCAATTGGTTGAAAAAAAGTCAGGTGCCATCCTATGAAACCAACTGTATAGACGATTGGGAGCGGAAAGTAGAGCGTATAGTTGAAGAAACAATTGGGCTGGATATGAGGCTGATTTCCGGAATTCCACCTTGGGTTCAGATGTATTTGGAGAAACTGTTGGAAGTGAGTGGTAAGAGGACGATAATCGATTTGTTTCCTCATTTTAGTATGTTTGTATATGGAGGCGTAAACTATGAGCCTTATCGAAATACTTTGGAAAACTTATTTGGGACATCGGTAGCTTCGGTTGAGACATATCCGGCATCAGAAGGTTTCTTCGCATTTCAAGATGAGCAAGGTGATGCTTCTTTGTTGTTAAACACTCGAAGCGGAATATATTTTGAATTTGTTGAACTGGAGGAGATTCACAAAGAATGTCCGATTCGATTACCACTTGAAGGTGTCAAACTGGGCGTTCCTTATGCTCTTATTGTCAATAATAATGCCGGCTTGTGGGGTTATAATATAGGAGATGTTGTAACATTTACCTCATTGAATCCATTCAAGATAATATTTACCGGTAGGGTAACGCATTATATTTCAGCATTCGGTGAACACGTTATTGCAAAAGAAGTGGAAGATAGCCTAAAAGAAGCCCTTGAAGATTCTAATGCCAAAATCGCTGAATTTACGGTGGCGCCTCAAGTAAGTCCCGGCAATGGCCAGCTCCCATTCCATGAATGGTTGATTGAGTTTGATAAAGAGCCGGTCGATATTGCCGAGTTGGGTAAAAAGATTGATAACGGCCTCGTTAAGCGCAATATTTATTATAAAGATTTGATTGTAGGAAAGATTTTACAACCATTGAAGATTGTTTCACTTAAGAAAGGCACTTTTATTACCTATATGCGTGAAAATGGGAAGTTAGGTGGTCAAAATAAAGTTCCGCGTCTGACAAATAACCGTAAAATTGCAGATTCATTAATACAAATTAATAATAGATGAAAACACTTGTATTACAATGTTTTGTGGTGATAATAGGTCTAACTGTTACCAATTGTACCTATGGGCAAACTGTTGAGTTTATAGGTACTAAAATTAGCGTACCAAAGGGCTGTGAAAAAGTATCCAGTTATGAGATCGAGTGTGGCTCCTTTTCCCTTTCCTGGGCTTATATGGCAAAGGGCAATATCGAAAATATCCTTTTTAACCAGATAAGTCAACTTCAAAAAATTAATGACTTTGATTATAAGCCAATACGTGTGTTGATCGATCAGACGCCATCGAGTGGTTTCATCACATCTTTTACTGCTGACAATGTCAAGTATTTTATGTTGTTGGCAGCTGGAAAGATTAAGGATCAAAATGTTTTAATTCAAGGAATAGATTTGATTCCATTTTGGAGGTATCCGGATCACAATGAAATCTTCGATAAGTTAATTAGGATATTGCCAGATGACAATAAAATATAGATGGATGTAGAACCTGTTGAGCCGGTAAAAGAAGTTGGAAAAGATGAATAACAAGCAAATAGTTGTTATTAAAACATATTGTGGAACGGAAGCCGAAACTATTAAGATGGCCAAAGAGCTTGTAAACAACAGGTTGGCTGCATGTTGTAATTACTCGCCTTGTAATTCTATTTTTCGATGGAAAAATGAGTTGGAAGTCGCTCAGGAGTGGATTCTAAGTATTAAGACCATTGAGGCAAATTGTCAAACCATTGTAGAATCAATTCAAAAGGAACATTCGTATGATTTGCCAGCCATCATAATAGAGAAAAAGGATGTTAATAGCGAGTATTTTACATGGGTTTTCGAAAGTTGTTCGTAATTTTGAAAAAATAATTAGAAGTTGAAATTTTTTAAAAAAGAATACGCAAAGACTGCCGGAAAAGGATTGTTTCTTTTTTTCTTATTGAAAGGTATAGCATGGTTGGTAGTTGCGTACTTGGGTGTTAATTTTTTTGCACAGTGCAATTAGCTATTTTTTAAACTTTTTTAGTGTAAAGCTAAATGTACTGCCTTTATTGATAGTTGATCTTACACTTACTGTTTGGTTATGCGCTTCTATTATGTGCTTAACAATAGATAATCCTAATCCCGAACCACCTACTTTTCTACTTCTCGACTTATCAACCCGGTAAAAGCGATCAAAGATATGGACTAAATCGTGTTTGTCAATCCCGATGCCATTATCTGCTACCTCAATAAGTATATAATCATCCATATCATAGAATGCGACCTTGGTGAACCCATTGTCAATGCCATATTTAATGGAATTAGAAATCAGATTTCCCAATACGATGTGGATATAATGCTTGTCTGCTATAACTTGATAGCCTGCTGATGCTCCATCTTTAAAGGAAAGTTTAATATTGTGTTCAGATGCCAGCAACTCTTGTTCTTCAAAGACAGTTTCTGTGAGTTTTTGGATGTCAAATTTGGATTCATGTAGGACAAGATTGCCCAATTCTAACTTTGAAATTGATTCTAAGTCTTCGACGACTTTTTGCAGGCGGTCAGTATTTTTGGCAGCACGATCTAAATATTTGTCGATTAACTCCGGATTGTCTTTTGCGCCATCTATAAGGGTATAGAGATAACCTTGAATATTGAAAATTGGCGTTTTGAGTTCGTGAGAAACATCACCTAAAAAGTTACGACGGTATTCTTCTAAAGAACGCAGTCGTTCGATTGTTGCCTGTTGGTTTTCTACCCATTTAGTCACACTAATTTCAACAGTATCCATTAAATCAGTATGAAAGCGGGGCATTGTCACTTTGTCTTTACTTAGACTTACTTTGTTGTGGTGTATTATTTTGTAAATTAATTTGATGCGTCTATAAATGAACTTGTCTATTAAAAATACACATAAAAAATAAATGATAATAAATAATAATATAGGTATAATAATCAAATAAGGAATTGGGAAAGCAATTAATCCTATATTTTGGAGAATAACCAGACAAAGCAGTAGAAATAAGGAACTTGTGCCGGCGCACATAAGAGAAATATGACGCGGCGTAAGATTTTTGTATTTATTGAAACCTAATAACTTCAAATCTCAAACTTATAACCGATTCCTTTAATAGTACGAATGCATTCTTCTCCGACTTTTTCTCTGATTTTACGGACATGAACATCAATGGTTCTGTTTCCAACAAGGACATCATGACCCCATATCTGGCGCAGAATCTCTTCTCTGGTAAAAACTTTTCCCGGTCTGCTTACCAATAAACCTAATAACTGAAATTCTTTTTTAGCTAAATCAATTGCTTTACCATCTTTTGTGACCAAATGCTTTTCTCCATCGATGATTAAATCACCAAAGACAGATATTGATGAAGATAGTGACTCATTGCCGACCTTCGAACGTCTTAATATAGCTTTAATTTTACTAATCAAAACGATTGGTTTGACCGGTTTGGCTATAAAATCGTCTCCACCATTGTCTAATGCTTGAATTTGAGTTAAATCTTCGCTTCGAGCTGTCAAAAAAACAATCTTGGTATCCGAATAAGTAGGATTTCTTTTAATTTGTCTGCATACTTCTATTCCATTTATTTCAGGCATCATGATATCAAGGATGACCAAGTCGGGTGTAAAAGTCTGCATAAGTTGGAGACATTGTTTACCATTTTGAGCACATTCTACAGTGAATCCCTCCATGGTTAAGTTATACCGAAGAATTTCCCGAATATCCTCTTCGTCATCAACGACTAAAATTTTTGTAACCATATTTGATAAACTCCTTTATTCATTTCCTGAAACACGCAAATTATTAAAATAATACTTTGTTGTTTTGCACTTTACGCTTCCTTACAAACAGAATATTTTGGCACAAAAGTAATCAGAATAAGCCTTGGGCAATAATATTGTATATTAACTTATGGTTAATTTTCCTTGTCGAGATTGGATTGAATAAAAGATTCAAGGTCAATCAGGATCGTTTCACAGGTGGACTTAATTTCTCCTGCTCTTTTGATGAGGTCTTGAATTTCGTCAATCGCAGTGGCATCGTTGTCGATTTTTGCTTGAATTGACTTGAGTTCCTCTAAGAGGTCTGACAGTTTATTATTTTTTAGTTTTGCCATTGATATTATATTTAAAAGTTCCTATAGCTTTGCCATCATCCCAATAAATAGTGGTTTCTTCCAATTCATTGAAATCTTTGCGGGTGGTTATTTTTTTATTTTTTTGAAACACAAGAGTGTAGCCTTTTGCGAGAATTGCAAGTGGATTAGCGAGGTCAATTTTTTGAAACAACAAATTTATTTGGAATCGAGACTGATGTATCTTAGAGTTAACTTTAACCTTTATTTGGCCGATAGAATACTCCACAGCAAAGCGATGTTTTTGAATTAGATTGATTGACGAAAAGTGTATATTGGAAAATTGTTGTTTTAAAATAAATCCAAAATTAATGAGTCTTTGTTTTGCTGAAATCAGCGTATTGCGGTGAATTTCCATAATTTGATACAAAAAATCGGAATTCTGTTTTATCAAAAATTCAGCGACGGCAGTAGGCGTTTTTACTGAGATGGCGGCAGTCAAGTCCATTGCACTAAAGTCTATTTCGTGACCGATTCCAGTGATCACCGGTAATGGAAAGTGCGCAATCTTGTAGGCCAGAGTATATGAGTCAAAAGTGGCGAGATCTACCTTGCTCCCTCCGCCACGGATGATGATTACGGCATCAAATAAGTCTTTTTGCTGTTCAATTGAATGTAAAGAGTCAGAAATAGACGATTCCAAATTGTTTCCTTGCATGATGCTGTCAAAGAGCGTAGTTTGAAAGCGAAGCTGTAAGCCATTTTCTTTAAGATGCTTTGTAAAGTCGCCATATCCGGCTGCAGATTCTGATGAAATAATTGCCAATCGTTGAAATGTGAGTGGCAGGGGAAGCTTTGTATTGATTTGGTCTAAACCTTCATCTCGTATTTGCTTGAATAGTGCCTCTTTCCGCAGCTCAATCGCTCCTATGGTATATGCGGTATCAATGTCTGTTATTTTTAACGAAAGTCCATATTTTTCATGAAATATTGGGATCGCATAACACATGGTTTCAAATCCGGCAGTAAAATAGCTGTCCAAATCCGGATTTTTTTTCCTGATTCTGGCAAAGTCCGTTGACCATACCGTTGCCCTGATTTGTGCGATTATATCATTGGAATCTAAATCTTTTTGAACTAATTCGACATGTAGATGGCCGTTTTTTAATTTTGCACTAAGAATTTCAGCTTTAACCCACAATTCACTTTCAAAATTGAGCGCCATAACTCTTTTGATGTGCGTGTTCAGTTCAAAAAGAGTATAGAATTTTTGTTGCAACATTATGATTTAACGAGTTTTATTGCCATTGGAGATTGTTTTTTGTAATGGTTAAATATATAAATATTTTTAAGATTCTCTTGAGTCATTTGTTCCAATGCCAAAGCTATTGCAACTCCTGCAGATGTGTCAAAATCTCCGGTTCTTTCTTTATATGCAATAAGCGGAATATTCATTTTTGTCGCAAACCGAACAATATTGAGATAATATCTTTCTTTTTCATATTCATTATTATAGCCGACATAAAATACACACGGATGTTCTATATTGTTGATATCTAAATATACGCCAACTTCAAATGGCGCGCATATATACTGGTTGGTTGGAAAATATTCAAAAGATTCGATTTTGGCTATGGCGTTTTTGGGGCTTTGAGATGCGATGAAAAAGCTGATTCCCTCTCCATAGATTATTGGATTGCCATCTTGAGATTGGAGGAAGCTTGATTGACTATGGATTAATTGGTTAAAATGAGTGTTTTCGTCGAAAAATCCGAATAATATTTTTTTGCTTGAGTCTTCCAGCGTCTTCATTTCAACATCGGTAAGTACATTTAACACGGTTAAACCCTGATTGACAAAGGTTGTATTGTAAGTAGTTAGTTGTAATTTTTGAGCTATTAATCCACCAATTATATTGTTGGTGGATTGGATAAAGACAGAAGGATTAAGGGCACTTTCAGAATAGGTATTCATATCTGCCAGAAATTGTTCTAACTTGGAAATACATCCTCTGCCTGTACCTGTTATTATCCCGACGAGATTGCTTTCTCCAAAAGCTATGTTTAGAGCGCATCCCATGGCATTGACTATTAATCTGTCCAATCTACGTATTTCATTTTTCTCCAAATGCTCCTGGACGGTTATTTTGCCCATGTTCAGATAGCCTTTCTCTGCCCGTAATTCCGGCAATATATAGTTGAATTTGGATATATACATTAGTCCGGCTTTGAGAAGATGAGGGATGTATTGTTTCCACCAAAGCCAAATGAGTTGACGAGACAATGCTTAAGGTGTACATTTTCTTGCACTTTTGACACAGGTTTCATTCCGGTTTCTTCGATGGGGTTTAAAAAGCCTAATGTGGGAAATATAAATCCTTTTTGCATCATGCCTATGGTCAGGACGGATGAAATGCAACCGGAAGCCGCAAGTGTGTGGCCCGTGTATGATTTACTTGATCCGAAGCGTATAGATGAACCAAATATGGATTTGATGGCTATAGATTCAGCCAAATCATTGTCCAGCGTGCTTGTGCCATGTGTATGAATAAAGTCGATTTGTTCCGGGCATAAAGCTGCTTTTTGCATTGCTAAATTCATTGCATTCATCGCTCCCTGACCATCTGGAGAAGAACCCGTGATGTGGAAGTTCTCATTGATGTTGCCATAACCTGACAGGATGGCCAATGGAGTTTTATAGCGTTTCTGTGCGTGTGTTTTTTCTTCTAGTACCAAGTAAGCAGAGCCTTCTCCTAAATTTAACCCAAACCGATCCCTGTCAAATGGCCGGCACATATTTTTGTCAACATTTTTCAAAGAGAGAAAACCGTTTAATACAAATTTGCTGATGGAGTCGCTGCCACCAGCTAAGACAATACTTGACTTACCTGCTTGGATAAGCCTTGCACCAAACATTATGGCATTGCTTCCCGAAGAGCATGCTGTACTAATCATGAAGTGCATCCTGTTTAGGTTGTGTTGCCTTCTGATAACTCTACTTAAAGAACCACAATCCATTTCGTTTATAAAATCGGTATTGACCTGATACTTTCCGGTAATAATAGCGTCGAAATATTTTTCTGTCAAGGGCATGCCACCTACTGTTGTGGCATTGACACTGATAATATCGCGTGTAGAATCTTCAATACCGGCACTATCCAGCGCTTGCTGTGAAGCTATAAGTGCTAATAGTGTAGTTCTGTTATATGCATGATGGCGTGTATTAGTGGCTTGTCTTATTTCCGTATCCGATAAGGGTACAGCGCCACCAATATAATGTTCTGAATGGATTGATTCATGTAGGAGGAGAGGGCGTAATGGACTTATAGCGGAATGTAATTGGGTGAAACATGCGTTGGGATCAGTGCCAAGGGCTGAAACGATACCCATTCCGGTTATCCAAATCTCCTTGTTTTCGACATACATTTAAAGTTGTTCTCTGTGTGATTCAATATATTCAGCCATGGACTTGACACTTTCAAGGATGCGACGACCTTCACGCGGGTCTTCAATACGAATACCGTAGTTTCTTTCTAAAAGAACCATCAATTCCAAGGAATCAATACTGTCTAAGCCAAGTCCGGTACCGAAAAGTGGTGCATTGGTATCTATATCTTCCGGAACCATATCCGGTAGATTGAGGGCTTCGATTATTTCGGATTTTAATGTATTAATGAGCTGTTCCATGGAATTTTGTTGATGTTAACCTTGCAAACTTAAAGTTTTTTATTCAATTTCGGTTATAAGATAGAATGCTATATTTTTTCTAAAACTAAATTGTGTTCAAACGACCTGAAGTCAACCTTACTAAGACCGCTTATCCCTTGATGTTCCATATAAACGCCGTACATGACGTCAACTGCCGCCATGGTTGACTTGTTGTGGGTGATGATAATAAACTGTGATTCATTGGAGAATTTTCGGATAATTTTATTTAACTTTTCAACGTTGGTATCATCAAGTGGGGCGTCTAATTCGTCGAAGATGCAGAATGGCGCAGGCTTAAGAAGATATAAAGCAAATAGAAAGGCAATGGCGGTAAGTGTTTTTTCACCACCTGACAATTGGCTGAGGCTTTGAGGTCGCTTACCTTTGGGCTTTGCTATAATACCGATATCCGAGTCGAGTGGATTCCCTGGATTGGTTATGATAAGGTCGCAGTCATCATCATCTGTAAAGAGACTTCTAAAGACCATTTTGAAGTTATCTCTGACTTTTTCGAATGCAGCGAGATATTTGGATGTAGATGAATTTTCCAATTCATTCAATGTTTGAGTGAGCTTGTCTTTTGAATCCAAGATATCATTTTTTTGAGTGACGATGGTTTCAAAACGAGATTTTATTTCTTGAAAAGCCTCCATTGCCAAAGGATTAATTTCGCCGAATTGGAGGATGGCATTTTTTATTTTGATATTTTGTTGTTCCAATTCAGTGATACCCAATTCTTCCGGAATCTCAGGTATTGTCATTACGGATTGGTCTATAGCGCCAAATTCTATTTCAAAGTTATCTTCTATTCGTTTTAATTCATAGTTAGATGCATTCCATTTGTCTTTCCACTCATTGGTAATGGTCTGAATGTTGGTTAGATTTTTTTGGAGTAATTTGATAGATTGTTCGATTTCATTGATATTCTTTTTCTCGGAGAAGTATAACCTTTCTACTTCAGTTAATTCTGATTGGGATTTTTTAAATTGATCTGCAACGGTAATAATCGTGTTTTCCGTTTCTCCAAATTGACTTTCGAGAGCTGCAATTTCAAGAAGGCTCATGCTTTGAGTTGCCTGAAGTAGTTTTTCCTGTTCGATGAAAGAGTCTGCCTGTTTGTCGAGCAGGTTTAGTTCGCGCAATAAACCGGTTTTTTGCCCTTCCAGTCGAATAATATCCAATTTGATATTATTCATTTGTTGAGTGGCTTCATTGAGCGTGGTAGCCTTTGACTTCAGAGCTTCTTTATTGTTGTTAACAATGGTGTTGAGTGCTTCCAATTCAGATTTAATTTCTGCTATGGGTTGTACATTGTTTTGAATGGTAGCGTAGAAATGGTCTATTTTTTGTTTAAGATTGGCTTCATCTAAAGTAAGTTTTTCCAATTGAAGTTGAAAATGTTCTGATTTGACTTTAAATTGGATTAGACTGTCCTTAGTCTGTTGATTTTGCTTTACAAGGGTTTCTAACTGAGGCGTTTTATTGATAGAGTGGAGTAGTTTGATGGTGTCATCCAGTTCTGCCAGTTGGATGTAGCAATTGCTGTCCGTATGTTTGAGCTGAATAAGGTTTTTCTCCAACGTTTCTAATCTTAATTTTCTTCCTAAGATATTTCCTTCTATGAGCCCTATTGAGCCACCCGATGTTAATCCGAAAGATGCAATAATGCTTCCATCCGCCGAGACGAAGCTGATATCTTGATTGTTTTTCAACAATTGTATGTGGTATTCATTTAAATCATCGACTATGTACGCTTTGTGCAATAGCTTGTCAAAGAGCTTTTTGTACATTGGATGGCATTCTATGATGGCAGAAAGAGGAATGGCGTCATCAATTGTTATGGGTGAATCCATTTTTTCCTGATAAGCATCCAGAATGATAAAGCCGGCTTTTCCTTTCTGGCTTGAAGAAAGTTGGTCTATGTAATGAAGGGCTTCGGGATAGTCCTGGACGACAATATGCGCTAAATATGGTTGTAGGTAGTTTTCTAAGGAAGTTCTATATTTTTCATCACAATTGATTAGGTCGGCGACTAAGTTTAGTTCCTTACTTTTTTGTTGTGAAGTGAGGTGTTTGACTGCCTCCGGAAATCCTTCTTGATTGTCGATGAGGGATTTAAGTAATTTTATTTCATGGGTGGATTGGTCGATTTGCCTTTCTAAATCTTTTTTGTTTTGAAAAACTTGTTCTCTATTAGATTTTACCTCTTGTAATTGAAGGTTGTGAGCATCAATTTCTGATTTTAAAACAGCGATCTGTTGCTCATATTGATTGGATTTTATCTGATATTCATCTTGTTGAATCTGAATGGTTTTATGCTGCTCAATCAAGGCTGATGTTTGATTTTTGAACCTTCCAATATCGCCTTGCATTGCGGTTAATTGAGCTTGCGCAATGGCGTTTTCTTTCTCCAATGTAAATAATTTGGTGTTTTGAGCATCATATTGTTCCAACATGGGCTTGATATTTGACTCAATATTATTTATTTCAGATTTTATTGCATCAAATATGGCTTGTTGGGAGGCTTGATTTTCATATAAAGATGCCATTGCAGTTTCGATATCAGGGATTTTATTGCTAAGGGAAGCGCGTTGATCGCTTATCTCACTAAGATTGGACTTAAGTCTCTCTAAATCATCTAAAGCTTGCTGTGCTTTACTTTTGACAAATGATATCCGCTGAGTAGTCATCTCCAGTTTCTTTTCGAGTGACTTTTGCTCATCTAAAATATGATTAGCCTTTTTCTGAAATTCTGAAAGTGAAATTTCTTTTTTGAGTAATTCGTTTTTATTGACTTCAAGGTTGGATTCTGCCTTGTGGATTTCCATTTCTTTCAACTCAGCGGCAAGTTTACCTTCTTGGAGTTTTTCGTCAAAAGATTGAATGAGTTTTCTGACTTTTATTTGTTGTGCATGAAATATTATCCATGCATTGTCTTTGTGTTTAGATTTTAATTCGAGAAACTTTTCTGCCCGTCTCGCTTGTTTTTTAAGGGAATTCATATTGGATTCAATCTCGGAGAGGAGGTCATCGACCCTGGTGAGATCATCCATGGTGGTTTGTAACTTGGCGAGAGTTTCTTTTTTACGTGTCTTAAATATAGATATTCCGGCCGCTTGCTCAATCATCATACGCCGATAATTATCTTTATTATTGAGCAAGTCTTCTACCATACCAAATCCGATAATAGCATAAGTATTGCTGCCTACTCCGGTATCGGTGAATAGATTATTTATATCCTTTAAACGACAGGTAACGTTGTTGAGTCGGTATTCGCTTTCACCGGATTGGTATAAAATACGGGTGACTTTTACTTCATTGAAATCAACAGGTAAAATATTTTTACTGTTTTCAAAAATAAGGGAGACTTGAGCCATTCCTGCCGGTTTCTTTATTTTGGTACCATTGAAAATGACACTTGACATTTTGTCTAACCTTAGTTCAGTGCTTTTTTGTTCTCCTAATACCCAGCGTATGGCGTCAACAATATTGGATTTGCCACTGCCATTAGGCCCAACAATGCCGGTAACATTTTCATTAAAATGAATTACAGTCTCATTGGCAAAGCTTTTAAAGCCTTTAACTTCTAATCTTGAAAGTCTCATATAGCTGCGAATTTAGAAAAAAATACAGTTCATTAGATTCGGTTTTTATTTATAAATGTTTTTATAATATGTTAACTGTTAAGAATCTAATGTGCTTTAAATGAGAATGGGCTTCGTGCTTTTTTGAAATTTTATGAAATTAAAATCTAATCCGGCTAAGGATGATGAATTTAGTTGATACCCCAATACTAACAATCGTTAGTTGGCTTGGTCTATCTTATGCTTGGCCTGTTTGGTCATAAAATCTAAAATGAATAAGGTGAAAATCGTATAGTGTGCAAAAAATGGAAGAATGAAAAAATTGGTAGGTGGTTGTTCTTTGTAATAATAGCCCATAACTAAGACAGCACTCAATATCATTTTGGTTATAAGGGTGATAATAATAATATTACTAAAAAGATAAATATTTCTGCTGCGTGAAGCAATATCTCCCCAAATGTAAAACATAATGCTCAGCACAATAAAAAAGACAATGGATATCAAAGAGAACGTCGAATATTGATTCAATTCCAAAAGATATATTATGCTAAAATGTACCACCAATGCAATAGTAGCATAGACCAACAATTTTATGATAAATATTTTGGAAGGCATGATGTTAATGGTTGTTTTTTGTCAAGTCGCGTATAATTTTATAAAGGTAGCCAAGAGTAAGAACGAGCATCAATCCCGCTGTCCAGTATTTCGGATTGCCTTGATTCCACCTATTATCAATGTAGTTACCAAGGTAGCAACTTAAAAGTATGACGCCAATTAATTGGAAGCCCATCCCGGTATAACGCAGATAGGTCATTGAATTTTTCCGATCAGGCAACTTTGAGGAAGACAATGAGTTTATTTTGATTTTTTATCCTGTGGAGTTGCGCTTCCAGAGGTCATATTACACTGGACATTGAATATAGCTCCGTTTTCAACAATTAGTTTTGATGTTGTTATATCACCGTGTATTGACGCTTTGGAATGAACTTCGAGACTGTCGGATACCAATAAGCTACCAATAAGTTTTCCTTGAATGATGGCGGATTTGGATTTGATATCACCTTCTACTTTACCTGTTTCTCCAATGATTACTCTTTCACTGCACTCAATATTCCCATTTACGGTACCATCAATTCTAAGATCAGATACAGCAATAAGATTACCGGTAACAGAGGAGCCTTCACTCAGACTATTAATAGAAAAACCATCTCTCGGCTTTTCGCTTTGCTTTGAATTAAACATATTTTCTTATTCGTTACACGGGTGACTTGAGTTCACGCCGTTTTTAACCTTGATTAGAAAGTAGGGCAATATACGCCTCTTCTCTCCGGCCCACAGATTAGATAACCCAATGAAAATTCCACTGCACCGTTGTAGTTACTTGCCGGAGTCAATGAAGATACGTTCAAGTCATAGCTAAATCCAATCGTGAATTGGTTGTAATCCAATCTGGTGGATAGGATAATCGCATCTGTTTCAAGGGCTTTTTGCCAGTGATTAGAGATACGAGCCCAAAGTCCAAATTGGATAGCTTGGCGAGTCCAGCGGCTTTTGTCCAACCATAGACGAAGCGATGTTCCTCCATTAACCTGAAAAGAAGGACCTTGAAAGAAAGTTACGATTCCCGGTACTAAGCTAATCTGGTCAGTTACAGCGAGGTCACCACCTGCATGCAGGGTTATTTTACTGTATAATGGAACGTCAATGCCTTCATTTAGGAATGATTGATTAGGTCGTGTGATGTGACTATACGCACCACCCATATAAAAACTTGACTCTTCATCAAAGACAGAGAACCATAATAATCCGGCACCTAATTCACCAAACCAGAATGAGTTGTTGAAGTTGCCTTCATTTTCTTGAGAAGGTGCATTGGCAATCCAAGTACCGTCTTTAGCTTGAAGACCCCACTTAGCTCTAAGGAAATCGATGCTTCTGTTTGATGCTCCACCCATTACACCAAAGGATAGGTAATGTGCTGATTTTCTACTGCCGCCCAATCTCTTGCTGTAGCTGCCAGAAATCTGAGGAGAGATCGTAGCAAAACTTAATTCACCGGCTCTGTCACCCCAAAAATTGAAACCGAAGCCCCAATAGTCGTAACGACCGACCGTGTTTTTTCTGTCATAAGATGCTGTGAAAGTGTTAAAAGCATTGCTTTTTAAGACACTGGCCCATTGATTTCTATAAGACATAGTGAGTCGGTCAGTACAGTTCATGACACCTGTCATCGCCGGATTTAGGTTCAACGGTGATGCATAGAACTGAGAAAAATGAATGTCTTGCGCTTGTAAGGCAAATGAACTCAAAAGGAAAGAAAGAATTACAAGTAAATGTTTCTGCATTGAAAATAAAATTTTTAACATAATAACTAGTCGGAGTAAAGGTATAAATATTTTAGATAATAGAAATGTTAAAACTTTTTTTATTGTTTTATTTCAATATTTTATTTTGCGTTTTTTATTGAATCTATATATATTATGCGGCTTTACAGAGTATGACCATTATTATTAAAAGATATTTATTTTTTAAATAACGCTGCCTACATAATTTTATTTTATCTTTATTTTTTGATTTTTATGAATTTTTCTACCAAAATTTCTATTCCGGAAGATTATTATATGAACGTTTGGGATCAGTATATCCTGACAGGGTCATGTTTTTCGGAGCATATCGGTGATTATATGTCTCGGTGTGGCTTAAATGCCATTCAAAATCCACATGGAATCCTTTTTAACCCTTTTTCTATCTTGCAAAGTTTGAATAATGCACTAAAGAAGCGATATTATAATGAAGAGACGATTCTTCAGCATAATGGGCTGTATTTTTCATGGATGCATCATAGTTCAGTTTATGATATGACTGAGAAAGATTTGTTACGCCGAATAAACACGGATATCGATGCGTTTAATTTGCACCTAAAATCGGCACGTACATTGATAATTACATGGGGGTCTGCACATTATTATCTCAATGTTTATAAAAACAAAATCGTGTCCAATTGTCATAAGCAGCCGGGTCAGTTGTTTGAGAAGAAGATGGCAAAGGTGGAAGATATAGTCAACCAATATTCAACCTTTTTTAATGATTTGATTCGGGAAGTTCCTCAGATTAAGGTTGTGATGACAATAAGCCCTGTCCGTTATCTAAAGGATGGCGAGGTTGAAAATCAAAGGAGTAAGGCGACCCTGATATTGGCAATCGAAGAATTGTGTCGAGATTTCCCGGATAGTGTTAAATATTTTCCGTCTTATGAGATTTTTATGGATGAGTTGAGGGATTATCGTTTTTATGGCAAGGATATGGTTCATCCCAATGAAGTAGGTATAGAATATGTATGGAAACGAATGAAGGAGACTTATTTTTCTCCGGAACAACGATTTATTCTTACAGAAGCTGAGAGGATAATTCAGTTAAAAAATCACCGAATTTTAATTCCTGAGGCCGAAAGTTCATTGAGTTTTGAAAAGAAAAGGGATGATCAGATATCTGAGTTTAAAGCTAAATACCCCTATTTGAATATTTGAAAACAATCAGTGTAGTAGAATTGATGGAATTGGGTGTTGAGTTTGAATACATTGTGAGGGATAAGGTCAATGGATTTATTGGTTTGTTTGGCAACAATATAAAAGGAAAGTCACTTGCTTTATTAAATTTAGCTGATACAGTAGGAGTTTAATAAGATGTTTAATAATTGTTTGTTTATAAATACAAGAAATATAGTATACTAAATATTATATTTATATATATGTTATATTTTTGAAAGAATGGAAAGGAGGCCTCTATTAATTTGGAAATATTATAAACTTGCTCTTAATTCCAATTTATACAAGAATAAGTACTTTAATCATTTGGAAAATTAAACCTTGTTTTAGTATCTTTGACGCAATTAAACAATAAAAGATGAGTCAGGAAGAAAACAAGACCAATACCAAGACCCAATGGATTATTTTCACGGTATCTACTATTGCCTTGATTGCCATGTTAATTTACCTACCTACATTCTTTTGGGTAGCATTGCCCTTTCAGTTGACTTCATTTGTATATGCAATGAATTGGGTATAAGTAATAATAAGTATAGTTAAGGAATAAAATTAGGGAAGTCATTACGGCTTCCTTTTTTTATATGGTAATCTGTTGTACTCCGTTGAAGTTTTTGGGTAGGAAGATATGTTGTTTTATTTTTTGGTACACTGCTTCATTATTTTCAAAATCAGATTCATTGAGGTTTAATATAAGGGCCGGGAAATTTGTCTGTATGTTGAGGTAAGACAAATATGCCTGAGAGATGGAAGATAGGTATTCGGCCTCTATATTTTGTTCAAATGAGCGATTCCTTTTGCGTATATTGTTGAGGAGAGCTTCCACCGGTCGATGTAGATAAACCACCAATTCGGGTTGAATTAATTGATTGTTGAGCTGGTGAAACAACTTATAAAATAAAGAATATTCACGGTCATCCAAATTCTCACGGGCGAATAGGACGGTTTTTTGAAAGAAGTAATCAGCGATGACAGTTTCGTGAAAAAGGTTGCTAACGCTCAATTCGAGCTGCATTTGTTTATGTCTTTCGGTCAAGAAGAATACTTCCACTGGAAAGGCATATCGTTCTTTATTTTCATAAAATGCTGCCAGAAAGGGATTTTCAGCAAATTGTTCAAGAAGAGTGAGGGCATTGAATTCTTGTGCAAGCATTTTGGTCAATGTTGTCTTGCCACTTCCTATATTGCCTTCAATGCAAAAATATTTGTAAGGGAGTATATCTTTCATTCCAAAATCCTTACTTCATTGGTGTCTTTGCATTCGTCATACAATTCCCAAACCGATTTTTTGAGGATAGGGTGAATCAAGTCAGGTTCTATGTCCAATAGTGGCGTTAAGACGAAGTTCCTTAGATGTAACCTTGGATGTGGGATCGTCAAGTTTTCATTTTCAAGTATCAAATCATCGTAAAATAAGATATCAATATCGATGGTTCTGTCTTCTGTGATACCTTTATTTCGTATTCTTCCATGACCTAGCTCAAGATTGTTTATTTTTTGTAATAGATCCAAAGGAGAGAGGTTGGCATTGAAAGAGATGACCATATTTATAAATTCATTTTGAGAATTGAATCCATTAGGCTCCGTTTCATAAAGTTGAGATGAAGCTATTGTGCCTTTAATAGCCCAGTCGGAAATAGTTTCTACGACTTGCCGTAGGTGACTAATTCGGGGTTCGATATTACTGCCCAGAGATAAAACTATTTTGGCCACTTATTTTGGAAATTTAATCACAAATAGAAGTAAAAATGTCGAAAAAATGAAATTTTAACGTTAATAGATATTTGAATATTTTATTGTAGGATTGAAAAAGATCTGATATGCTTGGTTTCAAGTATGGTGCAATAGATGCAATGTAGAAATGTAATTCGGTAAAATGAGTAATGGTTTGATTTCATTTTTCATCAATGACTTTAAAGGTCAGTTAAAAACAGTAGATTTGGACGATTTTTATCCGTATTTTTGTCAATAGCTGATATCAAAAGGATTGTTTTATTTGCAACATGAATTATACAAAGGCAGTTTTTATACGAGAATTTGAAATGCTCTTACTTGATTTATTTGGTAAGGGAAGGCTCAATGGTACGGTACATACATGTGTTGGTCAAGAGACGATACCATTGGCGCTTGCTGAATACATTGTCGATGGAGATCGCATCTTCTCAAATCATCGTGGCCATGGGCATTTTCTGGCTTTTGGCGGTGATACTAAGGCATTATTGGCGGAGATGCTGGGTAAGCAGAGCGGTGTAAGTGGAGGTATAGGAGGCAGTCAGCATCTTTATAATGAGAATTTTATCAGTAATGGTATTCAGGCTGGACTGACACCGGCAGCGGTCGGTTATGCTAAGGTTAATGCATTGAAAAATAATAACAATATTGCCGTAGTATTTATAGGAGATGGTACATTGGGCGAAGGATTGTTGTATGAATCACTCAATCTGGCTTCTATTTATCAGGCGCCGGTTTTATTTGTAATGGAAAATAACGGATATGCCCAGTCCACACCTTTTGCCTTGATGTATAAAGGCAACATCAAGGATCGAATTAATGGCTTTGGAATTCAATATTTATCCACCACTATTTGGGATGAGGACTTTGAAGAGATTGTAAAGGAGGCTGTTAATCTAACACGTACCGGTCAGCCGGTTTTTGTTGAAATAGAGTGCTATCGGCTTAATCCTCATTCCAAGGGTGATGATAATAGGGATGAAAAGGAAATAGCACTTTTTAGACAGAAAGATCCAATAAATCAGTTTAAACTAAATAACCCGAATTTGGCTGAACAAGTGGAGCGAGAGGCTGTGGATGTTCTCCAACGCATATTAAAAGAGTTAGATGAAGAGGCTAACTTAAAGTCGGTACAACAACATCAATATGTGTATAGTCAGAGGGTTGAGTGGGAGGCTGTTCAAAGAATTGAGTCCGTTAGGATTAACAAGCTCATATATGAAGGACTTAAGTTATATCTATCGAAGGAAAATACTATATTCTTAGGAGAGGATATTGCGAATACAACATCTCAGACGCCGGGAGAATATGGTGGAGCATTTAAGGTGTCCGGTGATTTAAGCGATTTGTATGAAGGAAGAGTGCTTAATACACCTATTGCGGAAGCATCCATAATCGGCTTTGCAGTGGGTGCCGCATTGAATGGGTATCGACCTGTTGTAGAAATTATGTTTGGCGACTTTTTAAGTTTGGGCTTTGACCAAATTTTACAACAAGTATCAAAAATTCCCGAGATGTACGGCCGTAAAATTAATTTACCCCTGATAATTAGAACTCCAATGGGTGGAAGACGTGGATATGGGCCGACTCATTCTCAAAATATTGAAAAACATTTTCTTTTTTTACCCAATATTAGGATGATTGCTCTAAACTCATACATTAATCCGATTAATATATATAAGTCACTGATAAATAACGATTGTACGCCCACAATCGTTATTGAAGACAAGATTGGATATACCAAGAAGTTATGTGAAATAGAAATAAGAGGATATAAAGTAATGAGAAGTAGTGAAGATTTCCCTACCTTGTTTTTCAAACCTACTGAGGTTACAGCCAATCTGACTATCTTATGTTATGGTGGCATGTTGGATGAGGTCTTGATGGCGATGTCTGAATTACTTGAAGAAGAAGCATATCCGCATATTATCTGTCCACTGGAGATATCCCCATTTAACATATATCCATTATTGGAGAGTATCCGTATGACAAAGCGCTTATTTATTATAGAGGAAGGGTCAAGGTATGGAGCTTTGTCGGCTGAAATTTTGAGTTATCTTTTGGTGAATAAAATTGAAATCGAAAAGGTGAGCCGTTTTTCCAATGAAAGCATTATCCCTTGTGCGAAGGAGGCTGAAATTAGTGTTATACCCAACCGGACTACCATTGTTTCAAATGTTTTAAAATTTTTATATGATTAAATATCGAATTGAACGAATCAATGTGAGTGACGACCATTATAATCTCACCATGATGCATGTGTCAGATGGTAGTTTTGTCAAGAAAGGCGATATCCTGTTTTCGTATGAGTCGTCCAAAGCTGACCGGGATGTGGCAGCTGAAGAGGAAGGATATGTATTTTTTAATCCTGAAGTGAGCATTAATAATCAGTATGATATCAATTGTGTAGTTGCCGTTGTGTCACCTTTAGCTGAAAGACCAATCAAAGATGATGCTTTCGAATCGGATCAGACCCCAACGGGCAAGGTTAAAGGTGTTGTCGGAGAAAAATTGGTGTCAAAGAAGGCTCAAATATTGATTGATCAATACGACATTGACCTTTCCAAGCTTAATTTTGAAATTATCAATGAGGAGATTGTGCGAAATTATCTGTTAGGAGAAAAGCATGAGCCTACTTTTCAAGAGATGTCTTACTATATCAACCGGGATATCCGCTCAAAGCCGAAATTGGCAGTAATTGGAGCAGGTAAGGCAGCCCTCCAACTTCTTGATGCGGTATATGCTGCTCAAAAGCATGAAATTGTTGTGTTTTATGATGCAAATCCAAAAATAGTAGGTGGAACACTGTGGAATTGCCCTATAAAAGCATTAAATACGGAGGAAATACTCCGAGATTTTCAGTCCGGGATTTTTCAGGAAATTATCATTTCATTTTCAGGAAATATAATGGAACGGCGCAGATGGTTTGAATCTTTGCAGCAGCATCAGATTCCGATAGCCAATATCGTTCACCCTACGGCATATATAGGCTTAGGCGCTGATATGGGCATAGGGAATTTGCTTTTTGCTTTTACCCGAATAGGTCCATTTGCAAGTATTGGCGATAACAATGTCCTGTCATCCTATTGCAGCATTGAACATCATAATAAATTAGGAAGTCACAATACATTTGGTCCATCCGTCATAACCTCCGGAAGCTGTACGATTGGCGATGTTAACAAATTTGGGACAGGAATATTTATTGAACCCAATATACACATTGGCAATGGCTGTATTATTTCATCAGGATGTGTTGTGCAAAATATTGTTCCAACCAATAGTGTATTACGCAACAAAAACGAATACGAAATCAAGCCATTAAAGGAAAGAACTGAACGGGGTGGATTAAGCTGATTTTACTTGTTTTATAGAAAAAAAGAGGTTACAATATTTTTAATAATCTCTTTTTATTAAATGTGCTGAAAATCCCTTTTATTTTGTATTTTTATTAATTTAAAGTCTAAATTTTTAGAGCTCGATGGGAAAGAATACGATAAAAGATCTAAGTCATTATTTCAAGCAATATAAGAAGTCAGTAAGGGATCCTAAACGGTTTTGGGAAAAAATTGCCTCTAAGGATTTTGAATGGAATCAGCGGTGGAGTAGTGTATTGGAATATGACATGAAGGAAGCTCATTTTGAATGGTTTAAGGATGCTAAGCTCAATATAACGATTAATTGTATTGACCGTCATTTACACGAAAGGGGTGATAAAGTAGCCATTATTTTTGAGCCGAATGATATTCATGAGCAGGCGCAACACATTACCTATAAGGAATTGTATGCACGAGTGTCAAAGATGGCCAATGTGCTTACAGAAATGGGAATAAAGAAGGGGGACAAAGTGTGTATCTATTTACCAATGATTTCCGATTTAGTTATTTCTTTATTGGCGTGTGCGAGGGTAGGAGCTGTACATTCCGTAGTTTTTGCGGGTTTTTCAGCTGTGGCTTTGCATACTCGGATCAATGATAGTGAATGCAAAATGCTTATAACAGCAGATGGAGCATATCGAGGGGGCAAGATGATTGATTTAAAAGGTATTGCAGATGAAGCCTTAAAGAGCTGTCCGGGCATCACAGATGTATTGGTGGTAGAGCGGACAAAACAACCGATTAATATGAAATCCGGTCGGGATCATTGGCTGCAACCGTTGCTTGATGAAGCCACTGCAATTCATGTTGCAGAAGTGATGGATGCCGAAGATCCTTTGTTTATCCTTTATACTTCAGGAAGTACCGGCAAGCCAAAGGGCATGCTACATACAACTGCCGGTTATATGGTATATATGGGATATACCTTTAAAAATGTGTTTTCTTATAAAAAAGGTGATATATACTGGTGTACAGCCGATATAGGATGGGTGACAGGACATAGTTATATTGTGTATGGACCCTTATTGAATGGTGCAACGACGGTCATTTTTGAAGGGATTCCATCTTGGCCGGACCATAGTCGGTTTTGGGAAGTTATCCAAAAACATCGTGTCAATATATTTTATACAGCGCCTACTGCAATACGAGCATTGGCTAAAGAGTCTGTGGAATATGTCAATAAATACGACCTCTCCAGTCTGAAGATTATTGGTTCGGTTGGTGAGCCGATCAATGAAGAAGCATGGAAGTGGTATAATGACAATGTGGGGCATCGAAAGTGTCCATTGGTGGATACTTGGTGGCAAACCGAGACAGGGGGCATCATGATAAGTCCAATAGCCTTTGTTACTCCGACAAAGCCGAGCCATGCTACTTTGCCTTTGCCGGGCATTCAACCGGCATTGATGGATGAATTAGGCAATGAAATAAAGGGTAAACAAGTGAGTGGTAACTTGTGTATCAAGTTCCCATGGCCCGGAATGGCAAGGACTATTTATGGTGACCACGATCGGTATAAGGCAACCTACTTTAGCACATACCCGAGTAAGTATTTTTCAGGAGATGGCGCACTTAGGGATGAAGTCGGATATTACCGCATCACCGGAAGGGTCGATGATATCATTATTGTATCCGGACATAACCTTGGAACAGCACCGATAGAGGATATCATAAATAGCCATCCCGCAGTTGCAGAGAGCGCAATAGTTGGCTTTCCTCATGATATCAAAGGGAATGCATTGTATGGTTTTGTGATTTTGAAAGAAGAAGTTAAAGAGCTAAATTCAAATGAAACGAAAGATCAAATCAATCATTTGATAGCCGATAACATTGGGCCAATAGCCAAATTGGATAAAATTCAGTTTGTTTCCGGACTTCCAAAGACAAGAAGTGGAAAGATAATGCGTCGCATCCTTCGCAAGATTGCAGAAAATGAGGTGAACAACCTCGGGGACACATCGACTTTGCTCAATCCAGAGGTGGTTGAACATATTAAAAATGAAAGGCTGTAATATTTTTTGGATGATTTGTAGTACAAAGTAAAATCAAATTTTTTGTATTTCTGAATCAGTATTATAAGTAGGAAAACGATATTTGAAATAGATAAATATTTTCGGTCATTTGGTTATAATTGTTTAATTTTACTTTGATAATTTAGTTTTATTATTACAACTTATTGTAAAGTTTAAATAAATTTATTTTTTAAATTTGGTTAAAATATTCATGAACAGTGATTATTTTTGTTTTCAGAAAGTTAACATTTTCTTCGGACTAAATTGAAATACTAATAATTGATAAAAATTATTCAGATGGTAAAACAAATATTTATCAACCTACCTGTGAAGGATCTTGACAAATCTATTTCTTTTTATGAAAAAATCGGATTTACTGTAAATCCTCAGTTTACGGATTCAACAGCAGCATGCATGGTTTGGAGTGAAACGATTTTTGTTATGCTGCTTACCTATGACAAGTTTAGCCAATTTATTAATAAAGAAATAATGGATGGTAAAAATGCCGTCTCTGTCATCAATTCATTGTCATTGGGGTCAAAAGACGAAGTAGCTCAAATGATGGAAAAAGTGGTCGCAGCAGGTGGAAATGAACATGTGGAAGCAAAAGATTATGGATTTATGATACAAAGGAGTTTTGAGGATTTAGATGGCCATAATTGGGAAGTTTTTTATATGGATATGACCCAAATGCCTATAGAATAATATGAGTGCAAACAAGATAGAGGTTAGTGTAGTGGTGGATGCGCCTACTTTGAAAGTATGGGATTATTATACAAATCCGATGCACATTGTACACTGGAATTTTGCAGATCCAAGTTGGCATTGCCCTTCAGCTGAAAACGAAATGGTTGTTGGAGGGAAGTATCAAGCAAGGATGGAAGCTAGAGATGGAAGTATGGGATTTGACTTTATTGCCTACTATACTATGATTAATATGGGTGAGTGCTTTGAATATGAATTTGGTGACCGCAAAGCTATGGTCGTGTTTAATACTTTGGAAAATGGAACCGAAGTCGTTGTGACATTTGACCCAGAATCAATCCATTCGGTGGAATTACAGAAGGCCGGTTGGCAATCGATATTGAATAATTTTAAATTTTATACCGAAAGTAATTAGATATTATTTAGTGTCAATCGCATTTGTGTTAGAAAAAATTTAAATCTTTTTAAGATGAGCAGTATAAAACACAAAATCTCTCCATGTCTATGGATTGAAAAGGATGCCAAGAAAGCAGTAGAATATTATCAAAGTATCTTCAAGGATACTGCTCTCGTTTCATATAAAGAATATAAAAACACAGGTTCTCCCAGTGGTGACTTTGATATTGCTGAAATGGATTTGATGGGTATTAGGTTCCAGATTTTGGCAGCAGGACCATTGTTTAAATTCAATGAAGCGATTTCATTTACAATTTACTGTAAAGATCAGGATGAAGTGGACTACTATTGGCATGCACTCATCACAGAAGGTGGCAGTGAAGGGCCTTGCGGCTGGTGTAAAGATAAATACGGGCTGTCGTGGCAAGTCATTCCCGAACGATTGTATCAATTAGAGTATCATGAAGATAAAGGCAAGCAAGAGTATGCTTTCCAGGCAATGATGAAGATGACCAAAATAATAATTGCCGACTTGGATGCGTGAAGCTAATATCCAACTGCATGTTGGGATTTTTCTATAGATCAGTAAAACCCAAATTCCGCATTAGACAATTGCGGAATCGATTTACGACTCGTAATCAATGGTTTACAGAAACCATTGAAACGATTTGTACATCGGGATTAACCCTCAAAATCAGCACTATACGGTTTTTCAAAGCCTTTACTGCTGAATTCGGGTAAAAGCTGAATTTGTTTTATTTTGCCTATAAGACAATCAATTTCAGATTTTGATTGCCTAATCTGACAAAATAGATACCTTCTTTCATGTGTGAGAAATTGATTTCGGTTTTATCGCTTTTTAAAATATCTGTTTTTACTGTTTTGCCGGTGAAATCACAAATGGTAAAAACTTCACCCGGACTTCCTGAAATAATAAAGTTGCCATTTGTGGGATTCGGGTAAATAGAAAATTTTAAATCTTCTCTATTTTCTATATTCACCACTCTTATTGGGCTGAAAAAAATTTGACCATTCATATCTACGACTTGCAGCCTATAATAATTTTTTATAAGCGGTTGTACATCAGTAAAGTGGTAATTAGATTTTTCCGAATGGTTGTTTTTAGCAATGACTGTTCCAATCTTTTGCCAAGTTGTACCATCAATGCTTCTCTGGATGTCAAAGTGATTAACACTAGATTCAAAAGTTGTCTGCCAGCTCAATTCTGATGTATGGCTTTCAGTAAGACCAACAGCTTTAAAGTCGAGGAAGGTGATAGGAAGTGGAAATCCTGCTATCTGACATTCCGGAGTTGTCTTTCCATGGACTAAGGCGTCAGAAAGGCAATTGAGATAACACTCGAGATTAGTATATCCACTGACACCGGTAATTGGTATGGATAGTTGAGTGCCATTGTGATCTTGAGTGCCATTTATCAATCCTTGTGCCGTTTCCCAATAATCCGGCATGCCGTCACTATCACTATCTGTTTGTGGTGGACCGGTCTGTTGTGTCAAAAAAGCGTCATCAGCTCCAGCTACATTTACGGACAGATCGGGGATTGTATTATTCGTGATGTAACTTGCAAATCGCAGATCCATAGGGTCGCGGGGAAAAGCGCCGGAATTGTGAGCGATATAGCCTGGTAATTCATCGAGGCCAGTGTAAGCCACATCATAAAATGGATGTTTATTGTTCATTCTATCAGCTATACCCATATCGGTATTTGGATGATACAAATAAAAATCATTGCAGCAATAAAATAATTGATAATCACTATAATCCGGATATAAATTCATTTTGCTCCCTGAAAAATATAAATGATTTTCGGCATAATTTAATAAATCAAAATGGAACATCGCATTTCCATAGGTTGTGCGGGAATGATATAAATTATTTACGGAATTCATGTTGAGGTAAAAATGACCATTGCCGACATTGGTATTGCCTTCATACCATAGTTCTATCTGTGGATCCCAATAGAGATTATTGGACAATTCGATTTGAATATGTTTTTCATTGCAATATGGAGTTTCACACGAAATTTCAGGCATTCGACCGCCTATTCTATTCCAGACATTGTAGTGAAGGCTGATATTATTCAAAGGGCTCTGTGCGTCAGAATAGTTGATAAGCATGCCACCCAAATAGCCATGGTCGCCGAGGGTCTCACCCAGCACACAATTCTGAATTGTCAGGTTGGAAGATCGAGAGATATCGATGGCCTCATCCACAGCATGCTGAAAAGAACAATGATCTATGATAGCATTCTGAACTCCACCAATGGTAATTCCATCACCACCTAACCAATTGCCGGTAGGATGCAAATTAATATCTCCTATTCGAGAACGAAGGTGACGAATGATAACATTATTGACGGAAGGGTTATCGTTGTTGTACATCTGAAAACCTCTTACAGTAATGCCTCCGGGTGAGGTCTGTCCGGCAATTGTAAAATTTCCATTGCCATTGGGAACTTCCACCGTGCCATCAATGACCCCCGCTACTTTAAAAAGTATGTACCGAGTCCCTACTTGATTGAGTGCGTCCTGTAATGATCCAGGCCCATTGATGTTGAGATTTGTGACATATATTACCTGTCCACCTCGCCCTCCCGAGGCTCCTGCTCCAAAACCAATAGCTCCCGGAAAAGCATTTTGTCCTTGAAGTGTACAGGAAAAAGGATTGAATAATCCGGAGAGGATAAAAGCGATTGCCCATTTTGGAAAGCTCTTGAATATATATCCCAAAACACTGATTTCCATTGTATTTCATTTAATAATTAAAAAATAAATGAAAGGTCTAATGCTTATTTATAATAAAATAGGCGATATTAATTTTTTAAGAATATTTTGAATTTCCGTTTTTCAACCATTAAAAATACGGATTTTTCAATATTGCCATAATTTTTTTATCCCAAATTGAGCAATTGAAACTTTCCAAAAGCAAAGAGTACTGATTATGATTGCAATCCCAGTACTCGAATCTTTGCAAAATTTATTGTAAAACCATGGGTTACAAGCCGTACATCGATTCCCTATATGTCTAATGCGGAATTTGAGTTGGAAATAAGTTTAATGCAATCAATAATATTCGAGGTTACTGACTCATTTGTGAAGAAAGCAAGTTCTCCAAATTTTCTATTGAAGCAGTATAACCCTCTTTGAAACCATCCAGTAAACCTTCCATTCTTTCCAGAGATTCGTTGTAAATGGTTATGTGCACTCTAGTTATACCGTCTTTATGGGAGAAGGTATGATCCCATTCCGAGCCTGTTGGGGCTGGGTTTTCGTCTTTATCAGTGAAAGTATTGAAAAACTGAAAGTGGGTTTTAGGCGAAATAGAGGTGTATTTCTGTAAAGCCCAACTTTCACTGCCATCGGGGCTGATCATAGCATAGAACCTTTTCCCACCGACTGAAAAGTCCATGTACTTTGTTTTTGCCTTATAAGGCGCCGGCGCAGTCCATTCGTCTAAAAGTTCTGCCTTGGTAAAAGCATCCCACACGAGGTCTAAAGGTGCATTGAAATCTCTTGTAATAAATACTTTTTTGGAAGATTTATCCACCTGAAAATTAAAAAATAGGTTAGTGTTCATTTGGTTAATAATTTAATTAAATTTAATGATATGGTTGTTGATGAAGGATTCTATTATGAAGGAAAATTATCATTCCTTTAAGTCATCCAATAATTTGTCGAGCTTATCGAATTTTTTGATCCATATATTTCGATATTGTTCTAACCACACGTCCAACTCTTTCATTTTTTCAACCTGAAGAGAATAATATATTTCTCTACCTTTTTGGTGGGAATGGACTAAGTCACATTCAACTAATATTTGTAAATGTTTTGAAATAGCTTGTCGTGTCGTATTAAAATTGGAAGCAAGTGCATTGGGTGTCATAGCGTTAATAGCAATTAATGCTATGATTGAACGTCTGGTCGGGTCTGCTATTGCTTGGAAAATATCTCGTCTCATGCTTTATAGGATTTAATGCAACTAATTAATTGCAAATATAATGCAATTGATTGATTGCGCAAATATTTTATTGAATATTTCTAAATTTTCTGCAATACGGGACCTATTTTAATATGCAAATAGTAAAAAAATAGACTAAATGTAATTTAAATAACTTTAATTTTTTTAAAAACTAAGAATAATATTTTGAATTTCAGAAAAAATCAAATATATTTGTGGTATATTATTTCAATCATTAAAATACTTACCTATGAAACGCTTGATTTCCAATTTCCAATTTCCAATTTCCAATTTCCAATTTCCAATTTCCAATTTCCAATTTCCAATTTCCAATTTCCAATTTCCAATTTCCAATTTTAGTATTTCTATTTTTCAATTTTGCAAATGTAAACTTGTATAGTCAGTCTGCAATTATTACAGGACCAAATGAACTCGAAGTGGGAATTCCTGCTAATTTTACCGTTACTTTTACGCCATCTACTGATACCAGCTTGCAACAGGTGGCAACTCATTTTCAGTGGTCTATTCCGAATTTAGGCACTGGAGGACAGGGTCAAAGCAATATTAAAGGGTATATCAAATCCTTGAGTGAAAACCCTCCATTTAAATTGAACCCGACGAGTACCAATACTTGTACCATTCCGATTCAGTTGGGAGATTTGTTTAACGAAGAAACTTCTGATATTATTGAAGTAACTGTTTTTTATACCACAAAAGGATCCGAATTAGAATATACTACTATAGCAACAAGAAGTGTTATTTATCGTAGAGTTTTCGATCCCAATATTTCACCTACTGCCATCCAAAAGTGTTGTATTCAACCATTTCTTTGTGTTGCAACCGGAGCAAAGGATGCCAATGTATTCAACTGGACTGTGAGTAACTCTGTTATACAATCAGGTCAAGGAACTAACCAGATAGTAATAGCTCCCAATGCCACCGGCAATATTAGTGTCACTTGTATTGCTTCACGTTCTTATGCGATTGCGGCATATACCAGAACGACGGAACAGGTTATTAATAGGGTAGAGCCGGAGGTGATTATCGTAGGAGATGATTTTATCTGTAAGGGTGAAGAAAAAACATTTTGCATCAAAGATTTTGCTAACTTATGTGGTGTGACAGGCATCGCATGGAAAATACCAAACAATTTATCAATAATTAGAGGAGACAGTACGGAGTGTATTACGGTAATTCCAAGCCAATTGGTGCCGGATAGTACCACCGGTCAAATATCGGTTGAATACTCCTTTGAAGGTGGCTGCAAGGTTTCTGATCAACACAATTATACCATATATTCAAGTGGAGTTCCACCAGTGCCCTCGGGAACAATTTATGCAACAATTTCTCCGGAAGCCTCAGACTGCCATGGCCCTTATATCGTTAGCTTCCAAGCAAACAACCCATATACCAATGGAATTACCACCATAACACCCAGAATAGTAAGCTTTGAAGATGATCCGATACATGGTCAAAGACCCAAGAGAATAAAAGTATGCTATGTCAATCTTTGTTCTGATACAATGTCATGTACCACATTTCTTCTTTACCCACCTGCTCCATGTCCACCATCACAGTACCTTGTTGTAGGGAATCAAAAGAGTATCATAGCTTCATCGCTGCAGGGTACATCGATGAAATTGGAAGAGGATGCAATAACAAATACTTTAGCCAATATAAGTTCTATTACCTCTCGAAATGAGAATATTACTATTTATCCGAATCCTTTTGCAGATAACCTCCAAATAAACTTACCTCTTAATTTTACGGGAATGATAAAAATCAGAGACTTGAATGGAAACAGTGTGTATGACCGAAAAATTATGGATTGCAATCAAGTAACATTAGACGTAAGTAAGATTTTTAGTAAAGGGATATATATTTTAACCATCACATCCGATCAAATATACTATATTACCACTATAATAAAACATTAAAATTATGAAGCCATTTAAATTATGGTCTGTCATTATCATTTTAATGATGATTCAGTCCAAGGTATCTGGTCAACGCGACCATAGAGTATGGACGGTAGGTATGACGTATCAACCATTTCTTTATTGGGCGTATAATAAGGGGGAGAACAATGATATACGACAATATCCTATAAAACCGGGTAAATTTAATGGTAAGGCTTTTGGTATATATTTAGGTCATAGGTTATCAGATAATACGAACTTGAATGTTGAGTTAACTTATTCTAAACAAAACCAAAAGTATAAATTTTCATCAGCTGATAAACAATTGGACAGTATCAATAAAAAATATTATTTTGCAGACGATAAAATATTTTCTTATGAAATTATTAAGATGCCAATAATAATTGGGTTACAACAGGAGATTAGCTATGATAGTGGGATAAAGATAGGGCTATATATGGGGCCACAATTTTCCTATTTAATGAAATATTCGCTTGAGTATTTTCAGCATCCTAAGGTAGATATTTATAAGCCTGGTAGTGATCAGATAATTGCCTCTTATTTTGATCAAGATTCAGTGATTTTTTATATAAGAAGAGAAAAAAATAATTTTTACCAAGAAAGCACGGGTTACTTTTCGGACACGACAATAATAACAAGTTATAATGAAAAGAAGGCGTTCAGAGATTTTACAGTAGGTGTTGTGGGAGGAGTAGAGATTTCAAAAGAATTTTTTGATACTATTTCACTTAGAATAGGGAGTAGAATAGAATATGATTTGACCCGTATCGAAATAGGAAGAAATGGACCTGTTTCATTAGTTTATAACAACCCTTTAAAAGAAAGACCATATACGCATCATGTGCGATTTGGGTTAACATTGAGTGTGGGATATAGGTTTTAGTTGGATTGATGGATTTAAAGTATCTTATACGAATATTAAATTAATAGACTAATCTATTTTACTATCGTACTGCCGATAATACTTTTAAATAGACCAATAATTTGTTTTATTTAATTGGATTCAAAACCAACTTTCAAATAATTACTTCGACAATAAAGATCTAATTAGATGGCACTAAGATTGTACCAAGTATAACTCCATCATAGCCTATATCCAACAATGTGTTTATATGGTTTTGGGTATGAATGCCTCCGGCACTTATTTTAATCTTATCTTGCGGAATAAGATGATATAAGTCTATTGATTGTTGAATGTCGCCATCCGTTCCGTCAAAGTTTGAATTTATAATGCAGACTATATCAGTTACATCAGAAAATTTAATGATATCTTCTCGATCTTTGATACACATAATCACTTCCATGTCAAGTAAATGTGCCAATTGAATAAAGGCATTTACATTTTCGACATCAAGTAGTGATGAATAAAGACAGATAGCATCGGCGCCTAATGCCCTGGCTTCAACAATTTGGTACGGATCAATGATAATGTCATCATAAATCATGGGAGTATCCGGAAATAATTGCTTAGATTGATACAAGTCATCTGATGTGCCACCATATAATGCGTTATCCATTTTGAATGAAACTGCCACTGCATGACCATTTATAAATCGAGAAGTCCAATTTACAGCCGACTCCGAAGCCGAAATCAACTCTTTGTTGTTTGTCTTTCGCTTAAATTCGGCAATAATATGCGATTTCAATGGATCCATAAGCGCTTCAACCAATGATATGGGTTGACTTGCATTTAAAGTTAGTTGCTCTAATATTTCAATGGGTGTTTCTTGCTCTTTCTTTGCCAGTTCTATTTCTTTGGCTTTTAGGATATATTCCAAAATCAATTAATTAATTGAACAATTTTAAGCTATAAAGATAGCCAATTTTCTATAATTTTTTTACCCATAGGCGTCATAATACTTTCCGGATGAAATTGTACTCCTTTTATATTGAGTGTTTTGTGACTCAATCCCATAATATTGTTATGTTCATCTACTGCTGTAACTTGTATTTCCTCCGGTAAAGATGCTGGATCTATCACCCAAGAATGATATCGACCTACCTCGAAAGGTGAAGTTATTTCTTTGAAAAGTATGTCATTGGTTATTGAAAAAACAGGCGTTACAACACCGTGGAATACTTGGGGTAGGTTAACTAAGGTTGCCCCAAATGCCTCTCCTATGGCTTGGTGCCCTAAGCATACGCCTAATATTGGTTTTGAGGATGCATAATGATGTATGATATCCAGTAATAAACCGGCTTCTGAGGGGAGACCCGGACCCGGAGAAAGAACGAGTCGGTCAAAGCTTCCCAATTGCTCTATATCGACGTGATTATTTAGGAATACTGCCGGTTGCTTTCCGGTAGTAGAATGTATGAGGCTAACTAAATTATATGTAAAACTGTCATAATTGTCTATGATTGCAATATTTACCATGTCTTAGGAATAATTCAAATTACTTCAAGTAAATACGCTTGGGATGAGAAAAACAATGAAGATGTTTAGCTTTTTTTGTATAATTTGATGGTCTTAATAACTTGATTGTTATTGTCTAAAAACCTCAATATATATATTCCTCCGGGCAAATCAGATAGGTTGTAATTGCTATCGACTTCAGGGTAATAACTTTTAACTGCTTTGCCTATGAGGTTATATAAAATTATCTTATTGTAACTAACATTGGATGTAACGGTAAAATAATCGATTGCCGGATTGGGCGCTACTTTTATTTCTACTTCGTCGCCGGGTTGTGGCATTAAGATATTTAAAATAGCACTATTTTTCTTCGGTTGCGTAAAACCATTATCGGTGGATGCCATGAGTCCACTACAACAGATTAAAAAAGTGAATAATATGATAAATATTTTTTGCATATATCTTAATAACTCCAAAGTTAATTCAAAAGTTGGAATTTTTTCTTATTAATTTCTTAATTTTTTTTAATTATCGTGTTAAAAATATATTTTCATGTCAGATGTTATGTAGAAGCAATCCGCATAAATGGCTGATATTTTATGAATTGTACGTTATTTTTCAGTTCAATAAAGAAATAAAAGTTAATTAATGTTTTTTAAAAATCCATTTCCTTTTTGAAATAAGTAATAAAGTCTCCAATAGCCATGACACCTTGGTCGCCATCTCCCTGCTTACGGACGCTGACCTTTTGTTCATCGGCTTCCTTTTCACCCACGATAAGCATATATGGTATTTTCTTGAGCTCTGTGTCTCTTATTTTTCTTCCAATAGTTTCATTCCTTTCATCGATGATGCCACGAATATCTGCCGTTGCCAGTGCATTCTGAATCTCTTTACAATAATCGACAAATCTTTCACTGATAGGCAAAATCGCATACTGTTCGGGCGCCAACCAAAGCGGGAATTTCCCGGCAGTGTGTTCAGTTAATACGCCAATAAAGCGTTCCATAGACCCAAATGGTGCCCTGTGGATCATTACCGGGCGGTGCGTTGCATTGTCAGCACCAATATACTCAAGGTTGAACCTTTCCGGAAGGTTGTAATCCACTTGAATAGTGCCTAATTGCCATCTTCTACCTAAAGCATCTTTGATCATAAAATCGAGTTTAGGTCCATAGAATGCTGCTTCGCCGAGTACGGTAACTGTTTCAAGGCCTGCCTCTTGGGTTGCTTCAATGATAGCACTTTCGGCTTTTTCCCAAACATCATCGCTACCGATATATTTTTCTTTGTTCTCAGGGTCTCGCAATGAAATCTGTGCAGTAAAGCTGTCAAAGCCCAACTTTCTTATGACAAACATCGTTAAGTCTAATACATTCAAAAACTCACCTTTGAGCTGTTCAGGCATACAGAAAATATGGGCATCATCCTGTGTAAAGCCTCTGACTCTGGTCAGACCGTGGAGCTCTCCACTTTGCTCATACCGATATACTGTACCAAATTCCGCAAAGCGCAATGGCAACTCCTTGTACGAACGAGGTTTGTGACCGTAAATTTCACAATGATGTGGGCAATTCATAGGCTTTAAAAGAAAAACTTCATCTTCCTTAGGTGTATGAATGGGTTGAAATGAGTCGGCACCATATTTCGCCCAATGACCCGATGTCATGTATAGCTCTTTCTTCCCGATATGAGGTGTTATGACTTGTTGATAACCTCGTTTTATTTGTTCTGACTTCAAAAATTCCTCTAATCTTCCTCTTAATGCGGCACCTTTGGGCAACCAAATGGGTAATCCGGCACCTACGAGGTCGGAAAACATAAATAATTCCAACTCTGCACCCAATTTTCTGTGATCTCGCTTTTTGGCTTCTTCGATCATCGTAAGATATTCCTGTAGTTCCTTCTGTTTAGGAAAGGTAACACCATATATACGTGTCATCATTGGCCTTTTCTCATCCCCACGCCAATAAGCTCCAGCGACATTGGTCAGTTTGATAGCCTTGATTTTACCGGTGTCCGGGATGTGAGGCCCTCTACAAAGGTCGGTAAAGCTGCCTTGTGTGTAAAACGTAATTTGTCCGTCCTCTAAACCTTCAATTAATTCAAGCTTATATTGATCCCCTTTTTCAGTAAAGTATTTGAAAGCATCGGCCTTAGATACTTCTGTTCTAGTGTATTCATTCTTTTGCGATGCCAGTTCAGACATCTTTTTTTCGATGGCTTCTAGATCAGCTAATCCGATGGTTTTATCGCCAGTGTCAATGTCATAGTAAAATCCTGTTTCGATTGCAGGTCCTATACCAAACTTCACCCCCGGATATAAGGATTCAAGTGCTTCAGCCATTAGGTGAGCCGACGAATGCCAAAAAGTTGCTTTGCCGTCGGTGTCATTCCAGGTAAGTAGCTGTAAAGTGGCGTCTTGATTGATAGGTCTGGACGCATCCCACACTTCGCCATTGACTTTCGCTGAAAGGACATTCTGTGCAAGTCCCATACTGATGGACATTGCAACTTCCATAGAAGTGGTTCCCTTTGGAAATTGCTTTACCGTGCCGTCCGGTAATGTTATATTGATCATTTTATATTCGGATTAAAATTGACCGCAAAATTGAGAAAACATAATGAGAATAATAAATATTTCAAGACAAAATGTTGTCACTACACTAAATTTCAATTTGGTATAAGCTTTTTTCTTGTACTAAATTGTGTGATAAAACTGAAATTGTGATTTGAAATAAATGGTCATTTAAAATGTTAGTATATTATTTTATATATATAAAATAATGTTATGCAAAATATTAGATATTATATATATATTTAATGTTTTGGTTTTATCTAAATTTTAGTATTGAAAGATATTGACTCATCAGCCTTCTTGTGATGTTATACCAAATAGATTGATAAATTAAGCCAACATTTTTCGGTATTTTACCTAATTGTCCAAAGTGTGCCATTTTTCGGATGAATTGCCTGCTTTTACCACGAGGTCAATAAATCTCATGCCCCGGATTCCCTCATCGATGCTTGGAAAGTCCAACCATTCTTCTTTAGGTGTGTTTCCATTGTCCAAAGCATCAACCGTCAGGAAGAAATTACGGTATAGGTTGGCAAAGGCTTCCAAGTAACCTTCCGGGTGGCCTGCGGGTGTTCGAGTGTTGTGTAAAACGGCTTCCTTGAGGTATCCTGCACCTGTTCGGTATATCTCTACCGGGCGATCGGGCCAAAGAATTTTTAATGAATTACAGTCTGCTTGCTGCCAGTCAATTCCGCCTTTTTCGCCGTAAATTCTTATTCTTAGATTATTTTCTTCACCGGCTGCAATTTGAGTAGCTATCAATGTACCTGTTGCGCCATTATCAAATTCTAAAAGTACGGCACCATCATCATCCAACCGTCTTCCGGGAACTATCGTATTGATATCGGCACACATTTTACTCACTTTTAATCCGGAAACATATTCGACTAAGTCGAATGCATGAGTGCCGATATCGCCCATAGCTCCGGCTTTACCACTCTTTGAAGGGTCTGTCCGCCAGCTAGCTTGTTTATTGTTCTCTTTTTCGAGATTGGTGCTGAGCCAACCTTGGGGATATTCTACATATATTTTTTGAATTTTGCCAAAAGTACCGTCTTTTATCATGAGTCTGGCTTGTTTAATCATTGGATATCCGGTGTATGTATGTGTCAATAGAAGTTGCTTTCCGGACATTGTTAGAGCATCTTTTAAAAGTAGGGCTTCGTCCGTTGAGAATGTGATGGGCTTGTCGATAGCGACGTGAAACCCATGTTGCAGCGCTGCAAGTGCCGGTTGAAAATGTAGGTGATTGGGTGTGACAATACTGATAATATCCGGTTTTTCAGTGTCCGGAAGAGATGACTCTTTTTGTATCATATCGAGATAATCCGTATATGTTCTTTGTGGTGAAAGAAAGATGTCTTGTCCTGACAGCAAGGCGTTGTCCGGATTACTACTCAATGCTCCGGCGACTATATCGCATAAACCATCCATGTTAATCGCTATTCTGTGAATGCTTCCAATAAACGCATTTCGGCCGCCGCCTATCATTGCCAATCTTAATTTTCTATTTAAGCCCATGTTCGATTTTATAATTTTTAAAATTTGTTATAAAGAAAATTAAAATTGTGGATATAAATAGTATTTTTAACCTTTACTTAGACATTTATTTTATAAAGATTAAGCTAAACTGATTGTAACAAAAATAATAATGAAGCAAACTATACGTATAAATTTATCATTTATGATGTTCCTCAATTTTTTTATATGGGGAATATGGTTTGTCACCTTGGGCACATATTTAATTAAAGGAAAGATTGGTGCGGATGATGTTCAGACGGGGTTAGCATTTGGGACACAGTGTTTAGGAGCAATCATAGCGCCCTTTATCATTGGGTTGATAGCGGATAAATATTTTGCAGCTCAAAAGATATTGGGTGTACTGCATTTGATTGGAGCGGGGCTTTTGTTTTTCCTTGCGGGAATGGACAACTTTTCTCAGTTCTATACACTCCTCATAATATATATGGTAGTCTATATGCCGACATTGGCGCTATGTAATTCGATAGCGCTCAATCAAACGAATGATGCGGAGAAGGAATTTTCAGGGATTCGGCTTTGGGGGACAATCGGTTGGATCGTAGCGGGTCAGGTGATAGGTTATATGGCATTGGAGGCAAATCCTTCTCAATTGGATATTACTTTCAAAATTGCAGCAGCCACATCTTTGTTGATGGGTATTTTCAGTTTTTTCTTACCCAATACGCCACCTTCCAAAGCTGGAAAAGATGTGTCTGTGAGTGAAGTCTTAGGATTAGACGCATTGAAAATTCTCAAAGACAAGAATTATGCTATTTTCTTTGTCGCCTCCATTTTGATATGCATTCCTTTGGCATTTTATTATGGTCAGGCTAATATTTTCTTAAATGAAGCCGGTATGGAGGGGGCTGCACAAAAAATGAGCTTAGGGCAAGCCAGTGAAGCTATATTTTTATTTTTAATGCCATTATTTTTTAGACGATTGGGTGTAAAGTATATGTTGTTGATTGGCATGTTAGCATGGGTCGTCAGGTATCTTGCCTTTGCTTATGGTGATGTAGGTAGCAATATGTGGATGTTATACTTGGGTATCATCTTGCATGGTGTATGTTATGACTTTTTCTTTGTTACCGGCAATATTTATACCGATCAGGCGGCGGGCTCCAAGATTCGATCTTCTGCGCAAGGTTTGATTACTTTGGCAACGTATGGATTGGGCATGTATATTGGTTTCTGGGCAGCAGGAATGATTGCTAATTCTCTTGTAATCAAGGATGTAAGCGGTGCTATCGTTAATCACAATTGGAATCAAATTTGGCTTTTCCCTGCCATTTTTGCTGCGGTGGTGACTGTTTTATTTTTAATATTTTTTAATAATTCAACAAAAAAACAAACAATTGATGTCCTATAAAAATAGTCGTCGGGATGCAATAAAAAAAATGTCGCTGACAGGAATCGCCTTGGCTACAAGTAGTTCATGGATGGAAATCGGGGCGACTCCGGAGAATGCCACTTGGCGTGGTAATATAAACCACAGTGTGTGCCAATGGTGTGTAAGTTTTATTCCTTTGGAAGAAATGGCAGCTTGGATTCGGTCAATTGGTGTGGGAGCGATAGATTTACTTAGTCCTAAAGAATGGAATGTGTTAAAAAAATACAATCTCCATTGTTCGATGTGTTATACAGATGGGAAAATTAGTTTGACCGAAGGGTGGAATCGTAAAGAGCATCATTCCTGGCTGGTAGATGATTTCACTAAGGCCATTCCAATGGTCAAAGAAGCAGGCTTTACCAATCTTATTTGTTTTAGTGGCAACCGAAAAGGTATGGATGATGAGACGGGTATGAACAATTGTGTCGAAGGATTGAAAAAAATAATGTCGCTTGCAGAGCGGAATGGCGTAACCATCCAGATGGAATTGCTCAATAGTAAGATTGACCATAAAGATTATATGGCGGATAAGTCGGCATGGGGAGTAGAATTGTGTAAGCGTATCGGTTCACCTAACTTTAAGTTGTTGTATGATATATACCACATGCAGATAGATGAGGGTGATGTAATACGGACTATTCGCGATCATCATGAGTATTTTGGACATTATCATACTGCTGGAGTGCCGGGGCGGCAAGACTTGGATGAAAGCCAGGAATTGTTTTATCCTGCCATTATGAAAGCGATTCATGAAACAGGCTTTAAAGGCTATGTAGCTCAAGAATTTATGGCCAAAGGTGAAAGTAAAGAAGTTAAGCTTAAGGCTATAGAAAATGGAATAAAAGTGTGCGATATATAATTTAAAAAAGTATAAATGGATAATGTATATGATGCTATCGTCATCGGTTCTGGTATTGCAGGAGGATGGGCAGCAAAGGAATTAGCAGAAAAAGGTTTGAAAGTGCTGATGCTAGAACGAGGACGAAATATAGAGCATGTCAAAGATTATGTAAATGCTAATAAAGACCCGTGGATGTTTGAATATAGGGGGCAGAGGACTCGTGAGATGATTGAGACACATCCGGTATTGAAAAGAGATTATCCTCTGAATGAGAAGGTATTGGATATGTGGTGTAACGACTTAGAGTCGCCGTATATCGAAGACAAGAGATTTGACTGGTATCGGGGTTATCATCTGGGAGGCAGGTCGTTGTTGTGGGGCAGGCAGAGTTACCGTTGGAACAAATGGGATTTTGAGGCCAATGCAAAGGAAGGTATTGCCGTTGACTGGCCTATTCGTTACGATGATTTAGCACCATGGTATAGTTATGTTGAAAAATTTGCCGGTATTCAGGGGTCTTATGAGGGTCTTGATGTCTTGCCCGATAGTGAGTTCCTTCCTGCAATGGAAATGAATATTGTTGAAAAAGATATTGCCAACAACTTGAAGAAGAAGTTTAATGGTTCGAGGCACATGTTCATTGGCCGGAGTGCCAATATAACTCAGCCAAAGCCGGAGCAAAATAGGGTTAATTGTCAGTACCGCAATAAATGCTGGCTTGGATGTCCTTATGGTGCCTATTTTAGTACGCAATCTTCCACATTGCCGGCAGCAAAAGCGACAGGCAATCTCAGTATTGAAGTCAATAAAATCGTGACCCGAATTTTGTATGATAAGGATAAAAAGAAAGCCACGGGTGTAGAAGTATTAGATGCTATCAATAATCAAACGTATGAGTTTAAGTCTAAGATAGTGTTCGTGTGCGCCTCAGCCTTTAATTCTACATGGGTATTGATGAATTCTGCTACCGATATTTGGCCGGATGGTCTTGGAAGCGCTTCAGGCCAATTAGGGCATAACGTGATGGATCACCATTTCCGCTGTGGCGCTGGAGGTACCGTCGAAGGATATGAAGAATATATTGAGTATGGAAGCCGACCTACAGGCATTTATATTCCGCGTTTTAGAAATGTGTATAATGACAAAAGAAACTATTTGAGAGGATTCGGATATCAAGGTGGAGCCGGGCGAGGTAGGGGAGTGGAGGTCGCTGAACTTCTTGGAAAAGAGTTTAAAGAAGCCAAGTTTCAACCCAACAAATGGTATATAGGTATAACCGGATTTGGCGAAATGTTGCCTTACCACGAGAATACCATTAAGCTGGATAAAGAGAAAAAAGATAAATGGGGATTGCCTGTCCTCCGAATGGATGTTGAAATGAAGGAGAATGAACATAATATGCGGAAAGATATGATGGCTGATGCTAAGGAGATGTTAGAGGCTACCGGTGTCAAAGATGTCTATGATTATGACTGGGGTTATGCACCCGGTATGGGCATCCACGAAATGGGAACTGCCAGAATGGGTCGAGACCCGAAGACTTCTGTACTGAATGGGAATAATCAGGTGTGGGAAGCAACCAATGTCTTTGTTACCGATGGGGCATGTATGACATCAGCATCTTGCGTCAATCCATCTCTGACCTATATGGCACTTACAGCGAGAGCTGCGGATTTTGCCGTTAAAGAACTAAAAAAGATGAATTTATAATACCACTTATCATGGAAAGAAGAGAAATATTAAAATGGATAGCTTTATATACAGGCTCAGCAATGATCGGAGGTGAATTTCTTTTAAGTGGATGCAAAGCGCCAACTGGAAAAGATATTGGTTTTTCTAAAACTGACCTTTCCCTCTTGAATGAAATAGGAGAGACGATTATTCCCGCCACCGATACACCGGGCGCTAGGGCTGCTAATGTGGCAAAGGTGATGGAAGTTGTTGTAAGAGATTGTTATTGGCCGGAACATCAAAAAGCATTTATGGAAGGAATCAAGCAAATAGATGTTGAATCCAACAAAGATTTTGGCAAGGACTTTATGAGTGCCACCGCTGAGGAAAGAACAAAACTCCTCAATAAACTGGAAGAAGTGGCCAAGAAATTTAACGAAGAAGTGGATAAAAAGGATGAACCGAAGAGAAAAGAAATGGAAGAAAAGGACAAAGGCTTCGACTTCATCAGCTCGCCTAAACATTATTACACGATGATGAAGCAGCTGACAATGCTGGCATACTTTAGTTCTGAAGAATGCCTTACCAAAGCTTTCATCTATATGCCAGTCCCCGGTAAGTATGATGGCGCATATAAATGGAAGTCCGGCGATAAATTGTTTAGTAGTTGATGCTGCTTTGATAGATCAATGAGGGAGTTTGGCGAATTAAGACACGAATTCCTTTTAATACCGAATTGACTTTTTACCCAAATTTCGCGTTAGACAATTGCGGAATTTGGGTTAAAATTTTGCAAATTTAACCCTGTAATCAACACTCACTTTACCTCGCTTTATGTTTTCTAATTTTCTTTTTATCAGTTGCTTTTTAACGGTACCTAATTTTTCGATAAACAATCTCCCCATCGTATGATCATATTCGTGTTGTATGACCCGTGCATCTATGCCATCATAGACCTCTTCATGCACATTGAATAGTTCATCTTGATATCTTATTCTAATGGTCGGTTGGCGATCGACTTCGCCGCGTATATCTGGAATAGAAAGGCATCCTTCTTCGTAAGGCCATGATTCACCCACTTCATCCAGAATCTCTGCATTGATAAATGCCTTTTTTATTCCTTTAACATTATTTTCTTCTTTTTTTACTTGAACTGTATCAACTACAAAGAGTTTGATATTTAATCCTATTTGTTGGGCCGCAAGACCTACACCATTTGCTTGGTACATCGTCTCAAACATATTACTTATCAATTGTTGTAGGTCAGGATAGTCCGGATTTATTGCAATTCCTTCTTTTTTTAATACCGGCTGACCATATAAGTATATAGGTAAAATCATATTTTGTTAATGTTAATTTTTATCGAATAGTTTAAAAGTGATTCAAATAATCCTGTAAAATTAGAACTGCCGCCATTTTATCAACTAAACTTTTATCTTTTCTTTTTTGTTGAGGAACACCCATTTTAATAATTGTCTCTTTGGCTCGTACGGATGTAAATGCTTCATCGTGCAAAATTACTTCAATATGTGGATAATTTTTCTTGATTTTACGTTGTAAGCCGACAATTTGGTGCATAAATGATACAGCTGCTCCATCACTATGGACAGGATGTCCTATTACAACTTTTTCTACTTCTTCTTTGGAAAAGTATTCTGCTAAAAATGCCCAAAGTCCGTCCGTGGGTTGAGTAGCAATAGCATGCACCGCAATTTGCAATACATCGGTTGCTGCAATTCCACTGCGTTTTGTGCCATAATCAATACAAAGTATCCGTGCCATCTTCTTTGGATGATAGATAATATAAGATATTACTGTTGGCTGGTCTGAAGACTTTTTGAGCTACTTTAAGTAGATTTCCGGAGGTTATTTTTTTATAAATATCGATTTCGGTGTTAATTAGATTGACATCGCCGATACTTTCGAAATATGCCAAGTTCATAGCTTTGTTGGTTGCACTATATTCAGAGAAAACTAAGGTTGTTATGCATTTATTGATAACTTTATTTAATTCTCTATCTTCCAATTTAGTGGTAGCCAATTCGTCTAATATTTCCCAAATAGCCTCTTCACCTTTTTCCGGATTGACTCCTTTTGCTAATTTGCCGTCAATTATAAGCAAACCCTCTTCACTTGTGCCATTGGTGTAGGCATCTATAGAGGAGAACAATCTCTTTTGTTTGACCAAGATTTGATAAAGCCTAGCAGAGCGACCATTTGCTAAGATATCAGATAAAATATCACATGCATAGAAGTCAATATCCTTGCGTGCTGGAATGTGAAAAGCCATATATAATGCTGGTATCTGGATATTTCTTCTGACAATCTGTCGTCTTTGCTTTTTCTGAACACCTTCCTTGATAATCTTGATGGGTTGTTGAGTTTTATTTTCAATTTGGCTAAAAAGCCTATGGATGCTTGATTTTACTTTCTTTTCATTAAAATTACCTGATATTACCAGAATGGCATTAGCCGGATAGTAAAATGTATGATAAAAGTTGGATGCATCTTGAAGTTTCGTTTTTTTGACATCATTGGGTTTGAAGCCGATTACAGGCCAGCGATATGGATGACGTTTGAATGCCATTTTGGAAATAAGATGCCACATGTCACCATAAGGCTCATCGAATGTCGTTTCATAAAATTCTTCGATAACTACTTTTTTTTGGACTTCAAATTCCTCTTCACTTAAACTAAGTTGTTGCATTCTGTCTGCTTCTAAAAATAATAAAGCATCTATATTGGCTGCAGGAGCATAACTATAATAATTCGTAATATCATTTGAAGTGAATGCGTTGTTCTCTCCACCTGCCCGTTGAATAGGTAAGTCAAAATCAGGTACGGAATGTGTCCCGGTAAACATTAAGTGTTCGAAAAGATGAGCAAGACCGGTATGGCGTTTGTTTTCATTTTTTGAACCTACTTTATATAGCATATTGACGACAACAAGCGGTGTAGTTGTATCTTTGTGTAAAATTACAGTCAATCCATTGTCTAAAACAAATCGCGAAAAATCAATCATGGCGCAAAGGTAATAGAATAAATAAAATGAGATATAATATGGTTTATGTGAAAATTTTAAACCTGAATTCAGCAGTAAAGGTTTTGAAAAACCGTATAGTGCTGATTATGAGGGTTAATCCCGAAGTATGAGTCGTTTTGATAGTTTCTTTATACCATTGATTATACCAATAAGAAAACAATTATAATTATCTTTTCGGGAATACCAAAAAAAAGTTGGACTAATTTATAAATCAATTTGGTATAATATAGATGATATAGTCGATGGATGTAATCGACTGAGGATAAATGCCTACTTCAGAATATCGGTAAAGAAAATTGTCTTTGAATGGAATTTTGGGTTAATTCGAAAAAAGAATAATTCATCATAAAAAAATTGATTCATAAACAATTCAACCAATTCTTTGTTCTAAACCGCAAAAAGAGAGATGAAAATAATTAGAAGAGCGAGTGCTGAATGGAAGGGAACCGGGAAAGAAGGTCTGGGTCATGTAAGCACCAGAAGTAAAGCCTTGGATAGTATTCCTTATAATTTTGAAATGAGGTTTGGCGACAAAGTCGGAACCAATCCGGAAGAACTTATCGGAGCAGCACATGCATCCTGTTTTTCAATGAAGTTAAGTTTTGTCCTCAATGAAATGGGCTATACAGCGGATCACATTAACACAAGTGCGGCTATAACGTTAGAAGAGGGTAGGGTGTCACATATATTATTATCAACACGTTGTGTCGTTCAAGGAATTTCAAAAGATGATTTTGCTAAAGCTGCAATAGAAGCGAAGCAAAATTGCCCGATATCTCTTTTATTTAATACAGAGATAGAATTGGAAGCGGAACTAATTACAGAATAAGAATGGGTAAGACAAGTCAAAGTATTGTAAATACCCTTAGAGTAGTTGCATGGGCAGAGGGAATATCGTTTTTACTCATTTTATTTGTCTCAATGCCTTTAAAGTATATATGGGATATGCCCGAATTAAATCAATTTACGGGTTATATACATGGATTGCTGTTTATAGTATATATTGTGGTGGTATGGTTGACAGGTAGCCGATTAGAATGGAGTAATAAAACAACTTCAATTGCACTAGCTGCATCAATTATTCCTTTTGGTACATTCTGGGCTGATCATGCTATTTTTAAGAAGCATATATAAACATAATTAAGGTTATACCTTCGTGGAATTTAATTTGATTCCTAAGCAATATTAATTTATTCGAAAAGGGCAGGAAAGGATTGTGTCTATTCAGTGTAAAGTTAGGTGTTAATATAAAGCCAATAGTTTATCTTTTAAAACACACAATATATTGATATTCATATACATGTAATGATAGTGACAAAGAATAGCAAAAAAAATAAAAAAAAAGATAAAAAAAAATAAGACTACAGTATGAAATATAAAACAAAGTCTTATCTTTGCACTCGCTTATGAAAAAGTTCATGAGATGTGATTGAAAAGACCGAAAAACGCGTAAATGCGTTGCCATAAATAAGTTGGATTCATTATACTTTAGTTGACAGGCAAATAAAGTATAACGAGATTCAATGCCAGTGTAGCTCAGTTGGCCAGAGCAGCTGATTTGTAATCAGCTGGTCGGGGGTTCGAATCCCTCCACTGGCTCTATTTTTTGCGTAGGGTAGATGGCCGAGTGGTTAAAGGCGACAGACTGTAAATCTGTTCTCTCGCGAGTACGGAGGTTCGAATCCTTCTCTACCCACCTACGTTTGAAACAGTATGTTCCTTTCGATTACACCAAGAAATATTATCATTTGCGGGAGTAGCTCAGTTGGTAGAGCGACAGCCTTCCAAGCTGTAGGTCGCGGGTTCGAGCCTCGTCTCCCGCTCTAATATGAAAAGAGACTGTGCTACATTGAAGCAAGGAATGACAGAAATTCACACAAATGCTGATGTAGCTCAGGGGTAGAGCACTTCCTTGGTAAGGAAGAGGTCGAGGGTTCAAATCCCTTCATCAGCTCTAAGAAGATAAAAATAAGGACAATATAGTGTTCTCAAATATAAATAAAAAAAGCAAGAAGCAGGGCATTTATGTACCGGCTTTTACTTGTTTAAAGTTTAGTAATTGTATAATTTAAAATATTAAAAAAGTTCATTAGATGGCAAAGGAAACATTTGACAGGAGCAAGCCACACCTTAACGTGGGTACAATTGGTCACGTGGATCACGGTAAAACCACTCTTACGGCTGCTATCACTTCAGTGTTAGCTGCTGATGGATTGGCAGAAAAGAAGAGTTATGATTCAATTGATGCGGCTCCGGAAGAAAAAGAAAGAGGTATTACTATTAACACTGCACACGTAGAGTATCAGACAGTAAATCGTCACTATGCACACGTGGATTGTCCAGGTCACGCCGACTATGTTAAAAACATGGTTACTGGTGCTGCTCAAATGGATGGAGCGATCCTTGTGGTTGCTGCGACTGACGGACCAATGCCTCAAACAAGAGAACACATCCTTTTGGCTCGCCAGGTTGGCGTTCCTAAGATTGTGGTTTTCATGAATAAAGTGGATATTGTAGATGATCCGGAAATGCTTGAATTGGTAGAAATGGAAATCAGAGAATTGTTGGATCAATATGAATTTGATGGAACAAACTCTTCTGTTATTCAAGGTTCTGCTTTGAAAGCTCTTGAAGGTGATCCTGTTTACGTAGCTAAAATCAAAGAATTGATGGATGCAGTAGATAATGAAATCCCTGAACCTGCACGTTTGACAGACCTTCCATTCTTGATGCCTGTTGAAGACGTATTTACGATTACAGGTCGTGGTACTGTTGCTACAGGTCGTATCGAAAGAGGTGTTATCAATGTAAACAACCCGGTTGAAATCATCGGTATGATGAAAGAAGGTGAAAAGCCTTTAACATCAACTGTTACTGGTGTTGAGATGTTTAGAAAACTACTTGATAGAGGTGAAGCCGGTGATAACGCTGGTCTTTTATTAAGAGGTATTGATAAGACTCAGATTAAGAGAGGTCAGGTTATCTGTGCTCCAGGATCTGTTAAGCCACACAAAAAGTTTAAGTGTGAGGTGTACGTTTTGAGTAAAGATGAAGGTGGTCGTCACACTCCATTCTTTGATGGATACCGTCCACAGTTTTATTTCCGAACTACAGACGTAACAGGTGACTGTAAGCTTCCTGAAGGTGTTAAAATGGTTACACCGGGTGAAAATATTTCACTTGAAGTGACTTTATTGAGCACAATAGCGATGGAAAAAGGTCTTCGTTTTGCAATCCGTGAAGGAGGACGTACAGTAGGTGCCGGTCAGGTTACTGAGGTTATTGAATAATAATTTATTAGAATAATTACGACATATAGCACTTCAAATAATGGAGTGCTTATGTCGCTTAATTACGGGAATAGCTCAACTGGTAGAGTGGCGGTCTCCAAAACCGCAGGTTGCGGGTTCGATCCCTGCTTCCCGTGCAAACAAAGAAATATGGATAAAATAATATCTTATATTAAAGATTCATACGATGAATTAATGCATAAGGTCGAATGGCCGGATCGAGTTTCTTTAATGGGAAGTACAGTAGCAACTATAATTGGTTTGTTGATTTTAACTTTATTTGTCTTTGGTATGGATGGTACCGTGAATAAATTAGTTGATTTTATCTATAAAATTAAATAATCGATGTCTGATAATCTTGAAGTAACCGTACCTAATGACCGTAAGTGGTATTCACTTAGGGTTATAAGCGGTAAGGAGAAAAAAGCGAAGGAAGCAATCGATTTGGAATTGCTGCGTTCCGGTTGGCAACAAATTGTAACACAAGTTGTCGTTCCAACTGAGAAGGTTTATAAAATCGAAAGAGGTAAAAAAGTAATTCGTGAACGAAATATTCTAGGTGGATATATTTTGGTAGAAGCTGTTTCAAAGAAGCTTTCCGGTGAAATTATTCAAGCTATCAATAATATTCCGAATGTGATACACTTTTTAGGTGGACAGAAACCTATACCTATGCAAGATGCTGAAGCCAATAGACTCCTGGGCAAGATAGATGAATCGCAGGATATGGACGAAGCAATGCTCGAACCATTTATTGTTGGTGAGACTATTAGAATAATAGATGGTCCTTTCAATGATTTTGTTGGAGATATTAAAGAGGTCAACGAAGAGAAAAAGAAATTAAAGGTTATCGTTAAGATTTTTGGTCGCGGAGCCGAAGTTGAACTTAACTTTATCCAAGTAGAAAAAAAATAATGCATAAGACAGCAGTCTGTCACAACAACATAAATTAAACTAATATTATGGCAAAAGAGGTAGAAGTAAAGATTAAATTGCAAGTAAAAGGCGGTCAAGCCAATCCCGCACCTCCTGTTGGACCTGCATTAGGTGCAAAAGGGGTTAATATCATGGAATTCTGTAAGCGATTTAACGCTGAGACTCAGGATAAAATGGGAAAAGTTTGCCCAGTTTTAATCACAGTTTATAAAGATAAGTCATTTGACTTTGTTATTAAAACTGCTCCTGCATCTATTCAATTGATGGAGTTATCTGGTGCTAAAAAAGGATCGGCTGAACCCAATCGTAACAAAGTTGGTAAGGTCACTTGGGATCAAGTACGCCAAGTAGCAGAAGATAAAATGCCAGACTTAAATGCTCTTTCTATCGAAAGCGCTATGAAAATGGTAGCTGGAACAGCTCGCTCATTGGGAATTAGTGTTGAAGGCACTGCTCCATGGAGTGAATAAATAATTTTTTTTATTGTATAACTAAGGGAGTTGATTGATAATCAATGTATGACCTTATAACATTTTGAGATGTCTAAATTAACTAAAAAACAAAAAGCTTCTGTAGGAAAGGTTGATCCTAACAAGTTGTATTCTTTGGAAGATGCAATGGCTACAGTTAAAGAAGCTAACTATGCTAAATTTGACGCATCTGTCGATGTTCACGTTAAATTAGGTGTAGATCCTCGTAAAGCTGATCAGGCAATTAGAGGTACGGTTTCTCTACCACACGGGACCGGAAAAACGAAAACTGTTGCGGTTTTTTGTACTCCAGAGAAGGAAGATGAAGCTAAAGCTGCCGGTGCAGAATATGTTGGTCTTGATGAGCTTATTGAAAAAGTAGCTGCTGGATGGACTGATGTTGATGTTGTTATTGCTATGCCGGGAGTAATGGCTAAAATGGGTAAAATAGCTCGCGTTTTAGGTCCTCGTGGTCTTATGCCAAACCCTAAAACAGGTACTGTAACAAATGATGTTGCAGCAGCTGTGGGTGAGGTGAAGAAAGGTAAAATCTCTTTCAGGGTTGATAAATATGGAATTATCCATTCATCGGTAGGGAGAATTTCTTTTTCACCGGCTCAACTTGCTGACAATACCAATGAATTACTGCAAACATTGAATAAAATGAAACCTGCTTCTGCTAAAGGTACTTATATGAAGACAATTACTGTTGCTTCTACGATGAGTCCGGGTGTAAAAGTGGATATCAAATCAATTAAATAATTTACTATCAAGACTGACAGAAATGAATAAAGCACAAAAAACACAGGTAATAGAAAATCTTAAAGAAAGATTTGCAAATTCTACCTTTTTCTACCTTGCTGATGCTTCTTCACTGACCGTAATGCAGGTGAATAGCTTTAGAAAGCTTTGCTTTGAACAAAATGTTCAGATGCAGGTAGTAAAAAATACTTTAATTAAAAAGGCACTTGAAGCTGGTGATGAAGCTAAAAACTTTTCAGACCTATACGGTTCTTTGGAAGGCCCAACAGCAGTATTATTTTGCGAAACAGCAAATATTCCAGCTCGTATTATCGAAAAGTTTAGAAAAACCAATAGCAAGCCAATTCTAAAAGCGGCATATATTGATTCTTCTGTGTACGTCGGTGATGACCAAATTGAAGTCCTGACTAAGTTGAAATCTAAAGAAGAACTTGTTGGTGAAATCATTGGATTGTTGCAATCTCCTGCCAAGAATGTTATATCTGCTCTTAAATCAGGTGGATCGACAATTGCAGGCCTACTTAAGACCCTCGAGGAAAGAGGTAATTAAGAGATTTACAAAGATTATTTCTATTTCATCCATGCAAATACGGCTTCCAAGCTTTACGCAATAATATATTTATTGACTAAAATTTAAAAATTATAACAATGGCGGATTTAAAATCTTTCGCAGAACAATTGGTTAACTTAACAGTTAAAGAAGTTAACGAATTAGCTACTATCCTTAAAGAAGAATACGGTATCGAACCGGCAGCAGCAGCAGCAGTTGCAGTTGCAGGACCTGCAGCAGGCGGCGGTGAAGCAGCAGCAGCAGTTCAAACTGAATTTGATGTTATTCTTAAGTCAGCAGGTGGAAATAAACTTGCAGTGGTTAAAGAAGTTAAAAACTTGTTGAACCTTGGCTTGAAAGAAGCTAAAGACATCGTAGATGCTGCACCAGCTCCATTGAAGAACGGTGTTTCTAAAGATGAGGCTGACTCAATCAAAGCTGCACTTGATGCTGCTGGCGCAGAGGTGGAAATTAAGTAATATTTAATTTTAAACCAAAAGCAATAGTTTGCTGTTGGTACAAATATAGTGTGACTAATTAAAGTAATATTCTATATCGATTAGGCTTAGTAAGGTTATAACATAACCCTACTAAGCCTATGGTTGTATATATCTTTTATAGTTTTATTATATTTTGTTAATCCTTTTTTGAAAATTATCCTTTTACCCGTGTAATCCTTAGATTATACCTACTTTCATAAAAATAGATCGGTCCGATGAATTCAAACGTAGCCTCCCTTAATAGCGAATTAAATAGACACAATTTTGGAAAAATTAAACTTGCTGAATACCAACCGGATTTGCTAGAAATTCAGTTGAAGTCTTTTAAAGAATTTTTCCAATTGGAAACTACTCCTGAAAACCGTATCAATGAAGGTTTATACCGCGTTTTTCAAGAGAATTTCCCCATCAATGACGCAAGAAATATTTTCTTGTTAGAGTTTTTGGATTATTACATCGACCCTCCGAGATATGATATCGAAGAATGTATGCAGAGAGGGCTTACTTATAGCTTACCACTTAAAGCTAAATTACGATTATCTTGTAATGATGAGGAGCATGTCGATTTTCAAACCATTGTACAAGATGTGTTCTTAGGGAATATTCCATATATGACACCTAAGGGTACCTTTGTTATTAACGGAGCACAGCGAGTCGTTGTTTCCCAATTGCATAGATCACCGGGCGTATTTTTTAGTCAAACTTTCCACCCTAATGGGACTAAAATATATTCTGCCAGAGTAATTCCTTTTAAAGGAGCCTGGATGGAATTTGCTACCGATATTAATACTGTAATGTATGCATATATCGATAGAAAGAAAAAATTTCCTGTTACTACTTTATTGAGAGCTATTGGTTTCGATTCTGATAAAGATATTTTAGAGATATTCGGTCTTTCAGAAGAAATTCCGGCAAAGAAAAAAGATTTACAGAAGGCCGTAGGAAGAAAATTAGCTGCACGTGTCTTACGTAAATGGACAGAAGACTTCGTCGATGAAGATACGGGAGAAGTTGTTACCGTTGAAAGAAATGAAATTATTTTAGAAAGAGATGTTGTTTTAGAAGAATCACATTTTGATCTTATTTTAGATACTGGAATTGAAACCGTAATCCTTCAAAAGGAAGATATTACGGAAGATTATTCTATCATTTACAATACTTTACAAAAAGATACTGCTAGTAGTGAAATCGAAGCCGTTGAGTATATTTATAGACAGTTAAGAGGTGCAGAACCACCTGATGAGGAAACTGCAAGAAGTATTATTGATAAGTTATTCTTTTCAGATAAAAGATACAATTTAGGGGAAGTTGGACGATATAAGTTAAACCGTAAATTGGGACTTTCTACTGATCCATCGACCATGGTCTTGACCAAGGAAGATATTATTATGATTGTCAAATATTTGGTTTCGTTAATGAACCAAAAGGCGGAACTCGATGATATCGACCACTTGAGCAATCGTAGAGTACGTACCGTGGGTGAACAGTTATTTGCCCAATTCGGTGTCGGACTTGCTCGTATGGCTCGTACCATTCGTGAAAGAATGAATGTCCGTGATAATGAAGTATTTACTCCTATCGATTTAATTAATGCAAGGACTTTATCTTCTGTTATCAATTCTTTCTTTGGAACATCACAGCTTTCTCAATTTTTGGATCAGACAAATCCATTGGCTGAAATTACCCACAAACGTAGGATTTCTGCATTAGGACCTGGGGGGCTATCCAGAGAAAGAGCTGGATTCGAGGTGCGTGACGTACACTATTCCCATTATGGCCGACTTTGTACAATTGAAACACCGGAAGGTCCCAACATTGGTTTGATTTCGACCTTGTGTGTGCATGCCAAAATAAATAAGATGGGATTCTTAGAAACTCCTTATCGCAAAGTACATAGTGGTAAGGTTGATCTAAATTCTAATGTTGAATATTTATCAGCGGAAGCAGAAGATTATAAGAAAATAGCACAAGCTAACACGCCTATTGGCAAGGATGGTGAAATATTGAGTGACAGAATTAAGGCAAGAGATCAAGGTGAATTCCCGGTATTAGAGCCGGATGACGTTGAATATATCGACGTCGCACCCAATCAGATCGTCGGTATATCGGCTTCCTTAATTCCTTTCCTTGAAAATGATGATGCTAACCGTGCTTTGATGGGATCAAACATGCAGCGTCAAGCAGTACCGCTTATCAGACCATCCTCTCCAATTGTAGGTACAGGTTTGGAAGGAAAAGTAGCTCGCGACTCACGTATGCTTATCAATGCAGAAGGTGATGGAGTAGTAGATTATGTCGATGCCTCTAAAATCATCATTCGCTATGATAGAAGTGAAGAGGATCAACTTGTTTCCTTTGAAGATAATGTGAAAACATATCCTCTTACAAAATTCCTTCGAACCAACCAAGGTACTTGTATCAACCTAAAACCTATTGTTAAGAAAGGTATGCGGGTGGTAGCAGGAACTGTTCTTTGTGAGGGATATGCCACAGAAAATGGGGAATTAGCCTTGGGACAAAACCTGAAGGTTGCATTTATGCCATGGAAAGGGTATAACTTTGAAGATGCTATCGTCCTTTCTGAAAGAGTCGTCCGTGAAGATATATTCTCCTCCATACATATTGAACATTTTGAGTTAGATGTAAGAGACACTAAATTGGGTGAAGAAGAATTGACACCTGATATTCCAAATGTTAGTGAAGATGCGACAAAAGATTTAGATGATAATGGAATCATACGTATTGGAGCATGGGTCAATGAAGGTGATATCCTCATCGGAAAGATTACACCAAAAGGAGAAAGCGATCCTACTCCTGAAGAAAAATTATTAAGAGCAATATTTGGTGATAAAGCCGGTGATGTAAAAGATGCTTCCCTAAAATGTCCACCATCTATAGAAGGTGTTGTGATTAATAAACAATTGTTTGCTAGAGCAAAAAAAGACAAGATTCAGAAAGTTCAGGAAAAAGACATGCTTGATAAGTTGGAAGACGAGCATCAGGTTGTTTTGAATGAATTAAAAACTACTTTGATTGACAAACTTCTTATTCTTGTTAAAAATAAAGTGACAAGCGGAATTAAGTCAATCTATGGCGAAGAGATGTTGGCAAAGGGCTCTAAGTTCAACAAGACCGTCCTGAAAGCTATTGACTATGGAATAGTAGATTATGCTAATTGGACTGATGATAGTGAAGCTAATGCTTTGATCGTTAGAATGTTACATAACTATAGCATCAAGGTCAATGAAGAGTTGGGACATTATAAGCGGGAGAAGTTTAATATTAGCATCGGTGATGAATTACCGGCAGGCGTTTTAAAGCTAGCGAAGGTGTATATCGCAAAGAAACGTAAACTTAAAGTAGGTGATAAGTTGGCTGGACGTCACGGTAACAAAGGGATTGTATCCAGAATCGTGCGTGTTGAAGATATGCCATTCCTCGAAGATGGAACTCCGGTTGATATCGTATTGAACCCACTAGGTGTACCATCAAGGATGAACCTCGGACAAATATTTGAAACAGTATTGGGTTGGGCAGGTGATAAGTTGAACATAAAATACGCTACTCCGATTTTTGATGGAGCTAACTTAGATGAAATAGCACTGGAATTGCAGAAAGCAGATTTGCCTGAATTGGGACAAACGTTTTTGTATGATGGTGAAACGGGTGATAGATTCCACCAAAAAGCAACTGTAGGCGTTATCTATATGCTTAAGCTATCACACATGGTAGATGATAAGATGCACGCAAGAAGTACAGGACCATATTCATTGATCACTCAACAACCATTAGGCGGTAAAGCCCAATTTGGTGGACAGCGATTTGGTGAAATGGAAGTTTGGGCTTTGGAGGCATACGGAGCATCCAATATATTACGCGAATTGTTGACAATTAAGTCCGATGATATCCAGGGTAGGTCAAAAGCGTATGAAGCAATTGTTAAAGGCGATAACCTTCCTGAGCCTAATATTCCTGAATCATTTAATGTATTGGTTCATGAATTGAGAGGTTTGGCACTTGATGTTGGATTTGATTAATCGTTGAATTCTTGAATTAGATTGGGGAATTAATCGTTTTGCTTATTTTTGAACACAGTAACTTTTATATAAATTATGTCATTAAAGAAAAAAAATTCAGCACCAAAACAAAGCTTTTCATCTATCACAATTCGTCTGGCAAGTCCTGACGAGATATTAGAGCGCTCCTATGGTGAGGTATTAAAGCCTGAAACTATCAATTATAGATCGTATAAACCGGAGAGAGATGGCTTGTTTTGTGAGCGTATCTTTGGACCGGTAAAGGATTATGAGTGTTATTGTGGAAAATATAAGCGTATCCGTTACAAAGGTATTGTATGTGATAGATGTGGTGTAGAAGTAACTGAAAAGAAAGTCAGACGTGAGCGTATGGGACACATCAAACTAGTTGTTCCGATTGTTCATATTTGGTTTTTCAGGTCACTTCCTAATAAAATTGGATATTTACTGGGAGTGTCTTCCAAAAAATTGGAATCTATCATTTATTATGAGAGATATGTGGTTATTCAACCCGGTGTGAAAGAATCAAGTGGTGTAAATAAACTTGACCTTTTGGCGGAAGAAGAGTACTTTGAAATACTCGATTCGCTTCCGAAAGAGAACCAATTGCTAGATGATACTCATCCGGATAAGTTTATAGCCAAGATGGGTGCAGAGGCTGTAAAAGATTTATTAGCCAATATTGACTTAGATCAATTGTCATACGAGCTAAGACACCTCGCCAGCACAGAAACCTCACAACAGAGAAAATCAGAAGCATTGAAGCGACTTAGAGTCGTCGAATCCTTCCGTGAAGGGATGGCTTCTACTGAAAATAAGCCGGATTGGGCTGTTATCCAGTTTTTACCTGTCATTCCACCAGAATTAAGGCCTTTGGTTCCTTTGGATGGCGGTCGTTTTGCCAGTTCTGACCTGAATGACTTGTATCGTCGGGTTATCATTAGAAACAATCGATTAAAGCGACTATTAGAGATTAAGGCTCCCGAAGTAATTCTTCGTAACGAAAAAAGGATGCTCCAGGAATCAATTGATAGTTTGTTTGATAACTCTCGTAAATCTAATGCAGTAAAAGCTGAAGGTGGACGAGCTTTGAAATCTTTGTCTGATATTCTGAAGGGGAAACAAGGTAGATTCCGTCAAAACTTATTGGGTAAGAGGGTCGATTATTCAGGTCGTTCAGTTATCGTTGTAGGTCCAACACTTAAACTTCACGAATGCGGAATACCTAAAGGGATGGCTTCGGAACTGTTCAAGCCTTTTATAATCAGAAAATTGATTGAAAGAGGTATCGTAAAAACAGTAAAATCCGCTAAAAAATTAGTCGAAAGAAAGGATCCGGTTATTTGGGAAATCCTTGAGAATATATTGAAAGGGCATCCGGTATTATTAAACCGGGCACCGACACTACACCGTCTTTCAATCCAAGCTTTTCAGCCTAAATTGATTGAAGGTAAGGCAATACAATTGCACCCTTTAGTGTGTAGTGCTTTTAACGCCGACTTTGACGGTGACCAGATGGCTGTGCATGTTCCGTTGAGCCAAGCATCTATAATTGAAGCTCAGCTTCTTATGCTTTCATCACATAATATGCTCAACCCTCAGGATGGTTCGCCTGTCACTCTTCCTTCTCAAGACATGGTTTTGGGTCTTTATTATTTGACTAAACCTAAAGTGAGCCAAGGAGACTTGGTTATCAAAGGTCAAGGTATGAAGTTCTATTCTTCTGAAGAAGTCTTAATCGCTATGAACGAGCAAAAGCTGGACCTTCATGCAGAGATTAAAGTTAGGGAAAGAGTGGATGAGAATGGTGTATTGGTACAGAAATTAATTGATACAACAGTAGGACGAGTATTGTTTAACAAGGCAGTTCCTCAAAGTGTTCCATTTGTCAACGAATTGTTGACAAAGAAAAACTTGAAAAAGATTATCAATGATATCATCCGTAGAACAGACTTTGCCGTTACTGCTGACTTTTTGGATGGAATAAAAGAGTTAGGTTATTATTGGTCATTTAAAGGCGGATTATCCTTTAACTTGGGAGATTTAATTATTCCAAAGTTGAAAGAAACCGTAATCAACAATGCACAAAAGCAGGTTGATGATATCGTAGAACATTATAATATGGGGCTTATTACGAATAATGAGCGCTATAATCAAACTATTGATAAATGGACATTTGCAGATAACATGATCACCAACTCACTCATGAAAGAGTTGAGTAGTGATAAACAAGGATTCAATTCAGTGTACATGATGTTGGATTCCGGTGCGAGAGGTTCTAAACAACAGATTAAGCAGTTATGCGGACTTAGAGGTCTGATGGCAAAACCGAGAAAATCTGGAGATACAGGTGGCGCAATCATAGAAAACCCAATCTTGTCTTCATTTATTGAAGGATTGTCAGTTCTTGAATACTTTATCTCTACACACGGTGCACGTAAAGGTTTGGCGGATACTGCCTTAAAGACAGCTGACGCAGGATACTTGACAAGAAGATTAGTAGATGTTGCTCAAGATGTTGTAATTATTGAAGAAGATTGTGATACATTGAGAGGTATCGAAACAACAGCATTGAAAGACAATGAAAAAGTGATTGAAACTCTTAGCAATCGTATTGTAGGGCGCTTTACACTCCACGATATTACGCACCCTGATACCAATGACTTGATATTAGCAGCAGGTGAGTATATTGATGATAGCAAAGCTCAAGAAATTGAAGAAGTGGGAATTGAAAGTGTTACAATTCGTTCCGTTTTGACATGTGAAACTAAAAGAGGAGTATGTACAAAATGTTATGGAAAGAATCTTGCAACAGGTAGAATAGCTGAAATGGGTGATGCCGTTGGAATTATTTCCGCTCAGTCCATCGGTGAACCGGGAACACAGCTTACTCTTCGTACCTTCCACACTGGGGGTACTGCTTCGGTTTCAAAATCTGATAGCGAGATAAGAGCTAAGTATGATAGTAAATTAGAATTTGATGGTATTCGTACTGCGGTTCAGGAAAATGAAGATGGTTCTTCTTCAATAGTTGTTATTTCTCGAACTGGTGAAATAAAGAACATTGAAATTAAGAGTGGTAAGTTACTTCATACAGAACACGTCCCTTATGGTTCGAAATTGCGTTTTAACGACGGAGATAAGGTAACTAAAGGAGATTTGATATGTGACTGGGATCCATTTAATGCATTGATTATTTCAGAATTTGGTGGAGTTGCACAATTTGACGCAATTGAAGAAGGTGTGACTTACCGTGTGGAACGTGATGACCAAACCGGATATGCTGAGAAAGTAATCATCGAAAGTAAAAATAAACGTAAAATCCCTATAATCCGTATTTTGGACAAAAAAGGAGATGATTTACGTAATTATTCATTACCGGTAGGTTCTTATATGCAGATCAACGATGGTGATACAGTCAAAGCCGGTCAGGTCATAGTTAAGATACCTAGAAAGTTAGGAAAAATATCGGATATCACCGGTGGTTTACCAAGAGTAACAGAATTGTTTGAAGCAAGAAATCCTTCTAATCCGGCTGTTGTCGCTGAAATCGATGGTATTGTTAAGTTCGGTTTGATAAAACGCGGAAATAGAGAAGTCTCAATTCAAGCGAAAGATGGTCAAGAGAGAAAGTACTTAGTCGGATTGTCAAAGCATATTTTGGTTCAAGACGGAGACTTTGTCAGAGCAGGAACACCGCTTTCAGATGGAGCAATTGCACCGAAAGACATTTTGGATATCAAAGGCTCATTTGCTGTTCAATCACACTTGGTTAATGGTGTTCAGGAAGTTTACCGCTCACAGGGGATTGCTATCAATGATAAACACATTGAGGTAATAATTCGCCAGATGATGAGAAGAGTGGAAATAGTTGAACCTGGGGACACCAACTTCCTTGAAGGAGAGGCTGTAGAAAAATATGATTTCTTAGAGCAAAATGACTTTGTATTCGATAAGAAAGTAGTTATAGAGGCTGGAGATAGTAATAAGTTCAAACCTGGTCAATTGGTTACAATAAGACAGGTTAGAGAAGAAAATTCTGCGCTTAAACGTGATGATCTAAAGTTGGTTGAGTATAGAGATGCCGAAGCAGCAACATCAACTCCACTATTATTGGGTATTACGAAGTCTTCTTTGGGTACGGAAAGTTGGATATCAGCTGCTTCGTTCCAAGAAACTACTAAAGTGTTAAGTACAGCCGCTATTGCAGCGAAAAAAGATAACCTAAGTGGATTAAAAGAAAACGTTATCATAGGAAAGAAAATTCCTGCCGGTACTGGTATTCGTAAGTTTAATGACCTCCTCGTAAGTGTTGATGGTCAGTATAATGAAAACGGATCTGAAGACGTTATGTATTAACCTCGAAATCAGCTATAATGGTTATGAAAAACCGTCTAATGCTGATTATGAGGGACGCTTTGAAATAATAATCGTTTAAAGGATTCTTTAAATTATTTATTACGAGAGGGATATCGATTTAGTATTTTCTGATGCTTGCTTTTGGTTAAGTAGAATAATAATACAAATAATATTTGAAGGCTATTCGACGATATGTTGAATAGCCTTTTTATTTTTCATTTGTTGAACAACCCAATTTCATCCTGAATTCAACAATATATTAAGGAAGTCCTGAACTCTAATCAATTCATCAATTTTGTCACAACATTGATTACGATTCCTTTATTGATTCAGTATTTTCTAAATCGAAATTTGGTTTAAAATCTTTGAGTTACACTTTTTGATTCTGTAAAAAATCGCAACACTTCCCATCCTCCTTCTCGCCCTAATCCTGACTGTTTGACGCCTCCGAAGGGAGTTCGCAAGTCTCTGACGAGCCAGCAATTGACCCAGACTATTCCGCTTTGGGCGTGAGTCACAAGATAGTGGATGGTAGCTGAATTGGAGGACCATATCACGGTATCTAATCCATATTCTGTAGCATTTGCAAGTTCAATCGCCTCCTCTTTCGTGGTAAATGGTTGTAGTGTGACAACAGGACCGAATATTTCTTCTTGATTGGTGCGAGTGTCGGGACCTAATCCCTCAATTACAGTAGGTTGAATATAATATCCATTATGAAAAGGTTGTTCTAAAGTAATACTTTTGCCACCTGTGAGGATATGACCGCCTTCATTACGGGCAATTTGTATGGAATTCATTATCTTTTGAAAATGTTGTTCAGAGACGATGGCTCCTTGGTCAACTCTATAGTTGGATTCTAATGGTTGTCCCACTTTCATATTAGATACTGCATCGGTGAAGTCCTTTTTAAATCGTTCATAAATAGTATCTTGGATAAGAAGCCTACTGGTGCATAGACATATTTGACCTTGATTGGCAAATGAGGATCTGATTGTTTCGCGCAACATTTTAGGATAATCACAATCATCCATGATGATGGCAGCATTTTTACCGCCTAATTCTAAAGAAAGCTTTTTAAGCATTGGACCGGAAGTGCTGATGATATGACGACCTGTGGCTGTGCCTCCGGTAAAAGATATGGCTTTGATATTGATATGACTTATGATGGCATTGCCGACATTGGGTCCGGTGCCATGGAGGATATTAAGCACTCCGGGAGGCAAGCCAGCATCATTACATATTTGTCCAAGTAAAGAAGCAGTAAGTGGAGTTATTTCTGATGGCTTTGCAATGACGCAGTTACCAGCGGCAATGGCAGGGGCAATTTTCCAAGTAAAGAGGTATAAAGGAAGATTCCAAGGAGAAATACAACCGACAATGCCTATTGGCTGCCGCAGTGTATAAGATAGTGTTGAAGGCTGGTCATAATACGATTCAGAACTAAAATGTTTGATTGCTGTAGCAAAAAATTGAAAATTTGATGCAGCCCTTGGAATATCTACTTCAGAAGCTAACCAAAGAGGTTTTCCATTGTCGGTGCTTTCCGCTAAAGCTAATTCATTTGCTCTTTCGGAAATTATTTCGGCAATTCTGTTGAGGATGGTAAACCTCGAATTTAATGATGTCTGACTCCAAGCAGGAAATGCCTCTTCTGCAGCCTTTACAGCAAGATTTACATCATCCGTATTGGATTCAACAATGGATCCATATACCTCGCCTGTTGCCGGATTGACGTTGGGTATTGTCTTTCCAGATAGAGATGGAATATATTGCCCATTAATAAAGTTTAAAATAGAAGTCATAATATTAGACCAATTTTAGGACGCTAAAGTTAATCCTATTTTGCCAACCATTGGTTTGAATTACAAAAATAATTTTGAGGTTCAATCCGAATTCCACTTAAAGGCAAAATATTGTCTTTAAGAAATATATTGCTAACTTTTCGTTGTGTTGAAATTCAAATAGTCACGAATTAGTACATTTCCAAATATATGATAATCAACTTGTTGTGATTTAGTTAGATGTAATTCAGCAGTTAAGATTTTGAAAAACCGTAATGTGCTGATTATGAGAGCAACCTCGATGGACGAATCATTTCAAAATTTTTCTCAAACTTTTGATCAAACCAAGAATGAAACAATTAAAATTTTTCTGGTATTCCGGATAAATCGGCATTTTGATATTAGGGAAAGTTGGATTGACTTATAAATCAATTTGGTAGAACACCCTAAAGTGTTCAGTGTCCACTATAATCAAAAGTAATTGTATAAAGACACAAGGAGGATGATTGGAGGAATTGATAGAAATATACGAATCAATATATTTTCACCATTTATTTTATAAGTTGTGCTTATACAACAAAAATATCGCTCAATTTTAGTCCATTGACTTTCCTTCGATGGCAGCTTGTTTAAGCATTTGAGCGTATTCTGTTGAAGAGAGACCGTCTAAAACAAAGTCGATCGGATTGATGGGTTCGCCATTTTTGCGTACTTCATAATGAAGATGTGGAGCTGTAGCTGTTCCGGTAGAGCCTACTTTTCCAATAGGTGTGCCCCTTTCAACTTTTTGACCTTCTCTGACGTCAATATCTGACATGTGTGCATATAAAGTCTGATAACCATAGCCATGGTCGATAAGGACATGTTTGCCGTATCCTCTACCATTGCCATTAATTTTACTTACGACACCTTGTCCTGTTGCGACAATTTGGGTACCTTTAGGGCAAGAAAAGTCTATTCCGGTATGTTTACGCCAGATTCTAAAAACAGGGTGCAATCTTCGTCCATATCCGGATAGTAAAGCCACGTCTCTATTTAATGATTCTGCTTTTACAGGCTTTATGCTAGGCAAGCTATTTAAAAATTTTTCATGTGCGACGGCATTTTTATATAAATTGTCCAGAGACTTGGATTGTAATTTAAGTTGGTGATTTAATTTATTTGCTTTGTCTTCAATCTTACCGATGTTAAGATTCATCATATTAGCAAGTCGGTTACGTACGGAATGTTTACCTCCGGTACCGGCCTGCCAAATAGATTCGTCCATCGGCTCGATGCCCATGACTAAAGAATACACTTGTGCGTCTTTTTTATGGATAGCATCTAAATGCTTAGAATAATCATTGAGTTTTTGGTCTAATAGACTATATTTTTCTTCCATTTTTTTCAATTCGGAAGAAACTTGGGTGTCTATATTTTTTTGAGAAAGGTTAACCTTAGGTAGGAAATACAATAATCCCAATACAATAATGGCAGCGCCGTAGAATTGATATTTTTTATAAAAAGGCTTCCGTTGAACAGACTCAAATAAAAGTGTTTTTTGATTAAAAACTAATTTTTGTTTTTTCTGCATTTTCCTAAAATTGGTTTGTTTACTTTTGCGTAAAAAATGTATTTCTTAGGTCAAATGAACATGGGAATGTTGCAAATGTACAATCTATCCCTATATTATTCAAAGAAATAACAATTATTTATACGTAAAAAATTTATATGTTAATTTAATAACATGTATAATATCTTTGTCCCATAAATTAAAAAATGAAAGTGATTGAAATGACATCTGACGAGATACGTGAAGTTTTTTTGAATTTCTTTAGAGAAAGAGGTCATCAAATAGTTCCTTCGGCACCCATTGTTGTAAAAAACGATCCTACCTTGATGTTTACGAATGCTGGTATGAATCAGTTTAAGGATTTGTTTTTAGGTAATAGCGCCATAGAATACCATCGGGTTGCTGATACTCAGAAATGCTTGAGAGTAAGTGGCAAACATAATGATTTGGAGGAGGTCGGAGTAGATACCTATCACCACACCATGTTTGAAATGCTTGGCAATTGGAGTTTTGGCGACCCACAGAATCCATCAGCCGGTTATTTTAAAAAAGAAGCTATTGCTTGGAGTTGGGAATTGCTCAATATAAAGTATGGGATTCCTGCGGATAGAATTTATGCCACTGTATTTGAGGGAGATAAAGAGCATGGTATCCCGATGGATCAAGAGGCATTCAATGAATGGAAGAAGTATTTGCCGGAATCTCAGATATTGTTGGGAAGTAAGAAGGATAACTTCTGGGAGATGGGAGATACCGGGCCCTGTGGACCATGTACTGAGATACACGTGGATTGCCGGACAGATGACGAGCGCACTTTGGTTGAAGGTGCAACCTTGGTGAATAATGATCATCCTCAGGTGATAGAAATTTGGAATAATGTATTCATACAGTTTAATCGGGTAAAAGATGGTAGCCTCCATCCACTGCCTGCAAGGCATGTTGATACAGGGATGGGATTTGAGCGATTGGTCAGAGTTTTACAAGGAAAGCAATCCAATTATGATACGGATATTTTCTTACCAAGTATGAAGAAAGTAGAAGAGGTGACGGGTAAGGAATATCAGGGTACGATGGACAAGAGAGATATTGCATTTCGGGTCTTGGCCGATCACATTAGAGCCATTTCATTTGCTATTGCAGACGGTCAGTTGCCTTCCAATACCGGTGCAGGATATGTTATAAGGAGGATTTTACGTCGTGCTATACGTTATTATTTTTCCTTCCTCGATTACAAGGAGCCGTTGTTGACGCAAATGGTCCCTGTTCTGGCTTTGCAATATAAGAATGTGTTTTCCGAACTTTACCAGCAAATGGAGTTTGTCCAGAGAGTGATACAAGAAGAAGAGCATTCTTTTTTAAAGACATTAGATAGCGGAATAAAGCGTTTTGAACAAATAATAGGAGAGACCTCAGGTGTTATCCCCGGAGAACGAATCTTTGAGTTGATGGATACCTTTGGATTTCCAGTGGATTTGTCGATATTGATGGCACACGAAAAAGGAAGGAGTATCGATCAGAAAGGCTTTGAGGCAGCATTGGCAGAGCAAAAAGCAAGAAGCCGTGCATCTTCACAGGTTGAGAATGAGGATTGGGTTGTGGTGGACGATATTCAGGATGTTAATTTTGTGGGATATGATTATCTGAATATTGAGACATCCGTTGTGAAATATCGAAGTTATAAGGCTAAAGATAAGCAAGGTTATCAAATGGTATTAAAATCAACACCTTTTTATGCCGAAAGTGGGGGTCAAGTGGGCGATAGTGGTATCCTCATTTCCGGAAGCGAAAAGATTAAAGTCTTGGATACAAGAAAGGAAAATGATCTGATTCTCCATATCCTTGATAAGTTGCCTACCGATGCAACGCATGCAGTCATTGCACAGGTTGATGAGTCACGCAGAACAAAGATTACAGCCAACCATTCGGCAACGCACCTAATGCATGCAGCATTACGACAAGTTTTAGGAAGTCACGTGGCTCAAAAAGGAAGTCTTGTCAATGAAAATAATCTACGCTTCGACTTTTCTCATTTTGCCAAAGTGGATAATACTGAGATTCAGGCTATTGAAGATATTGTCAATGAAAAAATCCGAGCCAATATTCCTGTTGTTATAAAATATATGGAAAAAGAAGAAGCGCTCAAGACAGGAGCAATGGCGTTGTTTGGTGAAAAATACGGGCATCAAGTCAGAGTCGTCATTATTGACCCCAATTGCAGTATCGAATTGTGTGGTGGATGTCATGTGGGCTTTACAGGTGAAATTGGGGTGTTTAAAATTGTATCAGAATCGGCTGTAGCTGCGGGGGTTAGACGTGTAGAAGCGTTAACTGGAGCAGGAGCTATGACATACCTTGATGATATGGTCAATAGCCTTAAAGAAATAAAAAATACACTGTCCAATCCGAAAGATGTACAACAAAAAATTGTGGATTTGCTCGCAGAGAATAAAGCTTTGAGTAAAGCGTTAGAGCATCTTGAACAAGAAAAGGTAAATGCTGTACAAGAAATGTTATTGAAATCAGCAAAGATTAATAAAGATGGTATTCCTTACGTTATTTCAAGGACGGAAGTTGCAGATTCAAAATTACTCAAAAATTTAGGTTTTAATTTGACAAGGGAGTTGGGTGATAGCGTTGTATGTCTGGTTAATACCGATCAGGATAAAGTGATAATTCAGATCAATGTTGCAGAAAAGCTTGTTGCCGATGGAAAGTATCATGCCGGCAATATGATAAAAGAAGTGGCATCTTTGATAGGTGGCGGTGGAGGCGGTCAGGCAGGCTTTGCCACTGCCGGTGGGAAGAAAGTAGAAGGAGTAGATGCTGTGATTGCTATGTTGGGAGAAGTATTATCCGTGTTGTAAAAGTAAAATAGACTAATCTACTTTACTTTTATACGATCGTAATACCGCTGATATTTTTAAATAGACCAATATATCTTTTCCATCAATTGGTAAATAATAAAAGTCAATTCGGTATTAGGTGAAAAGTAATTGATCCAGCAAAAAGGAAGGAGACAAAAACTGTAACTTTATCATGGAAAAAGGTTCAAGTCAATTGAATTGGCGATAAAATACTGTGAACTTTAGAGATATTACAAATAAACTAGAGCATGTGAAATATCAAAAATTAAGTCTAAAAAGAAAGTCACCTAATTAATTTACAAAGAATTAAAAATTATGATAAATAATTGAATAAAGGTATTATCTTTGTATTCGGATTAGTCCGCGGTTGGCTATTAAATCGACGTTTTCGTTCATTTCAGAATCATCCTGGCCTTAATCTTTCGATTAAATTTATTTTTTTAATTTTTTTTAATTTTTTTTATGAACATTTTTGTAGCTAAGCTTAGCAGCAGTACAACAGGTGCAGGCTTAAAACAACTTTTTGAACAATTTGGTGAAGTCAAAGATGCCAAAGTTATTATGGACAAAGAAACACAGATGTCCAAGTGTTACGGCTTTGTAGAGATGGTCAATGCAGCGGAAGGACACACAGCTATTGCTGAATTGAATGAAGCTGAGGTCGATGGTAGCGTGATTGTCGTTAAAGAATCTCAGCCAAAAGGCGCTGGAAGACCTTCTTTCGGTGGAGGAAACAGAGGCGGAAGTAGAGGTGGCTTTGGCGGAGGTGGCGGTGATCGCAAATTCCAAAAGCCAGGTTTTTCAAGCGGAAGACCACGTGAACGTAGTTCTGATGGCTTTGATAGCAATTTTAAGAAAGGTGGATACAGAAGTAGAGAAGATAACTATTAAGATATCTGTATCAACCATTTAGCACCTTAGTTTTTTTGAATTTCAATTCTATTTAACCTAAAGGTAAAGTGCTTGTCGGTCTAGTGATTGACAAGCACTATTTTTTTTATAATAAATTGAAATGATTATTTTGCACCGATTGACCTAATACCGAAAGGATATCCGTTATAGACCAATTGCATAGGTCTAAACGGCTATCATCCCGATAGCTTCAGGAGCATTTTGATTTTAAAGAAATCCCGACTTTTCGGGAATACGTCTAATTTTCGGTCTAATATAAAAATCTTTTTCGCATAACTTCAAAGTCCAAGGATATGATGAAATTAGCAAACTTTTTGAGACATATCCGGCATTAGAAAGGGCGATATCGAGTCGTATATTGTATATTGTGACTTCCTTCATAATCAACACTCGTCGGTTCTGGAAAAAAACTCGACTGCTTAATTCGGAGTTAATAACAATCAGATTTGACTACTTTAGGACAAAAATTTGTATATATCGTAAAGTAATTTTACCTTTGCACCCTAATTTTAATTTTTAATACATTTTAAACCATACTTCTTTAATAATGAAGCAATTTGAAGTTACTTTCATCGTAGATCCTGTACTGTCGGGCGATGAATTAAAATCGACAGTAGACACTTACACCAACATGCTCAAAAATGAGGGATGTAAGATTGTCGCAATTGATGAACATGGCCTGAAACAATTGGCTTATGACATCAACAAACGTTCTTCCGGTATTTATTATACCATTGAATTTCAATCTGAATCCGGCGAAATTATCGCTAAAATGGAACTTGCGCTTCGTCGTGATGAACGTATTATGCGCTTTTTGACAGTTAGACTTGATAAGTTTGGTGTCAAATACAACGAAGATAAAAGAGCCGGTAAGATAGCTAAGGTTAAGGAAAAAGTTAAAGCGGAAGCACCAAAGGCAGAGCAACCAGCGCCGAAACCTTCTTATAAAAAGGAAGAAAAACCAACAGAGCCTGTTGCTGCTACAGAACCTGCTGAACCGGTTAATCCTGTTGAAACAACCGAAGGAGAATAATTATTAATAACTAAAATTAAATTTGAACATGGCTTCAAGAGATGATATAAAATTTCTAAGTAATCCAAACTTAGGACAAAATAGGAAAAAATATTGCCGATTCCGTAAATACGGTATTAAGCACATAGATTACAAAGATCCGGATTTCCTTCTTCAGTTTATCAACGAGCAAGGTAAAATTCTTCCTCGAAGAATTACGGGTAACTCATTGAAATACCAGCGCAAAATGGCTACTGCTATAAAAAGAGCCAGACACCTTGGTATGTTACCTTATGTTGCAGACCTTTTAAAATAACCTTTAAAGTAGAAAAAATGGATATTATATTGTTGAAAGACATCGATAAAGTAGGTGGAAAACACGAAATAGTTAAAGTAAAAGATGGTTATGGACGTAACTATCTTATCCCACAAGGATTAGCAGTAGTGGCTAATGCCGGAAATCGCAGAATGTTGGAAGATCTGATCCGACAAGAAGAGCAAAAAGAATCTAAACGAGTAGATGAATATAAGGATATTGCCGCTAAATTAAATGGCGTTACCCTTAAAATTGGTGCCAAAGCCGGAACAAGTGGTAAAATATTTGGCTCGGTAACCAATGTACAATTGGTCAATGCGTTAAAAGATCAGGTAGGCATAGAAGTTGAAAGAAAGAAAATTATCATCGAAGAAGAAGTGAAAAGCCTTGGTAGCTATACCGCTAAGTTGAATCTTCATAAAGATGTTCAGTCTTCTGTTGCATTTGAAATCATCGAAGAATAATTATTCGATTTCTTAAATGAACTATTAGGAGATTGGCATTGGTCGGTCTCCTTTTTTATTGAATATGATACTTTCCGATACACAAATTCTTAAAAGCATCGAAGAGAAGACGATTATTATCGAACCTTTCGATATAGAATGCCTTGGCACTAACTCATACGATGTTCATCTCGGTAATTACTTGGCAACCTACAATGATGACGTTCTGGATGCCAAGAAACACAATCAAATAACAACCTTCGAAATTCCGGATGAAGGATTTATTTTGATGCCCAATGTCTTATATCTCGGCATAACCTTAGAATATACGGAAACGCATGCCACTGTCCCTTTTTTGGAGGGGAAGTCAAGCGTAGGTAGATTGGGAATCGATATTCATGCTACTGCCGGGAAGGGCGATGTCGGCTTCTGTAATCATTGGACGCTAGAAATAAGTACTTCACAGAAAGTTAGAGTGTATAAGGGTATGCCCATTGGTCAACTTATATACTTCACGGTAGAAGGCAATATTAATAACTACTACAATAAGAAGAAAAATGCAAAATACAATCAAAGGTCAGATAAGCCCAAAGAAAGTATGATGTGGAAAAATAAATTTTAAAAAATAATTAAGTACCTCTTACAAAGTTTAGTATGGATCGGAATAATATAATAGGCTTCGCTTTACTCGCCATCCTTTTTACCATTTGGATTACGGTCAATAATAATAATACTGAAAAGAATCAAATCTTAAAGAAACAACAGGATTCTATTGCAGTCGCAAAACAAAATCAGCACATTGCAGATTCTTTGAGAGCTATTCAGTTGACCTCAGCTAAGCCGGATTCAGCAAAACAAGTTTTGTCAGATACTGCTGCTCAGAATATTGTTCAGAAGCCCATGGATGTTACTATTGAGAATGATTTGATGGCATTGACTGTAACCAATGTTGGCGCTAAGATAAAAGGCATCCACTTAAAAAAGTATAAAACCAGCAGCGAAGATAAAAAAGGTGACGAAGTAAGAGATCCATTGTACTTGCAAAATGCTCCCGAAAACATTCAGGAATATATCCTTCCACTTTCTAATGGAAATCTCTTGAAAACCGGCTCTTTGCCGTCACAAGTCGAAAAGATTGAAAATAAAATAGTTGTTAAAACAGCTTTGCCCAATAATGCCACTCTCGAACAAAGCTATAGGTTGGATGAAGCTACTTACCAGATTGATTATGAGGTGAAAATAGTCGGTAATCCCGGATTGGATGTCTCAAAACCAGTGTCTATTCGATGGGTGGATAATTTGACTCGTTTGGAAAAAAATTATACATACGAAAGAACTTATAGTACTCTCTATTTCAAAGAAGTGGGAGAATCAAGTGATTATATTTCTTATTCTAAGGATAAGACGCTTAAACTGGAAGGTAAAAAATTAGAATGGATTTCTAATGTTAATCAATTTTTCAATTCATCGTGGATTCCCGATAAACCGTTTGAAAATGCTGAGTTAACCATTAAACAAGGTGTGGGTGAAGAAAAATATCTAAAACGCACAGAAGCGGTAGTCTCTATACCGGTGGAGTTTAACAATGGTGGTGTATTTAAAATGAAGATGTACACCGGGCCAAACGACTTTGAAAGGTTAAGAGCATATAATAATAGCTTGGACGATGTTATTCAGTTTGGGAGTAGTATCTTAGGGTCTATTAATAAATGGGTCATCAGGCCAATATTTACATTTCTTGGTTCTTTTTTGTCGAGTCAAGGATTGGTAATCTTCTTGTTGACGCTCTTTGTGAAACTTGCATTATGGCCTTTGACGTATAAGATGATTTATTCGCAGTCGAAGATGTCATCCTTGAAGCCGAAGTTGGATAAGTTGAAAGCTAAGTATGGTGATGATTCGCAGAAAATTCAGATGGAGACTATGGCGCTATATAGGGAATTTGGCGTAAATCCTTTGGGCGGGTGCTTGCCGATGGTGCTGCAGATGCCGATATGGTTTGCTTTATACCGGTTTTTCCCGGCGGCGATTGAATTTAGGCAAGCTCCATTTTTGTGGGCAACCGACTTATCAAGTTATGATGTATTCTTTAAATTCCCTTTTCATGTTCCAATGTTGGGAAGTCATTTGAGCTTATTTACGGTGCTTTGGACAGTTACCACGCTTTTATATACATGGTACAACTTTAAGAAGATTGACACGACATCGACAGCCGCCAATCCGGCATTAAAATATATGCAATACATAATGCCAGTCTTTTTTATGGCATTCTTCAACAGCTTTGCTTCCGGATTGACTTGTTATTTAGTGTTTAGTAATATCATCAATATTGTTCAGACTCTCGTAACAAAGAATTATTTAATCAGTCAGGATAAGATAGAACGCGAGCTTGAAAACTATAAAAAGAAGCCAAAGAAAAAGGGTGGATTCTCAGAACGGTTGGGTGAAATGATGAAAGAGCAACAAAGAATAGCCGAGCAGAGAAATAATAGTAAGAAGTAACGTACATTTACTATTGTAATTTATTTCTATGCGTGTTTCTCCTTTAGTCTTTCAGGAGCCTGTGGGCGTTATTGGGTCCGGTACTTTTGCTGTGACGATAGCTCACTTACTTTCGCATAATTCCAATGTGTTGTTATTTGCACGACGGCAAGAAGTAGTTGACTCTATCAATAGCAATCATCAGATGTATGGTTGTCAGTTACACAATAGAGTTAAAGCGACCAATGATATCAGTATGGTAGGCCGGCAATGCTCATTGATATTCCCGATTATACCTTCGGAATTTTTTCGGGAGACAATAGCACAGGTATCCGAGTTTTTAACACCCAAACATATTCTAATTCACGGGACGAAAGGTTTTGATATAAAAGGGGATTTTGATATGAAGCATCCTCGATTTTCTAAGGATAATATTCGTACGATGAGTGAAGTTATTCGCGAAGAAACAAGTGTTATTCGGATTGGAGCACTATCAGGACCCAATCTGTATCGAGAGATATTGGATGGACAGCCGGCTGCTACGGTTGTTGCTTCGCCTTATGAAGAAGTCGTTAAAATATGCCAGAAGGTATTGGATGGACCCAAATTTGCTGTATTTGGATCTCAGGAATTGCTTGGGGCAGAGTTGGCGGGTGCATTAAAGAATGTGATTGCCCTATGTACCGGGATGTTGAATGGCATAGGAATGGGAAAAAATCTCGAAGCATTGTTGATTACTCGAGGTCTAAGAGAATTAATCTATATTGGGAAAGCAATGGGTGTGCCGACTAGAGCATTTTTGGGAACTGCCGGAATTGGCGACCTTGTTGCAACAGCCACCAGCCCTTCAAGTCGAAATTATCGTTTTGGACAAAGACTAGCCAAGGGCGAATCAAAGGAAGAAATAGCCAGCAGTATGGATGGACTCGCTGAAGGTGTAAGAGCGCTTATAATAACCAATGGTTTGATAAAACATTATGGTGTTCAAGCCCCAATTATAACGATGTTATATAAAGTTGTGTTTGAAGGATATGATCTAAATAAAGCGATTCAATTTTTAATGAGATATCCTTATATCCAAGATGTTGATTTCTTGTGATGAAGCCAATAAGTAAAGGGATAAAAGGGAACGTTAAAATTATGTTAAGAAAAATTTAAAGAACTGTTACGGTTGTTTAGGAAATATTAACATTTGGATGAGAGGTAAAAAGCTTTTAAGTCAAAGAAAGACAATAAGTTATATCGATTAAAAAAAAATGTAAAAATACTTGCTGAAATAAAAACTTGCCTTATCTTTGCCTTAGTTTTAACAAAATTTTAAAGTTTATTTCGAAATGAAAAAATTAATTCTTTCTCTAGTTGTAGTATCTGCTGTATCATTTGGTATGACTTCATGCAAAAGCGAACCAGCTACTACTGAAACTGAAACTACTACTGTTGATACAGCTGCTGCTGCTCCTGAAGCAACTATGGCTGCTCCAGCTGATACTGCTGCTGCTGCTCCTGCTGCTGATACTACAGCTCAGCCTGCTCAGTAATTTTCAGTTAAAAATTATTAAGAAAGGGTTATCTTTGGATGACCTTTTTTTATTTACGGAGCTTAGCTCAGTTGGTTTAGAGCGCTTCCTTGACAGGGAAGAGGTCACTGGTTCGAATCCAGTAGTTCCGACCATTTATTTGACACCTTACATTTACGGAAAATGAATACTCAGAAAGTGTTATACATATAAAATAATATTATATGTAGTGTGTGATTTGATAATAGGGTAGTAGTTTTGAAAGTTTTTGAATTGATATAAGACCTTATTTTCGATCTACAGTATATCTACCATCCGGAAATTGTAATTGTAGCCTTATCTGCTTAAAAAGCTTTATTCCTTGGGAGTATGCGTTTTCATCTTTTTCATATTTGCAGCGATATATAGCCTGTGTCGTTAAATTATAGGCTCGTTCCGCTTCAGCCCGATTGTAAAACAATGTCTTAAAGGTACTTTCCCAGTCATTAAATCGATTCATGATGATACCATAATTACTAAATTCAAAACAAGTGTTGATGTTATTGAGATTCAGTGTCTTAGTTTCCATTTTATTGGCAAGATTAAGATAGGCTATCCAAAAATCAATATGATTGATCATTCGAATCGCTAAGAGTGAATCATTTTCACTCCTCTCTGCTGGCATCCGCCATAGATTATTTTCTTTACTGTAAGGATCAATTTTTTCTTCGTCAAAATCAAATTGTCTTACTCTACAGTCAAATTTATAATCATACATTGCAGACATATCCGGAATAGTAATTCTATGTAAAATTTTGCCATTCCCATTCCCATCGTACTTTGCAGATAGATGATAGATATCGCCTCTAAAGCTCCGAAGTAAAACTGAATCCTTGCCATCCTTAAAAGGTGAGTATGTTCCGTAATCGTATTGACCTTTTATATTAGTGGTGTAAGTACTATCCGTATTAAACTGAATCCACCTGCCGGTATTAAATTTTATCATCGCAGGCAGAGCAGCATCTTTTTTAAATGGACCTTCAACTGAAGTGATTAACCAAAGACCTTGAAAGTTGTTTTTGGGTATTTCTACACTAAAATCAGAATTGTTGCAGCTGACAAGTGACAAACTAATGAATAGTAATATATAAATCAATTTTGACATATATATTTATTTAGAACTGAACATCGGAAGTGACAATTTTTCCGTCTCTTTTATATTTTATGACGACTTTTGATCCGGGTTCAATTCCGTTGAGTGCGTGCATATATGATTGAATATCAGTTACCTGAAACTTCCCCAATTCCAAAATGATGTCACCTGATTTTAATCCTGCATGAGCAGCTGGTTTGTCTTCTTTGACGCCATCTATCCTGAGCCCACCTTCGTTATACATATAATCTGGCATAATGCCCAAGGTAACTTTCATGCTTACTCTTTCTTGCTTTTCTTCCTTGGTCTTGGTAAATGGGATTTCATTCACTTTTTCTAAAGAACGCACAAGGGTGAAAATATTTTCATAAATTTTCATCATTCCATTGAAATTAATTTTTTCAGTGTCATCTGTAATTTTATGATAATCTGAATGTTGTCCTGTAAAATAAAACAAAACAGGTAAATCTTTGAAGTAAAATGATGTGTGATCTGATGGACCTGAACCTGACTCGTCGAAGGTAAGTTTAAGCTGTGATACATTTGTTTTTTCTAATTGTTCTTTCCATATAGGCGAAGTTCCAACGCCCCCAATTAACAGTGTATTGTCGTCTTTTAGCCTTCCTACCATATCCAAATTTATCATTACGGCTACTTTTTTAAGATCAATAGTAGGATGTTTGACGTAATAATTAGATCCCCACAGGCCAAATTCCTCTCCAGAAAATGCCAGAAATAGATAGTTGTATTTTGACTTTACTTTGGAAAGTGATTGCGCAAGCTGTAACATTAAACTTACACCGGATGAATTGTCATCGGCACCGTTATGGATGCCCCCTTCAGCAGAAAGGCTGAAACTACTGGTGCCTTCACCTAAATGGTCATAATGTGCACCTATTATAATGGTAGATTGCCCACCGTTGTCGATATATCCTGCAACATTGATGATTTTAACAGAATCACCAGAATGGATACTCAAATTAGCCGTATTGTGTGGATCGGCAGATGGCGCATAATAAAAAGTCTGTAAATAGGAATTTTTATCACCCTTTGTCTTTAATCCGATTTCTAAGAAGCGACTTGCTATAAATTCTGCAGCAATATCTTGATAAATACTGCCTGTCAACCTTCCTTTCATTGCATCTGATGCCAAGAAAGAAATATCCGCTTTTAGCTGTGCTTGGTCAGCAGGGCGTTGAGCTAAAATTGGAAGGGCGTTAATTAGAATCAGTATAAATAATAATTGTTTTTTCATTTGAAATCATTTTTTAATTACGATATTTGCACCGAAAAATTTGTGCGAAGGTACAATATATAAATAAATTAAAATTTTAGTATGACTTTTAAAAATTTATTCTTTTTGATTTTATGTATGATGAGCTTAAGTGTTTTTGCGCAAAAGCCTGCTAAACAAGTTCTTCATTATAAACAAGAAAAACATTTAAAGAAGATTAAGCAGTTGACATTTGGTGGCGATAATGCTGAGGCTTATTGGTCATTTGACAATAAATCTTTGGTTTTCCAGTCAAATAATCCTGCTTGGGGACTTTCTTGCGATCAGATATTTGTTATGCCCGCTAAGGAGCAAAAGCCTAATAAAAATGGAGTGCGTACGACACCTACAATGGTTAGCACCGGAAAAGGACGGACTACTTGTTCTTATTTTATGCCTGACAATAAGTCAATAGTCTATGCGAGTACACATGAATCCATGGACAATTGCCCTCCGGAAGCTCCTTACACAGGGAAGTATGTATGGATGTTGTATCCTGAATTTGATGTTTATCAGGCTGATTTAAAAGGAAAGATTCTTAAGAAATTGACCAATACTCCTTATTATGATGCTGAAGCTACTGTTTCTCCTAAGGGGGACAAAATCGTATTTACAAGTTTACGTACGGGCGATCTTGAATTATTTACCATGAATTTGGATGGCTCTGATGTCAAACAAATTACTTTTGATCTTGGATATGATGGAGGTGCTTTTTTCTCACCGGATGGATCAAAAATTATTTTCAGAGCTAGCAGACCTAAAACAGATGCGGAACAAGCTGAATATAAAGAGCTTTTGTCAAAGAATATGGTTCAGCCGACCAATATGGAATTGTTTATTTGCAATGTTGATGGTTCTGATTTAAAGCAAATTACTCATTTGGGAAATGCTAACTGGGCGCCATTTATGCACCCTGATGGGACTAAGGTTCTATTCTCCTCTAATCATCATAGCAAACGAGGCTTTCCGTTCAATATTTTTATGATTAATATTGATGGTACAGGATTAGAACAGATTACTTTCGACAATACTTTCGATTCATTTCCGATGTTTTCACCGGATGGAAAAAAGATAGTTTTCAGCTCTAATCGTAACAACGGGGGGAGTCGAGATACCAATGTCTTTATCGCAAATTGGAAAGATTAAGGATGTGATTTATTTGGTGCCTAGTTCAACGACTTCCGCGTCAAATATTTTCCCTCCAATGATGGAAAAGCGCAAAAGTGTTTTGATCTTGTGAAATCCATGTAATCCGGCGGCTCCGGGATTCATGGTGAGCATTTCATACTTTTTGTCATATATCACTCGTAGGATGTGTGAATGTCCACAGATAAACAAGCCGGGACGATGGAACTCTATGAGTCTTCTCGCCCGGCTTTCATATTTTCCGGGATAGCCGCCAATGTGAATCATCATCACTTTCATACCTTCTACTTCAAATATATTAACTTCCGGTAGCTCTGCTCTTAATAAATGGCCGTCGATGTTGCCCCAGACAGCTCTAACCGGTTTGATTTCTTTCAAATAATCCAACACTTCAATATTTCCGAAGTCTCCGGCATGCCATATTTCGTCACACGATTCGAAATATTTTAGCCAAGAGGCATCTATATGGCTGTGTGTATCAGACAATAAGGCAACTCTCATAGGTGTTCCAATACTATTTTGCCAAAGTGGCTTCCTTTTTTCATGTACTCAAATGCTTGATTTACCTCTGAAAGTGGAAAGACCTGATCTATCAATGGCACAATTTTGTGGCGACTAATAAAATCTAACATGGCTGAAAATTCTTCCATTGTACCCATAGTAGAGCCTTTTATTGTCAATTGTTTCCAGAAAATGATTTGTGGACTCAAGTTGTCGATATTGCCCAGTGTGCCTCCATAAAATACGATTGTTGCGCCCGGGTTACAAAGCTTTACAAACTGATGAAAATCGGGTCCACCGGCTGAATCAATGACGACGTCAAATCCGCCTGCCATCTTTTTTAGTTGTTCGAAGGCGTCTATATCTTTGTAGTTTACACCTCCTGTCGCACCTAATTCTATTGATTTTTTGATTTTTTCGGGTGTTCCACTGGTGACATAGACTTCCATATCATTCGCTATTGCAAATTGGAGTACAAAGCTCGCCACACCACCACCAATACCGGATATAAGAATTTTTTGCCCTTTTTGTGCCTTACCTTGAGTCATTAATGCTCGCCATGCTGTTAGTCCCGCCAGTGGGAATGCAGCTGCTTCGGTAAAGGTTAAATGAGAAGGAATGGCAAATAAATTAGATGGAGGAATAGCGACTTTATCAGCAAAACAACCGTGGTGAGGCATTCCCAATACTTCAAATTCGTTAGACTGGTGTGTAGGATCAATACCCCATCGAAAGGCAGGATAGATGACAACTTTTTCGCCATGATATTCTCCCGCTCCATCAGATCCTAAGATGCAAGGTAATTTTATCTTAGCGTATTTTCCTTCTTGAATCCAAAGGTCACGACGATTGAGCGCACTAGCTTTTATATCTACAATGACTTCTTCATCCTGAGGTGAAATGTCAACTGCCTCATATTCAATATTTTCATGGATGCTTTTTAATATTCCACCTTTTATTAACATAGTTATTTTATTTAAAAGAAAACATGTACTTCGGTTTCAAATATAGTAGAATTTTTCTTTTTGGGAACACAATGAAAGATACCACATTTATAAATAAGTGTATTTCAACTAATTAGTCATTTATCCAATAATAAATATCGCAGGAATGGTATTTGATAAGCTATTATCTTTTGCTTCATGCCACTGCCGGATTGTAAGGGTTTTGGAATAGGCATGTTTGCCTGTTAACCCACTTTGAATGGAAAGTCGGGTTGTGTTTTGTAACGTATGAATAAGGGTTTCAAATAGTTTGACGTTGCGGTAAGGTGTTTCAATAAATACTTGAGTTTGATTGTATTTGGCAGCATTAGCTTCCAATACTTTGAGTTTTTTTGCCAATTCATCTTTTTTATTGGGAAGATATCCATGAAAGACGAAGCTTTGGCCCGAAAACCCACTAGCCATTAAGGCGAGTAGGATAGAACTTGGACCAACCAAAGGCTCCACAAAATACCCATTTTTATGAGCCCAATTTACGATCTCAGCACCGGGATCAGCTATTCCCGGACATCCCGACTCAGAAAGGATTCCAATAGGATGACCCTCATCCAACCAGCATTTTATCACATTATATTCCAATGTTCCATGTTTTGGAATCTCTACAATATTGATGTCACTTTGAGGCATAGGATGACCAAGCAACTTCAGATAATGCCGGGCCGTTTTACTCCTTTCAACAATAAAATATTGGATTTGATACAATATATGCAATGTTGCAGGAGGGAGTGTGTTAATAGCATCCTCATCAATAGGAACCGGGATTAAAAAGACTTTTGCCTTGGAAGTCAAGATATCAAATTTAACTCAAAAGTAAGGTTAAATAAATTATCTTCGCATTCTAATGTCAGAATTTCTATCAAAAGAGACCTATAATATTCATTTGCCAGTTTTTGATGGCCCTTTTGACCTATTGTTGTTCTTCATTGAAAGGGACGAACTGGACATTCAGAATATTCCAATTTCGCGGATTACGGGAGATTTTCTGGACTATATCCGGAAAATGGAGGCTGTCAATATTGAATTGGCGAGTGAATTTATTGTTACGGCTGCAACCTTGATGCGCATTAAAGCGAAGATGCTGTTGCCATTGCATAAGAATGAAGAGACCAATGAGGTGGACGATCCCCGATCAGAACTTGTCAATAGAATTCTTGTTTTTAAGAGCTTTAAAGAAGTAGCAGAAGAGCTGTCAAGACTTGAAAATGAAAGAGCTCAACTACACATTCGCGGGAACATTGAAGAAAATTTGAAACAAATTCAAAAAGCTTCGGTGTCCTATAACGAACTAGAATCGGCTAATCTTTACAATTTGATGAAGACCTTCAACCGATTGATGGCGAGATTGGAAGGGGACAAGCATAATAAAATTCATCAACTGGTAAATTACCCTTATACCATTGAGGAAAGTAAAGAAGATATTCTGAAAAGTATTAGACAAAGAGGTCGATGCTCCTTTGAACAATTATTTGATAGATGTGAGAGTCGTATTCATGCTATTGTACAATTTTTGTCGATTTTGGAACTTATTAATCAACAGTTGATAGAAATAATTAACACCTCTGATGTAAATTCATTTTGGATAACTGAAAAATCATCCGAAGATAGCGACAACGTACCATTTACTTGACCTAAATTTCATCTCCAATAACCTAAAATCATGGTTTCGATTAAAAGTTTACATACATTTGGATGCGCCGTTTCGGCAAGAGACATTCTTGAAATCAGCCAAAAAAGTGAATTGGTCGAACTTTATGACAATGGCTTTTTTACAAACAATAAATGGCTTTTTATTGGGGGTGGCAGTAATGTGTTATTTACAAAGGATTTTGAAGGGACTATTCTTGTTAATAAGATACTTGGTAAAGAAATATTGGACATTACGGATGATGGCGTCAGAGTGAGGTTTGGGTCAGGAGAAAATTGGCACGCTGTTGTCCTCTGGGCTTTAGATAAAGGGTATAATGGTATAGAAAATATGTCACTTATCCCGGGCACAGTGGGTGCAGCACCGATGCAGAATATTGGTGCTTATGGCGTGGAGATCAAAGATGTGTTTCATAGTCTGATAGCCTTGGATATAGAGACAGGGAAAGAGTTGACATTTGATGGAGAAGCTTGCCGTTTTGGATATAGGGATAGTGTATTTAAACAAGCGTATAAAGGGAGAGCAATAATTCTATCTGTTGATTTGTGTCTAAAGCGTGATGGAAAGGTCAATGTATCTTATGGTGATATCTTGAAGACTTTGGAAAATAAAGGTGCTCAGCATCCTTATACACCGAGAGATGTTTCTGAAGCAGTCATCCATATCCGCAAAAATAAACTTCCTAATCCAGCTGAAATTGGCAATGCCGGGAGTTTTTTTAAGAATCCTATCATAGAAAAGTCATTGTATGATGAATTGAGGGCAAAGCATCCCAATATTCCGGGATTTGTTGTTGATGATAATCATGTGAAGGTGCCTGCCGGCTGGTTGATTGAGCATAGTGGTTATAAAGGAAAGCGCCGTGGACAAGTGGGGTCTTATGCTACACAAGCCTTGGTATTGGTGAATTATGGCGAGGGGACGGGGAGTGAAATACTTGATTTTGCACATGAAATCCAAGATGCTGTTTTTAGAAATTATCACATTGAAGTTTATCCTGAGGTTAATATATATTAATTTGTATTTTAATACAATATTTCAGATAAGAGAAAATATCTTGTAGGATGGTCAAATAACTGTTTTTATTTGGTCAAAAATAGTATCTTTGTAAGGTATGTTGAAAAAGAAAATTCCTTTTCAAGTTGAAAATAAAACGTGCATAGATTGCGCCATGAAGGGGCATTCTGTCTTTTCAGTTTTATCAGATGAGCAAGTGTCGAGGATGAGTCACCACAAGACTTGTGCCGTGTATAAAAAAGGTCAGTATCTTTTTCTTCAAAATAGCCGACCGGTAGGATTGTTTTGCGTTTATTCGGGGAAAATCAAGCTTTCAACTATCGGCTTAGATGGCAAAGAACAAATACTTAGAATGGCTAAAGATGGCGATATCATTGGATATCGGGCATTGCTGACAGACGAAAGACATCGCCTTTCTGCCATTGCATTAGAAGATTGTTCAGTCTGTGTAATAGATCGAGAATTTTTCGTTGATTTGGCACTTCAGGAACCCAAATTGAGCCAAAAAGTATTTAAATTAATCAGCGAGGATCTTAGAAAAGCCGAAGACCAAATCGTATCCTTATCTCAGAAAAGTGTGCGAGAACGCATCGCAGAAGCATTGTTGTTTTTGAAAGCGACGTATGGCTTGGAAGAAGACAAGATGACCATTAATATCAAATTGAGCAGGGAAGATTTGGCCGATTACATAGGGACATCTACGGAAAGTGTAATACGCCTGCTTTCTGAATTTAATACTTCCGGAGTAATTGAATTAGTTGGCAAAAAGATTTTAATAAAAGATTTAAACCAATTGAATCGCATAGCCAATATTAATTTTTAACAAGAATTTGAGCTAACCATACATACGATTTTCTTTATTACAAGTAGCCTATATACATTACCTTTCTTTAATAAAAGCAAAGGCATAATTTAATTGAACAACGATTATAAATGAGATACTTACAATTGGATTAATAAAACAAAGCAGAGCACCAAATAGATACAATGACTGAGCGACAATGATTCGTCTTTTGATGCCGTAATCCATTTTTGATATCATTTCTTCTGAAACAAATCCACGTTTACAAGCGTAATGCCAATTGAAATAAAGCAAAAGCCCCATTGCAAAAATGTTGAACCAGTATATGCCAATCGGGAATTTAAATTCTATATAATCTCCCAAAAATGCGGTAGAAAAGGGTAGCATGGTGACAAAAAGCAAAAATAATAAATTGATCCAATTTAAATTTCGATCACTTTTTTCAATAAATGTATATTGAGCGGAATGTCCCATCCAAAAAATACCGGCAGTCATAAATGCTAAGAAATAAACTAGGAATTTTGGGAACAAAGGTATGAATGCTTCAATTAACTCTCTTTCAGATTTTAATTCTTCCAAAAAAGGAACTTTTATTTCCAATACCAAAAGTGTCAATGCTACAGCGAATACGCCATCACTAATAGCAATGATGCGCTCAGTACTTTGTCCTGCAATTTGATTATATGTTTGTTTTCCCATTTGTATTAATTCAACATTTTATCAAATTTAGTAGAAAAAATCAATGTAGAATAAAATTGGTTAAAATTTCAATTTGAATTCGAAAAAGTTATAATTTAAAGAGGAGAACCTGAAATGCATCAAATTCCCCTCTTTATGAATGTTTCGACTTTCTATTGCAAATTAATTGGTTTGAAAAGAGCCCAATTGGTGGCATTAGAATTTATAGGATAATGACAACATAGCGAATTGGTTATTCAGACCATAACTAAAATTTGAAATATCCTGTTTTTCAGTTTTGAAATGAGAGGGTGTTTTGGCTGTTTGCGTGTATTTGCCTGTGGAATAGCTTATTCCGGGCATTAATTCAATTCCTAAAGCCTATATATTAACATAAATATATATGTTAAAGTTTGAAAAAACATTCAAAAAATTTGTATCTTTCTTTCTTTCTTTGTCTTATCTTATATTCTTTTGTTGTGAAATACGTTTTGTATAAATAGGCAATTTCACAATCTTTGATGAATCAATGTGGGTATGGCAATATGGCATTTAAGCCAAAAGATTTTTATGATGATTAAAATGATTAAAAGTATTTATAGATTATTATTTATCTGCTTGTTATTAGTATTTTATTATGGTTGCATGCATCGTCAGAGTATTCAGCATAATAAGAATGAAAAGGAGCAGGAAGTATATATCCAATACCCTGACAATAGACAACGTTCTATTGATAAAAGCATAGTAATTGATACTGGATTAATTAAAGTAAAACAATAGTTTTTTAGCCCGAATTCCTATTAAAGACAATATTTTTGCTTTTAAATGAAATTTGGTGTATCTATTCAGTTATATTGCTTATAAAAATCATTCATACCTTTTTGACCGGACTGAATACAACACCATTTTTTATCGTTATAAATCCGGAGGGTTGTCATTTTTATAGAATCGATTTAATAGCAGAAAGCGGAATCCAGAATGGGTAAAATGATTATTTCATTTATTTGTTCCCGTTTTTTGAGCAGATAGATTTTTTCTTGGTTTTTAATAATGTCATCCCTAAGGGATTTTGAATATATTATGCTACGTTTTCTATAAAAATATTATCCCTTCGGGATTATGCTGTCCAGAATGTTCATCATTTTTTTAGACTCTACATAATTCACAGATTCGAAGATGTCTATGTGAATAGTTATAATTTGGGTTAAAACTTCAATTTAAATTCGCAAAGATTATAATATAAAGAGGAGAACCTGAAATGCATCAAACTCCCCTCTTCATGAATGTTTCGACTTTCTCTTGCAAATTAATTGGTTTGAAAAAAGTCCAAACGGTGGCATTAGAATTTATAGGATAAGGACAACATAGCGAATTGGTTATTCAGACCATAACTAAAATTTGAAATATCCTGTTTATCAGTTTTGAAATGAGAGGGTGTTTTGACTGTTTGTGTGTATTTGCCTGTGGAATAGCTGATTCCGGGCATTAATTCAATTCCTAAAGCTAATTGGTCACCTAATAGGTAATTAAACCCAAATACTAAATTTAATCCGGGGTTGTACGTCGTTATGTTTTGCGAAGTTTCATATTTATTGGCTGTTAAATAATTATTTTTCGACTTAGATTGATTGACAGAAAAAGATAAATCAGCACCATATCTCAACTCAATTTTTGGTGTAATCAATTTTCTAAATTCTTTTCCTGCACGTAATCCCACTCCAAAGCTATTTTGTTTGGTTGTGACACTGTCACTTGTGTACTTCTGATTATTGCCGGTTGCAAAGATCGTATTGAATCTCCATAAAGACGTGTTAGTTCCTGACTTGTAAGTAAGTCCAAAATTATTTAAGTTATAAAAAGTAATGCCGATTTCCTTTTGTTTAATCGACTCTTGGCTAAATAAATTGTAGGAAAAAAAGAGAAGAGAGAAGATAAATATAAAATTTTTCATGTCGTTAAAGTTTAAATAGTGATAAAATATATCTTTAATGACTCCAAATTAATTTATGTTGGTGGTACAAGGTTTGTAGTTTAATGATACTTTAACTTAAAGTATAAGAGTATCTTAAAATCGAATTCAGCAGTAAAGGTTTTGAAAAACCGTATAATGCTGATTATGAGGGTTAACCCCGATGTACGAATCGTTTCAATGGTTTTATTAGACCATTGATTACGAGTCGTAAATCGATTCCGCATTTGGCTAATGCGGAATTTGGGTTAAAATCGAAATCTATAAAAGAGATTTTCTAGGATCGAAGGGTACTAATAATAAAGGTAATCATGAAATTCGAATCGTTTTAATGATTGCTTCAAGTCATAAATTATGAGCTGTAAATCGATTCCGCATTATTTTAATATGTAGATGGATTCAACATACAAAATGTCGTCTCAAGGTTTTGGAAGGTTATGAACTCACAATACTCTTAGTCCGGCAAATTAAATAATAAAAAATGAAAATTATTGAATAAATTATTAATTTGGGACAATATTTGCATATACAAAAATATTACACAATTACTCACATTTCTAAAATCATTTCCTATGAAAACAACTACTTTTTATTTAGTTCTATGTCTTGTTACAGTAGCATTAATAAGTTCTTGCGGGAAGGACTACCCCGACCCCGCCTCCGCTTGCTGTACCTGCCTGAAAGAGAAGACTACCACTGGCAGAGGTACTATGAGCATGAAGATAGACAACCACATCTGGAGCAACTGTAATGTGAAAAACGAGAACTACCGCTCCGTGGGCGTTTATTGGGATCCAATATATAATAAATTCGACATTGAAGGGTCACAGTACTACTCGAATGAAGCCGCCGAAAAGTTTTACATCAATGTCAGACGTCCTTTTTTGGGTGATTATAATGATATAGTGGATAAATTTTTATTCAACTTGTATTATCAGGGAACATACAATGGGTGGGC
>Ga0209572_1000101_pt1 | contig 190552 bp, 187 predicted proteins | sample EBPBio232012_DNA_FD_185867 | JGI IMG/M metagenome (GOLD analysis project Ga0209572, IMG submission 185867) | Wastewater treatment Type I Accumulibacter community from EBPR Bioreactor in Madison, WI, USA - Reactor 1_1/23/2012_ DNA (SPAdes)... | ecosystem: Engineered > Bioreactor > EBPR >...
CGCTCAGCTCGCGCTTCGCTCACCCTTCCGTCCGTCTCACCGCCGCTTCCGTTTCGCTTCATTCAGCGTCTTCCGCTTCGGTGAGGCGGTATCTACGGACCAACGCCAAAACCCGCAAGAGGAAAAAGTGCAGACCGTCGCATTTTTTTCGTATTTCCTTGTTCCTGCACAAAATCTGGGGGTTACGGGCAAGATCACTACTACTGACGCCGCAGTTGCGAAACATTCTTGCGGCAGTGCAGCGCGACTCAGGCCCGCAGCGGGGCCGGACGGCGCCGCGGAACCAGCCGCAGCGCCAGCAAAGCCAGAACCAGCCCCAGATAGATCAGTGAATCAGCCGTCCAGACCTTTCCGATCATCACGAAATGCACCGCGCCTGCCAGAATCGCCGGGTAGGCCAGCCGGTGCAGATTGCGCCACGCCTGCCCGCCCAGCCGCCGCAGCGCATAATCGCTTGAGGTCAGGGCAAGGGGAATCAGCATGAGCAAGGCTGCGAATCCCACGATGATATAGGGACGCTTCACCAGGTCACCGGCGATCTGGCTCCAGATCAGGCCCATATCCAGCGTGATCCAAACCGTGAAATGCGCCAGCACATACCAGAAGCCCAAAAGCCCCAGCGCCCGGCGGAACCGGATCAGCCGCAGCCCGGCCCGCATCAGCGGCGTCACCGCCAGCGAGGCGATCAGGAACCGCAGCCCCCATTCGCCCAACTCTTTCTCCAGCCCCTTGACCGGATCGACCCCCAGCCCTCCGGTCAAGGCGCCGGTCAGCAGCAGCACCGCCGGCACGGCGCCCATAAGGTAGACGGCCCAGACGGGCAGGCGGCGCAGGGCCCTGTTCACGCGGTCCATCAGTAGTCCACCGCCAGATCCTGCCCGGCATAAAGGCTGGCCACATGGTCGCCATAGCCATTGAACATCAGCGTATCCTTGCGCCCGCCGAACAAGCCGCCGCCGATCGGCCGTTCCGTGGCCTGCGACCAGCGCGGGTGATCCACCTGCGGGTTCACATTGGCATAGAAGCCATATTCATTCGATTGCAGGATGTTCCACGTCGTCGGCGGCATCTTGTCGGTCAGGGTGATCTTCACGATGCTCTTGATCGACTTGAAGCCATACTTCCACGGCACCACCAGCCGCAGCGGCGCACCGTTCTGTTTCGGCATCGGCTGATCGTACAGGCCCGTCGCCAGAATCGTCAGCGGATGCATCGCCTCGTCCAGCCGCAGCCCCTCGACATAGGGCCATGGGAAAGAACCGCCTTGCTGACCGGGCATCTCTTCCGGGCGCAGCAGGGTTTCAAAGGCGACGAACTTCGCGCCCGGCTGCACCCCTACCCGGTTCAACAGGCCCGACAGCTCGAACCCGTGCCAAGGCACCACCATCGACCAGGCTTCGACACAGCGGAACCGATAGATGCGCTCCTCGATCGTCTGGCCTTTCAGCACATCGGCCAGATCATAGCTGCCCGGCTTGTCCACCATGCCACCGATCTCGACCGACCACGGATCGGTGGTCAGCGCACCGGCATAGGCGGCGGGGTCTTCCTTGCCATAGCCGAATTCATAGAAATTGTTGTAGCTGGTGATTTCCTCGAAACTGTTCGGGGTTTCCTCCACCGACCATTCATTGCGCGCCAGCGCGGGCGTCGCCACCAGCGCGCCAGCCCCGGCGATGATCTGACGGCGGTTGAGGAACAGCGCCTGCGGCGTCACCTCGGACCATTTCAGCACATTCTTCCAACCCATCACACGCTCCTTCCGTTTCCCAAGCGAAGGATGCGCCGCGCCACGCAAAAGGCAAAACAATCTGCCTCACATCTGCGGGACGGCGTTGTAACATGGGCCAGCCGCCAAGAAGGACGCCAGATGACCGATCTTATCGACCCCGCGCTGTTTCGGGCCGCCGTCTGGTTCCAACCCGGGCGTGGCCCACGCTACGAACAACTTTACCGCCATCTGGCACAGGCCATTACCGACGGCACGCTGCAACCCGAAACGCAGCTTCCGCCCGAGCGCGAACTGGCCGGGATCGCCGGGGTCGCCCGCGTCACCGTGCGCAAGGCGGTGGCGCAACTGGTGCAGGACGGCGTGCTGGAACAGCGGCGGGGAGCCGGAACCTTCGTGCGCCGCCCGCGCGCGCGGATCGAACATTCGCTTTCCTCGCTTTTGTCCTTTACCGAATACATGCGCCAGCGCGGCAAGGCGTCGAGCAGCACCATCCTGCGCCGCGGTCTGTTCACCCCCACACCGGATGAGAAAATGGCCCTTGGCCTGACCGGCACCGCACAGGTGGCCCGGCTGGACCGGCTGCGCAGCGCCGAAGGGGCGCCGATGGCGCTGGAGCGCACGGCCCTGCCTGCCGATATTCTTCCCGCGCCCGAGGCGGTGGAAACGTCGCTCTATGATATCCTGCGGGCGGGCGGTGCGGCGCCCACCCGCGCCGTGCAGCGCATCGCGGCGGTGAATGTGGCGGGCGAGGATGCCCGTTTGCTGCATCTGCCCGAGGGGATGGCGGTCTTGCGGATTGAGCGGACGGCCTATCTTGCCTCCGGTCGCCCGGTGGAATGGACACGCGGCCTCTACCGGCCCGACATCTATGATTTCGTCGCCGAACTGCACCTCGGGCCCGAGGGCTGATCTGCCCCGATCCGCGACCATGGTTAACGCTCGCCCGTCCCGACAGATGTATATACGGAAAAATGACGCAAACCCTACAGGAAAACGACGCCAAACCTACGGCTCGTTTTCCGCAAAGGCCCGGATTAACCCAGCGTCCGCAACGGTTTACCCGGGAAACCCGAACAGCCGCCGCGCCTCATCCGCCGAATACCGCCCCAACCGCACATCCTCTGCCACCAGTGCCGGATCGCGCCGCGCCGGATCGCCATAGCCGCCACCGCCCGGCGTGCGCACCCGCACCCTGTCACCCGGCTGCAAAGCAATATCCTGCGCCTTCGACAGATGCTCCGGCACCGTCACCACGCCGTTGCGCGTTACCTCCACCCGGTTCACCGCGCCATCCTGCCCACCCAGCACGCCTTGCGGCCCGACGCGGCCATGGTCCATCACGAAAGACGCCCGCGCCTGCCCGCGCAACAGCTCAATCTCGTAATCAAGGCCAAAGCCGCCACGATGTTCGCCCGCGCCGCCAGACCCATCATGCAGCGCATAACGTCTGTAAAGCACAGGGAAATTCTGCTCCATGATCTCCACCGGCGGCGCCTTGGAAATCCCGATGGTCGAACAACCGTTTGACAGCCCATCCCCCCCGGCAAAGCCGCCATAGCCGCCGCCGGAAATCTGATACATCACGAAATCCCGGCCCTTGTCCGGGTCATGCCCGCCAAGACCAAAGTTGCCGCTGGTGCCCGCAGGGGCTGCCGTCACCCGGTCGGGGAAGACCTGCACCAGCGCGGCAAAGACCGCTTCGGCAATCCGCTGACTGACCTCGGCGGCACAGCCAGACACCGGGCGTGGGTAATGGGCATTCAGAAAAGTCCCTTCGATTCCAACCACCTGCAACGGTTCAAACGCGCCCGCCGAAATCGGCACATCGGCAAACACATGCCGCACCGCCAGATAAACCGCCGAAAGCGTGGTCGCCCTAACCGAGTTCATCGGCCCCATGCAGGGTGGCGAAGACCCCGTGAAGTCGAACACCACATCGCCGCCCACCCGCCGCAGCGACAGCGCGATGGTCAGCGGTTCGTTCACCACCCCGTCGCTGTCAACAATCGCCACCGCCTTAACCGGATCTTCAGGAACATCTGCCAGCATCGCCCGCATCTGCCGTGCTGCCAGCCGCCGCATCTCGGCAATCGCCTCGACCACCGCCGCATCACCATAGCGGTCCATCAACCCGGCCAGACCCTCGGCCCCGACCAGCAAAGCACTCGCCTGCGCCTTCACATCGCCGATCCGCTGTTCCGAAACCCGAATGTTGGAACAGATGATCTGCCAGATTTCGCGGTCCATCTCACCGCGTTTGAACAGTTTCACCGGGGGCAGGCGCAGCCCCTCTTGCTCGGCGCTGATCGCGCTGGCCGAAAACCCGCCCGGAACCGCCCCCCCGGTATCGGGCCAATGCCCGGTGTTCGACAGCCAGCAGAACAGCTTACCATCACGGTAAAACGGCATGGCAAAGCGCACATCCATCAGATGGGTGCCGCCCAGATAAGGGTCATTCACAATGTAAATATCCCCCGGCTCCGGCGCCGCCGTTTCCCCCGCGCGAATGCGTTCGATCAGTGTCCGGGTGGAAAACTGCATCACCCCGACAAACACCGGCAACCCTTTGGAGCCTTGGGCAATCAGGCTGCCATCCTCGGCGGAATATATCCCGTCCGAACGGTCATCCGCCTCGGCGATCACCGGGGAAAAGGCGGCACGGGAAAAGGTCAGGTCCATCTCGTCGCAGACCTGCTGCAACCCGGCCTGAATGACCGCCAGCGTCACCGGATCAAGCATGTCCCACCTCGACAATCAGGTTCCCGTCACTATCCGATGTCACCCGGCACCCCGGCTCGACGATCACGGTCGTATCCATTTGCTCAATGATCGCAGGGCCTTGCAGGTCGAGCGCCAGCGGCAGATGATCCCGCCAATAGACCGGCACATCACCCCAGCCGCCGAACCACACCCGCCTTGTGCCCGAGGGCACCGCCTGCCCCCGCCCCGCCGGGTCAATCAGCCGCGAAAGGTCAAGCTCGGGCCGCGCCCCGATGACCGAGCAGTTGAGGTTCACCAGATTGGCCCGCACCGTCGGCAATTCCACCTTGAAGCGCGCCCAATAGGCCGCCTCGAACCGCCGCTGAATCTCCTCCCGGCCTACCTCCGGCCCGGGCAGGGCAATCCGCAACAGATGCGTCTGGCCGATGAACTGCATATCCGCCGAAAACTCGGCCCTGACCGAGCGGAGCGCCAGCTTTTCGGCGGTGATCAACCGCCGCCCCTCGGCCTCTTGCCCGGCCAGAATGGCCTGAACCTGCGCCATGTCCGCCGCGTCCAGCGGGCGGTTCAGGGTGCGGACGAAATCATGCCGCAGGTCGGCCACCACACAGCCGAGCGCATTGGTCAGCCCGGGCCGCGCGGGCACCAGCACCTTGGGCACCGCCAGCTCCCGCGCCAAAGCCACAGCATGAAGCGGCCCGGCCCCGCCAAAGGCGAACAGCGCAAAGTCGCGCGGATCGGCGCCCATGCTGATCGACACCATCCGTATCGCCCCCGCCATATGGGTATTGGCAATCCGCAGCACCGCTTCGGCCGCCTCTTCCACCGTCAGGCCCAGCGGCGCAGCGATCTGATCCTCCATCGCCGCCCGCGCCGCCGCAGCCGCCTGACCGAACCGCGCGGCAGGCAGGCGGCCAAGCAGCAAATTCGCATCGGAAATCGTCACCTGCGTTCCGCCGCGCCCATAGCAGACCGGCCCGGGGCTTGACCCCGCCGAGTCCGGTCCCACCCGCAGCATCCCGCCCGCATCCACCCGCGCGATCGAGCCGCCCCCGGCGCCGACGGTGCGGACATCGACCATCGGCACATGGATCGGCATGGCATATTCCACCTCGATCTCGTTCGAGACCGGCGCCACGCCACCCCGGATCATCGCCACATCGGTCGAAGTGCCGCCCATGTCATAGGTCAGAAGGTTCGCCATCCCGGCCCGCCGCCCGGTTGCCACCGCCGCCATCACACCACTGGCCGGACCCGACATCACGGTTTTCACCGCCTCACGGCTGACCTTGCTTGCGGTGACCATGCCACCATTGCCGTTCATCACCAGAAGGTCACGGGAATATCCCCGCGCCGCCAATCCCTTGGCCAGCCTTGCTACATACCGCTCCAGCAAGGGCTGGACCGAGGCATTGACCGCCGCCGTCACCCCCCGCTCAAACTCGCGGCTTTCGGACAAGAGGGAATGGCCGGTGGTGATATAGCCGTTTGGCCAGACGCCCGCCGCAATCTCGGCGGCGCGCAGTTCGTGGGCGGGGTTGGCATAGGCGTGCAGGAAATGGATCACCAGACTTTCGCAGCCCTGATCGCGCAGCCAGAGCGCGGCCCGCGCCACCGCCGCCTCATCCAGTGGCGCCAGCTCACGGCCCCGCGCATCCATCCGGCCCGCCACCTCAAGCCGCAGGTCGCGGGGGATGACCGGCACGAAATGGCCTTTCATGCCATAGGCTTGCGGACGGGTCCGGCGGCCCAGCTCCAGCACGTCGCGGAACCCTTCGGTGGTGATCAGCCCGGTCTTGGCCAGCTTGCGCTCCAGCACCGCATTGGTGGTGGTTGTGGTGCCATGCACGATCAGGTCCATCTGGCCCAGATCGGCCCCCGCCTCGGCAAAGGCGGCCAGCACCCCGCCCGACTGATCCGGCAGGCTGGTCGGCACCTTGGCCAGCCGCACAGCCCCCGTTGCCGGGTCAAGGATCACCAGATCGGTGAAGGTGCCGCCGACATCGACGCCCGCCACAAGACCCGTCATTCAGACCCCCACCCAGGTTGCAAACTGCGCCGCACCGGGGGCCAGATCGGCCCGCGCCACGATTTCGGCGACCGTGCCATGGTCCATGAAGGCCACCCGGTCGGCCATGTCCAGCACCGCGGAAACCCGCTGTTCCACCAGCACCACCGCCACGCCGGTTGTCTTCAAACCCAGAACCACCTGCCGGATCGCCGCGATCATCGAGGGTTGCAGCCCCTCGGTCGGCTCGTCCAAAAGCAGCACCTTCGGCTCAAGGCAGAGCGCCCGGGCAATGGCGAGCATCTGCTGCTCCCCGCCCGAGAGCGTGGATGAAACCTGCGTCAGCCGCTCCCGCAGCCGAGGGAACAGGTCCAACACCCGGTCGCGCGTCACCGCGCCCTTGCCCCGGGTCATCAGCCCGATCTCAAGGTTTTCCGCCACGGTCAGCGGTCCGAACAGCCGCCGCCCCTGCGGCACAAGGGCGATGCCCCGGCGCGGCACCTCATGCGCAGGCAAGCCGGCCAGTTCCTCGCCCCCCAGCCGGACCGAGCCGCTGACCGCAATCTGCCCCATGATCGCCCGCATCAGCGTGGTCTTGCCCACCCCGTTGCGGCCCATGATGCAGGTCACCTCCCCCGCCTCGGCGGCAAAGGACAGACCGCGCAGCACCGTAACCGCGCCATATCCGGCCGAAACCCCCTCAAGCCGCAGCATCGCCGGTCCCCAGATAGGCGGCCTGCACCGCCGGATTGGCGCGAATCTCTTCCGGCGTGCCATGAGCCAGCACCCGGCCAAAGTTCAGCACCGTAATGCGGTGGGCCAGTGACATCACCACTTCCATGTTATGCTCGATCATCAGAACGGTAGTTTCGGGCACAAGGCTGCGGACAAGGGCGGTGAAGGCGGCAATCTCACCGGCGGCAAGGCCCTGCGTCGGCTCATCCAGAATCAGCACCCGCGGCTGCAAGGCCAGCCCCATCGCCAATTCCAGAAGCCGCTGGTGACCGTAGGACAGCGTTGCCGCCTCCTGCCCCGCCAGATCGCCCATGCCAACACGGGCGAGCGCCGCCGCAACCGCCGCCTGCAGGTCACGCACCCCGCGCGACTGGGCGGCCAGCGCCACATTGTCGAACACCGTCAGCCGCGGATAGATCGAGGTGATCTGGAACGTATAGGCAATGCCGCGCCGCACCCGCAGATGCGCGGGCAACCGGGTGATGTCCTGTCCCGCCAGCCGGATCACCCCGGCATCCGGCCCAATCCGCCCCGAAAGCAGGCTGACAAAGGTGGTTTTGCCCGCGCCATTCGGCCCGATCAGCGCGTGAATCTCTCCCGCTTGCAGCGCGAAATCCACCCCGTCCACCGCCCGCAAGCCGCCAAAGGCGCGTGCCAGCCCCTGCGCTTCAAGGATCACGGCAGCCATGGCAGCACCCTTTCGCGGACCCAGCCCAGAATCCCCCGCGGCGCGAACAGCACCAGCACCACCAGCGCAATCCCCACCCCCATCAGATAGGCCGTGGTCAGACCCGAGGCGATGTCGATCAGATAGAACATCGCCCCCGCTCCGATCAGCGGGCCCAGCACCGTGCCCGCCCCGCCCATCAGGCTGTAAAGCATGGGCAGGATGGAATACTGCACCCCGGAAAATCCCGCCCCGGCATAGCCGAACAGCAGGGCATAGCCTGCGCCCGCCACCCCGGCGTAAAGCCCCGAAATCGCCAGCACCGCCAGCTTGACCCGGAACGGATCATAGCCAAGCATCCGGCTGCGCTCTTCATTCTCGCGCATGGCCAGCATCACCCGGCCAAACCGGCTTTGCACCAGCGCCAGCGCCGCCAGCAGCCCCGCCGCATAAAGCCCCAGCGCCACCATCAGGCGCGGGCCGTCCTGCGTCATGTCCAGCCCGGCCAGCATCCGCCCGGCGCCCGACAGCACGATCCCCTGATCGCCGCCGGTGGTCTGGTTGAAGTAGATCACCGTCAGATACCCCGCCTGCGCGAACATCAGCGTCACGATCATAAAGCTGACCCCCGCCGTCCGCAGCGCCAGCAGCCCCACCGCCGCCGCCACGGCGCCCCCGGCCAGAAACCCCAGCGCCAGCCCCGGCAAGGCCCCAAGGCCCCAAAGCGAAACCGGCAGCGCCGCGCCATACATCCCCGCCGCAAAGAACAGCGCATGGCCAAGGCTCAACATCCCGGTATAGCCGAAGGCAAGATTATAGCCGGTGGCAAAGACCGCCAGCATCAGGATCCGCGCCAGATTGTTCGCGTGATAGGCCGGCAGCATCAGCGCCAGCACCGCCAAAGCCACCAGCACCGCCAGATGGAAAAGCCAGACCTTCATGCCTTGGCCCCGAACAGGCCCTGCGGCCGGAACACCAGCACCAGCGCCACCAAGAGCGTGGCGATGATCTTTGACAAGGTGGGCGACCAGAACATCGAGATCACCCCGTCACTCAACCCGATCACCAGCGCCGCAACCAGCGTGCCGCGCAAACTGCCCAAGCCCCCGATGATCACCGTGATAAAGGCCAGCAAAAGCGGGTCCGCCCCCATCAGGTAATGCACCTGAGAAATCGGCACCACCAGCACCGCCGCCACCGCCGCCAGCGCTGCACCCAGCGCGAAAGTGCCCGCATAAACCCGGTCCACATTGATGCCAAAGGCCCGCGCCGTGTTGCGGTCCACCTGCGTCGCCCGCATGAGAAGGCCAAAGCGCGTCCGCGCCATCAGCAGCCAGACCCCGGCCAGCACGGCGGCGGCGGCCACAACCACAAACAGCTTATACCCCGAATAGCCGAACCACGGCAGTTGCAGCCGCAGCGTGAAGGGTGCCGCCACCGGCCTTGCATCGGGGCCAAAGCTCATCAGGGCCGCCTGTTCCAGAATGTAAAGCACGCCGATGGTGGCCACGATCACCGCCTCGGGCTCATAATTCAGCCGCTTCAATACTGAGATATCGACCAGTGCCGCCAGCGCCCCCACCACCAAAGGCGCCACCACCAGCGCAGCGAGCCAGCCCCAGACCGGCGGCCCCGCAACATGGCCTGCCACAAACCAGGCGACCACCGCGCCCAGCATGAAAAACGCGCCATGGGCGACATTCACCACCCGCATCACGCCAAAGACCAGCGACAGACCCACCGCCGTCAGCGCCAGCACCGCCGCCGAGACCAGCCCCTCCATCACGGCAAGCAGCAGAAACGGACCAAAACCCACGAGCGCCCTTTCATCTGTCCTTAAATATCCCGCGGGGGTCCGGGGGCGTGAAGCCCCCGGCCGCCGATGCTCAGAACGCCATCGTCGTGTAATCGACCGCGTCGGGGTAAAGCCCTTCCTCAATCGTGGTGGTATGCACCTTCACCAGCTTGCCGCCTTCGATCTTCGAGATGTTCTGCACGCCAAAGGCTTGGTGGGTCTTGCCGTTGAAGGTCTTGGCACCCTGCGGCCGCTCGATGCCGTAAGGCAGGTCGGAAATCGCCTCCATCGCCTCGACCAGCTTCTGACGGTCGGCGGGGCCGGTATAGCCCGCCGCCTCGATCGCCTGCTTGATGAAGAACAGCGTCTCCCAGGTGCTGAACATATGGGAATAGGTGGCAACATCGGCGGCGTCACCAGTGCTGGCGCCATTGTCATCCACGCCCACGGCGGCCCGGTATGCCGCCTCATGTTCACCCGCATCGGCAGGCTTTACCCGGGGATGCGCCTCCCAGAAATGCGAGCCTTCGAGGAACTCCAGCCCCGGCGTCGCCGTATCCACCGCTTCGAGCGAGTCTATGAAGCCGAAAAGCTGCGGCTTGGCGCCGGTGCCATAGAACTCCCCCAGCTCCTTGACGAAGGTCAGAACGCCCGGGCCGACCATGACGTGATAGATCACCTCGGTTTCCGGCGGAATCTGCGGGAAATAGCGGGTAAAGCTGGTTTCGGTCGGCGGAATGGCGATCTGGGCCAGAACCTCGCCGCCCTGCGCCTGAATGGCGGCGGTAAAGAAATCGCGGTGGTCATAGCCGAACGCATAGTCCGGGTAGACCATCGTCACTTTCTTGCCGATGTTGCCCGCAACCCACGGCGCCATCGAAGAGATCTGGCTGCGGACATCGGTGATGCCGGGTTGCAGCGTCCAGCGGTTCAGCGCGCCCGAGGCGACGTGGTAGCCTTCGGAGCAGACCAGATAGGGCACCTTCAACTCTCCGGCGCGGGGGGCGGACCCCATCACCACATGGCTGAACAACGTGCCCAGAACCAGATCGCAGCCATGCTGGCTGACCAGCTTGTCCACCACTTCGGCGCCGCGCTTGGGGTCGGTGCCATCGTCTTCATAGACCAGTTCCACCGGGCGCCCGGCGATGCCACCGCCTTCGTTGATCAGCTTGACCGCCGCATCCGCCGTGCGCTGATACCAGCGGCCATAGCCGGCGCCGATCCCCGTCGCGTGCAACTGGAACCCCAGTTTCAGCGGCGCGGCCTGCGCCCAGACCGGGCGGATCAGACCCGCCCCGGCCAGCAGGCACGCGCCCGCCCCCATCAGAACCGAACGCCGCGACGGCGCCAGACCAGTCTTCTTCGTGGTGATCATGGTTTCACTCCGCTGTTGGACGGCCCGGGTGTGCCCCGGCGCCTGTGGTTGCATATCGTAGGCATACAAATGAAAAGTCCTGTCTTTTCAAATACCTCGCGCCGTTGACATAAGCCAGAGACCGAAAACTGTATAGCCCGTCATCAACAGGGTCATCGGAAAATGCCCTGCCGCGCGGGTGCCTCCGCCCAGCCGCAGCGTCAGCACCACCGCCAGAAGATGCGCCCCCAGAATAGCACCGAACTGCACGGCATAGATCGCCGCCATCACCGCCGGAACCGACAGGAACCCGAATGAGATGTAGAAGGGCGGCAGGCCCAGCAACTCATCGCCCCGAAACAGCGGGTCGTTCAGCGCCCAGAGGGTATATTGCCCGGTGGTGATCAGCGTGACGAAGAAATGCGCCACATGATACCCCGCCGCGATGGCAAGGAAGGACAGCATCACCGGCCCCGCCGCAAAGCCGCCCCCGCCCAGCGCCCGCGACAGCCGCAACCCGCCCCAAAGGGCCGCCGCCGTCAGACCCCATGCCGCCAACAGCCCGACGGTGTTCACCCCCTGCACCGCCGAGCGGCCGGTGAACTCCAGCGGGTTTTCCCCGATCAGCCCCAGCCACCAGAAGGTTTCCGACAGCCCCTCAAAACTCAGCGTGCCCAGCGTGACCACGACGAAAGCCATCTGCGACAGATCAAGCGGTGCCATCCGCAGCACCTGCGCCCCGGGCCATCCGGCAAAGGCCCGCACCTGCGCCCCATCCCGCTCTCGCCAAAGCGGCGCAATGCGGGCGATCAGGGCAAAGAACACCGTCAGGAACTCCCCCTGCTCCAGCCAATCTTCGCCTTCGGCCACGGCAAGCACCAGAATCACCGCCCAATAGACCAGCAGCACCCGCGCCAACACGCCCGGGTCTTGCGGCGCCAGCGCCGCGATCTGGAACCAGCCGAACCCGGCCATGCCCAGAACGGCGGGCCAATGTCCCAGCCGCGACAACCCGATGCTGCCCCGCCAGCCCAGAGCGCCGCGCAGCGCCCGCACCGGCGCAACCCAGGGGTTCATCCCCCACCACAGATTGCCGAAGATCATGCAGGCAAAGGGCAGTGCAATCCAGATGCCGGTCCAGAACACCAGCGCCAGCAGGTTGTGCAGCGGGTCCGCCGCCCCGACAAAGCCGATGGCCAAAAGCCCCGCCAGCCCCAGAAACCCAAGGTATGAGGTGAACATCCGCGGCCAGCGGTCCGGCCCCTGCCAAAGCGGCAGCGCGGCAAAGCGCGGCAGCCGCCCGCTCATCGCACCCAAGACCGCCGTCAGCGCCACGGTCGCCCCGGCTCCGGCGATATAGCCACCCGTGGGTAGCGTCAGGATCACCGAAGGCGGCAAGGCGCAGGCCAGCGCCGCCGAAGGGGTAACCGCAAGGGCCGCTGCCAGCCGCTTCACCGCAACCCGTCCTCCCCCTTGACCTGTGACAGTTCCAGCCCGCCCATCCGGCTGTGAACCCGCCCGCCCCGCGCCATGGCCAGCGCGAACAGCACCTCACCGGCGCGCGGCCCATCCTCGCAGGCCACCGTGATCACATCGAAGCGCGACCGGACATAGGCGGCATTCAGATGGCCGAGCGGAATATCCAGCGTGGTGCCAAGCCCGCCGACCTTCATCGCCGATGGCACGATGGCGCGGCATTCGCCCAGACGCTCGCGCATCCCATAGCCGCCCGAAACGTGCCAGATCGCGCCATGTTCATGCTCGCCCGCTTCGCCCACAATGGCGCCCTTGCCATAGGCGTCGATCCCCTCGCGCCCGCCCAGCGCCGCGACCAGACGGTCGGTCAGCATCAGCGCCAGCGGCTTCAGCGCCTCCATCGCGGGTTGAAGTTCGGGCTCGTAACGCCCGGCGAAGGGGTTGGAACAGATGGCATAGATCGCGCCCTTGACCGGCGGCACTTCGGCCAGCGGCCCACCCTCGTGCAGGATTTCCTCGACCTGCGTGACGATCTTGCGCAGTTTGAATTCAGACATGTTCGGGTTCCTCCAACCGCAACACCCCTTCGATGCGGCTCTGACCCTGAAGGAAAAGGGCGGCCCCTTCAATCAGGCCGCGCGCACGATATGCCCCAGCAGCCGCCACGCCGCGCGCCAGGGCCCGCGCCACCTCGGCCCCGGTCAAGGCGCCAACTCCAACCGTCACCAGACGCTGCCCAAGGTCGCTGTCGGCCTGCATCTCTACTGCCGGACGGCGGGTGATGGCGGGATGCCCGGGCAAGTCCACCGCATTGGCAATCATCGTCGCCGCCGCATCGGCCATGGCTGCGCTGCGGGCCACCACCGTCACCGCATCGGCAATGCCCAGCGACCAACTCCGCCCCCGCCACCCCGAGGTGGCAATGCCGCGCACACTGTCCCCGGCGCCGATCACCAGACGGCCGCCGGTCGCCATGGCGCAGGTAAACCGCTGCTCCGCGCCCAGATGCAGCGCAATATCGCCGCCATTGTTCACATAGGCCCGCGCGATGCCCGGCCCCGCCACCATGACGGCCAGCACCGCCTCGGCCACGGCGCCCGCGACCGCCGCCATCGGCGTGATGAAATCGGGCCGGAACGGCGCCACCGCCGCCGCCATCACCCGCGCCACCTGCCCTTGAAGCACAGCCACCTCCACCCGAAGGGCCGGAAGCTCCGCCACCAATTCCTCAAGCAAACCGTCAAACCGCGCCACGGCCCGTCGAAAGCCCGCCGCCGCCCCCGGTCCCTCGGCCCCGCAGATCAGATCCATCGGCCCGTGGTTCAGATGCAGCCGCCCATCCGGCAGAAGACTTGCCTGCATCATGGCCTTTGCACCTTTTGAAATACTCCGGGGGTGCGGGGGCTGGCCCCCGCTTCCGAAGGCCAGGGTTCCACCCGTGCGGCAACCGGATATTCCCCGCCCCCGGCCACCACCTGATCCAGAGTGCGGATGCTGTCCTCATGCCCGCCCATCGCCAGATACGCCTCGCGCGGGAGGGTAAATTCCAGCGGCGCCACCAGCGCCGGGGTGGGCACCGCGCCAAAGGCACCCGGGGGCAGGGCTGTCACATCCACCATGAAGGTGATGCCACCGCCCGGCCATACATAGCATTCCGCCCCGCCCGAGGTCAGCCGCGTCACCCCGGCCTGAACCGAGCGGGTCAGCCGCACCGGATTCCGCGTCACCCCGGCGCGCAGGCTGCCGCCCGCGCCGCCCATGAACAGAACGGTGCAGAGCGAGGGTTCGCAATTCTCGTCGATGAGGCCGACGGTCGCCCGCAGCGCCTGTGGCAGCGGTTGCGCCTGCGGCCTCAACTCCTCGTCCAGCACATAAAACCCGAACTCTTCGCCGGTGGTGGACACCATCAGCAGGGTCAGGCCGGGGCGCGCGCCCTTTTTCGCCTCCCATGGGCCCAGAATCTCCAAGGGATCGGTCAACCTTGTGCCGCCCCAGCCCAGCCCCGGCTCACTCACCCGGAAATAGCGCCCGGGGGTGGAGCGGTGGCCCTTGATGCGGATGCCGGTCGGCTCCCATCCCAGAACCTTGCCGGCCTGATGTTCGCTGACGACGCCGGTGATGTGGTCATCTACCACCACCACCTCATCCACCAGCCCGCGCCATTGGCTGGCGAACATGCCGATGGTGGCCGAACCGCAGCCCACACGCATCCGCCGCTCGGGCGTGCCATCCACCACCGGCGGCCGCCCGGCCTGCACGACCACGGTTGAACCGCCGTCAATGGCAAGCTCCACCGCCTCACCATTGCAAAGCGAGAGGAGCGCAGCACAGGTCAGGCGACCTTCGGCCTTGGACCCACCAGTCAAGTGATGCACCCCACCCAGCGACAGCATCTGACTGCCGTATTCCGCAGTGCTGACATGGCCCACCGCCTCGCCCCCGGCGCGCACGGTGGCACCTTCGGGGCCAAGGAAGCGGTCGGTGTCGATCTTCACCTTGACACCGCAATAGGAAAAGATCGCCTCGGTCACCACCGTCACCATATCGGCGCCTTCGATCCGGGATGAGACGATGAAGGGCGCCGGTTTGTAATCGGGATAAGTAGTGCCCGCCCCGATTCCGGTCACGAAGGTATCGCCCGGCAGGGGATCGCCGTCCCAGTCGCGCAGCGCGAAGGGCACCACGCGCCCGCCCTCCTGAACCCTGTGCGACAGCATCACCACCGGATCGGTGCGGATGATCCGGCCCGCCTCATTGGCATAGCGGTCACAAGCGCCGGTCTGGCCCGGCGCGATGTAGCACATCACCGGGCAGGCATCGCAGCGGATCTTGTCGGCGGCATTCATGGCAAGCTCCGCGCAAGGCGGCAGGCGCCGGGGGTTTTCCACCCCCGGACCCCCGGAGAGTATTTCGGGTAGGGCAATTGAAAGATCATCGCGGTGCCCTTTGAATCGCATCGAGGATTCGGTGCGGCAGCGCCGGGGTCCGGGTGAGTTCGGCACCCGTGGCATGGCGAATGGCATTCAGGATGGCCGGTGCGGTGGGGATCAGCACATGCTCGCCCAGCCCCTTGGCGCCAAAGGGGCCGTCCGGGTCGGGCACTTCGATCAGCAGGCTTTCGATGGGCGGCACATCGCCGGTGGTGGGAATCAGGTAGTCGTGCAGGTTATCGGTGCGCCCGGCGATATATTCCTCCATCAGGGCCATGCCGATGCCCTGCGCAATGCCGCCTTCGATCTGGCCGGTGATCAGTTGCGGGTTGATGGCCCGACCCACGTCATGGGCGGCGGTGATCTTGACAAGCTGCACCGTGCCAAGCCTTGTATCGACCGCCAGTTCCACCATCTGCGCGCCATAGCCGTAGATGGCATAGGGGGTGCCCTGACCATTTTCATCCAGCGGCCGGGTCGGCGGATCATAGGTTTCCTCGGCCGAAAGGGCATAGCCGCGGGCGTCTGTCGGCAGGGTGGAAAGGTCGATCCGGTGGCAGGCGGTGCCTTCGGTAACCGTCACGAAATGCCCGTTTAGAGACAGTTCTGCGCCGTCGCCCGCATTGACAAGCCGCAACAGCGCCCCCCGCAGCGCCGCCCCCGCCGCCTGCGCCGCGCGACCCGAAACGAAGGTCTGCCGGCTGGCGGAGGTCTTGCCGGCATCCGGGGTCAGCGCGGTATCCGGGCCGATGAAGCGGAAGGCTGTCAATGGCAGGCCCAGCGCCTGCGCCGCGATCTGCGGGATCACCGTGTTCGACCCCTGCCCGATGTCCGTCGCCCCCTGATGCAGCACCAGCCCGCCCGCCGCCGTCAGCCCGATCCGTATGGTCGAGGGATTGGGCAACCCAGTATTGCCGCAGCCATACCAGCAGGAGGCAATCCCCACGCCGCGCCGCAGATGGCCCTGCGGCTGCGCTTCGGCCAGGGCGCGCGCCCAATGCGGGCGAAGTGCCGTCAGGCATTGCGCGATGCCCGCTGCCTCCATCACCTGACCTGTCGCGCTGAGTTGCCCGTCGCGGAGCGCGTTCAACAGCCGGAATTCCAGCCGGTCAAGACCCGCCTTCTCGGCCAGCCGGTCATAGAGGGTTTCCTGCCAGAGCGCGGCTTGCGGCACGCCAAAACCGCGAAAGGCGCCGCTGACCGGGCCATGGGTATGCACGGCGCGGGCGCGGGCATGAATCGCGGGGGTGTGATAGGGGCCGGAAGCATGGACCGGCACGCGGTTCGCCACGGTCGGGCCCCAACTGCTGTAGGCGCCGGTGTCAAAGCGGCCCTGAAATTCCATCGCGGTGATGCGGCCAGTGGCATCGCAGCCGATCCGGCCGCGCATTTCCGCCGGATGCCGCTTGGTGGTGGAGGTCATGCTCTCGGCCCGGCTGTAGATCATCCGCGCCGGACGCCCGGTTTTCAGCGCGACCAGCCCGATCAGGGGTTGCAGGCTGACATCCAGCTTGGAGCCGAAACCGCCACCGACCGCTGAGGGCAGGATCCGCACCCGCCCCGCCGGCAGGGCCAGAATCGCCGCGGTGTCGTCGCGGTCCATATAGGGGGCCTGGGTGCAGGCGCGGATGTTCAGCGTATCGCCCTCCATCCAGGCCGCACCCGCCTCGGGTTCGATATAGGCGTGTTCGACATGGGCGGTGGTAAAACTGCCCTCCACCACATGGGCCGAGGCGGCAAGCGCGGCAGTGGCATCGCCGCGGCGCACCACACCTTCGATCAGCCGGTTCGCCGGGCGGTCGGGGTGCAAAAGCGGGGCATCCGGCGCTTCGGCCTCCGCCGGAGAGAGAAGGGCGGCAAGCGGGGTCCAGCGGATGGGGAAATCGGCGGTATCGGGCGGGGTGTCCGGCTCGAACGCCACAAGGGCCACGCATTCGCCGCGGAACCGCGCCGGGTTGGCGGCAACGGCGGGCTGATCGGCAAAGGCCGGGATCACGGAAAAGGCGTTGCGGCCCGGAATATCGGCGGCGGTATAGACGGCGGCAATGCCCGGGCGGGCGGCATAGGCGGCCAGATCGCCAAAGGTGAACCCGGCATGGGGATGCGGTGCGCGAATCGCCTTGACCACAAGCGCGCCTTCCGGGGCCCAATCGGCGCCAAAGACATCCCCCGCCACCTTGGCCGCCCCATCCAGCCGGGGCAGGGGCACACCGACAGGCGCCTGCACGGGGAGGTCTGGAGGGCCTTCGCCTCTCCACGCGTCGCAGACCGCGGCGATGATTTTGGCATAGCCCGTGCAGCGGCACAAAACGCCGCCCAGTGCCTGTTTTGCCTCTTCCGACGAGGGGCGCGGCACCCTTTGCAGCAGTTCGGCAGCGGCCATCAGCATTCCGGGCGTGCAGATGCCGCATTGCGCCGCGCCATGGCGAAGGAAGGCATCGCGCAGCCGGGTCAGCACCGGAGTTGATCCCTCAACAGTCTCTATCACCGCCCCTTCGGCCCGCGCGGCGGGCGTCAGGCAGGCACAGACCGCCCGCCCCCCGATCAGCACCGTGCAGGCGCCGCAATCACCCGCATCGCAGCCCACCTTGGTGCCACGCGCGCCCAGCCGCTCCCGCAGGGTTTCCGACAGACGCTCCCCCGGAGGGGCGTCGCAGGTCACGGGCTGGCCATTGAGGGTGAAGCCGATCATGCCGCCCCCCCGGCCAAGGCCCGACGTGTGAGTTCGAAGGCCGCCTCACGGCGATAGGCGGCGCTGGCGCGGATGTCGTCGATCGGCGCAAGGATAAGGTCTTCGGGCCGCAGGCGGTCGGCGAGCCCAGTCAGGGGCGTGCCGGTCAATGCCCGTTCCACCCCCGGCTGACGCCGCGCGACGGGGCCGCAGGCGCCGATGGACAGTGCGATTTCAGTCACCAAACCGCCTTTTGTGACAGATCGTAGCGCCACCATGGCAATGGAAATCACCAGATGCGCCCGCGCGCCCAGCTTGAGGAAGCTGCCTTGCCCCCGCAGCGCCGCGTCCGGGATATGCACCGCCATCAGCAATTCATCCGCCGCCCGGGCTGTCTGCCTTGGCCCGCGCAGGTAATCCGCCAGCGGCAACCGCCGGCGCCCCCGTGCCGAAGCAAGCTCGACCTCGGCATCCAGCGTCAGCAGCGGCGGCACGCCATCGGCGGCGGGTGAGGCATTGCAGATATTGCCGCCGATGGTGCCGGCATTCTGCACCTGACGCCCGCCCACCAGCCGCGCCGCCGCCTGCAATCCGGCCAGCGCGGGCGGCAGATCGGCTTCGGCCAGATCGCTCCATGTCGTGGCGGCACCGATCCGCAACCCCGCGCCCCGGGTGATGCCGCGCAATTCGTCCAGTGCCGATATGTCGAGAATGTCCCCGGCCAGAGCCGCCCCGGCACCGGGATAAAGATCGGTCCCGCCCGCCAGCACCCGCCAGCCGCCGCCCGCCAGAATCTCCAGCGCGTCAGGCAGGTCCGAGGGGCGGGCGTAGGCGGTCACGCAGCACCTTTTCGTTTGTATGCCAACAGGATTGCGCCCCACCCCGTCCCCTGTCAACTTTCTTGCGCGACGGCGGGCGAGGGCGTATCCCAAAGCATGGAGACGCCTTTGAAATATGCACTCGAAGATCAGGTCGGCTTCCTGCTGCGGCGGGTCACGCAACGGCATCTGACCATCTTCAATGAGGCAATCCCCGAAGTGACCACCACGCAGTTCGCCGTTCTGGCGCAACTCAGCGCGCTGGGTCCACTGTCGCAGAATCACCTTGGCCGCGTCACGGCGATGGATGGCGCCACCATCAAGGGCGTGGTGGACCGGCTGACACGGCAGGGCCTGGTCGAAACTTCCCCCGACCCCGAGGATCGCCGCCGCCTGACCGTCAGCCTGACGGCAGAAGGCACAGCCTTGTTTGCCGCGCGCATGGAGACCGGGCTGGCGATTTCCGCCCGCACGCTCGACCCGCTTACAGCCGCGGAACAGGCACAGCTTCTGACGCTGCTGGCCCGGCTGACCTGATCCACCTAACCGGGGTGGCGGGCCAGAAAGGCCGCGATTTCCGCATCGGTCGGCAATTGGCCGGTAAAGGTCAGGGCATAGGCGCGCATCCGCGCCATGCGCGGCCCATGTGCCTCGGTTGTGCGCATCGAGATATAGCCGATCTGCGTCAGATAAACCGTATGGGCACGGATATCGGCCTCATCCGCGGCATAGGCAAAGCGCCGGAACATCGCCGCCAGCGCGGCAATCCGCGTGGCATCGGCGGTGGCAATCGTCGCCTCAAGCCCTGCATCGTTCAGCGCCCAGGTGCGGATGGCAAATTCCAGCCGCGAATCGAAGAGGCTGGCATCGACCCAGCAATCGAAGATGTTCAGGATCGCCTCGGAAACCGTGGCCGCGGGTGCTTCGCTCTGCGCCACCAGCTTGGCGGTGTTCTGCGCCTGCCAGCGTGCGATCAACCCGGCCAGAAGCGCCTCACGGTCCGCGAAATGCCAGTAGAAGCTGGTCCGCGACAGGCCAAGCCGTTCGGCCAGCACGCCGACCTTGACCTGATCGACCCCGCTTTCGACCAACACCTGATAGGCCGCATCCAACCAAAGCTCGGCCGAACCGCGCCATCCCCGCTCCTGAACCATCTGTCTCATGGCGCCAAGCTAGAGCCAAGCGGCGGGCGGGGCAACCGTTTGCGGAAAAACTCGACACTACTGTCGATTTTTGATTTGACGACTCGCAGCCAGCGCCTATTCTGCCGCTGCCAGCCGAGGAGCGCGCCCATGTCCAACGATCCCCTTCTCCAGCCCTATCAGCTCAAACACCTGACCCTGCGCAACCGGATCATGACCACCAGTCACGAACCGGCCTATTCCGATGACGGGATGCCGAAGGACCGCTATCGCCTCTATCATCTTGAGCGCGCCAAGGCCGGGGTTTCCATGGTGATGACGGCAGGCTCGGCCTCGGTCAGCCGCGACAGCCCGCCGGTGTTTTCCAACCTGCTGGTCTGGAAGGACGAGATCGTTCCGTGGATGAAGAAGTTGACGGATGACTGCCACGAGGCGGGTGCTGCCGTGATGATCCAGCTTTCGCACCTTGGCCGCCGCACCCGCTGGGACAAGGGCGACTGGCTGCCGGTTCTGGCTGCGGGGCCGTCGCGCGAACCCTCGCACCGCGCCTTCCCTAAGGTGATGGAGGACTGGGACATTGCCCGCGTGGTGCAGGATTATGCTGACGCCGCCGAACGCATGGCGGCCTCGGGCGTCGATGGGGTGGAGTTTGAATGCTACGGCCATCTGATGGATCAGTTCATCAGCCCGCTGACCAACGGGATGCCCGCCGGCCCCTATGACGCCAGCAGCCTGGACAACCGGCTGCGCTTTGCGTTCGAGGTGCTTTCGGCGGTGCGCGAACGGGTCGGGCCGAAGATGCTTCTGGGGATGCGCTATACGGCGGATGAGGATTCGCCCGGCGGCATCCCGCCCGAAGAAGGCGTGGAAATGGCCCGCCGCTTCCGCGAGTCGGGGCTGGTGGATTTCGTCAACATCATCCGGGGCCGGATCTTCACCGATCCGGCAATGACCGATGTGATCCCGATTCAGGGAATGCGCTCTGCCCCCCATCTGGACCTTGCCGGGCGGATCAAGGCCGAGGTCGGCCTGCCCACCTTCCACGCCGCCCGCATCCCCGATGTGGCCACCGCGCGCCATGCGGTGGCTTCGGGGATGCTGGATATGGTCGGCATGACCCGGGCGCATATGGCCGACCCGCATGTGGTGAAAAAGATCATGGAGGGGCGCGAAGAGGATATCCGCCCCTGTGTCGGCGCCACCTATTGCCTTGACCGGATCTATCAGGGCGGCATGGCGCTTTGCATCCACAACCCCTCGACCGGGCGGGAAGAAACCCTGCCCCATGCGATTCCGCCCGCCGCTGCGAAGAAGCGGGTGGTGATCGTCGGCGCCGGCCCGGCAGGGCTTGAGGCGGCGCGGGTGGCCGCCGAGCGCGGCCATGCGGTGACCGTGTTCGAAGTGGCCGACCAGCCCGGCGGGCAGGTGCGGCTGACCTCGCTGACCAAGCGGCGGTCGGAAATGATCGGCATCATCGACTGGCGCATGGCGCAATGCGCGGCGCGCGATGTCGATTTCCGCTTCAACACCTGGGCCGAAGCAGGGGACGTTCTGGCGCTGAACCCCGATGTGGTGATCATCGCCACCGGGGGCCTGCCGACCAAGGATATTCTGGACTTCGGCAACGAGCTGACCGTTTCCGCCTGGGATATCCTGTCGGGCGATGTGAAGCCGGGGCAGAACGTGCTGCTCTTCGACGACGCCGGCGACCATACCGCATTGCAAGCGGCACAATTCCTGGCCGAAAGCGGCGCCACTGTGGAAGTGATGACCCCCGACCGCACCTTTGCGCCGGAAGTCATGGCGATGAACCTTGTCCCCTATATGCGCGCCATGCAGGACAAGGCGGTGAAGTTCACCGTCACCTACCGGCTGAGTGGCGTGGAAAAGGACGGCAACCAGATCAAGGCGGTGATCGGGTCAGACTATATGAAACTGGCGCAGGAACGGCACTTTGACCAGATCGTGGTGAACCACGGCACGCAGCCGCTGGCCGACATCTACTTCGATCTGAAACCGCAGTCGGAAAACCTCGGCGCCGTGGATTATGAGGCGCTGGTCGCCGGTCAGCCGCAGCCGGAAGGCAAAGGCCCGAAAGGCTTCCGCCTTTATCGGATCGGCGACGCGGTCGAAGCCCGCAACACCCATGCCGCGATCTATGAGGCGATGCGCCTGATGGTGACCGTCTGACCGGCTGACAGCACGGGAGCGGGGGCCAGCCCCCGCACCCCCGACATACTCCACGGGGGTCCGGGGGTGTGAAACCCCCGGCCTTGGTCAGAGGTCCGCGAGTTCCGCGACAATCGCCGCCGCCGCCGCACGCGGGTCTTTGGCCTGCCAGACCGGGCGGCCCACCACGATATGATCGGCGCCGTCGGAAATGGCCTGCGCCGGGGTGGCGATGCGCTTCTGATCACCCGCTTCGGCACCCGTGGGCCGCACCCCCGGCGTGACGATCAGCTTGCCCGCCGCCTGCGGCAGCGCGCGGATCAGTGCCGCCTCCTGCGGGCTGGCGATCACGCCGTCTGCCCCGGCCTCAAGCGCGCGCGCCGCGCGTTCCAGCGTGATCTCGCGCAGGTCGCCCGGCTTGATCAGGTTGGCATCCAGATCGGCCCGGTCCAGCGAGGTCAGCACCGTCACGGCAAGGATCTGCGTGGCATGGCCCCGCCGCCCCTCGGCCGCGGCGCGCACCACCTGCGGGTCGCCATGCACTGTCAGGAAATCGAGGTCATATTGCGCCAGCCCCCGCACCGCCGCCTCTACCGTAGCGCCGATATCGAACAGCTTCATGTCCAGAAAGATCCGCTTGCCCTGTTCCTGCTTCAGCTCATTGGCCAGCGCAAAGCCGCCGCCGGTCAGCATTCCCAGCCCGATCTTGTAGAAGCTGACGGCATCGCCGATCCGGGCAGCCAGATCGAGCCCCTGCACCACATTCGGCACATCCAGCGCCACGATCAGGCGGTCGTCTGCGGTCAGAGTCATGGCTTGCTCCATCATCCGGGGTTTTGGGGGTTCGCGGGTCATGCGGGCAAGGGATAGCTCTGTCAAGTCTTGCGTCTGGAGGTGGCATTGACAGGGCCCTATGCCGGTGGAACTCTGCCGCGAAACACCAAGAGGCCGGGCATGGACATCACCCTTACTTTCGAGCGCCCCGAGGAAGGGCCGAAAAGCGGCCCGGTTCAGGTTGGCTGGTTCCTGACCAGCGACAAGGGCGCGGTGCTGTATGATCCGCCCGAACGGGTGAGCTTTCGCCAGACCAACCGGACCCATGCCAAAAGTGCGGCCCGCTGCCCCGGGGTGATCCAGCTTGAAAGCCGGTATTTCATGGTGAAATGCCCGTTCGACATTCATGTCGGCTTTACCCGCGACGACAAGGGCAAGGCGGTTCTGGTCAACCGGGCCGGCGGGTCCAGCACCATCCGCAGCAACAAGCTGGGCGAGGTGCTGTCGCTGGTGGCCGAGGCCGAGTGGCGCTATCCCGACCGGCCCACGGTGCAGCTTGCCCTGCCCTATTGCTTCATCGCCGATGAAACGGTTTTCGTCACGCAGCTTTCAGCCTTCATGCATTACCGGCCCGATCCGCTGCCGGGCACGATCTTTGGCGGGCGCTTCCCGCTGAACATCTGGCCGCGGCCGCTGATGTGGGCCTTTGAATGGCATGAACCGGCCAAAGACCTGATCCTGCGCCGTGGTGAGCCGCTGTTCTATGTGCAGTTCGAGGCCGAAGGCCCCGATCGCCCGGTGCAGGTGATCGAGGCAGAGCGGACGCCGGAATTGCAGAAATACCTCGACCAGATCGGCGGGGTGGTGAATTACGTCAACCAGACCTTCGGCCTGTTCAAGGCGGCCGAGGCGCTGCGGCCAAAGCGGCTGCTGACCCCCAAGCCGAGAGAGTGATGCGCAGCTTTCTGGAAATCCATGAGATTGCCACCGGCCGCGTCCGCCCGGTGCTGGAGGTTGCGGGGCGGATCGAGGCGCCGAACTGGTCGCCCTGCGGAAAATGGCTTTTGGTCAACGGTGATGGGCTGCTTTACCGGGTCGATCTGGCCGCGCCCGCGCTGGAGCGGATTGAAACCGGCGCCGCCACCCGCTGCAACAATGACCACGGCATCAGCCCGGATGGCAGCACGATCCTTCTGTCCTGCCATCATGGCGGGCAAGGGTCAGAGATCTACCGGATTCCGGTCGCGGGCGGATCGCCGGAAAAGATCAGCCCGCAGGCGCCAAGCTGGTGGCACGGGCAGTCGCCCGATGGCGCCACACTGACCTATGTTGCGGCGCGGGGCGGCAGCCGGGTGATTGACGTCTACACGCTGGTTTCCGGCGAAGCCGAGCGACGGCTGACCATGGGTGAGGGTCATTGCGACGGGCCGGATTACAGCCCCGATGGCGCCCGCATCTATTACAACTGCGACCGCGACGGTCATGCGCAGATCTGGGTGATGGCGGCGGATGGCAGCGGCCAGCGCAAGCTGTTTGCCGATGAGAATGTGAACTGGTTTCCGCATCCCTCGCCTTGCGGCCGGCATCTGCTTTATCTTGCCTATCCGCCGGGCACCCTTGGCCATCCGCCCGATCTGCCGGTCTCGCTGGTGCTGTGCGACCCGGAGGGCGGCAACCGGCGGGTGGTGGCCTCTTTCACCGGCGGGCAGGGCACGATCAACGTGCCGAACTGGGCGCCCGATGGCAGCGCCTTTGCCTATATGCGCTATCTGCCGGATTAACCCCGCGCCTCGCCCCAGACCGAGACGTGGACCTCGGGGCCTTGCGGGCCGGCCAGATGTTCCGGCGTCAGCCCGACGATCCGCAGGCGCAGCGGGCGGCCTTCGGCAATCGCCGGGGCAAGAATGCGGCTGGCCGCCGGGCCCAGATGCCCCAGGATCGTGGCACGGCGCCGCGGCAAGAGACCAAGCAGCGGGCGGCGCACCTCGGCCTCGACCGCGATCGAGCCGTCTTCCAGCGGCAAGGCGCGGGCCGCATCGCCAAGGCACAGCCCGGCGCGGGCGACATGAACGCGCAGACCCAGAAGCTGGGCCTTGTGGATCAGGGGTTGAAGCGTGTCGGTCATGCGGTGCCTGTTCTGTTTTCAACCATAGGCGCCCTGCTGTTGCCGGGCCGCAAGCGCGGGTTTCCGCGCACGCGCTGCTCCGCCGAAGGTTGTGGGCAAACCGGCGGATTTCCGCATTGGCGATCACGCCGCGATATTTTCGGCCACCTCACGCAGAAGGCTTGCAAGCGGCGGTGCCGCATCCCAAATCTGGCGCAAGGCCAATGCGGGCGTGCCTTGAAAGGGCGTTCGCGGGCGGTGCTTGAAAAAGGAGAATGACCGATGAATTTGGAGAAATTCACGGAGCGGTCGCGCGGTTTTCTGCAGGCGGCCCAGACGATTGCCATGCGCGAGAACCATCAGCGGTTGTCGCCGGAACATCTGCTCAAGGCGTTGATGGACGATGATCAGGGGCTTTCGGCCAATCTGATCCGCCGCGCCGGTGGCGAACCCGCCCGCGTGACCGAGGCGCTGGCCCTGTCGCTGGCCAAGCTGCCCAAGGTGACGGGCGATGCCCAGCCCTTCATGGACCCGGGCCTTGCCAAGGTGCTGGACGAGGCTGAAAAGGTGGCCAAGAAGGCGGGTGACAGCTTTGTCCCGGTCGAGCGCATTCTGATGGCGCTGGCCATGGTCGCCTCCAAGGCCAAAGAGGCGCTGGATGCCAGTGCCGTGACCGCGCAAAAGCTGAATGCGGCGATCAATGACATCCGCAAGGGCCGCACCGCCGACAGCGCTTCGGCGGAAGAGGGCTATGACGCCCTCAAGAAATACGCCCGCGACCTGACCGAAGCGGCGGCAGAAGGCAAGATTGACCCGATCATCGGCCGCGACGACGAGATTCGCCGCGCCATGCAGGTGTTGAGCCGTCGCACCAAGAACAACCCGGTGCTGATCGGCGAGCCGGGCGTGGGCAAGACCGCGATTGCCGAAGGGCTTGCCCTGCGCATCGTGAACGGCGACGTGCCGGAATCCTTGCGCAACAAGAAGCTGATGGCGCTGGATATGGGCGCGCTGATTGCCGGGGCGAAATACCGCGGTGATTTCGAAGAGCGTCTGAAGGCGATCCTCAAGGAAATCGAGGCGGCGGCGGGCGAGATCATCCTCTTCATCGACGAGATGCACACGCTGGTCGGTGCGGGCAAATCGGACGGCGCGATGGATGCCGCCAACCTGATCAAACCGGCGCTTGCCCGGGGTGAGCTGCATTGCGTCGGCGCCACCACGCTGGACGAATACCGCAAGTATGTCGAAAAAGACGCCGCCCTTGCCCGCCGGTTCCAGCCGGTGATGGTGTCGGAGCCGACGGTCGAGGACACCATCTCGATCCTGCGCGGCATCAAGGAGAAGTATGAGCTTCACCACGGTGTGCGCATCGCTGATGCCGCGCTGGTGGCTGCGGCCACCCTGAGCCATCGCTACATCACCGACCGTTTCCTGCCCGACAAGGCCATTGACCTGATGGACGAGGCCGCTTCGCGTCTGCGGATGGAGGTGGACAGCAAACCCGAAGAGCTTGACGCGCTGGACCGTCAAATTCTGCAAGGCCAGATCGAGGCCGAGGCGCTGAAGAAGGAAGACGACGCGGCTTCGAAAGACCGGCTGGAAAAGCTGGAGAAAGAGCTTGCCGATCTGATGGAACGCTCGGCCGAGATGACGGCCAAGTGGCAGACCGAACGCGACAGTCTGGAAGCCGCCCGCGATCTGAAAGAGCAGCTTGACCGTGCCCGTGCCGAGCTTGAGCAGGCCAAACGCGAGGGCGATTTCGCCAAGGCCGGGGAATTGCAGTATGGCCGCATCCCCGGGCTGGAAAAGTCGCTGGCAGAAGCCGAAGCCCGCGAAGGCGATGCCCTTGTCGCCGAAGCCGTGCGGCCCGAGCAGATTGCCGAAGTGGTGGAACGCTGGACCGGCATTCCCACCACCAAGATGCTTGAGGGCGAGAAGGAAAAGCTCTTGCGGATGGAGGACGAGCTGGGCAAGCGCGTCATCGGGCAGCACGCCGCGGTTGTGGCCGTGGCCAATGCCGTGCGCCGCGCCCGGGCCGGGCTGAATGATGAGGGGCGGCCGCTGGGCAGCTTCCTCTTCCTTGGTCCGACCGGCGTGGGCAAGACCGAGCTGACCAAGGCAGTCGCCGAATACCTGTTCGATGATGAAAACGCGATGGTCCGCATCGACATGAGCGAATTCATGGAGAAGCATTCGGTCGCGCGGCTGATCGGCGCCCCTCCGGGCTATGTCGGCTATGACGAGGGTGGTGTGCTGACCGAAGCGGTCCGTCGCCGGCCCTATCAGGTCGTCCTGTTCGACGAGGTGGAAAAGGCCCACCCGGATGTGTTCAACGTGCTGTTGCAGGTCTTGGATGATGGCGTTCTGACCGATGGTCAGGGCCACCGGGTGGACTTCAAACAGACGCTGATCGTGCTGACCTCCAACCTCGGGGCGCGGGCGCTGTCGGAACTGCCGGAAGGCGCCGATCCGGCCCCGGCGCGGCATATGGTGGAAGAGGCGGTGCGGGCGCATTTCCGGCCCGAATTCCTGAACCGTCTGGATGAACAGATCATCTTCGACCGGCTGAACCGGGCGGATATGGACGGGATCGTCACCATCCAGCTTCGCCGCCTTGAAAAGCGGCTGGCCGGGCGGAAGATCACGCTGGAGTTGGACCGCGATGCCAAGGCTTGGCTGGCGGATGAAGGCTATGACCCGGTGTTCGGGGCGCGGCCCCTGAAGCGGGTGATCCAGCGCCACCTGCAAGACCCGCTGGCGGAAATGCTGCTGGCTGGCGATGTGCTGGACGGTTCGGTGGTCAAGGTTTCCGCAGGGCCGGATGGGCTGATCATCGGCGACCGGATCAGCGCCTCGCGCCGCGAACGCCCGGCGCAGGCGGTGGTTCACTAAGACAAAGGCCCCCGGGAAACCGGGGGCCTTTTGCTATGGCACGAGCCGCTTGATCGCCGCCGCATGGGCCGGGCTGGCCGCCAGCGTATCGGCGGCCAGCGCCAGCGCGGCCTCGGTCAACGCCTCGGGCGCCACGATCCGGTCGATCAGGCCCCATGCCAGAGCCTCTTCCGCTTCAATCTTCGCGCCGCCCATCAGGATCATCTTGGCCCGCGCCGGGCCGATCAGCGCCGAAAGCCGGGCGGGGTCAGAGGGCTGCGGCAGAAAGCCCAGCTTCATCACCGGGTAAAAGAATTTGGCCGTGGGCACCGCCAGCCGGATATCACAGGCCAGAACCATGCCCATCGCCCCGCCCGCCAGCGTGCCGTTCAGCGCGGCGATGGTCAGCCCCGGAAAGGCCGCGATGGCCGAAGACAGCTCTTCCCAGACCGGCGCCGTGGCCAGACCCGCCCGCGCCTCGTCAAGATCAGCGCCTGCTGAAAACACTTTTCCTTCGCCGGTAAGCAGGATCGCCCGGGCGCCCTCGACACTCGCCCGCCGCACAGTGCGCGCCAGCGTTTCCAGCATGGTGCGCGTCAGCGAATTGGCCTTCTCCGGCCGCCGCAGCGTCAGAACCCACAAGGGCCCGCTGTCCTGAATCCCGATCATGCGATCAACCCCACCGCTTTCCTGACCGCCTCATCGCGCAAAGAAATGTCCTTGCCAAGCCAGCCATCTGCCGCAGGGCCGCACATCCACAACAGCGCCCGCGCTGGCCAATCGGCGGGGATATGCACCGAAGGATCCAGCGCCGAAACCGGGTTCACGCCGCTGGCTTTGATCTTCACCTGCATCTTGGTCGCCACCGTGCCGGGCGACAGGCCAAGGGCGCGGATGCCATGGCCCCCCTCCTCCAGATGCAGCGCGCGGGTCAGCATCAGCGCCCCGGCCTTGCCGGCGCAATAGCTGCTCCACCCCTCCAACGGGTTGGTGGCGGCACCCGAGGACACGGTGATCACCGTGCCGCCGCCCTGCGCCCGCATCACCGGCACCGCGGCCCGGATGCCGTGGAACACGCCCTTCAGGTTGATGTCGATGGCGCGGCCCCAATCCGCCGCATCCGCCTCGGTCAGCCGGGCAATCGGGTCGATCACGCCGGCATTGTTGATCAGCACATCCAGCCGCCCCCAGCGGGCGACCACGTTGTCTACCGCCGCCTGCACCGCCTGCGCATCGGCCACGTCGCAGCCCAGCGCCATAGCATGCGGGCCGATCTCCTGCGCCAGACGTGCCACCGCATCGGCACTGCGCGCCAGAAGCGCCACCTGCGCCCCGGCGGCGGCAAAGACCCGCGCCGCGGCCGCGCCGATGCCGCGACTGGCCCCTGTGATCACCACAACCTTGCCCTGCATTCCGACCCCTCCGATTGGCCATGACAAAGGCCGTCAGGATTCCGTCCTTGTCAACGGAATCCCTTGACCGGACCCCACCCTTGGCGGGATGCTTGCGCGAAATTTCAGATCAGAAAGGCATCGCCATGACCTATTGGAAGCTTGCAAGCTCAACCGCCGCCGTAGCCCTGCTTTCCAGTGCGGCCTTCGCCGATGTCACCCCCGAAGACATCTGGAACAACTGGCAAGAGGAACTGACCGTTTCGGGCCAGACGCTGACCACAGGCAGCGCGGTGCAGGATGGTGATGCCTTTGTCGTTACCGATCTGGTGGTGACCGGCACCAAGGACGGCACCACCACGACCAGCACCATCCCGGAGGTGACCTTTACCGATCAGGGTGACGGCACGGTCGAAATCACCATGTCCGACAGCTATACTTTGGTCATCGACACGCCCGCGATGGGGGACGCCAAGGCCACCAGCGCCGAGATCACCATTTCCAACCCCGGTCTTTCGGTCATCGCCAGCGGCACGCCCGATGAGACCGACTACGCCTTTACCGCGCCGGAAATGAAGATCGCCCTGACCAAGATCGACGGCGCCGATGCAGCGGCGGCCGGGGCCGATGCGACGGCGCTCCTGACCAATCTCAGCGGCAGCTATCAGATGGCTGCGGTCGAGGGCGGATTTGACCTGACCTCGGATTTCACCGCCGAAAGCCTTGCCCTGAACGTCAAGGCCAAGAACCCCGAGGACGGCTCGGACGTGGTGCTGACGGCCAGCGTGACGGCCCCCGCCGTCAAGGCCAGCGGCAATTTCGTCGGGCTTGAGGGCGAGTTGGCCGAGGCGCTGACCAAAGGCTTCACCATGGATGCGGGCCTGACCTATGGCGCGGTGTCCTATGACCTTGCGGTGACCGAAGCCAAGGGCCCGACCAAGATCACCGGCAGTGCGCAAAGCGGCAGCTTCCAACTGGCGATGGATGCCGCGCGGCTGCTTTACAGCTCGGCAGGCAAGGGGGTGGCGCTGTCGATGTCCAGCCCGGACATTCCGCTGCCGCAGGTCAATGTCTCGTGGGCGGAAAGTGCAGCGACCTTCCTCATTCCGATCGTCGCCTCGGAAGAGGTGCAGGATTTCACCTTCCTGGCCAAGGTGATCGACTTGGCTCTGCCCGAGGAAATCTGGGCGATGGGCGACCCCACCGGCATGTTGGCGCATGATCCGGCCACGGTGATCATCGACACCAAGGGCAAGGTCAAGCTGACCACCGACATCATGAACGAAGCGGCGATGGCCGCGCTGGGCGAAGCCCCTCCGGGTGAGTTGCACGCGCTGGACATCGGCGAGATCAAGGTCAAGGTCGCGGGGGCCGAGTTGAACGGCGCCGGGGCCTTTACCTTCGACAACACCGACATGATGACCTTCGGCGGCGTCCCGGCCCCGACCGGCAAGATCGACCTGAAACTGACGGGGGGCAACAAGCTGCTCGACAGTCTGGTGGCGATGGGGCTGTTGTCGGAAGAAGATGCGACCGGCGCGCGGATGATGGTGGCGATGTTCGCCAACCCCGGCGCGGGCGAGGATGAGCTGACCTCGACGCTGGAATTCAAGGACAAGCATTTCTTCGCCAACGGCCAGCAAATTCAGTAACGCCGCCTTTGGAAAAGGGGGCCGTCCGGGTGACCGGGCGGCCCCTTGCCTTGCGGGGCTTGAAATCCCCGCCCGAAGCATGATCTTGGCCGCAAGCCGCCGCTGCGGCCCCGAAAGGACGACGATGCCCGAACGCCTTGAACGCCTGACCCAGTCGCTGCTTGATGCTGCGCGCCGTGCGGGGGCCGGCGCCGCCGATGCCATCGCGGTCGAAGGCCGCTCGCAATCCATCGACATCCGCGCCGGACGGCTGGAACAGGCCGAACGCGCCGAAGGGGTGGAGATCGGGCTGCGGGTGCTGATCGGCGGGCGGCAAGCCTGCGTTTCGGCATCGGACATTTCGGATGCCACCATTGCGCGATTGGCCGAACGCGCCGTCGCCATGGCCCGGGAGGCGCCCGAAGACCCCCATGCCGGGCTGGCCGAACCCGGCCAACTGGCGCAGGGTTGGGATCTTGCGGCGCTGCAACTGGCCGATACCAGCCCCGAACCCCCGGCTGCCGCGCTTGAGGCCGATGCACGCGCCGCCGAAGCGGCGGCGATGGCGGTGCAAGGCATCGTGCAGGTCGAGGCTTCGGCAGGTTATTCCTTCCGCTCGGTGCATCTGGCGGCAAGCAACGGGTTCTCTGGCGCCTATTCGCGCAGTTCGCGTTCCACCTCGGCCGTCGCTTTCACCGGCGAAGGCACCGGGATGGAGCGGGATTATGCCGGCGAAGGCCGGGTGTTTCAGGCCGATATGCCGGATGCCGCCAGCATCGGCGCCCTCGCCGCCGAACGCACTTTGGCCCGGGCCGGGGCGACCCGGCCCCGCACCGGCAGCTATCCGGTGCTGTTTGACGAACGCATCGCCGCCTCGCTGATCGGGCATATCCTTGGCGCGGTGAACGGCGCCGCCATCGCCCGCGGCGCAAGCTGGCTGCGCGAGGCGCTGGGCCAACAGGTGCTGCCTGCGGGCCTGTCGGTGATCGAAGATCCGCTGCGCCCGCGCATCTCGGGCAGCCGCCCGTTCGATGCCGAGGGTCTGCCCACCGCCCGCCGGGCCATCATCGACAACGGCGTGCTGACCGGCTGGACGCTGGACCTTGGGACGGCGCGCAGACTGGGGATGGCGTCAACCGCCAATGCGGCGCGGGGCACCTCTTCGCCGCCCGCGCCTTCGACCTCGAACATCGAGCTGACGCCGGGGAGTGCCACCCGCGCCGATCTGATCCGCGACATGGGGACCGGGCTTCTGGTGACCTCGCTGATCGGCTCCACCATCAACCCCACGACGGGCGATTATTCGCGCGGCGCCGCGGGTTTCTGGGTGGAGGGGGGCGAGGTGAAATATCCCGTCAACGAATGCACAATCGCGGGCAATCTGCGCGACATGCTCTTGCGGATCATCCCTGCCAACGATGCCCGCGCGCATTTGTCCACCCGCGTTCCCTCGATCCTGATCGACGGGCTGACCCTTGCCGGAGCGTGACCTTGCCCTGCTGACCGAGGCGGCCCGCGAAGCCGGGCGCATTGCGCTGGGCTGGTGGAAGTCCGATCCGCAGGTCTGGGAAAAGCCGGGGCAAGGCCCGGTGACCGAGGCCGATCTGGCAGTGAATGTCATGCTGGAGGACCGGCTGCGCGGTGCCCGGCCCGGCTATGGCTGGCTGTCCGAGGAAAGCGTGGATGACGGCACACGGCTGGATGCCGAGCATGTCTTCATCATCGACCCGATCGACGGCACCCGCGCCTTCATCGCCGGAGAGCCGCATTTCGCCCATTCGCTGGCCGTGGCCCAGAACGGACAGATCACGGCGGCGGCGGTTTATCTGCCCGCGCTGGACCAGATGTTCACCGCATGGCGCGACGGGCCCGCGCTGTTGAACGGGGCGCCGATTGCCGCCAGCGCCGCGGCCGACCCGGAAACCGCCCGGGTTCTGGCCACGAAACCCGCGCTGGCGCCCGAACATTGGCGGGGTCCGGTCCCCACGTTCTCCCGGCATTTCCGGGCCTCGATCGCCTATCGGCTGTGCCTTGTGGCCGAAGGTGCCTATGATGCGATGCTGACCTTCCGCCCCTCGTGGGAATGGGACATTGCGGCGGGGCTTCTGATCTGCGCCCGGGCTGGGGCGATGGTGCGCGACGCGCGGGGCCGCGACATCCGTTTCAACAGCGATCAGGCCCGGGCTGCGGGCGTGGTTGCCGCGGCGCCATGCCTGATGGCGCCGCTTCTGGCGCGGCTGGCCGGGTAGCGGCTCGGGCAGGGCGGCGGAACCGCCCCGCCCCGATTCTCAGCGTTTGGGCTTCGGCGGCACGAAACGCTTGGTGGTATCCCGCGCATCGGTCTTGGGGGCTGCGGGTTTGGCCGTGCGGGGCGCATAGGGCTTTTTGCCCTCGGCGCCGTGGCTCTTGAACCCGGCAGCTTTCGGTGCGCCTTCGCGTTTCACATAGGGCCGCGCCTCGTCGCCCTTGGGGGCATAGGTGCGCTTGGCCGGAGCCTCGCCATCGGCGCTGTGGCTTTTATAGCCTGCGGCCCGGGCGGGTTTGTCCGCGCCGCCATGGCTTTTATAAGCCGCCGCACGCGGAGCTGCGGTCTTGTCACCTGCGCCCCAGCGCGGCTTGCGCTCGGTGCCTTCCTCGCGCTTGACATAGGGCTTGCGCTCGCCGTCTTCGGCACGGGCCCGGGGGGCATAGGGCTTTTTCGGCCCATCCTCACGCGGAGCCCAAGGCTTGCGCTCGCCATCGGGGCGGGGCGTATAGGGGCGCTTGGCCCCCTCTTCGCGCGGCGCATAGGGCTTGCGGTCACCGTCTTCGCGCTTGGCATAGGGCTTACGCGGGGCCGCATCGTCGCGCGGCGCATAGGGCTTGCGCTCGGGCCGCGGCGGGGCGGCAGGGCTGTCCTCATCGACAAAGCGCGAAGGTTTGGGGCTGTAGGCCGGACGCTCGGCCCGCTCCGGGCGCGGGGCGCGTTCGGTGCGCGGCGCACGCTCGGGACGCTCGCCATAGGCCGGACGCTCGGGCCGCTCAAGCGTCGGCTCGCCCGCCAGACGCTCCATCATCAGATCCTTGTCCAACTCGGTCATGTCGCGGAAGCGGCTGGCAACGGCCTCGGCCAGTTGCACATAGGTCACTTCCTGCTGCACACGGATGGCACCGATGGAATCCTTGGCAATGCTGCCCGCATCGCAGATTTTCGGCAAAAGCCAGCGCGCCTCGGCGCGGCCGGTGTGGCCAATGGAAATCTTGAACCAGACCGAAGGGCCAAACTCGCCCCGCACCCGCGGCGCAGCGGGGGCGACGGGCGGCAGCGAATCCGACAGAACCTCGGGCGCCGAACGCCCCTCGCGCCACAACCGCACGAAAGCCGCCGCGACATTCTGCGCGCCAAAGCGACCGATCAGCGCATCTGCCATCGCGGTTTCATCGCCGGGGGCTTCGGTCAGCGTGGCATGTTCCATCAGGCGCATGTCGTCGCGCTCTTGCACCTCTTCGGCAGAGGGGGCCTTGATCCACTCCGCCTCAACCTTGGCGCCTTGCAGGATGCGGTTGGCCTTGCGGAAATCGGCGGGGGTCACGATCAGGACCGAGGTGCCCTTCTTGCCCGCGCGCCCGGTGCGGCCCGAACGGTGCAACAGGGTTTCCGAGTTCGACGGCAGATCGGCATGGATCACCAGTTCCAGCCCCGGCAGGTCGATGCCCCGTGCCGCGACGTCGGTGGCGATGCAAACCCGCGCCCGCCCGTCGCGCAGCGATTGCAGCGCATGGCTGCGCTCGGACTGGCTGAGTTCCCCCGACAGCGCCACAACCTGAAAACCCCGGTTGCCCATGCGGGCAAACAGATGGTTCACATTCGCCCGGGTCTTGCAGAAGACGATGGCGGTTTGCGCCTCATAGAAACGCAGGGTGTTGAAGATGGCATGTTCGCGGTCGCGCACCGCGACCGACATCGCGCGATAGCCGATGTCGCCATGCTGCTTCTGCTCGCCCTGCGCGACGATCCGCAGCGCGTCGCGCTGGAAGGTGGCGGCCAGCTTTTCGATTTCCTTCGGCACCGTGGCCGAGAACATCAGCGTCCGGCGTTCTTCCGGGGCGGCGGCAAGGATGAATTCAAGATCTTCGGCAAAGCCGAGGTCCAGCATCTCATCCGCCTCGTCCAGCACAACGGCGCGGATGCCCGACAGATCAAGGCTGTGACGCTCGATATGGTCGCGCAGACGGCCCGGGGTGCCGACGACGATATGCGCGCCCCGCTCAAGGCTGCGCTTTTCGGTGCGGTAGTCCATACCACCGACACAGGAGGCAATCTGCGCGCCCGCAGCACCATAAAGCCAGTCCAGCTCGCGCTTGACCTGAAGCGCAAGTTCGCGCGTCGGCGCCACGATCAGCGCCAGCGGCTGATCCGCGTAAAGCAGCTTGTCCTGCCCGGCCAGCACTTCCGGCGCGATGGCAAGGCCAAAGGCCACCGTCTTGCCCGATCCGGTCTGTGCGGAAACCAGCGCATCGCGGCCCGCCACGCCCTCGGCGAGAACGGCCTCTTGCACCGGGGTCAGGCTGTCATAGCCCTTGGCCCGAATAGCCGCGGCCAAAGGCGCGGCAATACCCATGTCATTCATATCTTGTCCAATCAGGAGGGCGCCCTGCGCCCGTGAAGCCCGTTTCCGGCACCTCATCCCTCTGGCGAAGCGGCCTCCCTTGCCCCTCGCGCTCGGACTTTTCCGCGCCGTAGCGGGTGCCATACACGGCTGCGGGGCCTGTGTATAGCCCCCGCGGGCCAACTGGCAGGATCAGCTTTCGCGGAAGGCCATGTGGACGTAATCCATGAACGGCTGCATCAGATAGGACAGGGGCGAGCGGTCGCCGGTCTGGATAAACGCCTCGACCGGCATCCCCGGCACCAGACGCAGGTCGCCCAGACTGTCCAGCGCCGCTTGCGGCAGCCGGATTTCGGCGCGGTAATAGCTGATCTTGCCCGTGTCATCGGTCAGCGCATCGGCGGAAATCGTCGCAATGCTGGCCATGAGTTCCGGCGTCGTGCGGCCCGGCAGCGAAGCAAGGCGCAGGCGCACCGGCTGATCGGGGTGAACCTCGTCAATGTCCATCGGCGACAGTTGCGCCGTCACGATCAGCGGCCGGTCCTGCGGCACGATGAACAGCAGCGGTTCTGCCGCCCGGATGACGGAACGGGGGCTGGTAACCTGCAAGCCCAGAACCAGCCCTGAAACCGGGGCGCGAATCACCAGCCGGTCCAGCTTTTCCAGCAGGCTGCGGCGGCGTTCGGCCAGTTCGGCCTCTTGCGGCGCCAGATCGCGCAGGCCGGTCGCGGCCTCTTCCCGGCGTAGATCAGCAAGGCGCAGGATTTCAAGCTCCACCTCGGTTGCGCGGCCCTCGGCCTGTGCGCGGCTGGCCACAGCCTCGCCCAGACTGCCATCCAGCCCGGCCTGCTCGCGTTCAAGTGCCAGAACGCGGCTGGCCTGAGCCAGCCCCTTTTCCAGAAGCCCCTTCTGGTCGGCCAGCTCCCGCGCGACGATGTCCAGTTGCTGGCCAAGCGCATGTTCCTGTGCGCGGATGCCGCTGACCTGCGAGGCGATCTGCTCCATCCGGCGCTGAAGCTGCTCGGTCTGTTTCTGCACCGTGTCGCGGCGGGCATCGAACAGCGCGCTCTGCCCCTTGATCAGCGCGGCCACCTCGGGGCGGGTTTCGGCCAGCGTCACAAGTTCGGGCGCGAAGGTCAGGCTGTCGCGGCCATCCCGCTCCGCCTCAAGCCGGGCGCGGTGGGCCATGGTCTCGAACAGCCGCGCCTCGACAATGGCAAGGTCCGAAGCGACAAGCGTGCCGTCCAGCCGGATCAGCACATCCCCCGCCTGCACCGATTGCGCCTCGGTCACGGCGATTTCGGCGACGACGCCGCCATCGGGATGCTGCACGATCTGCCGGTTCTGCGCCACCTCGACCCGGCCATGGGCGATGATCGCCCCCGAGATCGTGGTCAACGCCCCCCATCCCAGCATCACCACCAGCACGACGACCAGCGCGACAAGGCCCAGCACCACCGGGCGGCGCGCCGACAGCGCGGGATTCACGGGTGCCCCGTTCATGCCACACCTCCGGGGCCGGGGTTGCGGACCAGTTCGGTATGGTTGCGCACCATATCGCGCAGCACCTGATCGCGCGGACCAAAGGCGCGGCGGACCCCTTCTTCCAGCACCAGCAGCATGTCGCATTCCTGAATGGCGGCCGGCCGGTGCGCCATGATCAGCACACCACCGCCCGCCGCCTTCTGTTCGCGGATGGCCGTGTTCAGCGCGACGGTGCCGTCATTGTCGAGGTTCGAGTTCGGTTCATCCAGCACCAGAAACACCGGATTGCCATAAAGCGCCCGCGCCAGACCGATGCGCTGCAACTGCCCGCCGGACAGGCGGCCCGCCAGCGCCGAAATCCGGGTTTCATAGCCCTGCGGCAGGCGCTTGATCATCTCATGCGCGGCGGCGCGCTGCGCGGCGGCGACCACGGCGGCACTGTCGGGGTTGGGGTCCAGCCGGGCGATGTTTTCCGCGATGGTTCCATCGAACAGCGCCACGCTTTGCGGCAGATAGCCGATCAGCCGCCCCAGACGGTCCGGTCCGAACTGATCTGGCGTGGCACCATCCAGCCGCACCGTGCCCCCCGCCGCAGGCCAGATGCCCGTCAGCGCCCGCGCGAGCGAGGATTTGCCCGCCCCCGAAGGCCCGATCACGCCAATCGCCTGCCCCGGCTCCATTCTGAAGCTGACACCACGCAGCACGGCGGTCTGCTCTCCGGGGGGGAAAACCGTCAGGTTCAGCGCCTCGATCCGCGCGGCGGGGCGCGGCAAGTCGATGCGCGGCGCTTCGGGCGGGCAGCGGCCCAACAGGCCGGCAAGCCGCTGATGCCCTTCAAGCGCCCGGGTCACCACGCCCCATTGGCCGATCATCTGCTCGATCGGTTGCAGGCATCGGCCCATCAGGATCGAACCGGCAATCATCGCCCCGGCGCTGAGTTCATTCCGCAGCACCAGCCAGGCACCCAGACCCAGCACCGCCGATTGCAGCCCCATGCGCAGGGTGCGGGTCAGCGCGCCAAAGGTGCCACCGCGGTCGGCCGCCGACATCGCCTCGGCCAGGGCATCGCGCCGCATGGCGCTCCACCGGGCAAAGGCGCTGCCGGTCATGCCCAGCGCCAGAAGCGTTGCAGAGCTGGACTTGAGGTCTTCTGCCCGCCGCTCCGCCTCAAGCGAATAGGCGTTGACGCGGCGCATCGCGGGGCCGGTCACCCGCTGGTTCAGCCAGGTCAGCGCCACCAGAAGCGCACCACCCCCCAGCGAAAGCCAGCCCAGCATCGGATGAAACACAAAGATCGCCGCCAGAAACAGCGGCGTCCACGGCGCGTCGAACAGCGCCGACACCACGGGCGAGGCCCAGAACCGCTGCAACGCCTCAAGATCGCGTTGGGCGGCCAGCGCGGCCGGATCGCCCGGGGCCTGCACCAGACGACGATGGGCGGCGGAAAACACCCGGTAATCCAGCCGGTCCTGCAACTGCGCCCCGATCCGGGCCAGAATCCGCCCCCGGGAATATTCCAGAACGCCCATGGTGATGAAAAGGAAGGCCACCAACAGCGACAGCGCCACCAGCGTCGCCTCGGACCGGCTGGCCAGCACCCGGTCATAGACCTGCAGCATGTAAAGCGGTCCGGTCAGCAGCAGGATGTTGATGGCCACCGAGAAAAGGCCAACCGCCGCCAAAAGCCCGCCCTGCCGCAAGGAAAGCTCGGCCCGGCCACGTTTTTCCGCTTCGTCACGCATTTACCGCGTCCTTTGGTCGCCGGGGCAACGCCCTCGGCAATAATCATCCATTTGCCTGACCAACAACGGCTTGGCCGTTGCCTTGGCGCGGGGGGCATCCTATCCCTGTGCCTCACGACCCGCGAAGCGGCGTCGATCCGGGCAAGTCGGACCATAGAAACATGAAGCTTTCGATTCCATTGCTTTCCGCACCCTATCGGGCTTTTTCGCTCGTGATTCTTGCTGGGCTGGCGGCCTGCGGTCCGGCGCCCGCGCCGCAGGGCATCAACGACCCGTATGAGACCGAAAATCGTGCCACCCATGCCTTCAACGTGGCGCTGGACCGCAACATCCTCAAACCCCTGTCTTCGGGGATGGGCGGCGGCCCGGTCAGCACCGGCATAGGGAATTTTGCCGACAATCTAGGCACCCCGGGCGATGTTGTGAACAATCTGTTGCAGGTCCGTCTGGGCCGGGCGACCCACAATACGCTGCGCTTTGCCATCAACAGCACCATCGGGCTGGGCGGCATCTTCGATCCGGCCACCGCCATGGGCGTGACCGAGAAGAAGACCGATTTCGGCGAGACCCTGCATGTCTGGGGTGTCGAGGAAGGCGCCTATGTCGAACTGCCGCTGCTGGGGCCATCGACGCAACGCGATGCACTGGGTTCGGTCGTCGATCTGGCGCTGGACCCGATGAACTATCTGCTGCCCCGGCCGGAAAGCTATGTCGGCACCATGGCGAAACTTGCTGCAAAACTTGGTGATCGCGGGCGCTATTCCGCTACGGTCGACTCCATCCTATATGACAGTGCGGACAGCTACATTCAGGCGCGACTGCTTTACCTGCAGAATCGCCGGTATGAGCTGGGCCAGACCAGCGGCGAGTCCGCCAGTTTCGAAGACCCTTACGAGGACCCCTATGGACAATGACTTCACCCAGATTTCCCGGCGCCGTTTCGCGGCCGGGTTTGCGCTTGGCTCGGTTGCGCTGGCGCTGCCCCTGCCGCTGCGCGCCCTGACGGTGGATGAAGCCCGCGCCCTGGTGGACAAGGCGGTGGGTGACATCAATAAGGTGATCAACTCGGGCAAGTCGGAAACGGCCATGTATGGCGATTTCGAGCGGATTTTCTCGAAATATTCCGATGTTGCGGTGATTGCCCGTTCGGCGCTGGGTCCGGCGGCGAAATCCGCCTCTTCGGGCCAGATGAATGCGTTCACCAAGGCTTATCAGGGCTATATCAGCCGCAAATACGGTCGCCGCTTCCGTGAATTCATCGGCGGCACGATCGAGGTGACGGGCGCCCAGCCGGTGAAAAGCTATTACGAGGTGATCTCGGTCGCGCATCTGAAGGGCGAGGCACCGTTCGATCTGCGCTGGCATGTGTCGGACAAGTCGGGGCGCAACCTGTTCTTCAACATCATCATCGAAGGCGTGAACATGCTGGCCAGCGAGCGCGCCGAAATCGGTGCCATGCTGGACAAGCGCAAGGGCGATCTGGACGCACTGATCGGCGATCTGAAAAGCGCCTAAGCCAGCAAATCTGCGGCGATCCCGCCGCAGGCGCGCAGCGCATCGGCGGGGGCGATGCCCAGCAACAGCCCCCGCGCTCCGGCGTTGATCCAGACCCGGGGCGCGGCGCAGGCCGCAGCCTCAAACGCGGTGGGGACCGCTTTCTTCTGGCCAAAGGGCGAAATGCCGCCGACGTGGTAGCCTGTCAGCCGCTCGGCCTTTGCCGGGGGCATCATCGCCGCCGCCTTGCCGCCAAAGGCTGCCGCCACCCGCTTCATCGACAGTTGGGCGCCCGAGGGGATCACACAGCAGGCGGGCCGCCCGTCCACCTCGACCATCAGGCATTTCAGCGTCACCGCCGGGTCAAGGCCCAGCGCCCCTGCCGCCGCAAGGCCGATATGGGCCGCAGCCGGATCATAGGCATAGGGATGCAGCGTGACCGCGACCCCAAGGGCGGCAAGCTGCTTGAGTCCGGGAGTGGAGGCCATTGGAGCGAGGTGCCGTAACCTGCGCCGGCTAAACGGTAGGTTTCGAAACGAGTTCAAACCCCCATTGGTGCGGCGCATGCAAGAAAGGCTTGCTACCCTCTTTGTCGGTAAGCTTTACCCGGATGCGAAACTTAGTTCCAAGCGGGTACAGCGCTATGTTTACCATCTCTCGAGGGCACCGGACCTCTAACTCTTGCCCAAACATCTGATCTCTTGCGGGCCTAATATGAATAGATCCGCGTTTCCCAGATGTTGATGCAACATGGTAGCTTTCGACAATCACGAAGTGATAGCTCTCCGTTGGCATTCCCATGTTGCAAACTCCTAGTACACCACCACGGTGCGGATGCTTTCGCCGCGATGCATCAGGTCAAACCCTTCGTTGATCCGCTCAAGCGGCAGGGTGTGGGTGATCATCGGGTCGATCTCGATCTTGCCGTCCATATACCAATCGACGATCTTTGGCACATCGGTCCGGCCACGGGCGCCGCCAAAGGCCGTGCCCTTCCACACCCGGCCAGTGACCAACTGGAACGGGCGGGTCTGAATCTCGGCCCCCGCAGGCGCCACACCGATCACCACCGACACACCCCAGCCGCGGTGGGTGCATTCCAGCGCGTCGCGCATCACCTTCACATTGCCGGTGCAATCGAACGAGTAATCCGCACCGCCAATCTGGTCGAACGGGGTTTTCGTCAGGTTGACGATGTGCTGCACGACCGAGCCTTCGATTTCCTTCGGGTTGACGAAATGCGTCATCCCGAACCGCTCGCCCCAAGCCTTGCGGTCGTTGTTGATATCCACCCCGATGATCATGTCGGCGCCGGCCAGCCGCAGCCCCTGCAACACGTTCAGCCCGATCCCGCCCAGACCAAAAACCACCGCCTTGGCGCCGGTTTCTACCTTGGCGGTGTTCAGAACCGCCCCGACGCCGGTGGTAACCCCGCAACCGATATAGCAAATCTTGTCAAAGGGCGCATCCTCACGCACCTTGGCCAGCGCGATTTCCGGCACCACCGTATGGTTGGCGAAGGTCGAGCAGCCCATGTAATGATGGATCGGCGTGCCATCCAGCATGGAAAACCGGCTGGTGCCGTCAGGCATCAGGCCCTGCCCCTGCGTCGCGCGGATCGATGTGCAGAGGTTGGTTTTCTGCGACAGGCAGGACGGGCATTCGCGGCATTCCGGCGTGTAGAGCGGGATGACGTGATCGCCCACTTTCAGCGATTTCACCCCCGGGCCGACGGCAATGACCACGCCCGCGCCTTCATGGCCCAGAATGGCGGGAAACAGCCCCTCGGGGTCGGCGCCCGACAGGGTGAATTCGTCGGTGTGGCAAATGCCGGTGGCCTTGATCTCCACCAGAACCTCGCCCTCTTTGGGATCGGCGAGATTCACTTCCATGATCTCAAGCGGTTTGCCTGCGGCAACGGCGACGGCGGCACGGGTTCGCATGGGTCTTCCTCCCCTTATCATCTCGCGCAAGCTGTGCGAGAAAGCAGGAGAAATCAACGCGGGAAACGACATCTCATGCGGCTATTGCCCCCTGCTGCCCTGCTCGCCATGCTGTTTCTGGCTGGCTGCATCGGGCAGGCAAGTTATCGCATGGGGCCGGTGGCCGAGATGATTCCGCCGCAGCCGGACCGTTGCGGTCTGGCGCAAATGCCCGCGATGGCGGGCAAACCCATGGCCACGCTGGCAGATTTTCCGCTGGGCGACCGGCTGCGGGTGCTGTGGCCCGGGCAGGAGGTGACGGATGACATCCGCCCCGACCGCCTGAATGCCGAAGTGGATGTGCAGGGCCGCATCCGAAGATTGTTCTGCGGCTGAGGCTGCACTTTTCAAGAGAGGTTATCCGATGCTGCGCCGTATCCTGCTGCTTGCCCCGCTTGCCCTTGCCGCCTGTGTCGAGACGGCACCCCTGCCGCCCGCCCCGGTCGATCCGATGCCGGTCAACGCCTGTGGCGCGCTGGATCTGCAATTTCTGGTGGGAGAGCCTGCTTCGGTGCTGGAAACCATGCGGTTTTCGCAGCAGGTCCGGGTGATCCGCCCCGGTCAGGCGGTGACGATGGATTATTCGCCTGCCCGGCTGAACATCGAGGTCAACGGGGCCGAACGTATCACCCGCGTTTCCTGCGGCTGAGGGTTGCAAGGCCCCCGGGTTGCGGGGGCCTTGCCCTGAATCACATCCGATAATCGGTATGGCAGGCTTTGCAGGCGCCGCCAACGGCGCCCATGCCGGCGCCGATGCCTTCTGCCGAAGCCACATCCAGCGCCGTCGCCGCCGAATTCAGGCCCTGCGCCTTGGCAAGGAACGCATCCCAGCCGGTCCAGATTTCCGGCTTGGCTTCGCTGCCCGGGTCGCTGGGATTGTCGGTGAACTTGGCCGCAATCTCGGCCGAGCCATTGACCAGCGTGGCCTTGGCCGCTTCGGCCGCCGCGGCGTCGAAGGCAACCTCGCCGCTGGCCATGCCGCCCAGAACCTTGGCCGCGCCGCCGAACGATTTCATCAGATCCTGCCTGGCGATCACGGTCGGGTCGGTGGCTTCGGTTTCGGCATAGGCAATGCCGCCGGCCACGATCATCCCGAAGACGAGCGCTTGGGTAAGCTTCTTCAATTTATCCTCCTGCAATGGACTTGCCGGACCAGCTTAGGCATGGCCTGCCCTTTGTTTGCAGGAAATTTTCGGGCCAGTTGGCCGCCTCACGCAGTTGTCATTGCCGCCGTCATTGCCGCACATCCGCTGTGCGCTATCGCACAGGCTGTTCTGAACGCAACCGTTCCAGCAACGGCAGCGAGGGGTAGCCATCGGGCAGAAGCCCCGATTTCACCTGATAACCACGAATCGCGGCCAAGGTGCGCGGCCCCATCTTGGCATCGGCCCCCAACGTGTCGAAACCCGCCGTCGTCAGCCGCTCCTGCAACTCGATCCGCTCGAAATAGTCCAGCACGCGCAATTCACGCGGCCAAGGTGCCAGAAACGGCCCGCCGCCCGCCAGACGATCCGCCAGATGACCCACGGCGATGACATAGGAATCGGCAAGGTTATAGGTCTCGATCGCGGCGAAATTGTCGAAGATCAGAAAGGCCGGCCCCCCCGCCCCCGCCGGCAAGAGAAGCGAGGCCCAATCCTCGCCCGCCAAGGTGCCTCCTGCGGCATCGGTCACGCCCAGCCCGGCCCAATAGGCCAAGGGCTTTTGCGTGCGCGGCCCGGCCAGCAGATAATCGAACCCCTCGGGCAGCCGCACCTCGCGGCCCCATGGCACGCCCTTCTTCCAGCTGGCCTTGGCCAGATAGGCTGCGGTCGAGGCCAGCGCGTCGGCGGGATCGTCGCTCCAGATGTTGCGCTTGCCGTCGCCGTCGAAATCGACCGCCAACTTGGCCCAGCTTGACGGCATGAATTGCGTATGCCCCATCGCCCCAGCCCAAGAACCCAACATCGCCCCCGGCGCCACATGGCCGCCCTGCAATATCCGCAGCGCCTCGGTCAGCTCGCCCTCAAAGAACGCGCCGCGCCGCCCGTCATAGGCCAATGTGGCCAGCGCCGAGATCGTCGGAATATCGCCACGCACCGCGCCATAGCTGCTTTCCAGCCCCCAGATCGCCACCACCGCCTGACGGTCCACGCCATAGGTGGCCTCGATCCGGTCCAGAACCGCCGCCTGATCGCGCAAGGCTTTCCGGCCCAGCGCGATGCGGTCTTCCGACACCGCCTTGTCAAGGTAATCCCAGATCGCCTTGGTGAATTCATCCTGCCGCCGGTCACGCTCCACCACCTTGGGCAGGAAGGTGACCCCGGCCATCCCCTCCTGAAAGGCCGCGGGGGAAATCCCCACCGCCAGCGCCCGGCCCCGGAACCCTTCGACCCAGGCGTCAAGCCCCTGCTGGTTGCCCTCGATCACGACCTCGATCCTCCGTTCCTGCGCGGGCAAGGGGGCGGTCAGCGCCAGCAAAAGAAGAAATGCCCAGCGCCCCATGCCCTACCGCCGCTTGCGCAGAACCTTGCGCTTCAGCGCGGCATCCCGGGCCGATTGCGCACCCGGCTTGCGCGGCTGATAACGCCCGCCCCGCTTGCCCGGCTTGCCCACGGCCAGCGCGCTGCCCTCGGCCGTTAGCAATTGCAGCACCAGCCCACCAGTCACCGGCACCGCTTCGACCAGCCGCACGGTGACGCGCTGTCCAATACTGAACACCGTGCCGGTATCGGCACCGATCAGGCTTTGGCTCGCCTCGTCATAATGAAAGAACTCGCGCCCCAATTCACGAATCGGGATCAGCCCGTCGGCCCCCGTCTCATCCAGCTTCACGAACAGGCCAAAGCGCTGCACGCCCGAGATACGGCCCGCAAACTCGGCCCCTACGCGGTCGGCAAGGAAGGCGGCAAGGTAACGGTCGGTGGTGTCACGTTCCGCCGCCATGCTGCGCCGCTCGGCATCGGAAATCAGCTTGCCGGTTTCGTCCAGCGCTTCGATATCGCCCTGCGACAGCCCGTCGCCGCCCCAGCCATGCCCCCGGATCAGCGCCCGATGCACGATCAGATCGGAATATCGCCGGATCGGGCTGGTGAAATGGGCGTAGTTCTTCAGCGCCAGCCCGAAATGGCCGAAGTTCTGCGGATTGTAATAGGCCTGCGTCATGCTGCGCAGGGTCGAGATGTTCATCAGCTCGTCAAACTCGGTGCCCTCGGCCTGCGCCAGAAGCCGGTTCAGATGCGCGGTCTTCAGCACCTGCCCCTTGGCCAGCACGAAACCCGAAGCCTCGGCCACCTCACGCAGGCTTTCCAGCTTTTGCGGCGAGGGTTCTTCATGCACCCGGTAAAGCAGGGGCTGCTGAAGGCGCTGCAATTCCTCGGCAGCGCAGACATTGGCCAGAATCATGAACTCTTCGATCAGCTTGTGCGCCTCAAGCCGTTCCTTGAAATCGACCGACAGCACCTTGCCCGCGTCCGACAGCACGATCCGCCGTTCCGGCAGATCAAGGTCCAGCGGCTGCCGCGCCGCGCGGGCCTGTTTGGCGGCCTCATAAGCGGCGTAAAGCGGTTTCAGCACCGGCTCCAGCAGCGGGGCGGTCTTGTCATCCGGCGCCCCGTCCATCGCCGCCTGCACCTGCGCATAATGCAGCGACCCGGCCGACCGCATCATCCCCCGCACGAAACGATGGGAAATCTTGTGCCCCTGCGCATCCAGCCGCATCCGCACCGCAAGGCAGGCGCGGTCCACATGTTCATGCAGGCTGCACAGATCACCCGACAGGATATCGGGCAGCATCGGCACCACCCGGTCGGGGAAATAGGTTGAATTGCCGCGCCGCCGCGCCTCGCGGTCAAGCGCCGAGCCGGGGGTGACATAATGGGCCACATCGGCAATGGCGACCCAGACGATGTAGCCGCCGTCATTGCCCGCCTCGCGGTCGGGTTCGGCATAGCAGGCGTCATCGCGGTCGCGGGCGTCAATCGGGTCAATGGTGACCAGCGGCAGGTCGCGCAGATCGGTGCGGCCCGACAAACCCACCACCTGATCGGCGCGGTCAGCCTCGGCAATCACGGCATCGGGAAACTGGTCGGGAATGCCGTGCTGATGAATGGCAATCAGGCTGACGGCGCGCGGCCCGGCGGGGTCGCCCAGCCGGGCGGTGATCCGCGCCTGCGGCAAACCCATCTGGCGGCGGTTTCCCACCGCCTCTGCCTCGACCAGCTCGCCGTCGCGGGCCTCCATCGTCAGGTCACGCGCAACGCGCCATTCCTTGTCCTGCCCCTTGTCGATGGGCACGATCCGGCCGCCTTCGGCCCCGGCACGAAACACGCCCAACACCTTGAGCGGGTTGGTCCCGATCCGCCGGATCAGCCGCGCCTCATACTGGTAATCATCCAGATCAACCTTGGACAGCCGCGCCAGAATCCGGTCACCGCCGCCCAGCGCAGGATCACCCTGCTTGGGGATGATCAGAATACGCAGTCCCTCTTCCACCCCCTCTTCCAGCGGACGGGCATAAAGGTCACCCGCGGCATCGGGCGCCAGCACCAAAAGCACCGATACCGGCGGCAATTCCCCGGCCGGACGGAAACGGCGGGCCGTCTTTTGCAGCGTGCCTTCCCCCTCCAGTTCGGCCAGAAGCCGCTTGAGGTCAATCCGCGCGTCACCCTTGATCCCGAAGGCTTTGGCAATGTCACGCTTGGCCGAAAGGCCGGGGTTCTCGGCGATCCACTGACGGATCTGCTCTTTGGTGGGCAATGGGTTCATGGCCCAGACCTAGCACGCCGGACCCGCCAAGAAAACGTTCCGCATTTCATCTTGGCTCAAATATCCCCCGCGGAGCGTCCTGCATCGGCCAAAGTAGCCTCCGGCGGGGATATTTGAACCAAGATGAAAGCCGAAGCCGGCGCGGCTCAGGCGAAGTAATCGCGCAGGATACGGGCGTAAATCGCCTTGAGCTGGCCGATCTGCGCCACCTCAACCCGTTCATCCACCTGATGCATGGTCTTGCCGACCAGCCCGAATTCCACCACCGGGCAGTGCGCCTTGACAAAGCGCGCATCCGAAGTGCCGCCGGATGTGGAGGGTTCGGGGCGGCGTCCGGTCTCAGCCTGAACTGCACTGGCGATAAGCTCCGACAATTCACCGGGCGGCGTCAGGAAGCTTTCGCCGGAAATCTGAAAGCGGCAGTCGATCTGCACGCCGGTTTCCGCCTGCACCGCCGCGGCATGGGCGGACAGCCATTCCGACAGGCTGGCGCCGGAATGCAGATCGTTGAAACGGATGTTGACGGTGGCCGCCCCGCGCGCCGGGATCACATTGGTCGCCGGATTGCCGCAATCGATGGTGGTGATGGCAAGGGTCGAGGCATCGAAATGCGCGGTGCCCTCGTCCAGCGGTTTTTCCTCCAGCCGGGCGAGCAGGCGGACAAGGGCGCTCATCGGGTTTTTGGCGCGGTGCGGATAGGCGGAATGGCCCTGCACCCCGGTTGCGGTGAACCAGCAGGTCATGCTGCCGCGCCGCCCGATCTTCATCATCTCGCCCATCTCGTTCGGGCAGGTCGGCTCGCCCACAAGGCAATGGGTCATCCGCTCGCCGTTCTGCGCCATCCAGTCCAGCAGGGCGACGGTGCCATCCACCGCATCGGCCTCTTCATCGCCGGTGATGGTCAGGATCACCGCGCCATCCGGGGGTGTTTCGCGCACAAAGTCGATGGCGGCGGCGGCAAAGGCCGCAACGCCCGATTTCATGTCGGTCGCCCCCCGGCCATACATCCAGCCGTCCACCACCTCGGCACCGAACGGGTCATGGGTCCAGGCGGCAAGATCGCCCACCGGCACCACATCGGTATGGCCGTTGAAGCCAAAGCTCTTGTTCGCCCCCTTCGCCCCCCAGCGGGCAAAAAGGTTGGCGATGCCGCCACGGTCAACCCGGGTGCAGGCAAAGCCCGCTGCCGTCAGTTCCCTTTCCAGCAATTGCAGCGCCCCCCCCTCGGCCGGGGTGACCGAGGCGCAGCGGATCAGATCGGCGGTCAGACGGACAGGATCGACAGGAGAGGACATCGGCAGTTCCTTGACATGAGATGCCCAAGGGTTAACGCGGCACCCGCCGGGCTGCAATGCTGTGGCCATCCCGCCACCACCACCGCAGCGTGTGCCGCAAGGCGGCCTTTCGCCGTGACATGCCGGCCGTGCCGCCCTAGATTCTGCCGATAACAACATCCGGTCGGCTTTGGGGCAATGCTCCCAGGGTTAAATCCGGGGAGATGAGGCGGCATTTGAGCGATCCGCGACCAGACCGGCACCCGACCCGACCCACCGTGGCATTGCCGCCGGGGGACGGCTTTGCCATGGCCGAAGACTGGCTGGTGCTGTCGGACCGTGACCCGACCGCCGGTCTGCCTGCCCTGGCGGAGAGTGGGCTTTTCGTGGCCGAATTCGCGCTGCCGCTGGAAGGGCGCTGCCTCTTGTTCGATTACAAGGCGCATGATGGCTGGGAGCGGGGGCTGACCCTGTTTCACGACCCCGACAGCGGGCTGTCCTTGCTGCACCGGCAAGGGCGGGCGGTGCAGCGCCACTCTATCGTCGGGCCTTTGCCGGCGGTTCAGGGCGTGGGGCGGTTAAGCCTGCGGTTCGATGCCCCGGCGCGGCTGTGGTCGCTGCGTCTTGAGGTGGTCGATGATCCGTCGGTCCCGGTGCTGACCGCGACGGGCAGCAATCCCCTGCCGATGCGGCCCGAAGATGTCGCCGCCCTCTCGGCCACGCCGCAGCGGCTGCAACGGCATCCGGCGCTGTTGTGGTTCGGGCTGGCACGGGGGGCCGAACTGCCGGCCCGGGCACCGTGGATGGGGTTGCGGACTCCGATTGAAACAAGCCGCGGCCCGGTCGCCGCCGGCCAGTTGCGCCCCGGCGATCTGGTGGCCACGGTGGATCACGGGCTTCGGCCGCTGGCGGCGCTGCATCCGCTGCATCTGCCGGCCTGCGGCTCTTTCGCGCCGGTGCTGCTGCGGGCGCCCTATTTCCCGCAGCGCAGCGACATTCTGGTGTCCTCCGATCAGATGGTTCTGCTGGAAGGCCCCGAAGTCGAGTATCTTTTCGGCGAGGATGAGATTCTGGTGCCTGCAAGCGCACTGGTCGATGGCCGGTCGGCCATGGCGGAACAGCGGCGGGCGGTTGCCCCTTCGGTCGCGCTGATCTTTGAAGAGCCAGTCATAGTGCTGGCCGATGGCTGCGCGCTGTTGTCGGCGGTGCCGGGCGATGTCGCGCCCCGCCGCTGCCTTGAGACCTATGAGGCGATGACGCTGATGGCGCTTCTGGGTCGGGGCGGGCAGCGCCGCCGCGCCTGATCAGTCGAAGAAGGGCGTCATCTGCGCCACAACGACCGAGTTTTCGTCCAGCGCCCGCTGCATCAGAGCCCGCTCTTCGCCGTCGATCTCGTCGCCGGCCTTCAGCCGGTCGTCCAAAGTGCCATAGCCCGAGACATCCAGCGGCGCGAGATCGGCATCCTTGAGGATCGCCACGGTTTCGCGCACCGCCTCGGCCTCGTCCACGCCGCTGGCATAGATCATCAGCGCGGCGCCGGTGGCCTTGTCGGGCAGACCATCGCCCGCCTTGCGGCCGACTTCCACGACAAGGGTGTAAACCTGCTGCGCGCGTTTCACCTTGGCCGGTTTGTCTTCGCCGTCTTCCATGGCATTCCCCTTTTTTGCCGGGGTCGCCCGAAGCCGGCCACTTGTCAAGTTCCGCCGATAAGATAGCGTCGCCCCCCGCGCATCCCATGAAAGCCAATCCAGATGAAATTCCGTCCGCTGCTTGCCGCCCTTGCCCTGTTTCTGACAGCAGCCTTGCCGTTGCAGGCGCAGGAGAAAAAGATCACCCGCGTCGGCGATTTCCAGATCATCGCCATCTTCGAGAAGGGCCGGTTTGACCGTTGTGCCGCCGTTCTGACCAATGGCACCGGGATGCTGCGGCTGGCCTATACGACCAAGCGCGTCTACAGCCTAGGCGTTCCGGGCGTGAAGGGGCACGGCCCGGATGAGATGGCACTGCGCTTTGACGGCGGGGCGTCGCAATTCTATTTCGCAACCGGGGCGAATGACGACCGGGCCTGGCTGACGCTGGATCAGTCCGCTGTCGATGCCTTCAGGGATTCGAGCGAGCAATTCGACGTGGATTTCGCGGGCCGGGCTTATAGCTGGTCGCTTTATAATGCCGCGATGACCGATGTTTTCGTGGCGATCGAGGATTGCACCGGCGCGCGGATGTAGCGCGCCACCTCAGGCCCCTTCACGGCGGGTCACCTGCCCGCTGCCATCAACATGCACCGTGCGGGGATGGCCGGTCAAATGCACCACCCGCCCGGTGAGTGGATTGCCGAATCCGACCGAGGTCCAGCCTTTGGCCTGCCCGCCAACACCGATCAACACGCAGCGCGCGGCTTCGGTCAGGAAAGACCAGCCGCCCGGCCCTTCGGCAAAATTGCAGCCGGAAAACAGGATATGCGCCCCGGGCGCTGCAAAGCTCTGCCCGCCCATATAGGCGCGCTGATCACGGAACCAGCCATCGTGAAAGCTGCGATCCTCGCCGAAAAAGATTTCGCCCGGGGCGCCGTGGCAATCAATGATGATGCGGTCAAACCGCTGCCGCCCCGCCAAGAGACGCGCGAACAGATCCACAAAACTGGCGTTGTTGCGACAACCAATGCGGATCACGGGGCCGGGAATGTCATGGCCGGACAGAGCAAGCATCAACAGCGAATTGTCCGAATGATAGATATGCAGAGCCGTCATCGACCAGACCCGGAACGAACAAATGAAAACAGGCTGCGCCCGGGGGGCACAGCCTGTCAATCGCCGCCTTGGCAGATCAGTCGCGCAGCAGCTCGTTGATCGAGGTTTTCGAGCGGGTCTGCGCATCGACCTTTTTCACGATCACCGCGCAATACAGGTTGATGCCGTTCTTCGACGGCATCGAGCCCGCCACCACGACCGACCCCGCCGGCACTTCGCCATACATCACCGCGCCGGTTTCGCGGTCCACGATCTTGGTGGACTGGCCGATGAACACGCCCATTCCCAGCACGGAACCTTCGCGGATGATGCAGCCTTCGACCACTTCGGACCGCGCACCGATAAAGCAATTGTCCTCGATGATCGTCGGGCCCGCCTGCATCGGCTCCAACACGCCGCCGATGCCGACGCCGCCCGAGAGGTGGACATTCTTGCCGATCTGCGCGCAAGAGCCGACCGTGGCCCAGCCATCCACCATCGAGCCTTCATCGACAAAAGCCCCGATGTTGACGAAAGACGGCATCAGCACCACGCCCTTGGCAATATAGGCCGAGCGGCGCACGATCGAGCCGGGAACCGCGCGGAACCCCGCCGCGCGCCAGTCGGCCTCGGTCCAGCCCTGAAACTTGGACGGCACCTTGTCCCACCAGTTCGAGCCGCCGTTGCTGCCGGAAATCTCATACATGTCGGTCAGCCGGAACGACAGCAGCACCGCCTTCTTGGCCCATTGGTTGACATGCCATTTGCCATCCGCCTGACGCTCGGCCACCCGCAGCTTGCCTTTGTCCAGTGCCTCGAGCGTGGCTTCGATGGCGTCGCGCGCCTCGCCCTTGGTGGCGGGGGAAATGCCGTCGCGGGCCTCCCATGCGGCTTCGATGGCGGCTTCCAGCGCGGCAAAAGTCATGTCGATCTCCCCAGAAATACCTGCCCTCCATAGCCAGAGAGGGCGATCTGCGCAACTCACCTCGGCCAGTCGTCCATTGTGTGCTGCAGGGCCCGGCGCATCACGCCATGCAGGGCCGGGTTGCTGTTGCGATAATAGGGCGCCGCCATCACCGCCTTGGAAAAGGCCAGAGCCCGCCCCCGCGCCCATGTGGCCTCATCGACCCCGAGCAGGTTGCGGAAATGTGCGCGGCCTGCCGGGCCCAGAACCATCCAGCCGCAGATCAGATCATGCGCCGGATCACCGGCACAAAAGGCGCCCCAGTCAATCACGGCGGCAAGCCTGCCTTGTTGCGTCAGCAGGTTCAGCGGATGCAGATCGGCATGAACAAGCACCGGCGGCCCCTTCCAGACCGGCAAGGCCAGCGCCGCGTGCCAGAGGCGCATCACCTCAGCCGGGTCAGCCTCGTCGGTGATGCGGGCGATCATCTGGCGCGTGAAGGCGTCACGCGGGCACAGATGGCCGCCCTCGGGCATCAGGGGCGCGTCGGGTGGCACCGGAATGGCATGCAAAGCCGCCACGAAGCCTGCCAGCGCCCCGGAAGCGGCAAGATCGTCGGCAGGCGGCGCCACGAGCGCATTCGCCCCGGCGATCCACTGCAGGACCTGCCAGGGATGGGGATAGCCCTCTCCCGGCTGCCCGAACGCCAGCGGTGCGGGCACCTCCAGCGGCAGTTGCGGCGCGAGCCACGGCAACCAGCGCGCTTCGGCGGCCATTTGCGCCGCCGCCCCCGGTGTGCGCGGGAAGCGCAGAACCATATCCTCGCCCAGCCGTATCAGCCGGTTATCGGTGCCACCGGCCCCGGCATAGGCCAGCGGCAAACCCGCCCATTCTGGAAACTGCGCCGCGACAAGGGCTGCGGCCTGCTGCAGCGTGACGGGCGTTTCTCCCTCATGCATCCGGGCTGCGGTCATTGCCTTGCTCAAGTTCAGGTGGCAGCGGTCCCCATCTGCCGCTATGCCTTGTAAGCATACCAGCAATTTGCCGAGTGCCCAATGAAAGACGAACCCCGCAGCCATCCGTTCCGCGACTCGAACGAAGATATCGCCGCCACCCGCCGGCTGCCCGATACGCCGCAGACCCGGGCGCCCGCCTATCGGCTGGCCTTTGCCGACCGCGATTTCATGACCCGCGAAGAGCTGCGCCCGGTGCGGCTGCAGCTTGAGCTGCTGAAACCGCAGATGATCATGGATGAGCGCGGTATCCGGTCTACCATCGTGGTGATGGGCAGCGCACGCATTCCGGCTCCAGGGCAACCCGGCAAGGCGGCGGGTCTGTCGCGCTGGTATGAAGAGGCGCGGCGGCTGGCCCGGCTGGTGACCGAACGCAGCCTGCAAAGCTATGGCCACGAGGATGTGGTGATCACCGGCGGCGGCCCCGGCATCATGGAGGCGGGCAACCGCGGCGCCGAGGAGGCCGGGGGTGATTCCATCGGCCTCAACATCGTTCTGCCGCATGAACAGGCGCCGAATGCCTATGTCACGCCGGACCTGTCGTTCAACTTCCACTATTTCGCCATCCGCAAGATGCATTTCCTGATGCGGGCCAAGGCGATCTGCATTTTCCCCGGCGGTTTCGGCACGCTGGACGAGATGTTTGAAAGCCTGACCCTGATCCAGACCAAGCGGATGAAGCGGGTGCCGTTCCTGCTCTTTGGCCGCGACTGGTGGGAGCGGGTTCTGGACTGGAATTTCCTTGCCGAGGAGGGCGTGATCAACCCCGAAGACCTGTCGCTGTTCCAGTTTGTCGAAACCGCCGAAGAGGCGCTGGCCGCGATTGACGGGTTTGAGCCGGACTGTCGCTGAAAATGTTCCGGGATTGCCCAATTTCTGCCGCCTTTGCGGGTTTTTCTGGCAATACGTCAAGGTGCAGGGCGATGCGTTAACCCTCGTTAAGGGTCCGGGCAGAAGACTGAGCCTCTTGACCGCGCTGTCGGCCACAAGCCGCCGCGCTTCGCTGGTTCGTCTGGCAGGAAAGGGGTTGCTTATGTCTGTCGCCGATTCACCGCTTCCGTTCGAAGCCACGCGCCTGTTCCGCGAACAGGCTGCGGCCGATCTGGCCGAGGCCCGCCACTATTTCAGGCTGACACTGGTTGTGGCGGCCTTTACGTTGGGCACCCTGCTCGCTCAACTCTTCGGCTGATCCCGCAGGATCAGGCCGCCTTCCTCGCACAGGAACGCCACGACCTCTGCAACACCATGGCCCTGCCGCAGCCGGGCCATGACATAGGGCCGGGCCCCACGCGCCGCGCGGGTATCCGCCTCAAGCAGGCCGATATCCACGCCGACATAGGGCGCCAGATCGGTCTTGTTCACCACCAGCAAATCGGATTTCGCCAGACCCGGTCCGCGTTTGCGCGGAATGTCCTGCCCTGCGGCCGTGTCGATCACATAGATCGTCAGGTCCGCCAGTTCGGGGCTGTAGGTTGCCGCCAGATTGTCGCCCCCCGATTCAATCAGGATCAGGTCCAGCGCCGGAAAGGCGCCGCGCAGATCGGCGACGGCGGCAAGGTTGATGCTGGCATCTTCACGGATCGCGGTATGGGGACAGCCGCCGGTTTCCACGCCCCGAATACGTTCCACCGGCAGAACCTGCGCCCGCATCAGATATTCGGCATCCTCGCGGGTGTAGATGTCATTGGTAATCACCGCCATGTCGCAGCGGCTGGCCAGCGCGCGGCAAAGCTGCTCGGTCAGGGTCGTCTTGCCGGCACCCACCGGGCCGCCGATGCCGACGCGCAAGGGTCCATGGGGATTGGTCATGAGCGGAAGATCCTTACCTCAAGCGTTTCCTGTGTCATCGAGGCGATATCAGCGCCTATAGTGCAACTTCCCAGATCATCCAGCCCAAGCCGCGCATAATCCGCCGCCGCCTGCACGATCAGCGGCGCAAGACCCGAGATCAGCCGCTGCCCCGCGCTTTGCCCCAGCGGCATGAAGCGCACCGCGACCGAAACAAGCTGTGCCGCCAGCCCCTGCAACCAAAGCGCCAGCACCTCGCCATCGCCAACCTCCTGCTCCCGCGTCGCAAGCCCTATCGCCAGTGGCAGGGGGAGAAGCGGCGACTCTTGCCCCGTGATGGCCGCCATCTGCGCGCCAAAGGCCCGGCCAAGTTCCTCGGCTTCGCGCGCACGGCCAAGGCTGGGCATATAGGCGCGCGCCAGATCGGCCAGTGCGGGCAGATCGGCGCCGGGCGCCCGGGCCAAGGTCAGAAAGATCGCATCCATCCGGCCGGAACCGTGCAGGACCACCCCCTCGATCCAGTCGCGCAGGCTGGCCTCATCTGTCACCAACCCGGCCGAAATCGCCGCCTCAAGCCCCTGCGAATGGGCAAAGGCGCCGATCGGAAAGGCGGGCGACAGAAGCTGCGCCAGCCGGAGCCTGTCCGCCTCAATGGCCATGAAAATGGTCATGCCCCATGGTGCGCCCATGGCCATAGGCGCCGCCTTCGGGCCGGAAGGGCGCGATGACCGGCGTGAGATCGGCGCCCAAGCCGCGCAGCATCGCCTCAAGCACATGGTCACGGCGGATCACCAGATGGCCCTCATCCACCTGACAAGGCGTATGGCGGTTGCCGATATGCCAGGCGAGCCGCGCCAGATTTGGCCCGCGCACCTCGATCACCGGCTCTTGCGCCGCGACCACCGCCACCCGCTGCCCGGCATCGGTCACCAGCGCATCGCCATCTTCCAGCGAGACGGTTTCGGCCAGATCGACCATCACCGAGGCGCCACTTTCGCAGATTAGCCGTTTGCGCCGCAGGAAACGCTCGTCATAGGACAGCACCACCCGCTCGGCCGCACCGGCGCCTCCCTGACGGATGATCTGGCGGGCGGGCAGCATGACTTATCCTTTCGGCTTCAGGGCGGTCAGGCCCAACTGGCGATCTTCGCCGCCGGCATGGTCGGTCATCCGGGTTTCAAGGCCAAAGCCAAGATCGGGGAAATAGATCCAGCGGCGGGTGAAGTGATTGTTCTTGCCGGTAAAGGTCGCCTCGACCGGCTGAACGCGATAGGTGCAACCCGACAGTTTCGCCTCTTTCACCGCTTGAAAGCTGTAGACCGCCTTGAGCGGGTATTTCAGCACCGGCCCACCACTTTCGGTGCCGTCATAATGCGATTCTGTGACGCGAATCGTGGTTTTCCACGTCGCCCCTGCCTCGGGCACCGGCGGTTTGCCTTGTATCGCATATTGCCAGGCGCCACCCGGCCCACCGCCGACGTAATATTCTTCGGTCGGCGTCCAGGCCCAGGTCTTTTCATAGATGCCGCGGTCGGTCTTGCGGAGGTCTTGCCAGGCGCCCTGCGGGTTGGTCGCGTAATCGACCGTCACGCCGCCATCGGTCTTTTGGGCAAGGCCGGTGCGCCCATCCTGCCGCTTGAAGGTGATGCCGGTGGCAAGGTCTTCCGCCGTCACGCAGCGGGCTTCGGCCAGACCCGGAAGCAGGGCCAGCAGAGTAGCAATCACTTTGGTTTTCATGGGGTTTCTCGGATGAAGTTGAGGTGCCCAGAATAGGCGCCCCGCCCTTTTGCCGCAATCGCCGCTGCCATGACAAATCCTGTCAGAACAAGAAATACCGCTGCGCCAGCGGCAATTCCCGCGCCGGTTCGCAAGTCAGCAAGACGCCATCCGCCCGCACCTCATAGGTTTCGGGGTTCACCTCGATCTTCGGTGTGGCATGGTTCAGCACCATATCCGCCTTGCCGATGTCGCGGGTATGTTCCACCGCCAGCACCGTCTTGCCCAGCCCCAGCTTGCCGCCAATATCGTCACTATAGGCCGCATTAGAGACAAAACTGACCGCCGAAGCATGTTTCGCCTTGCCCAGCGCGCCGAACATCGGGCGGGAATACATCGGCTGCACCGGGATCGAGCCGTTGGGGTCGCCCATCTGCGCCACCACGATCATGCCCCCCATCAGAACCATTTCCGGCTTGGCACCAAAGAAGGCGGGCGACCACAGCACCAGATCGGCCCGCTTGCCCTCGGCGATGCTGCCAACATGGCGCGACAGGCCATGGGCGATGGCGGGGTTGATGGTGTATTTGGCGACATAACGGCGGGCGCGCAGGTTGTCATTCTGACCCTGCTCGCCCTCAAGCCGCCCGCGCTGCACCTTCATCTTGTGGGCGGTCTGCCAGCAGCGGGTGATCACCTCGCCAATCCGGCCCATCGCCTGACTGTCCGAGGAAATCACGCTGAAAGCACCCAGATCATGCAGGATGTCTTCCGCCGCGATGGTCTCTTTGCGGATGCGGCTTTCGGCAAAGGCCACATCCTCGGGGATCGAGCGGTCAAGGTGGTGGCAGACCATCAGCATATCCAGATGCTCTTCGATGGTGTTCACCGTATAGGGCCGCGTCGGGTTGGTGGAGGACGGCAGGACATTGGCGCTGCCCACCACCTTGATGATGTCGGGCGCATGGCCGCCGCCCGCGCCTTCGGTGTGATAGGCGTGGATCGTGCGGCCCCGGATCGCGGCAAGGGTGTTTTCCACAAAGCCGCTTTCGTTCAGCGTGTCGGTGTGGATCATCACCTGCACATCCATCGCATCGGCCACGTTCAGGCAATTGTCGATGGCGGCGGGGGTGGTGCCCCAATCCTCATGCAGTTTCAGGGCGCAGGCCCCGGCGCGGACCTGTTCCTCAAGCCCTTCGGGCAGGCTGGCGTTGCCCTTGCCGGCAAAGCCGATGTTCATTGGCAGACTGTCGGCGGCCATCAGCATCCGCTGGATATGCCACGGCCCCGGCGTGCAGGTGGTGGCCAGCGTGCCATGCGCCGGGCCGGTGCCGCCGCCCAGCATGGTGGTGATGCCGGAATGCAGCGCATCTTCCACCTGCTGCGGGCAGATGAAGTGGATATGGGTGTCCAGCCCCCCGGCGGTCAGAATCCGCCCCTCACCCGCGATGATCTCGGTTCCCGGGCCGATAATGATATCCACCCCCGGCTGGGTGTCGGGGTTGCCCGCTTTGCCGATCTTGTGGATCAGCCCGTCACGCAACCCGACATCGGCCTTGTAGATGCCGGAATGATCCAGAATCAGCGCGTTGGTGATCACCGTATCCACCGCGCCGCCGGCCCGGGTGATCTGGCTTTGGCCCATGCCATCGCGGATCACCTTGCCGCCGCCGAACTTGACCTCTTCGCCATAAAGCGGACCGTTGGCGCCGCGGGTGGCGGCGCCGGTGCGTTCGGCGATCAGATCACGCTCGACCTCAATGATCAGCTCGGTGTCGCCAAGGCGAATGCGGTCGCCGGTGGTCGGGCCATACATCGCAGCATAATCAAGGCGAGAGATGGTTGCGGGCAATGGAAGCTCCTGTCACTCCGCGCGGGGGGCGGGTTTCTTGGCATGCTTGGGCCTGGCTGCCGCGGCCGGGGCAGGCTGCGGCGGTTCGGCGGCGACAATGGGATGCTCCGGCGCGGCAGGTTCGGCAGGCGCAGGGGCCAGCGTTTCGACTTTCGCCACAGCGGAGGGCTCAACCAGAACGGCGGCAGGCGGCGGTTCGGCCACAAGCGTGACGGGTTCCGGTTCCGGCAGCAGTTCAGGTTCCGGTTCGGCGGGAATGTCTTCGATCACCTCAACCGCCGCGGCCACGACCGTTTCGGCATGAACCTCGGTCAGCGGGGCCAGCACGACTGGCGGCGCATCTTCGGCATCGACCACAAGTTCCTCTTCGGCGACCGGCGCCGAGGTGGCAAGCCTTGGATAGCCTGCCCAGAAACCCTGCATCTCCATCATCCGCGTCATCCAGAGCGTCTGGCTCTGGCCGAACATCATGCCTGCGCGCAGCGACAGGCCAATGGCATCAATCGGGGTCATCATCGGGAACATGCTGGTCTCCTGTATGTGTCTAGAGGGCGCCCATTACCTTGCTGTTGAAGCCAAACACCTTTCTGTAACCGCCATAAGGCACCAGCCGCACCTCGCGGCTCTGCCCCGGCTCAAACCGCACCGCGGTTCCCGCCGCGATGTCCAGCCGCATCCCCCGCGCCGCCTCACGGTCAAAGGACAGGCCGGGATTCGTCTCGGCAAAGTGATAGTGGCTGCCGACCTGCACCGGACGGTCGCCGGTATTGGCCACCATCAGCGTGATCGCGGGCTGGCCCGCGTTCACCAGAATGTCGCCCTCTGCCGAGAAAATCTCTCCGGGGATCATTGCCTTACCACCCGATGGCCAGCGCAAGGCCCGCCGCCGCCGTCAGCCCGCCCAGTGCGCGGCTTACGCGCATTCCGGCGAGCTTGTGCAGACCCAGCCCCGCCAGAAGCCCCGCACCGTGCAGCGCTGCCGTCATCACGGCAAAGCCTGCGGCATAGACCAGCATCCCGCTCGCAGGACCTTCGGCGCCATGGGCCCAGCCATGGGCGGCGCCGAACAGCGCCAGCACCGGCAAAGCCGCCGCCAAGGGCAAGCGCACCGCCAGCGCGATCAGCGCACCCAGAATCACACTTGAGGCAAGGATCATCGGCTCAACCGCCGGAAAGGGCAGGCCCGCGGCACCCATCGCCCCGCCCGCCAGCATCGCGCCGACAAAGGCGGCAGGCGCCGCCCAGAGTGCCCGCCCGCCGATCTGCGCCGCCCAGAGACCTACGGCCAGCATGGCAAGGATATGGTCCAGCCCGGAAACAGGATGCCCCATCCCGGCAATGAAACTGCCTGCCCCATGCCCGGTATGGGCCAGCGCGGCGTTGGGGGCCAGCAGGGCGGCGGCAAGCGTCAGTTTGCGCAGCATGAAAACCTCTCAGCGGATCGGGTGGTGAACGGTGACCAGCTTGGTCCCGTCGGGAAAGGTGGCCTCGACCTGAACCGAGTGGATCATTTCGGCGATCCCCTCCATGCATTGGTCGCGGGAAATCACATGCGCCCCCGCCGACATCAGGTCAGCGACCGAACGGCCATCGCGGGCACCCTCGACCACGAAATCGGTGATCAGGGCAATTGCCTCGGGGTGATTCAGTTTGACGCCCCGGGCCAGCCTGCCACGCGCCACCATGGCGGCGACGCTGACCAACAGCTTTTCCCGTTCGCGCGGGGTCAGGTTCATCCGGTCTCTCCCTGCATCTGCCAGACACGGGGCAAGGGCCGCCCCGTCAGCACGCGGATCGCCCGCGCCATCTGCCGCCGCAGCGGCCAGCCGTCGCGCGCCAGCACCCGCAGCACCAGCCGCCCGTCCCAACCGGAAGCGGCGGCGGTGCAGCCCGGCTCATTCAACACGGCCCGCAAGGCGGCCAGCGCGTCTTCGGCACCCCGCGCCACCAGCGCCAGCACTGCCATCGCCCGTGCCCCGCCCAGCAGGGCCGGGCTTTGCTGGCGGCGCAGCGCCTGCGCGTCCAGCAACAGGCTTTCGGCCCAGATCGGGCGCCCGTCGCGGCGGATCACGCGGCGGTCGTGCAGCGTGGCGTCCTTGGGCTCTTCTCCCATGGCGTGGCGGCCAAGAACCACCGCCTCGGCCATCAGACAACTCGCCTCGCCACTCAGATCAATCTCGGTTCGGCGGCTCAGGCGGCTTGCCTCGTAAAGGATGGTTTCCTGCGGCAGCCAGTCCAGCCGCCCGCCCGCACCGACCTGCGCGCGCACCCGAACCTCGGCCATACCGCCGGTGCTGGCATAGGCGCGCTCTGCCGTCTGGGTGGTGGCCGAAACCCGGGCATCGGCACCAATCTCAACCGTGAAATCCAGCCGGTCGCCCCCCGTCAGCCCGCCCGAGGTGTTCAGAAACACCACCTCCGGCACGGCCCCGGCCACCCGGGGCAGCATCGCCTTGCCCGAACCGGCCTGCTGCAAATCGGTCAGCCGCACCGCACCACCCGTCATGGCAAAACCCACCCGGGCCCGGCCATGGCTGCGCTGCATCCTGGGTTCTGCGGTCAGATCGAACACGGGGCCTCCTCGGGCATCAGGCGCAAGGTTGCGTCGCCCCGCCGCCGAATCCCAAGCCTGCCGCCCCATTCAGGCAACGGATGCCCCAGTTCGGGCGCCATCCGCCGATTTCTTGCGCCATTCGCCTAATTATTGGACACAGACTGCACGGCGGGCCTCCCCTGCCAAAGCCCCGGCCAGATGCCGTTTTGACCCTTGCACGAACCCGCCCGACCGTTTAAACGCAGCCGCTGAAAGGCTGCCACCTTTGCGGCAGCCCAAGGAAGCGTGCCGCTGTAGCTCAGCTGGTAGAGCACGTCATTCGTAATGATGGGGTCGGGGGTTCGAGTCCCTTCAGCGGCACCACGCTTCCACGGTCACCCCGGAAAATCCGCTAGCTCGCATTACGCGCGACCGCAGCCAAGTCGATTGTCACCGGCTCGGCGGTTTCGGCCGGTTGCGGCGGCGGTGCGGGCGGGTGGACCATCAGCGGCAAAAGCTCGGCCCCGGTGGCAGAGCGGCCCGAAACCTCGACCGGCTCACGCCAAGAAAGCGTGTCGAACCCGCCGCAGTTGCTGCAGACCGGCTGCCATTCGGAATGGATCGCCTGACATTTGTCGCAGCACCATTGCGGCCCGCGCGGCGCGGTCAGCGCCTTGGCCAGCCAGCCGCGCACCACCGCCTCTTCCGAGCCTTCGCCCCGCTCGATCGCGGCCATCACGGCAAGGGCGCGCTGCGTCGGATGCCGCGCGACCAGATCGCCCAATGCGCGGCGGGCCTGCGGAAAATCCTCGGCGGCGATGTTCAGTTCGGCCAGCAGAAGCCGGGTTTCATCATGCTCAGGATGCAACGCGGTCAGCGTGCGAAAGCGTTTCAGCCGCTCAACCGGGGTTTCCTCCGGCTCAATCTCGGCAAAGGCGGCGGCAAGATCGGGGTGCGGCTGCGCCTCCCATGCCTTGCGGATCACCCGGGTTGCCGCCTTGTGATCGCCCTTCAGCGCCAGCGAGCGGGCAGCCATCGCGGCGGCGGGGATCAGGTCGGGCGATTTGCGGTTCGCCTCGATCGCCGCTTCGCGCGCTTCGATGGTGCTGTCTTCGGCCATCACTCCGCGCGCCTCTTGCAGCGCCAGAACGGCATCGCGGCGGCGGAACACATCTTTGGGCAGGGCGCCCGATTTCATCTTAGCGCCCAAAGTGGCGCGGGCGCCCTTCCAGTCGGATTTCTCGGATTGCAACTGTAACAGCAGATCCTGCGTCGCCGCGTGGCGGGGTTTCAGCGCAAACGCCTTTTCCGCCAAAGCCAGCGCGGTTTCCGTATCGCCCTCGGCCAGTTTCTGCTTCATCAGGCCCTGAATGCCGACAAAGCGCGTGTCATCATTCGCCAGAAGCGCCTTGTAGGCCGCCGTTGCCCGCGCCCCATCGCCCGCCACTTCGGCCGCTTGCGCCACCAGAAGATTGGTCAGTTCGGGCCGGCCCAGATACCGTTCGGCCCGCTGCGCCCGCATCAGGGCCAGCCGCCCCTCGCCCGAGGCCAGCGCCAGAAACGCTTCGGACATCGCCTGATAGCCCTTACGCTCACGGTTGCGGTCGAAATAGCGCGAGATGGCGGTTTCATCGCCGTTGAGAAAACGCAAGGTCGCCACCAGAAAGCCGACCAGCTTCATCAAAAGCCAGACCAGTGCCACCAGCACCAGCGCGCCGATCACCGCCGTCAGCGGCGACAGGGTAAACTCCCACCCGGCGAGTTGCAGGCGGATGCCGTCGCGCAGGTCGAGAAGAACCCCGGCGCCAAGGGTCAGCGCCGCGACCAGCACGACAAAGACCACGATCTTGAGCAGCGACCAGATCATTTCCGCCCCCTCAACCCGCAATCCGCGCGGCAAGCTCGGCCAGCGCCGCCTGTGCGGCCTGACGCGCCGCAGCCCGCGCGCGCCAATCGGTCAGCGCTGCCTTGCCTGCTTCGGGCAGGGCATCCAGCTCGGCCAGCGCCGCCGCCAGATCACCCTTTCCCAACGCCGCCTCGGCCCGCGACAGCACTGCGTCCGGGTCGCTGCCCTCGCGCGCCGTCAGCGAACGCGCGCCGGTCTGGCTTTTCAGGAAACTGCCGATCCGCTCGGCCCAGGTGGCGCCCATATCGGCCCGCAGCGAAGCCTCAAGCGCCTGCCGCGCCGCCTCGGGGAAGCTGTCGCGCAGCATCTGAAGCGTGGGCACGCCGGCGGCAGCCTGACTGGACAGCGCCTCGGGCACCTCGCCAAGATCGGGCAGCACGCTGGCAAAGGGGGCGCCGCTTTCCATGGCCGCCATCACCAGCCCCAGCGCGGTTTGCGCCCGGGTCGCCGCACCCAGCGCCTGCGTCTCGGCCTTCAGCGCCTCTGCCTCTGCGGTGGCCTCTTTCAGCCGTGCCTCGGCCTGTTGGGCCAGCCCGGACAGGCCGGTATCGGTGCCGGATTTCAGCGCCGCCACCTCATCCTGGAGCGCCTTCAGGGCCTGCGCCTGTGCGGCCATCGCGGCGGGCGATGCCGCGGCGCCGTCAGTCGGGATGGCTTCAATCGCCGAAAGACGCTCTTCCAGCGCGGCAATCCGTCCGGTCAGCGGGCCAAGATCGGTCGTTGCGACCGGAGCCGCCTCAAGCGCCGCGACACGCTCGGCCAGACCGGCATCCGGCGCCGGTTGCGCGGAAAGCCGGGCAAGTTCGGCCTTGAGGTTGGTAATCTCTGCCGCTTGGGCGGCGATGGCAGGATCGGGCGCTGCGGTCTGGGTCTGCGGCCAAAGCTGCGGCACATATTGCGCCAGCCCGAAACCCAGACCCGCCGCGATTACCCCACCCAGAACCGGCCCGGCAAAGCCGCCGCGCCGTTTGGCCGGAGCGGGCGGAGGCGGAGGCACGGCCGCTTCCGGTTCGGCCAGAATCACCGGCTTGACCGGGGCTTCGTCCTCATCCGGCTTGACTGTATCCGTTTCGGCCATAGCCCGCCCTCCGCGATTTCCGTACTGCCAAGCTAATGCCTGACCCCCTGCCGCTTCAAGGATGGTCGGGGGTGAAGCCGCAGGCTGAGGCAATAAGCCTCTGGACAGCCACCAACATTGCCGCGGCATCGGGCCGTTCGGCGATTTCCAGCCCATCGGGGGGCAGACCGGCCAGTTCCGCCGCAACCGCCGGGCTCAGGGCGGCAAGCCAGAGCGGATTGCGCAAAGGCCCCGCCTCTTGCAGGAACAACCGGGCCGAGCGGGGGGAGAACAGAGGCACGATCAACGGCTGATCCCCGGCGAGCAGCGCCCGGGCTTGCGCCGTCAAAGGTTGGGGTCGCTGGGCGTAGATCACCACTTCTTCTGTCACTATTCCGCCCTTTGTCAGGGTTTCAGCCAGATTCCCCCGGCTTTCTTCGCCCCGCAGATGCAGCAGCGGGCCAAGTTCACCCGCGTTGCGGATCAACGCCAGAAGGGCCTTGGCATCGCCCTGCGCCGAAGCAGGCTGAAAACCCGCCTTGCGCGCCGCTTCGGCAGTGCGGTCGCCCACGCAATAGGCCCGCAAGGGCAGGCCAGAAAGATCGGCTGCGATGGAAACCGCGGTTTCCGAGGTCAGGATTATGGCACTAAACGGCCCATTGGGCAGCGTTTTCGGTAGAACCTCAACCGCCATCAGGGGGGAAATCACCACCGGCAGATCGCAGATATCGGCCAGCGCCCGGGCAAAGCGCAGGCTTTGCGGCAGGGGCCGCGTCAGAAGGATCGTCGGCCTTCGGCCGCTGGCACGGGATTGTCTGACCATGGTCATGGTGTTACCTGCGACAAGCCCCTCTCGCAACACGCAGGCAGCATGACCGCGCCCCTGATCTTCCTTGGCATCGAATCAAGCTGCGACGATACCGCCGCCGCCGTGCTGCGCCATGTGCCGGGACAGGCGCCCGAAATCCTGGCTTCGGTGGTCGAGGGGCAAACGGCACTGCACGCGGCCTTTGGCGGCGTGGTGCCCGAAATCGCCGCCCGCGCCCATGCCGAACGGCTGGACCATTGCGTTGAACGGGCGCTGGCCGATGCCGGGCTTGATCTGGCCGCACTGGACGGGATCGCCGTAACGGCAGGGCCGGGATTGATTGGTGGCGTGTTGTCTGGCGTGATGCTGGCCAAGGGGCTGGCCACAGCCACCGGCCTGCCCTTGGTGGGTGTGAATCATCTGGCAGGTCATGCACTGACCCCGCGGCTGACCGATGGGCTGGCCTTTCCCTATCTGATGCTGCTGGTTTCCGGTGGGCATTGCCAATTCCTGATCGCCAAGGGGCCAGAGTCGTTCACCCGCCTTGGCGGCACGATCGACGATGCCCCCGGCGAAGCTTTCGACAAGACGGCCAAGCTTCTGGGCCTGACCCAGCCCGGCGGCCCGGCGGTTGAGGCCGAGGCAGCCCTTGGCGATGCCCGCCGCTTTGCCTTTCCCCGGCCGCTGCTGGACCGGCCCGGATGTGATCTGTCCTTCTCGGGGCTGAAGACCGCCCTTCTGCGCGCCCGCGATGCGCTGATTGCGGAAAAGGGCGGGCTGACCGTGCAGGATCGCCGCGACCTTTGCGCGGGATTTCAGGCAGCGGTGGCCGATGTTTTGGCCGAAAAAACCCGCCGCGCCTTGCAGATGTATCACGACCTTGCGCCCAGCCATCCCGCCCTTGCCGTGGCGGGCGGCGTGGCCGCAAACAAGGCTCTGCGCGCGCGGTTAGAGACTGTTTCTGGCGAGGCCGGGGTGCAGTTCCTTGCCCCGCCGCTGCGGCTTTGCACCGACAATGCCGCGATGATCGCCTGGGCCGGGATCGAGCGGTTCCGGCTGGGCCTGCACGACGGGATGGACCTGTCGGCACGCCCGCGCTGGCCGCTGGACCAAACCGCCCCGGCGCTGATCGGTTCGGGCAAGAAGGGGGCAAAGGCATGATCGGGGTCATTGGTGGGGGCGCTTTCGGAACCGCGCTTGCGGTTGCTCTTGGCCGCGAGGGGCGGGAGGTGGTGCTGTGGGCGCGCGACGCCGCAAAGGCAGAGGCCATGCAGCGCGGACGCAGCAACGCTACACGGCTGCCGGGTATTACCCTGCCCGAAACAGTCACTGTTACGGCGGATCGGACCGCTTTGTCTGGCGCCGATGCGTTTCTGTTGTCGCTGCCGATGCAGGCGCTGGGTGGGTTTCTGGATGCCTTCGGTGCAGAACTGCGCAGCCCGTGGCTGGTGGCCTGCTGCAAGGGCGTGGACCTGCGGACCCTGAAAGGCCCGGCCGAACTGCTGCGCCGGGCGCGACCTGATCTGGGGGCGGCCATTCTGACCGGGCCAAGCTTTGCCGCCGATATCGCCCGCGGCCTGCCCACGGCCCTGACGCTGGCGGGCGGCGATGAGGCCCTGCAACGCCTGCTTTCGACGCCCAGCCTGCGTCTTTACCGATCCGACGATGTGACGGGGGCAGAGCTTGGCGGGGCGCTCAAGAATGTGGTGGCGATTGCCGCCGGTGTGGTGATTGGCGCCGGATTGGGCGATTCCGCCCGGGCCGCGCTGATGACCCGTGGCTATGCCGAAATGCTGCGGCTGGCACTGGCGCTGGGGGCGCGGGTCGAAACGCTGGCGGGGCTTTCGGGTTTCGGTGACCTTGTGCTGACCTGCACCTCGGCGCAGTCGCGCAACTTTCGCTATGGGCAGGCGCTTGGATCAGGTCAGGGTTTTGACCCTGCGGTGACGGTCGAGGGTGCCGCGACGGCGAAAGCCGTCAGCAACATGGCGCAAAAGCTGAACATCGACATGCCGATCACCGCGATGGTCGCGGCATTGATCGACCGGGAAATCTCTCTGCCGCAGGCCATTCAGGCCCTGCTGTCGCGCCCCCTCAAACAGGAGTAAGCCATGCGCGTTGCCTTGATCTGCCGGGACAAGCCCGGCCACCTGCAAACCCGTCTCGACAATCGCGCCGCGCATCTGGAGCATATCCGGGTTTCGGGCGTGGTTGAGATGGCCGGGCCGTTCCTGAGCCCCGAAGGGCAGATGACCGGCAGCCTTGTGGTGCTGGAGGTCGAAACGCTGGCGCAGGCCGAGGATTGGGCTGCGAATGACCCCTATGCCAAGGCCGGGCTGTTCGAAAGCGTCAGCATCAGCGAATGGAAGAAGGTGATCGGATGAATTACTGGCTCTTCAAATCCGAGCCGGACACCTGGAGCTGGGATCAGCAGGTTGCCAAGGGCGCGGCGGGCGAGGAATGGCATGGTGTGCGCAACTATCAGGCGCGCAACAACATGCGGGCGATGAAGGTCGGCGATCTGGGGTTCTTTTACCACTCGAACATCGGCAAGGAAGTGGTGGGAATTGTTGAGGTCAGCGCCGAAAGCGCGCCCGACAGCACCACAGACGATCCGCGCTGGGACTGCGTGCATATCCGCGCGGTCCGGCCATTTGCCCGCCCGGTGACGCTGGACACCTGCAAGGTTGAGCCGGGGTTGGAGCAGATGGTTCTGGTCAACAACAGCCGCCTTTCGGTGCAGCCGGTGACGCCCGAGGAATGGCAGATCATTTGCCGATTGGGCGGCGTTGCGCCCTGATCGGGGAAACGGAGGGCCCGCACCCCTACAGGCCCCCCATCCACCCCACGCGCTCCCCTGGCACCACGCGTGTTCTGAAATAAGAGCCCGGACATGCTGTCCTGAAGTGAACCTAGGCCCGAATCGGGCTTGGGTTCAATCAAGGCTTCTTTGGCATTTGAGGCAAATGCCCCCCGGTCAGCCCCGCGGCTCGGGCAGGAAAAAGGCGGCAAGCCCTAGCAGCGGCAGGAAGGCGCAAATCTGATAGACCGTGACGATGCCCCAGGCATCGGCCATAATGCCCAAGCCCGCCGCGCCAAAGGCCGCAATGCCAAAGGCCAGACCGAAAAGCAGACCCGCCACCATGCCGGTATGCTGCGGCATCAGATCCTGCGCATATACCACCATCGCCGGAAAGGCCGAGGCCAGGATCAGCCCGGCCAGCGCCGCAACCGCGACATTGGGGATCAGCGGCAGCCAAGGCAGCGCGACGGTCAGCGGCAGGATGCCGAGGATTGACCACAGGATCACCTTGCGCCGTCCGATCCGGTCGCCAATCGGGCCGCCAATGATGGTGCCCGCCGCCACCGCCGCAAGGAAAATGAACAGGCAGTTCAGCGCCTGCTGGTCGGTTAACTGGAACCGCTCGATCAGATAGAAGGCGTAATAGCTTGAAAAGCTGACCGAATAGAGGAATTTCGAGAAGATCAGCAAGATCAGCATGAACATGCCAAAGCGCACGACTGCGCGGGGCAGCGCGGTGGCAGCGCGGGCACGCGATTTGCGGGCAAGGGCGCGGGCGGCACCCGTAGTCACATACCAACGGCCGACCATGGCCAACAGCACCATGCCAATCATGGCAACCCCGGCGAACCATTCGATGGAGATCTGGCCCCGCTCCAGCACGATCCAGGCCGCGGCGAGCGGGCCAAGCGCCGATCCGGCATTGCCGCCCACCTGAAACACCGATTGCGCAAAGCCGGGCCGCATCCCCGCCGCAAGCCGCGCAATCCGCGACGCCTCGGGGTGGAAGATCGACGAGCCGAGGCCGATCAGTGAGACCGACAGAAGCACCATCGCCAAGGTGGCAGCATGGGCCAGCAACACAAGCCCGACCCCGGTCGAGGCCATGCCGGCGGCCAGCGCATAGGGCATGGGGCGTTTATCGGTGTAAAGCCCGACCAGCGGTTGCAGGATCGAGGCGGTGCCCTGAAAGACGAAGGTGATCAGGCCGATCTGCGTGAAGTTCAGCCCAAGGTTCGACTTGAGCAAGGGATAGGACGCCGGGATCAGCGACTGCATCAGGTCATTCAGAAGATGGCCCAGTGAAACGGCCAGAATGACGGGAACCACCGTCGATTCGACGGAGTGGGCGGGCTGGGACTGGACAGTCATTGAAACCTCGGGCCTGTGCGCCGGGGCACCATTGCCCGGCTATCGGGAAATGGCAATGTCTGTCGCAGGGCCTTGCCCGCCCGAAAAGGCGTTACTTGTAGACGGCTTCCTTGCCGAAATGCTTGACCAGAAGATAGTAGAACACCGCGCGATACTTGTTACGCTCGGACCGGCCATAGGTCTCGATCGCGGCATTGATCCCCTCGGCCAGGGCGGGGCCATCAGACAGACCCAGCTTCTTGATCAGGAAATTCGCCTTCACCCGCTCGATCTCGGCGGCATCGCTGGCGGCAACGGTCTGCGCGTCATTGTCATAAATGGCGGGGCCGCAGCCGATGGTCACCTTGGTCAACAGCGCCAGATCAGGGGTGATCCCGCATTTGGTTTTCAGGTCTTCGGCATAGCCGGCGATCAGTTCGTCTCTCTTGCCCATTGCTTTCCCCAAAATTCTGTCGCGCATTCATCAGCGTCGGGCAAGACTAGGGGAAGTGGGCAAACAGACAAAGGGAAATATCGGCGCGGCTTCCCCCTTGGGCAAAGCCGCGCCGCGCGGGTCAATAGCGGTAATGGTCGCTCTTGAACGGGCCTTCGACCTTGACGCCAATGTAGTCGGCCTGCTCCTTGCGCAGCTCGGTCAGTTTCACGCCGATCTTCTTCAGATGCAGGCGGGCGACCTTTTCATCCAGCGCCTTGGGCAGGATATAGACGCCGGGGGCGTATTCGGCACCCTTGGTCCAAAGCTCGATCTGGGCCAGCGTCTGGTTGGTGAAGCTGGCCGACATCACGAAAGACGGGTGGCCCGTGGCATTGCCAAGGTTCAGCAAACGCCCTTCGGACAACAGGATGATCCGGTGCCCATTGGGCATCTCGATCATGTCCACCTGATCCTTGATGTTGGTCCATTTGTGGTTGCGCAGGGCGGCGACCTGAATTTCGTTGTCGAAATGGCCGATGTTGCCGACGATGGCCATGTCCTTCATCTCGCGGATATGCTCGATGCGGATCACGTCCTTGTTGCCGGTGGTGGTGATGAAGATGTCGGCGCTGTCCACCACATCCTCAAGCACGACAACCTCGAACCCGTCCATCGCGGCCTGGAGCGCGCAGATCGGGTCAACCTCGGTCACCTTCACCCGCGCACCAGCACCTTGCAGCGAGGCGGCCGAGCCTTTGCCAACGTCGCCATAACCGCAGACCACGGCCACCTTGCCGGCCATCATCGTATCGGTGGCGCGGCGGATGCCATCAACCAGCGATTCCTTGCAGCCATACTTGTTGTCGAACTTCGATTTGGTGACCGAGTCATTGACGTTGATCGCCGGGAAGGGAAGCTGGCCCTTCTTGTGCAGCTCATACAGACGATGCACGCCGGTGGTGGTTTCTTCCGACACGCCCTTGATTGCGGCGCGCTGTTGAGTGAACCAACCGGGCGACGCTGCCAGACGCTTTTTGATCTGGTTGAAGAGGCAAACCTCTTCATCGCTGGTCGGCACTGCGATCAGGTCCGTCTCGCCAGCTTCGACGCGGGCACCCAGAAGGATATACAGCGTGGCATCGCCGCCATCATCCAGGATCATGTTGCAGGTGCCTTCGGAAAACTGGAAAATCTTGTCGGTATATTCCCAGTATTCTTCCAGCGTCTCGCCCTTGATGGCGAAAACCGGGGTGCCGCTGGCGGCAATCGCCGCTGCGGCGTGGTCTTGCGTCGAGAAGATGTTGCACGAGGCCCAGCGCACATCGGCGCCCAGCGCCTTGAGCGTTTCGATCAGAACGCCGGTCTGGATCGTCATATGCAGGCTGCCCGCGATCCGCGCGCCCTTCAGCGGCTGCGACGGGCCGAATTCTTCGCGGCAGGCCATCAGACCCGGCATTTCGGTTTCGGCGATGGTCAGTTCCTTGCGGCCATATTCGGCCAGTGCGATGTCCTTGACGATGTAATCCGCAGCCATGCGGGCGCTCCTTGATCCTGAGTTCAGGCGCAGATAGCATTCTTGGACCTTGCGGACAATGTCTGCGCCCCGACCCATCCTGCAGGTAGCAATGTTCGACTTTTCAGCGCCGGGCGAAACGGATTGCGCGCTGGTGTTGTGCTGCGACGCGGCCTATCTGCCCTATTCGCTGCATCTGGCGCATCAGGTCGTTCTGGCCCATCCGGGGCGGGATTTCGACATTCACATTGCTTCGGCGCAACCGCTTGCGCTGCCCGGCTGGGCCGAGCGGGCCGGGATTGGCAATCTTGTCGTCACAGAAGACGCCGCGCTGTCCGCGCTGCCCACCCACCGCCTGCCCAGCGCGACCTATCTGCGGCTGGCGCTGCCAGACGTGTTGGCCGGACGCTATCGGCGGCTGCTTTATCTGGACAGCGACTTCTTTCTGGAAAACGGCGGTCTGGACCGGCTGCTGCGGCTGGACCTTGGTCCGCATGTACTGGCCGCGGTGCAGGATGTGGACCCGCTCTTGCAACCCGGCTTTCATGCCAGTGAGTTTCGCGCGCAGGGCCTTGGCGCCTTGCCCTATTTCAACGCGGGCCTGCTGCTGATCGACATTCCCGGCTGGCGGCACGAGGCCGTTCTGGCGCGCGGGCTGGATCTGGTGGCCCGGGTGCCCGCGGTGATGCGGCTGCATGACCAATCGCTGCTGAACGGCGTTCTGAGGGGGCAGTTCGCCGAGCTTTCTCCGGTCTGGAACTGGATGTGCAATCAGCGTTTTCCGCTGTTGACCCGCAGCTATCCGCCCCGGCTGCGCCACTTCATCGGCGGGACCAAGCCATGGTCCGATCCGACAGGCCGCCACGACGCCCGGTTCGTCGCCGCCTATGCCGCGTTCTTTCAACGCACCGGGATCGAAGCGCCGCTGACGGTGCCGCCCGCCGGGCTGCGCCTGATGCCGGTTGACATGATAGCGCGGCACATGCTGGACCAACACCGGATGCGCAAGCGGCTGATGGCGCAACTGGGCCGGTTCCGCGACGAGTGGGAGGTGAAGCTGGTGGCAGGTGCAGCATGACGGCGCGGGCATGGCAAAGGATGCTGTCGGGGCGGCGGCTGGACCTGCTGGACCCGACCCCGGTGGATATCGAGGTCGAGGATATCGCGCATGGTCTGGCCTTCGTGGCGCGCTGGAACGGCCAGACCCGGGGCGACTGGCCCTATTCGGTGGCCGAACATTCCTTGCTGGTGGAAGAGATTTTCTGCCGCATCAATCCCAAGGCCGATGCCCGCTGGAAGCTGGCCGCGCTGCTGCATGACGCGCCGGAGTATGTGATCGGCGACATGATCAGCCCGGTCAAGGCGGCGGTCGGCCCGGGCTATGGCGAGATGGATGCGCGGATTGCGGCAGCGGTGCATATCCGCTTTGGCCTGCCCGCCGTGCTGCCCGCGCCGATCAAGAAAGCGATCAAGGCGGCGGACAAGGTTTCGGCCTGGCTTGAGGCAGTGCAGATTGCGGGATTTTCCGAGGCCGAGGCGAACAAGCTGTTCGGGCGACCGGGCGATGTGCTGATGAAAGGGCTGGAGATCAAACTGAGACCGCCCACAGTGGTGCGGGCGGACTATGTGTCAAGACATGCGGCGTTGCTGGCCGAACTCACGCTTTAGCGGCCTTGTCGGCGCGGCGGGCGCGGGGCTGCGGGTTATAACCGCCAACGGCGATCAGCAGGGCATCTGCAATCAGATTTATCATGGTTGTCTCCTAAGACTTACGTTTCGTGGCTTGCAAATAACGCTTTCACACCTGTAAGCCGAGTCAGAGATTTTTCCTGACTGTTAGGCAGGCTATCATATGGCTGTCGATTGGATGAGCTTCCCCTCGCTCACCGCGCTGCGCGCGTTTGAAGCTGCCGCGCGGTTGCAGGGCTTTTCACAGGCGGCGCGGGCGCTGAATGTCACCCATGCTGCGGTAGCCCAGCAGGTCCGCAGTCTGGAAGAGCATCTGGGGCTGGAGCTGATCTACCGCGAGGGGCGGGGGTTGAAGCTTACCGCCAAGGGGGCGCGTCTGGCGCAGGCACTGGCCGACGGGTTCCAGACCATCGAACAGGCGCTGACAGAGCTGCGGTCGGGCGATGAGGGCAGCCCGCTGCGCATCACAATGACGCCCGCCTTTGCGACGCAATGGCTGATGCCGCGTCTGGGCGAGTTCTGGGCGAAACACCCCGATGTGCCGCTGCTGTTGCATCCCGAACAGCGCACGATGGACCTGCGCCGCGACGGGCTTGATCTGGGCATCCGCTTTGGCTCGGGCAAATGGCCGGGAGTCGAAGCCGAACTTCTGACCACGGCGCGCTATGTGATCGTGGGGGCGCCCGATCTGGTGCAAGGCCGCAAGGATCTGACGGCAGCGGAAATGTCGGCCATGCCTTGGGTCATCGAGCAGGACTGGCCCGAGGCGCTGGAATGGCTGAAAGGCAACGGGCTGCGGCCCGACGCGCTGCAAATCACCCTGATGCCGAATGAAGAGCTGGCCCTTGCCGCTGCGCGCGAAGGATTGGGCCTGCATGTCGAGGCGGCAACCCTAGTCGAGCAGGACGTGGAAGAGGGCAATCTGGTGGTGCTGGCCAGCATTCAGGATGAAAGCCTGGCCTATTACATGGTCCGCAAACCCGGGCCGGTGCGGCCCGAGTTGCGCATTTTCATGAAATGGCTGAAATCGGCGATCTGACGGTCAGATCAGCAGATCATCCGGGGTCTTGCCCGAAGCCAGCGCCTCGGCAAACCAGCGCGGCTTGCGGCCGCGGCCCGACCAGGTATCGGCGGAATTGGCCGGGTTGGCATATTTCGCCCCGGCGGCGGTGCGTTTGCGCGGTGCGGGCGCAACGCCGGTCAATTCGGCCAGCGAAAAGCCGAGTTCGCGGGCCTTGTTTTCCAACTCTGCCAGAGCATCTTTCTTTTTGCGATCGACAAAGCTCGCAATGGCGCGCGCAACCTGCGCTTGAAGATCTTTAAGCTCTTTAAGCGACAGGTGGTCAAGTTCAATTGCCATTCGGCCTCTCCATCTGCTTGGATGGCTTTGCATAGCGCGCATTCAGGCATTGATCAATGCGCGCCATTCGATTTGGCTTATTTCGGGCTGCGCTTGGCCAGAATACGTTGCAGCGTCCGGCGGTGCATCGAAAGCCGCCGGGCGGTTTCGGAAACATTGCGGTCGCACATTTCATAGACACGCTGGATATGCTCCCATCGCACACGATCGGCGGACATCGGATTTTCCGGCGGCTCCGGCAGCGCCTCGCTGCGCGACAGCAGGGCATTGGTCACATCGTTGGCATCGGCCGGTTTGGAAAGATAGTCGGTGGCGCCAATCTTGACGGCGGCAACGGCGGTCGCAATCGCCCCATATCCGGTCAGCACGACAATGCGGCAATCGGGCCGCCGTTCGCGCAGCGCCTCGACCACATCCAGCCCATTGCCGTCCTCAAGCCGCAGATCAACCACGGCATAGGCCGGCGGGCGGGTCAGGGCTATGGCACGGCCAGCGGCAACGCTGCCTGCGGTTTCCGGCAGAAAGCCGCGCTTTTCCATGGCCTTGGCAAGCCGTTTTACAAAAGGCTCGTCATCATCGACCAACAGCAGGGTGCGATCCACGCCCAATTCCGCGCCAAGCTCATCCGCCATGCCGGCCCCCTTTTCCCGAAGATGTATTTTCCAAGCTAGTTTGCTTGCGCGGCAGCGTCAAATGCCTCAACCCGGGGCCTTGTCAACATAGCAGGCCACGCGGTCGGCCATCGCATCAGCGGTGTCGTCGCGCTTGAAGAATTCGACAAAGCCGGCCTTGGGCAGCACCAGATAGGTGAAGGTCGAATGGTCCATCAGATAGAAATTCGGGTCGCCATCTTCCTGCTTCTTGAAATAGGTCTTGTAGGCGGCCGAAGCGGCCTTGATCTGTTCTTCCGAGCCGGTCAGCCCGATCATCTTGGGATGCAGGTTTTCGGCATATTCGCGCACCACCTCGGGCGTATCGCGGGCCGGGTCGATAGAAATGAAGGCGGGCTGCACGTCATATCCCCGCTCTTCCAGAATATCGACTGCCTCGGCATTGCGGGCATTGTCCATCGGGCAGACATCGGGACAGAAGGTATAGCCGAAATAAAGCAGCGTCGGTTTGGTGAAGATGTCTTTTTCCGTAACCGCCTTGCCTGCACCATCCACAAGCGAGAGCGGCCCGCCGATGGCACCCCCTCCAACAGCACCGCCACGGCAATCGGCAAAGGGGTCGCTGGCGCGGTTCTGATAGTAATACCAGGCGGGCACTCCGACAAAAGCCGCCGTCACCGCCACGGCCAGCGCCGCATAAACCCGTCCCATTGCCATCTCCCGACCGCTCTTGCCAATCACCCCGTCATGTTGCCACCCTTGGCGGGCAATGACCAGAGTGCAGGGCCCGCCATGACCGCAGCCTCCCCCCTTTACGAACGCCCGGAACGGGCCGATTGGCTGCGGATGCGCACGCTGATCCTGCTGCGCTGGATGGCCATTGTCGGGCAGATGGCAGCCCTTCTGGTGGCAGACCGGCATTACGGGCTGCAACTGCCACTGGGGCTTTGCCTGCTGGCCGTAGGATCGGCGGTGATCGCCAATCTGGTCTCGATCTACATCTTTCCGCAGAACAAGCGGCTGACCGAAACCGAGGCGATGCTGACGCTGCTGTTCGATTTGTCGCAGCTTTCCTTCCTGCTTTACCTGACCGGCGGCCTGACCAACCCCTTCGCGCTGCTGATCCTTGCGCCGGTTACCGTTTCGGCTTCGGCGCTGGAACTGCGCTCCACCATCCTTCTGGGCGCGATGGCGGTGTTCTTTGTGACGCTGATCGCATTCTTCAACGTGCCGCTGCGCGCCGCCTCGGGTGAGATGTTGCAGGTGCCGGGGATTTTCGGCTTTGGCTTTTGGCTGTCGCTGATCATCGGGATTCTGTTTCTGGGGCTTTATTCGCGCCGGGTGGCAACAGAAATGCACTCGATGTCGGATGCGCTGCTGGCCACGCAGATGGCGCTGGCGCGGGAACAAAAGCTGACCGATCTGGGCGGCGTGATTGCCGCGGCGGCGCATGAGCTGGGCACGCCGCTGGCCACGATCAAACTGGTTTCCTCCGAGATGATCGACGAATTGCAGGACAATCCCGACCTCTTGGACGATGCCAGACTGATCCGCGAACAGGCCGATCGGTGCCGGGATATCCTGCGGTCGATGGGCAAGGCCGGCAAGGAAGACCTTCATCTGCGCGCGGCCCCCCTTGGCACCGTGCTGCGCGAGGCGGCAGAGCCGCATCTGGCGCGGGGCAAGGAGGTGATCTTTACCTTTGCCCCGGATTCCCGGGGCGACCTGCCCGAGCCGATCATCCTGCGGCGGCCAGAACTGATTCATGGCGTGCGCAATCTGGTGCAGAATGCGGTGGATTTCGCGCACAGCCGGGTCTGGGTCGATGCAAGCTGGACCCTGCGCAACCTGACGCTGCGGATCATTGACGATGGCGAAGGCTTCCCGCCCGGCGTTCTGGGGCGGATCGGCGACCCTTTCGTGCGGGCCCGCCGCAGCGCGCAGGATGTCGCAGCGCGCCCGGGATATGAAGGGATGGGTCTGGGCCTGTTCATTGCCAAGACCTTGCTGGAGCGGACCGGCGCCGACCTGTCCTTTGCCAATGCCGGCGACCCGTTCCTGACACCGGAAGAGCGGCCGGACCGCAGCGGTGCCATTGTCGAGGTGATCTGGCCGGCTTCGGCGATCTTTGCACCAAAAGGGCAGGCTCTGGGCGAGAACCGGCTGATCACCTGATCTTTAAACTCAGGGTTGCGCTCAAACTTTTAACACACTTTTAACAAAATCGCGCCTAGGTTGAGATTCTGGGACTTGGGAGTGCCATCGTGGGTTTCATTCTTGCGGTTGGGCTGGTGACAACGGGACTTCTGTCGGCGCTGGCCGGGCTGTTCATTCATGCCGCCGCCGCCGAACGGCGCGGGCCGGTCGCGCAGAGCATCTTTTCCGACAGCAATCCCGGCACTGTCTTCCTGTTCGACGGTGAAGCGCTGATAGATGGAAGCGGCGCGGCCCGCGCGCTGATCCACTCGCTTCAGGGTTCCGGTGGCCCTTGGGCAAAGCTCATCCGGCATCTTTCTGCCCGCTTTCCCAACCTGGAAACCGGGCTGACTGATCTGACCGAACAGGGGACACTGCACCTGGTATCGCAGCCGGGCAAAGGCCCGCCCGCGCTTTTGCAGGCCGAGTTGCGGGGCGGATTGATGCGGCTGCAACTCAGCGTGCCCGGTGCCGCGACGGGGGCGGGGCCGGACCCTTTCACCCACAACGCACTTGCCGAAGAGGTGGAAACGCTGCGGCGGGTGGTTGCCGGAATGCCTGGGCTGTGCTGGCGCGAAGATGTGGAAGGCGCGGTGGTTTGGACAAATGCAGCCTATCTTGTGGCGGCAATGGAGAACCTGCCGCCCGGCCACGAGCTGACATGGCCGCTTCCGCGGCTGTTCGAGCGGCGGGCGACAGCGGAGCTGGCGCAGGGCCAGCGGGTTGCCCTCAACCCTCCGGGCAGGGCGACGCGATGGTTCGATGTGACGGCGGTAACGGGAAGCGATGGCGACCGGCTGGTATTTGCCAGCCCGACCGACGCGCTGGTGCAGGCGGAAACGGCGCTGCGCGATTTCATGCAGACGCTGACGAAGACCTTTGCACAACTGCCGATCGGTCTGGCGATTTTCGACAGCCAGCGACAGTTGCAGCTTTTCAATCCGGCGCTGTTGGACCTTACGGGACTGCCGCCGGATTTCCTGACGCTGCGGCCATCGCTGCTGTCTGTGCTGGATGCGCTGCGCGACCGCAACATGCTGCCTGAGCCGAAGGATTATCGCGGCTGGCGGCGGCAGTTGGTGGATATGGAACGCGCGGCCTCGCAGGGGTTGTATGAGGAAACCTGGAATCTGGCCGATGGCCAGACCTTTCGCGTGACCGGGCGGCCGCATCCGAACGGCGCACTGGCCTTGATGATCGAGGATATTTCGACCGAAATGCTGCGCACGCGGCGTTATCGTGCCGATCTGGAGCTTGGCCAGTCAGTGATCGACGCCATGGAAGAGGGTGTGGCGGTCTTCTCCCGCGAGGGTCATCTTGTGATGACCAATGCCGCCTATGCCGCCCTGTGGACGCATGATCCGACGATGACGGTTGGCGAGGTTCCGGTGCGGGCGCTGGCCCGCTATTGGCGCGAGATGACCGCGCCGGCCGCGCTTTGGTCCGAGGTTGAGGATTATGTCTCGACCGTCGGGGATCGGCTGGCTTGGCAGGCGGAGGCGCGGCTTCTGGACGGGCGGCTCCTGACCTGCCGCTTTGCGCCCCTTGCGGGAGGGGCGACGCTGACGGCGTTCCGTCTGGCCGCGAACCGCAGCGAAGCCACGCGCGGTTCGCGCGATGAGGATCGCCGCCGCGCCTGATTGGCTTGCGGTCGCGGCGCGGGGCGGTAGTGTTGGGGGATGGACCAAGCCCGCCCCCCTGAACTGACGCTGTTTCTTACGGATGAGGCCACCACCGACAGGCTGGGTGCCTGGCTGGCGCCCCGGCTGCGGGCGGGCGATTGCCTTCTGCTCGAAGGGCCGATCGGCGCCGGGAAAAGCCATCTGGCGCGGGCGATCATCCGGGCGCGGCTGGGCCGGATGGAAGACGTCCCCTCGCCAAGCTTTACCCTTGTGCAAAGCTATCAGGCGGAGGATGTGGAAATCTGGCATGCCGACCTCTATCGGCTGACCCACCCGGATGAAGCGCTGGAGCTTGGGCTGGACGAGGCCATGACCCATGCTATCACGCTGATCGAATGGCCCGAACGGCTGGGCGATGCTGCGCCGCGGGATGCCATGCGTCTGCAGTTGAGTGCCGCCGGAGAGGGGCGGCAAGCATTGATCGCGCTGCCGGGGCGCCCGGAACTGGCGGCGGCACTGGCCGCCGAATGGGCTGCCGATGCCTGATCGCCGCGCCATGTCAGACCGCTTTCTGCAACAGGCAGGATGGGGCGCAGCAAGGCGCGCGTTTCTGGCCGGAGACGCCTCGGACCGCAGCTATGACCGGCTTTGGCGCGGCAGCGAAACGGCGGTCCTGATGGATGCGCCGCCCGGAAAGGGCGATGATCCTGCGGCGTTTCTGGCCATTGCCGACCATTTGCGGCAGCTTGGCCTTTCGGCGCCGCGCTGTCTTGCCCACGATCTCGCACGGGGGTTTCTGCTGCTTGAGGATCTTGGCGACGGGCTTTTTGCGCGACTGGTGGCCGCCGACCCGCAGGCCGAGCCTGGGCTTTACGGGGCGGCGGTTGATGTGCTGCTCCGCTTGCAGGCCGCGCCGCCGCCACCTGGCCTGCCCGATCTGTCGGCGGCCGACTGGGCCGATGCTGCCGCCTTTGCGCTCGACTGGTATCGTTTTGCGGCCACGGGAGACCGGATGGACAGCACGACCTTCCGCGGCTTGCTGACCGGGCTGCTGCAGCGCCATGCCGATGGACCGCGGGTGATGATCCTGCGCGATTTCCATGCCGAAAACCTGCTTTGGCTGCCGGATCGCACGGGCCTGGCGCGGGTCGGCCTGCTGGACTTCCAGCTCGCCCAGCTTGGCCAGCCCGGTTATGATCTGGTCTCGATGTTGCAGGATGCGCGGCGGGATGTTTCACGTGAAACCGTTGCCAAGGCGCAGGCGCATTTTCTGACAATGACCGGGCAAGAGGAGGCGCGGTTCCGGCCCGCCTATGCAGCACTTGGCGCCCAGCGCGCGCTGCGGATTCTGGGGATCTTTGCCCGGCTGTGCCTTGTTGCAGGCAAGGCGGGATACCTGCCGCTGATGCCCCGGGTCTGGGCACAATTGCAGGAGAATCTGGCACAGCCCGAACTTGCCCCGCTGCGCCGCCTGTGCGACCAGCTTCTTCCGGCACCGGACCCCGGCGTGCTGCGACGGATAGGTGAAAAATGCGGTCATTTCCGCTGATGCTTTTTGCAGCCGGGCGCGGCACCCGGATGGGCGCCCTGACCGCGACCCGACCCAAGCCGATGATCGAGGTCGCGGAGCGGCCCCTGATCGACCACGCGCTGGCGCTGGCAGATGCCGCGGGCGCGCGGCCCATCGTGGTGAACCTCCACCATCTGGGCGAACAGATCGCCCGCCACCTCTGCGCCCGGCCCATCTCCCTCAGCCGCGAACCGATCCTGCTGGAGACCGGCGGCGGCCTGCGGCAGGCGCTGCCACTTCTGGGCAAGGGTCCGGTGATGACGCTGAACGCCGATGCCGTCTGGACCGGCCGCAATCCTTTGCAGGAACTGGCGGAAGCGTGGGACGATGGACGGATGGATGCCCTCCTCCTGCTGGCCCCCCGGGCGCAGGCCCGCGGCCACAGCGGCCGGGGCGATTTTCTGATCGGCGCCGATGGCCGCCTGCGCCGCGCCGAAGGCGCCGAAGCGCCGGTCTATCTCGGCGCCCAGATTCTGCGGACCGAGGGGCTGGCCGAGATTGATGAAGAGGTCTTTTCGCTCAACCGCCTCTGGGACATCCTCATTGCCCGCGGTCGGGTTTACGGTCTGATCCATCAGGGCGGCTGGTGCGATGTCGGCCATCCCGAGGGCATCGCCGAAGCCGAAGCCCTGCTGGCCGGAGGCGAGGCATGATCGCGCCCGGCGCCTATGCCCTGCCGCCCGGCGCCGATTTTCCCGCCGAACTGGTCGCGGGACTTTGCACGCGCATGGCGCATACCCCGCCCGAAGCCATGGCGCGCGTCACGCTTTACCTCAACACCGCCCGGATGCGCAGCCGGGTGACCGAAGCCTTCCAACAGCGCGGCGCCCTCCTTTTGCCGCGGCTGCGGCTGATCACCGACCTGCCCGACGATCACGCACTCGGCCTGCCGCCGCCGGTGCCGGCCCTGCGCCGCCGCCTGTTGCTGGCGCAACTGGTGGCGCGGCTGCTTGATGCCCAACCCGACCTTGCCCCGCGCGCTGCAACTTTCGACCTGGCCGACAGCCTTGCGCAACTGATGGACGAAATGCAGGCCGAAGATGTCAGCACGCAGACCATTGCCGCGCTGGATGTGGCGAACCATTCCGAACATTGGGCACGGATTCAGGTCTTCCTCGGCATCATCGCCCCGCAGCTTGAGGATATGTCGAACCCTGACGCCGGCCTGCGGCAACGTCTGGCGGTGGAGCGGACCATCGCCCGCTGGCAGGCCGAACCGCCCGTCGATCCGGTGATCGTTGCCGGATCGACGGGGTCGCGCGGCACCACGGCACGGCTGATGGCGGCGGTGGCCGCGCTGCCGCAGGGCGCCCTGGTTCTGCCCGGATATGACGGCGACATGCCGGCCTCCGCCTGGGATGCGCTTTCGGATATCCTGACCGCCGAGGATCACCCGCAGTTCCGCTATCGTCGTCTCGCGGCTACTCTGGGGCTTGACCAGGCCAGGGTCGAAGGCTGGACGACAGCACCGGCACCGAGCCCCGCCCGCAACAGGTTGATTTCCCTGTCCCTCCGCCCCGCACCGGTCACCGATCGCTGGCTCGCCGAAGGGCCGAACCTGCCCGATCTGGTCACCGCCACCGCCGATATGACGCTGATAGAGGCGCCGGGTCTGCGGGCCGAAGCCCTGGCCATAGCCCTCGTATTGCGCGAAGCGGCCGAGATGGGAAAATCCGCGGCCCTGATCACGCCGGACCGGATGCTGACACGCCGGGTTGCGGCAGCACTCGACCGTTGGGGCATCCTGCCCGACGATTCCGCGGGTCGGCCCTTGGCGCTGTCGGCACCCGGGCGTTTTCTGCGCCATGTCGCCGATCTCATCTGCACCCGCCTTTCGGCGGACCGGCTTCTGGTGCTGCTGAAACACCCGCTGACAGCCAGCGGCGGCGACCGCGGCAACCATCTGCGCCTTACGCGGGAGCTTGAGCTGCGCCTGCGCCGCCATGGTCCCGCTTTCCCGCTGCCCGACGACCTGCGCCATTGGGCCGCCAGCCTCAACGACCCTGCCGCCGAGGGTTGGGCCGCCGCCCTGTCCGCCTGTCTGCCGCCCCCTGTGGCGGATGCGCCCGAACCGCTGGCCCGCCATGTCACCCGCCATCGCCATCTTGCCGAAGCCTTGGCGCGGGGCACCGCCGCCGACGGTTCCGGCGCCCTCTGGGACCGTGCCGCAGGGGAGGAAGCGCTGCATCTGATGGACGAGCTTGCCGCCGAGGCCGGTTCCGGCGGCGCCATGACCGCCGCCGAATACCGCGACCTTTTTCGCGCCCTGATCGCCCGCGGCGAGGTGCGCGAACCCGCGCAAAGCCATCCGGGCATCCGGTTCTGGGGCACGATCGAGGCCCGGGTTCAAGGCGCAGAGCTGGTCATTCTGGGCGGGCTGAACGACGGCACATGGCCACGCCTGCCCGACCCCGACCCCTGGCTGAACCGCGCCATGCGCAAAGAGGCCCGCCTTCTTCTGCCCGAGCGGCGGATCGGTCTTTCCGCCCATGATTATCAGCAGGCCATCGGAGCGCCGCAGGTGGTCCTGACCCGCTCCCAGCGCGATGCCGAGGCGGAAACCGTTCCCTCGCGCTGGCTGAACCGGCTGACCAATCTGATGTCCGGCCTGCCCGGACCCAACGGCCCACAGGCACTTGCCGCCATGCGCGACCGCGGCAAAATCTGGCTCGACAGGGCGGTTTGTCTCGAATCCACACCCGCAGATATCCCAGCAGCCCGCCCAGCGCCCATGCCGCCCGTGGCCGACCGGCCACGCCGCCTGCCGCTTACCGCCATCGCGCGGCTGATCCGCGATCCCTATGCGATCTATGCCCGTCACATGCTGCGGCTTTACCCGCTGGACCCGCTGCACCCTTCGGCGGACGCCCGCGACCGCGGCACGGCCTATCACCGCATCCTCGAACGTTTCGCCGGCGAACGCCCCGCGGATGAGGACACCGTTTCCGCGCGCCGCCGTCTCCTTTCGCTCGCGGCCGAGGTTCTGGCCGAAGAAACCCCTTTCCCCAGCGCCCGCGCCCTCTGGCTGGCGCGACTGGCGCGCGTGGCGGATCATGTGCTGACACAGGACCGCAAGCATGGCGGCACCACGCTCAAGGTCGAAACCCGCGGCAGCACGCAGGTCGAAGAGCTTGATTTTACCCTCTTCGGCACGCCCGACCGGATCGACCGGCTTGCCGATGGCCGCCTGCATCTGATCGACTACAAATCCGGTCAGACCCCGACAGAAAACCAGCAGAAAATCTATGAAAAGCAGTTGCTTCTGGCCGCCGCAATGGCCGAACGCGGCGGTTTTCCCGATCTGGGGCCAAGCGAGGTTGCCCTGATCAGCTATGTCGGCCTTGGCGCGGGTGAGAAGGTGGTGGAAACCGCCCTCACCCCCGAACGGATCGAGGCGGAATGGCGGCGCTTCGTCACCCTGATCCGCCGCTATCATCAGCGCAGCACCGGCTACACCGCCCGCCGCGCGCTGTTCGAAGAGCGCCACGAAGGCGATTACGACCATCTCTCGCGCTACGGGGAATGGCAGATGTCGGACCGCGCCGCACCCACGCCCGTCGGACCGGAGGACGCGCCATGATCCGCAATGCCGCCTCGGAGCGTCAGGTCCGCGCCGCCGAACCCCGCGCCTCGACTTGGGTCGCTGCCAACGCCGGTTCGGGCAAGACCCGCGTGCTGACCGACCGCGTGGCGCGGCTTCTGCTGGGTGGGGTCGAGCCGCAGCATATCCTGTGCCTGACTTATACCAAGGCCGCCGCGACCGAGATGCAGAACCGCCTGTTCCGCCTGCTTGGCGATTGGGCGATGATGCCCGACGGGCCGCTTCGTGACGCTTTGCAAGAGCTGGGCGATGAGGGCACCCTGTCTGCTGCCGATCTGACCAAGGCGCGGCGGCTCTTTGCCCGGGCCCTTGAAACGCCGGGCGGGTTGCGGATTCAAACCATCCACAGCTTTTGCGCCACGCTGCTGCGCCGCTTTCCGCTCGAAGCCCGCGTCGCCCCGGCTTTCCGCGAAATGGACGACCGTTCTGCCAAGCTTCTGCGGGCGGAAATCGTCGAAGATCTGGCCGACAGCGCCGCGCACGACCTGATTGCAGAGGTGGCCGCGGCCTTTACAGGAGAGGATTTTTCGCGCCTGACCGCCGAGATTATCCGTCACCGCGTGGCTTTTGCTGACATGTCAGACCCGGCGATAGTCCGCCGTGCCTTCGGCCTTGATGGTGAAGCAAACCTTGCCCGTGTGATGGAGGATGTCTTTCTTGGCGGCGAAGCGGCGCTGCGCGAGCGGATCGGGCCCGTCCTGCTGGCCGGAAAATCCACCGATGTGGGCCTTGCCCAAAAGCTCGCCACGCTTGATCTGCTGCGCCCCGATCCGGCCACGCTCGCGGCGCTTGAAGGGCTGTTCCTTTATGGCGCGGAAACCAAACAGCCGCATGGCGCCAAGCTGGACCGGCTGCCCACCAAAGACTGCCGTGCGGCACTTGGCGCCGATCTTGAGCCGCTTCAGCACTTCATGCAGCGGGTCGAGGCGGCCCGGCCCCGGCGCCTCGCCCTGCGGGCGGCCGAGCGCACGGCAACGCTGCACCGCTTTGCCGCTGCTTTCCTGCCGCGCTACGAGGCGGCCAAGGCGGCCCTCGGCTATCTCGACTTTGACGATCTGATCGCCCGGGCCAAAGCACTGCTGGAAGACCGCTCGGTCGCGGCCTGGGTGCTGTTCCGGCTGGATGGCGGCATCGACCATATTCTGGTGGACGAGGCGCAGGATACCTCGCCCGACCAATGGCGGATCATCGAGCTTCTGACCGGCGAATTCACCGCCGGCGAAGGGGCGCGGGCCGGAGAGCGCACGCTTTTCGTGGTGGGCGACAAGAAGCAGTCGATCTATTCTTTTCAGGGCGCCGATGTTGCCGCCTTTGATCGCAAACATCTGGCCTTTGCAGAGGGCTTTCGCGCGGCAGGCCAGCAGTTCCAGTCGCTGGAGCTGGAATATTCCTTCCGGTCCTCGCCCGCCGTGCTGCGTCTGGTTGATGAGACCTTCGGCGACAGTTTCCCCGAGGCCGTCGGTGATCCATTGAACCACATCGCTTTCAAGGATGCGATGCCGGGACGGGTGGATCTCTGGCCGCTGATCGAGCCGGTCAAGACCGAAGCCGATGAGGATTGGGACAACCCCGTCGATCTGATTGCCGAAACCCACCACAGCGCCCGGCTTGCCGGCCAGATTGCCGCTGAAATCGGCATGATGATCCGTTCGGGCGTGCGGATTCCAGTCGATCACAAGGAAGACCCGTCCGGCGCGCGCCCGGTTCACGCCGGGGATTTCCTGATCCTTGTCCAGCGCCGGGATGCATTGTTTGCGGCGATCATCCGCGCCTGCAAGAAGGCCGGGCTGCCGATTGCCGGGGCGGACCGGCTGAAGCTGGGCGAGGAACTGGCCGTCAAGGATTTGCGCGCCCTTCTGGCCTTTCTGGCAACGCCCGAGGATGATCTGTCGCTGGCGGCGCTGCTCCGCTCCCCGCTGTGCGGCTGGAGCGAGGATGCGCTTTACCGGCTCGCGCAGGGGCGCAAGGGTTTTCTCTGGGAGGCTTTGCGCGACTGGCCGGATCAGACGGCCCGCGCAATGCTGGAGGATATGCGCAATCAGGCCGATTTCCTGCGGCCCTTCGATCTGATCGACCGGGCGCTGACCCGCCATGATGGCCGCCGCCGCCTGATTGCCCGCCTTGGCAGCGAGGCTGAGGACAGTATCGACGAATTGCTGCAACAGGCGCTGGCCTATGAGGAAACCGAAGTGCCCAGCCTGACCGGCTTTCTGATCTGGCTGGATTCGGAAGAGGTCGAGGTCAAGCGGCAGGCCGATGGCGCCGGAGGCCGTATCCGGGTGATGACGGTGCATGGCGCCAAGGGGCTTGAGGCGCCCATCGTCATCCTGCCCGACACCGCCGACCGCGAAAGACGCGAACGGGACGAGATTTTCCTGCTCGAGGGCGGATTGCCGGCCTGGAAACTGCCGAAAGAGGACAGCCCGGCACCCATCGCCGCCGCCCGCAACACGCGGATGCGTCGGCAGGCCGAGGAAAGTCTGCGTCTGCTTTATGTGGCGCTGACGCGGGCGCGCTGCTGGCTGATCGTGGCGGGGGCGGGCAAGGCCGCGATGGAAACCGGCGCCGGGGCGAAGGCGCCGCTTGACTGGAGCTGGTATCTGCAAGTGCGGCGCGGAATGCAGGCCGTGGGGGCCGTGCCCGGACCTGCCGGACGCCTGCGCTATCAAACCGGCGACTGGCCCGACCCGCTGCCAACAGCAGCAGAGGCGGCTGGCCCCGCCGCAGTCACGCTGCCCGGCTGGGCGTCTATCACTGCACCCCCGCCGCCCGAAACCGGGCGGCCCCTGTCGCCCTCCAATCTGGGTGGCGCCAAGGCATTGCCGGGTGAGGGGCTGGAAGAGGCGGCGGCGCTGGCGCGGGGCACGGCGCTGCATCTGCTGCTCGAACAGCTTGCCGACCTGCCGGCAGCCGCGCGGGCCGCGCGGGCGGCGGTTTTGCTGCCCGACCCCGCGTTGCGCGCCGATGTGCTGCCCGAGGCTCTGGCGGTGCTGGACGACCCTGCCCTTGCGCCACTTTTCGCCGAGGGCACTCTGGCGGAGGTCGGGGTGACGGCCCCACTGGGTTCGGGTCGGATGCTGGGCAGCATCGACCGGCTGGTGGTGACGACGGATCGGGTTCTGGCGGTGGATTTCAAGACCAACAACATGATTCCCGACCGCGCCGAAGATGTGCCCGAGGGGCTCTTGCGCCAGATGGGCGCCTATGCGGCGGCACTGGCGCAGATCTGGCCCGGGCGGCGGATCGAAACCGCGATCCTCTGGACCCGACAGGCCATGCTCATGCCGCTGCCTCCCGATATTGTGAGGGCTGCTATGCTGCGCGCCGCTATCCCTTGACGTTGCCCGCCGCGATCCCTAGCTTCCTTAACCGACCCTTTCCCTCAGGAGACCCCGCCATGGGTGCCAATACCGTTGCAGTGACCGATGCCACTTTCGACACCGAAGTCCGCAAGTCGGATATTCCGGTTGTCGTCGATTTCTGGGCCGAGTGGTGTGGCCCCTGCCGTCAGATCGGCCCGGCTCTGGAAGAGCTGGCGGCGGAATATGCCGGCAAGGTCAAGATCGTAAAGGTCAATGTGGACGAGAACCCCGACAGCCCGGCGGTTCTGGGTGTGCGTGGCATCCCCTCGCTCTTCCTGTTCAAGGATGGTCAGGTGGTGTCGAACAAGGTTGGCGCGGCGCCCAAGGCGGCGCTGGCCAACTGGATTGCCTCGGCGATCTGAGCCTTTTGCGATTGTGGATCGGGGCGCCTTCGGGCGCCCTTTTCATATCGGCCAGCCCTGCATGCGCAGACTGTCTGCGATACGGTCCTGCACGTCATCGGCCCAGGCGATGATGCTGTTGCGCTTGAAATACCAGAAGAGATAGCGCGCAAAGGCCGGTGCCGGGCCCAAAGCGCGGGCAAAGGCGGCATCCACCCCCAAATCGGGCACCGATCCGGCGATATGGTGAAAGTCGATCCGCCCGAACAGAACCGCCGGCTTTTCGGCGAAATAACCGGTAAGGGCGGTCGAGGAATTCTGGGTAACCACATAGTCGCAGCCCGCCAGAAGATCGAGCGTGGGCCGTGTGGCAAGTGTCAGCCGGGGCTCGTCGGCGATCAGCGCGGCAAGGGCGGCAAGCTCATCTTCCGAATAGGTTTCCTTGGGATGCAGGCTTGCGATCAGCGGGCGGTCAGGTTCCGCCGCCAGTGTAGCGCGGATCATGCCGATCGGGCTCATCGACTGAAAATGCCGATGTTCCAACAACTTGCCCTGAAGCGGGATCAGGACATGGCCCTGCGGCGACAAGGGCAGGTCGCCGAAGATCCGGCCGCGCCAGTTTGCCATGAAAGCCCCGCATGACCCTGTGACCTGTCCGGGGCGAAAGGGCTTGCGGGCGATCTGCCAATCCCAACGGTCATTCGTCGCCTCGATCCGCCAGAACGGGTCGCGCAGGCAGCGGCGCAGAGTGAGGGTATTGGCGCCGATCACCGGGCGGTTGAGGACAAGGTGATACCCCTCGGCCACAGGCAGGGCGGCGGTTTCCGTCTCGGCCTGCAGCACCGCAGTCCAGCCCCGCGCCTCAACCGTTTCAACCACCCGGTTCAGGATGCCGCCCTTGCCCGCCCGGATGCGATCTATATGCCAGGGGGGCAGGTGGAAGTGGAGGGTTTGCGCGGCGCTCATGCGCCATCGATACGCGGGCGGGCTTCCGCGATCCAGCGGCAAGTCTGGTTGCACGGGGGCGGGCGGCCTTCCATATAGAGCGAAAGCTCAAAGGGGGCGCGGATGGACGACAGGTTTCCCGGCTGGCACGGCACGACAATCCTTGCCGTGCGGCGTGGCGGCGAGGTGGTGGTGGCGGGCGACGGGCAGGTCAGCCTTGGCCAGACCGTGATCAAGGGCACGGCGCGCAAGGTGCGGCGGCTGAACCCCGGTGGCCATGCGGTGGTGGCGGGCTTTGCCGGATCGACCGCCGATGCCTTTACCCTGCTGGAACGGCTGGAGAAAAAGCTTGAGGCTGCCCCGGGGCAATTGGCGCGGGCCTGTGTCGATCTGGCCAAAGATTGGCGGATGGACAAGTATCTGCGCAACCTTGAAGCCATGCTGATCGTGACCGACGGCGCCGACCTGTATGTGATCACCGGCGCGGGCGACGTTCTGGAGCCGGAGCATGACGTGGCCGCCATCGGCTCGGGCGGGAATTTCGCGCTGGCCGCAGCGCGGGGGTTGATGCAATCCGATCTTTCCGCCGAAGAGGTGGCACGGCGGGCCATGGCGATTGCGGCCGATATCTGCGTTTACACCAATGGCAATCTGACGGTGGAGAAGATCACCAAATGACCGATTTGACCCCGCGCGAGATCGTTTCCGAGCTGGACCGTTTCATCATCGGCCAGCGCGAAGCCAAGCGAGCGGTGGCGGTGGCGCTGCGCAACCGCTGGCGGCGCAAGCGGCTGGGCGACGATCTGCGTGAAGAGGTCTATCCCAAGAATATCCTGATGATCGGGCCGACCGGCGTGGGCAAGACGGAAATCTCGCGGCGGCTGGCCAAACTGGCCCGGGCGCCTTTCCTGAAGGTCGAGGCAACCAAGTTCACCGAGGTCGGCTATGTCGGGCGCGATGTGGACAGCATCATCCGCGATCTGGTCGATGCCGCGATGATCGAAACCCGCAGCCGGATGCGCGAGGATGTCCGCGCCCGGGCCCGCGAGGCGGCGGAAGAGCGGGTGATCGAGGCACTGGCCGGCAAAGAGGCCCGCGCCCAGACCCGCGAGATGTTCCGTGCCAAGCTGCGCCGCGGCGAGCTGGACGAAACGATGATCGAGGTCGAGGTGCAGGAACCTGCGCCCGCCCTGCCGCTGGGCCCCGGGATGGAAGGCCAGATGCAGGGGTTGCAGGACATCTTCAAGGCGTTCGGCGGACGCATGGCGCGCAAGCGGGTCACGGTGGCCGCGAGCTATGACCTCTTGATCGGGCAGGAAGCCGACAAGCTGCTGGATGACGAGGCGGTGAAGGCGGCGGCGCTGGAAGCGGTTCAGGAAAACGGCATCGTCTTTCTGGACGAGATCGACAAGATTTGCGCCCGCGCCGATGCCCGCGGCGCCGATGTGTCGCGCGAAGGGGTGCAGCGCGATCTCTTGCCGCTGATCGAGGGGACGACGGTTTCCACCAAATACGGGCCGGTGAAGACCGACCATATCCTGTTCATCGCCTCGGGCGCGTTCCATACCGCCAAGCCTTCAGACCTGTTGCCGGAATTGCAGGGCCGTCTGCCGATCCGGGTCGAACTGTCACCGCTGACCGAGGCGGATTTCATCCGCATCCTGACCGAGACCGAGAATGCGCTGACCCGGCAATATGCCGGGCTAATGGCGACGGAAGAGGTTGCCGTGAGCTTTACCGAAGACGGGATCGCGGCAATTGCCCGGATTGCCGCCGAGGTGAACCGCAGCGTCGAGAATATCGGGGCGCGGCGGCTTTATACCGTGATGGAGCGGGTGTTCGAGGAGCTTTCCTTTACCGCACCCGACCGTTCGGGCGATCGGGTGCAGGTGGACGGCGATTTCGTCGAGGCCAATGTGGGGGCACTGGCGCGCTCGGCCGATATTTCGCGCTATGTGCTGTAACGGCATCTTGCCGATGGGCCGTTGCGGGCTTGACCGAAAGGGCGAAGGCGGCGCAACTGGCACCAGATGACGCGCAAAACCCCAACCACACGACTTCTTCTTGTGTTATGCCTTGTGCTGGCGGCGGCCTGTGCGCCGCGCGGCAAGATGACGGTCGATACCGAGGCCGGCAAGGTCGGCAAGGTTGAGACCATCTTCATCGGCACCACACGCGATCTGCAGCCGGACGGAACCTATGGCAACAAGCGGTCAGAGGTGACCCGGTTTGCCCGCTATGCCGTGTCGATCCCGCCGAAACGCAAGCTGGGCGAGATCAATTGGCCCTCACGCTTTGCCAAGCCAGACCCCGAGCGGGATTTTCTGACGGTTTCGGCGCGGACCTATCCCGACGAACCGGCATTTCGGGGTGATCTTTCCGCGGCGCTGAAGGCCGAAGGCGGCGAAGCGGTGGTCTTTGTTCATGGCTATAACAACAACTTCTCGGAAGGGCTTTATCGGGTGGCGCAGTTTGCCCATGACCTGGAGTTACCGGGGGTGGTGGTGCATTACGCCTGGCCCTCGGCGGCAGAGCCGCTGGGCTATGTCTATGACCGGGATTCGGCGATCTTTGCGCGCGACGGGCTTGCGGCGCTGCTGGATCAGCTTGCCGATGCCGGCGCGACGCGCGTTCTGCTGGTGGCGCATTCCATGGGCTCGGCGCTGACCATGGAGGCGCTGCGCACGGTGGCGTTGCAGCGGGACAGCAAGGCGCTGGGGCGGTTGTCAGGGGTGATCCTGATTTCGCCGGATATCGACGTGGATGTCTTCCGCGCGCAAGCCAAGGCGATGGGCGAATTGCCGCAACCTTTCGTCATCTTCGGATCGAACCGCGACAAGATTCTGCGGATATCTGCGGGCCTGACCGGGCAACGGGAGCGGCTGGGTTCCCTGTCGGACCTGTCGCAGGTGGCCGATCTGAAGGTGACTTTTCTGGATGTCAGCGCCTTTGCGGCGGGCGCGGCCCATTTCACAGTGGGCGATTCTCCGGCGCTGATCCTGCTGATGCAGCGGATTTCCGAGATCGAGGGCGCGTTCGAGGCGGACCGTGCCGCCCGGGTCGGCCTGTTGCCCGGCGTGGTGATGACCGTGCAAAGTGCGACGCAGGTGGTGCTGAAGCCGATCGCCACGGTGGGCAGCGAGCTGACCCGCTAGCGACGGCGCAGATAGACGTAATAGGCGCCCGCGCCGCCGTGTTTCAGATGCGCTTCGGTGATCTGCAGAACCGCCGGGCCAAGCGGCGGCAGGCGCAGCCACTGCGGCACCTGATGGCGCAGGGCACCGATGCGCTGCGGGATCGGGCCGTGATCCAGTCCGCGCTTGCCCTTGCCGGTGATGACAAGAATCAGCCGCAGCCCGGCGGATTGCGCATTCAGCACGAAATGCACCAGTTCGCCATGCGCTTCGGTCAGGGTAAGCCCGTGCAGGTCGATCCGCGCCTCGGGGGCAAGTTTGCCGCGGGTCATACGGGCGTGGGTCTTGGCGTCCATGCGCAGGGCGGCGGCTGCAAGCGCCTCGGCCGGGGTGGGGCTGAGTTGCGGGGCGGCAGGCATCACACGGGCCTTTTCACCGAGCCGAAAGGTCGGCAGGCGGGGCGCAGGGTGCGGCTCGGGCTTGTGCGGCAGCGGCGCGGGTTCGGAGGGGCGGTGCAAAGGTTTGGGATGCAGCGGGCGGGCGGTCCGGGCGACGGCCTGCCAGAGGTCTTCCTCATCGGGGTGCAGATTGCGGCGGCGGGCCATTTCAGCCCTCGGGCAGCATGGCGAAGGCGCGGTCGATGGGCAGCAGGACGATCATCCGCCCCCCGTCCTTGACGGTTCCTGCCGCCTCTCCGGCGTCAAGCCCGGTGCCAAAAAAGATGTCGGCACGTTGTGGGCCTTTGATGGCGCCGCCGGTATCCTGTGCCACCATCAGCGAGCGGATCGGGTTTTCGCCGTCTTTTTCGATCCACACCGGCGCGCCAAGCGGGGTGAAGGCGGGGTCGATAGCGACCGAGCGGAAGGCGGTGATCGAACGGCCCATGGCGCCGATCGGGCCTTTGTCAGCGGGGAGGTCGGCCAGTTTGCGAAAGAAGATGTAAGAGGGATTGAAGTTCAGCATATCCATGCCGGTGCGACCGCTGCGCTTGACCCAGGCACGGATTTCCTGAGCCGAAACCTGATCGGGGCGATGGGTGCCGCGGCGGACCATTTCTTGCCCGACCGAGCGATAGGCGTGGCCATTGCGCCCTGCATAGCCGACGCGGATCACATGGCCGTCGGGCATACGGATGCGGCCAGAGCCCTGAATATGCAGGAAAAACACTTCGACCGGATCTTCGAGCCAGGCGATCTCAAGGCCACGGCCACGCAGGGCGCCAGCCTCAATGGCGGCACGGTCGAGATAGACCTGACCATCCTGCAATTCGGGTGGTCGGCGATAGATCGGCCAGGCAAAGCGCGGCGTGCGGGTGGGGGAGCCTTTGAGTTCCGGCTCGTAATAGCCGGTGAACAGGGCCGGCGGGGTGCCGATCAGGACAGGGCGGAAGAAAAGCTCGAAAAAGGCGCGGGCGGAGGCTTCGGACTTGGCCGCCTCGGGGGCGAGGCGGCAGAGCGGCGTCCAGTCGGCGGCATCGAGCCGGTCGCAGGTTTCCAGAAAGCTGGTCAGTGCAGCGCGGTGGTCATCCTCTTCCCAGCCCGCCAGAGCCTCGAAGTCGAGCATCTGGGCCGGGGCGGGGCTGGCGGCGGTCACGGCCGCCACCAGCGAAAGCGAGCGGAGAAGCGCGCGCATCGCCGCATCTCACTCGCCGGTGGCGACAAGCTGCCAGTTCGGATCGGAAACCCCCATCCGGCGCGAGAAGGTCCATGCGTCACGCTGGCGCTTGATCTCGGTGGTGGAGCCTTCGACGACCTCACCGGCCTTGTTGCGCACGACCGAGGTGAGTTCGCCAAGGAAGCGCACGGTGATCTCGGCGGTCTGGGTTTCGCGGTTGTATTCGGCATCGGCGAGGGTGAGTTCGCGGGTGCCGACGAAATTCGCCTCGACTGTCAGACCCTCCCGCTCGCGGGCATTGATGGCTTGGGCGAAGCTTGCCTCAACCTCGTCGGAGAGGAAGGGGCGGATGCGGTCCAGCTCGCCATGTTCAAAGGCGATCAGGATCATCTCATAGGCGCCACGGGCGCCGGAGAGGAATTCGGACACCGAAAAACCCGGCTCGGCCAGTTTCATCGCGGCAAGCGCCTTGGCGGCATCGCTGCCATCCGCGACATGGTCGATGATGTCGCGGTCAGGGCCGCCCTCGATCACCTCGAAGTCGCGCTTGCCGCGGGGGCGGGCGTCTTCGACCGGCAGGGGCGGCTTTTCAAATCCTTCGCGCGAGCCCAGAACCGAGCGCAGCTTGAGGATCAGGAACACGGCAATCCCGGCCAGGACGAGAAGCTGGATCAGGGAGGAATTCATCGGCACCTCGGGGGCCCGGGGGTTGGCGATCCGGGCGCTGCGCCCTTATGTAGGGTGGGAAGACGGGCAAGTCTACCGTGCCGGGCAGAAACCGGCCAAGGGAGTTGGCATGAAGTGGATCGGCGCGGCATTTCTGGTGCTTCCCTTGGCGGAAATAGCCCTGTTCGTCGTGGTGGGCGGCTGGATCGGGCTTTGGGCAACGCTGGCCGTGGTGGTGGGCAGCGGCGTTCTGGGGGTGACGATCCTGCGGCGGATCGGGGCGCCATCGATTGACCGGGTGCGGGGCGATCTGCTTTCACCGCTGGCGGAGCGGGCGCTTTTGGCGGTGGCGGCGATGCTGCTGATCCTGCCCGGATTTCTGACCGATACGCTGGGTCTGATCCTGCTGGTGCCGCTGGTGCGGCGGCTGGTGGTGGGGGTGCCGGCAATGCGCTTGCAGGCTGCAGGTGCGGGTCGGCGGACCGATGCGACGGTGATCGACGGCGAATTCTATGAAATCGAGCCGGAAACCCGGGAATTGCGGCCGCCTTCGGGCTGGACGCGGCATTGAGGCGCGGCATTGAGGACTGGCGGGCGACCTGCTAGGAACGAAACAACCCGGAGTGAGAGGAGAGTTTCGTATGGCCGAAGAAAACGGCGCCGCGCCGCAGGTCCGCATGTCGGTGCTGGCGCAGTTCGTGAGGGACATGTCCTTTGAGAACATGGTGGCGCAGAAGGGTGTGACCTCGTCCGAGGTGGCACCAGATATTCAGGTGGTCGTCAGTCTGGACGCGCGCAAGCGCCCGGCGGATCATCAATATGACGTGATCTCGAAATACAAGGTCACCTCGAAGAACAAGGCGAATGGCGAAACGCTGTTCCTGTGCGAAGTGGATTACGGCGGGATATTCCATGTCGAGGGCGTGCCGGAAGAGCAACTGCACCCCTTCCTGTTGATCGAATGCCCGCGGCTGTTGTTCCCCTTCGTGCGGCGGATCATCTCGGATCTGACGCGCGATGGCGGTTTCCCGGCGCTGAACATCGATACGGTGGATTTCCTTGCGCTTTACCGGCAGGAAGTGGCGCGGCGCAATCAGGCGCAGGCGGCGCAGGCCCAGCCGAACTGACATATCCCGTTTGGGGTGGGCAGGCCGTCCTTCGGGGCGGCCTTTTCATTTGCCGGTCAGGACAGGCGGCGCTTCCAGATCGCGGCATCGCCCAGCTTGGCCACAAATGCCTCATGCGCGGCCATCTCAGCTTCGGTCAGGCGCGGGGGCAACGGTGTGGGGCGGGGTTTCGGCCGCCAATTGGTGTCAACCCGGGCCTGCGTCTGGCTGGGGGTCGGGCGGGTCGGGGCCAGGACCAGATCGGGTTGCCGGCCGCCGATCAGCTCCAGATAGACCTCAGCCAGAATTTCACTGTCGAGAAGCGCGCCGTGTTTGTCGCGGCGGGAATTGTCCACACCGAAGCGGCGGCACAGCGCATCGAGCGAAGCCGGGGAGCCGGGGAATTTCGACCGCGCCATCATCAGAGTATCGACAGCGCGCTGCGACGGCAGGCCAGGAAGCCCGGCCCATTCCAGTTCGGCGTTGAGGAATTTCATGTCAAAGCTGGCGTTATGGATGACCAGTTTGGCATCGCCGATGAAATCGAGAAACGCCTGACCGACATCGCGGAACAGGGGTTTGTCGCGCAGGAAATCGTCGCCGAGGCCGTGAACGTCGAACGCCTCTTTCGGCATCATGCGCTGCGGGTTGATATATTGGTGAAAGGTGTTGCCGGTGGGCAGGTGGTTCAAAAGCTCCACCGCGCCGATTTCGACGATGCGGTGGCCTTCCGAGGGTTCAAACCCGGTGGTTTCGGTGTCGAGGACGATCTCACGCATGGTTGGTCCGGATATGGGCAATCAGGGCGCGGACATAGGCCGCGGTCTGATCAAGACTGAGCGTTTCCACGATATGGGTGGCGCGGGCGCGTTTATCGCTGTCGGGCATCTGGCGTGACAGGATCAGCGCGAATTGCGCCTCGGTCATGCCGGGACGGGCAAGGACACGGGCGCGCTGCAGGGCGGGCGGGGCGGTGACCAGGAGGGTGGCGTCCATCTCAGCCTCGCTGCCTTTCTCGAAGAGGAGCGGAATGTCGAGAATGGCGATGTCGGCGGGGTTTGAGGCAAGGAAGCTTGCGCGGTCCCGGGCCACCAAGGGATGAACCACGGCTTCGATAGCGGGGAGAAGGGTGGGGTCGGCGGCGATGTGGTGTTTGAGCGTTTCACGTGAAACACTCCCGCCGCTTATGGCCTGAGGGCAAAGCGCGCCCAGCGGGGCCACGGCGGCACCCCCCGCAGCATAGAGGCGGTGAACCGCTGAATCGGCGTCCCAGACGGGCAGCCCTTCGGCGGCGAAGAGTGCGGCCGTGGTGGATTTCCCCATGCCGATCGAGCCAGTGAGGCCGAGCCGGAAGGTCATGCCGACAGCACAGCGTCGCGGGTGGCCTGATCGACCTCGGGGCGCGGCCCGAACCAGCGTTCAAAGCCGGGAGCCGCCTGGTGCAGCAGCATTCCCAGACCATCGACCGTGCGACAGCCCCGCGCGGCGGCCTCCAAAAGCAGCGGCGTCTGCAAGGGATTATAGACCAGATCGGTAACAAGCGCCGTCGGTTCCAGCGCATCCAGCGGCACGCGAAACGGCGGTTTGCCCGCCATGCCCAGCGAGGTAGTGTTGATCACCGTCGCCGCACCTTCCAGCATGTTGCCGCCCTGCGTCCAGTCTTCGACCAGAACCTTGGCCCCGAAATCGGCGCGCAGGGTTTCGGCGCGCGGGCGGGTGCGGTTGGTCAGCCGGATTTCCGGAACCCCGACTTCGATCAGTGCGGCAATCACCGCCCGTGCGGCACCTCCGGCACCAAAGACAACGGCGGGACCGGCGGCTGGGTTCCAGTCCGGCGCATTTTGGCGCAGGTTGGCCATGAAGCCCGCGCCATCCGTGTTGTCGGCATGCAGTCTGCCATCCTTGCGGAATATGAGTGTATTGGCCGCGCCGATCAGCGCCGCGCGATCCGTCACGATATCGGCAAGTTGCAGCACCGCTTCCTTATGCGGAATGGTCACGTTCACCCCGACAAAGCCAAGCCGCGGCAAGAGGTTGAGCGCCTCCTTGAGATCTTGGGGTGCCACATCCATCGGAATGTAATGTCCCTTGATCCCATGCCGCTTGAGCCAGAAGCCATGCAGCGCCGGAGAGCGGCTGTGCGCGATGGGATGGCCGATCACGCCGGCCAGAGGGATACGGGGGAGGTCGGTCATGTCGCTATGAAACCCCGAGTTCCAAGATAGGTCAACAAGGGCAAAAGAGGCAGGCCAAGAATGGTGAAATGGTCGCCCTCAATGCGGTCAAACAGGCGGATGCCTTCTTCCTCCAGCTTGTAGCCGCCCACCGAATGGCCGATCTGGGGCCAGTTACGATCAAGATAGCCCTCAAGAAACGCGTCGCTGAAGTGCCGCATGGTCAGCCGCGCCTCACCGATGTGGCGCCAGATCGGTTCGCCTGCGTCGAACAGCACAAGTGCCGACAGCAGCCGATGCGTCTGTCCGCGCAAGGCGCTCAACTGCGCCGCGGCTTCATCGCGCGTTTCGGGTTTACCCCAGACTTCATGCCGGAACTCCAGCACCTGATCGCAGCCCAGCACCAGCGCATCGGGGGCTTTTGCCGCAATCCGGGCGGCCTTCATCTCGGCAAGCGTATCCGCGATATCGCGGGGGTGGGCCTTTTCTGCGGCAAGACCGGCGCGGATCAGGGTTTCGTCAATCCGCGCCACCTGCGCATGGACATCCAGCCCCGCAGACCGGAGGAGGTGAAGCCGGATTTCAGAGCCGGAGGCAAGGATGAGCGGGCGGGGCATGGCTGTGGATATGCTGCTTATGTTCTCTTGGCTGTCCTTGGGGACAGATGAGACAAGGGGAAATCCCCTGCTTTTTGTCAAGCGCCGAGCCCCTCTTATCCCGATGTGTGCAAGGTCTTGGCTGGGGCTTGGACTGTTCTGAAATCCCCACCCTGTGGATGAACGAAATGCTCTGTGTTGTCCGTCATCCTTTTGTTTTTATTTGATTTATCATGTCAGTTTCGCGCCTCCGGTCGGCTATCCACAGACTTCCGCCTGTGCAGAACTCTGGGGGCTTTTGCCGCATTTCAGTTATCCCGAACCTCTTCATCATCATCTTTTCTTTATCTTTCTTTTCCTTTTTAAGAAGAAAGAAAGGTGCGGTGAGATGAGCGATTTTCTGTCGGACTGGTATTTCTGGATCAAGGCGCTGCATGTGGTGTCGGTGATCTCGTGGATGGCGGGGTTGTTCTATCTGCCGCGGCTCTTTGTCTATCACACCGAACAGGTGGAGCCGGGAAGTGCCACCGATGCGATGTTTCAGCTGATGGAACGGCGCTTGCTGCGGGCGATCATGGGGCCGGCGAGCATTGCCACCTGGGTCTTTGGTCTTGCGCTGGTGTTTACGCCAGGGATCGTTGACTGGAGCGAGATCTGGCCCTGGACCAAGGCGGCAGCGGTTCTTGGCATGACGGTATTCCACCACTGGTTGATGGCGCGGCGCAAGGATTTCGTGATGGGGCGCCACGGGATTTCGGGCCGGGGTTACCGGATGATGAACGAGGTTCCGACGGTTTTGATGCTGATCATCGTGTTTTCGGTCATTGTCCGGTTCTGAGAAGATTGACTCGGCCTGCTTGCGCCATTAGGTCCGAGTCAGCGGGGCCGTCCGGCCCGGACGCTTTTCCTTATCCAGCGCTGATCCTGCACCCTGCGGCACGCAAGAGGGCATTTCCATGACCATCGAACATCTGAACCTGGCCGATCTGAAAGCCAAGACCCCCGCCGAGCTTCTGGCAATGGCGGAGGAATGGGAGATCGAGAACGCACCTTCGATGCGCAAGGGCGAGATGATGTTCCAGATCCTCAAGGAACATGCCGAAGAGGGCTGGGAAATCGGCGGCGACGGTGTGCTGGAAGTGTTGCAGGACGGGTTCGGATTTCTGCGCAGCCCCGAGGCAAACTATCTGCCCGGGCCAGACGACATCTATGTCAGCCCCGAGATGATCCGGCAGTTCAGCCTGCGCACCGGGGATTCGATTGAGGGGGTGATTCAGGCACCGCGCGAAAATGAACGCTATTTCAGCCTGATCAAGGCGACGAAGATCAACTTCGACGACCCCGAGAAGGCGCGGCACAAGGTGCATTTCGACAACCTGACGCCGCTTTACCCTGATGAGCGGCTGAAGATGGAAATCGAAGATCCGACCATCCGCGACCGTTCGGCCCGGATCATCGACTTGGTTTGCCCTATCGGCAAGGGTCAGCGGGCGCTGATCGTGGCCCCGCCGCGCACGGGTAAGACCGTTCTCTTGCAGAATATTGCCCATTCTGTGGCGACCAATCACCCCGAGTGCTATCTGATCGTGCTGCTGATCGACGAGCGTCCCGAGGAAGTGACGGACATGCAGCGCAGCGTGAAGGGGGAGGTTGTGTCCTCGACCTTCGACGAGCCGGCGACGCGACACGTTGCAGTGGCTGAAATGGTGATCGAAAAGGCCAAGCGTCTGGTTGAACACAAGCGGGATGTCGTCATTCTTCTGGATTCGATCACCCGTCTGGGCCGGGCCTTCAACACGGTTGTTCCGTCGTCCGGCAAAGTGCTGACGGGGGGGGTGGATGCCAATGCGTTGCAGCGGCCGAAGCGGTTCTTTGGTGCGGCGCGGAATATCGAAGAGGGCGGCAGCCTGACGATCATTGCGACGGCGCTGATTGATACCGGCAGCCGGATGGACGAAGTGATTTTCGAAGAATTCAAGGGCACCGGGAACAGCGAAATCGTGCTGGATCGCAAGGTTGCCGACAAGCGCGTGTTCCCGGCCATCGATATCCTGAAGTCGGGCACGCGGAAGGAAGACCTGCTGGTTGACAAGGTGGATCTGCAGAAGACCTATGTGCTGCGCCGCATCCTCAACCCGATGGGAACGACGGATGCCATTGAATTCCTGCTTGGCAAGCTGAAGCAGACCAAGACAAACTCGGAATTCTTCGATTCGATGAACGCCTGAGGGCGGAGTTCGCTAAATGACGATGGACACGATCTTTGCCCTGGCAAGCGCCCGGGGGCGGGCGGGTGTTTCCGTTGTGCGGATATCGGGCCCGGCGGCGCATGATGCGGTGGCCAAGCTTTGCGGAGGCTTGCCGGAGCCGCGGCGTATGGGACTGCGGCGGCTGATCTGGCAAGGCGAGGTGATCGACGAGGCTCTGGTGGTGGTTTTCGCAAAGGGCGGAAGCTTTACCGGCGAAGAGATGGCAGAGCTTAATCTGCACGGCAGCCTGGCAGTTGTGGCCCGGGTGTTGCGGGTCTTGTCGGAACAACCGGGTTTGCGACCCGCTGAGGCAGGTGAATTTACCCGGCGGGCGCTGGAAAACGGACGGCTGGACCTGTCGCAGGTCGAAGGTCTGGCCGATCTGATCGATTCGGAGACAGAAGTGCAACGCAGGCAAGCCCTGCGGGTGATGTCGGGGGAACTCGGTCGGCGGGCCGAGGCTTGGCGTGGCCAGTTGGTGCGGGCGGCGGCACTGGTCGAGGCGACGATAGATTTTGCCGATGAAGAGGTTCCTGTCGATGTTTCGCCCGAAGTGCTTGCGATCATAGATGCGCTGCAGGTGCAATTTTCTGATGAGCTTGCTGGTGCGGTGGCTGCCGAGCGGGTGAGAGACGGTTTTGAAGTGGCCATCCTTGGTGCGCCAAATGCCGGAAAATCCACACTTTTGAACGCGCTGGCCGGGCGTGAGGCGGCGATAACATCGGAGATTGCCGGAACGACACGCGACATTATCGAAGTTCGGATGGATATTGGCGGCCTCGCCGTCACCTTGCTTGATACTGCGGGTCTGCGCGAGGCTGCGGACAGGATAGAGCAGGTCGGCATCTCTCGTGCGATTGACCGCGCGAGGCTGGCGGATTTGCGGGTGTTTCTGCTGACCGAGGCGGCAGAGACACTGATGGTTCCGCCAGAGCCGGATGATATCGTGGTGCAAGGCAAGGCCGATCTGACGGGCGACCCGGATGCTGTCTCGGGTGTAACGGGGCAGGGCTTGGACCGGCTTCTTTCGGGGATTTCGACAGTATTGGCGCAGCGGGCCTCAGGTGCTGGGTTGCTGATTCGGGAAAGGCAGCGTATCGCCTTGGAGCGCGCGCGCAATGCTCTTGATGGCGCCAGAGGCCATTTGCGGATGCAGGATGGGCGGGCTGAACTGGCCGCGGCGGAATTGCGGGCGGCCTCACATGCGCTCGAGATCCTTGTCGGGCGTATCGACGCGGAAAACCTGCTCGGGGAGATATTCTCGAGCTTTTGTATTGGAAAGTAGGAGTGTTTCACGTGAAACATTTCGATGTCATTGTTATCGGCGGCGGCCATGCCGGCGCAGAGGCTGCCGCGGCGGCGGCCCGCCTTGGCGCCCGCACGGCGCTTGTTTCGCTGCGGCGGGCGGGGATTGGCGTGATGTCGTGCAACCCGGCCATCGGCGGTCTGGGCAAGGGCCATCTTGTGCGCGAGATTGATGCCCTTGGCGGGTTGATGGGTGTGGCCGCGGATCGGGCGGGCATTCAGTTCCGCCTGCTCAATCGTCGGAAGGGTCCGGCGGTTCAGGGCCCGCGGGCGCAGGCGGATCGCGCGCTGTATCGCGCGGCCATTGGATCGGCGCTGGATGCCATTGAAACGCTGGACGTTGTCGAAGCAGAAGTGTCGGCGCTGCGCATGGATGGGGAGCGGTGCCGCGGTGTTGTGCTGTCGGACGGTATCGAGCTGGAGGCCAAAGCGGTTGTTCTGACCGCGGGCACTTTTCTGAACGGGACGATCCATATCGGCGATGTGCAGCGGCCTGGCGGTCGGGTCGGGGACCGGCCTTCGGTTCTCTTGGCAGAGCAGCTTGCGGCGCTGGGTCTTCGGCGCGGGCGGCTCAAGACCGGAACGCCGCCGCGCCTTGACGGCCGCACGATTGACTGGAGCAAGCTTGAACAGCAGCCGGGCGATGACGAACCCGTGCTGTTTTCCTTCCTCAGCCGCGCACCCGTTGCACGGCAGATTTCCTGCGGCATCACCCATACGAATGAGCGGACCCACGACATCGTGCGGAGCAACCTGTCCCGCTCGGCGATGTATGGCGGCCATATCGAAGGGGTCGGGCCGCGATATTGCCCGTCGATCGAAGATAAGGTCGTGCGGTTTTCCGATAAGGCATCGCATCAAATTTTCCTCGAGCCGGAAGGGCTTGAAGACCACACGGTCTATCCGAACGGCATTTCCACCTCTCTGCCGGCCGAGGTGCAGGAGGCCTATGTCCGCTCGATTGACGGGCTGGAACAGGCGGTGATCACACAGCCCGGCTATGCGATCGAATACGATTACTTTGACCCGCGGGAATTGTCGCGCACGCTTGAGTTGCGGGCCATTCCCGGGCTTTTCCTTGCGGGCCAAATCAACGGAACAACTGGCTATGAAGAGGCTGCGGCGCAGGGGCTGGTTGCGGGGCTCAATGCAGGTCTGGCGGCACTTGGGCGCGATCCGCTCCTGCTGCACCGGACCGGCAGCTATATCGGCGTGATGACCGATGATCTGGTGACCCGCGGGGTAACCGAGCCCTATCGGATGTTTACTTCGCGCGCAGAGTTTCGTCTGTTGCTGCGTGCCGACAACGCCGATCAGCGGCTGACACCCATCGGAATTGCCATCGGCTGCGTCGGGGAAGAGCGCAAGGCGGTATTCGAGCGCAAGTTGTCGGCGCTGTCCGCGGCGCGCGATGTGCTTTCAGCCGAACGGTTTTCCCCGCGCGAACTGCTTGCCGCAGGAATCCACGTCAGCCCCGACGGCGCGCGCCGCACGGCCCTGGACATCATGGCTTTTCCAGATGTGACCGAGGCACAGCTTGACGCGCTCGTGCCAGACTACGCGGCGGTGGAGCCTGAGATCAGAACGCAGGTTGCCCGGGACGCCCTCTATGCGCAGTATCTTGATCGCCAGCAGAATGAAGTGGCAGAGCTGCGCAAGGATGAGGAAAAGCGCATCCCCGAGGATTTCAATTTCACCGGGCTGCCTGGCCTGTCAAACGAGCTTGCAGTAAAGCTGACTCGTCGCCGTCCGGCCAATATGGCCGATGCCGCTCGGATTGAGGGCATGACGCCGGCCGCCCTGACGCTGATCCTTGCGCATCTGCGCAAGCGCACAGCGGGCATTCGGGTATCATGACGGGCGCGATGCCGCAGCAAGCGGCGATGGTGTCCCTGAGCGCGGGTGAAACGGCGGATCTGAAGCGGTTTGCCGAGCTTGTTCTGCGGTGGAATCCAAAGATCAACCTGATTTCCAAATCGACGGTCGCGGATATCTGGGACCGTCATGTGATTGATTCTGCACAGATTTACCAGCTCGCCCCCGAGAATGCGCAAAGCTGGGCGGATATTGGCAGCGGTGGCGGCTTTCCGGGGATCGTCGTTGCAATTCTTGCAGCGCATCGTCACCCGGAACGCGCGGTGACTTTGGTCGAATCCGATCAGCGCAAGGCGGTATTCTTGCGGCAGGCGGTCCGGGAGCTTGGGCTGCGCTGCACGGTTCTTTGCCGCCGGATCGAGCAGATCAGCGATTTTCGGGCCGATGTCGTTTCAGCCCGCGCGCTTGCCTCTCTGGCGCAACTTCTGACCCTTGCAGCGCCGCTGCTTGGCACGGATGGAACCTGCCTGTTTTCTAAGGGCGCTGGCCGACAGCAGGAAATTGACGAGGCGCGGCGGGCATGGCGCTTCACGCTCGCCGAAACCGTCAGCGTCACAGATTCCGGCGCGGCAATTCTGAAGATTACGGATATACACCATGTCTAGCGGGCTCTTTGCGGATCACCGGCGGATCATCGCGGTCGCCAACCAAAAGGGTGGCGTCGGTAAGACGACGACTGCGATCAATCTGTCTGCGGCTCTGGTGGCGCTGGGTGCGAGGGTCTTGCTGGTGGATCTGGACCCGCAGGGCAACGCCTCGACCGGGCTTGGCATTCTGCCGGCGGACCGCAAGTTGACGACCTATGATCTTTTGATTGACGAGGTGCCGGTTTCGCAGGTGGCCATGCCAAGCGCGACACCCGGACTGTGGATTTGCCCGGCGAATGCAGACCTGTCTTCGGCGGATATGACGCTGGTTGCGAATGAAAAACGCAGCTTTCTGCTGCATGATGCCGTTCGGGGTGCGGGCCTGGATGGCATTGATCCGGATTTCGTGATCATCGACTGCCCGCCATCCCTCAGCTTGCTGACGGTGAATGCTTTGGTGGCCTGTCATTCGGTTCTGGTGCCGCTTCAGGCTGAGTTCTTTGCGCTGGAGGGGCTGTCGCAACTGATGCTGACCGTGCGCGAGGTCCGTCAGGCGGCCAATCCGGGGCTTCGGATCGAGGGGATTCTGCTGACCATGGCCGATTCGCGGAACCGCCTGTCGCAACAGGTCGAGGCGGATGCCCGCCGCACGCTGGGGGATCTGGTGTTCAAGACGGTTATCCCGCGCAATGTCCGGGTCAGCGAGGCGCCGTCCTTTGCGCTGCCGGTGACCGACTATGATCCGGCGTCGCGGGGGGCCGAATCCTATCGGATGCTTGCGCAGGAAATCCTCTTGCGGCACCCATTGCAGCGCAATCTGCCGACAGAGGTCTGATGATGGAGAAGAAGATGGAGCGTCGGGGTCTTGGTCGGGGTCTGTCCGCCCTCATGGCGGATGTGCGTCTGGATCAGACGGCTGCGGATGGTGCCATCGCGCCGGACCGCCTGCTTGCGACTGACCGGCTGATCGCCAATCCCAACCAGCCGCGCCGGACGTTTGAGCCTTCGGCACTGAAGGATCTGGCGGATTCCCTGCGCAAGAAGGGAATCATTCAGCCGTTGATCGTGCGCCCGACCGGCAATCCCGAGCAATTCGAGATCGTCGCGGGCGAGCGTCGTTGGCGGGCCGCGCAGATGGCGCAGATACATCAGGTGCCGGTGATCGTTCGGGAGCTGGACGATACTGAAGTTCTGGAAATCGCCATCATCGAGAACGTTCAGCGCGCGGATCTGAGTGCGATCGAAGAGGCACAAGCCTATCGCCAGTTGATGGACCGCTTCGGTCATACCCAGGAAAAGATTGCCGAGGCGCTGTCCAAGAGCCGAAGCCACATCGCCAACATTCTGCGTCTTTTGGCTTTGCCGCAGGATGTGCAGTCGATGGTCGAAGCCGGCACTCTGACCGCGGGACACGCCAGAGCGCTGATTACCACACCAAACGCCACCGAGCTTGCGCGCCAGGTTGTTGGCCGCGGCCTGACCGTGCGGCAGACCGAGGCTTTGGTGCGCAAGTCGGCTGTGCCGGCGGCGGCCCGGGCCCGGCTTGCCGGAATGCGCGAGAAGGATGCCGATACCCGCGTGCTTGAGGGCGACCTGAGTGCCAATCTGAAAATGGGCGTGACGATCAACCACGAGCCGGGCGGTGAGCGTGGCCGACTGACGATCACCTATAACACGCTGGACGATCTGGATATGCTTTGCCGTGTGCTGTCGCAGGCCAGCCGTGATGCGCTGGGCTGACGTCTAGAGCAGGGCGGCGGCGATTTCTGCCAGCAGGGCGTTCAGCACAAGCCGGCCGCGTTCTGTCGTGACAAGATGTGTACCGGGCTCGTGCAGCAGGCCAAGTTCGACCAAGGGCGCAAGGCGGTCCAGCGCCAACCGTTCGCCATAGAGGCGGGATAGCCGCCCGAGGTCAGTCCCTTCGCTCAGTCGCAACGACATGAGCAGATATTCTTCCGCATGATCAAGCGGGGACAGCGCGCTGCGCGGCAACTCGCCCTGGCCTTCGGCGCCCACCTGCGCCAACCAGAGACCCGGACTCCGGGGCGCCTCGGTCGCCCACCGCGTTCCGCCCAGTGTCAGGCGTCCATGCGCACCCGGGCCGATCCCGGCATAATCGCCGCCGCGCCAATAGATCATGTTGTGGCGCGACCCGGCGCCGGGACGCGCGTGGTTCGACACTTCATAGGCAGGCATCCCGGCGCGATCACACAGCTCTTGCGTCGCCTCATAAAGCTCGACGGAGAGATCTTCACCCGGCAGCCCGCGCAATCCGCCCCGTGCGAGCCGGTCAGCAAAGGCGGTGCCGGATTCGATGGTCAGTTGATACAGCGACAGATGATCAACGGTCAGGGCCAGCGCCTCTGAGAGTTCGGCGCGCCAATCGGCCAGCGATTGGTCTTGTCGGGCGTAGATCAGGTCAAAGCTGACCCGATCGAAAATCTTGCGGGCCGTCTCGAACGCCCGGCGGGCCTCTTCCGCAGTATGCAGGCGCCCAAGGCGACGCAGGTCGGCGTCGTTCATGGCTTGCATCCCCATCGAGATGCGCGTGACCCCGGCCTGCCGGAAGGCGGCAAAACGCCCGGCCTCGATCGAGCTGGGGTTCGCCTCAAGCGTCACCTCAACGTCATTGACCATTGGCCATGTCGCCCGAATCCGGTCCATGATGGCCGAAACCAGCCCTGGCGCCATCAATGAGGGCGTTCCACCACCAAAGAAGACGCTTTGCAGGATGCGCCCGCCTGTCTCACCGCCCAGACGATCAATTTCCGTCAGATAGGCGCGGCGCCACTGATCTTGGTCGATCTCGGCAGAAACATGGCTGTTGAAATCACAATAGGGGCATTTGGATTGGCAAAACGGCCAATGCAGGTAAAGGCCGAAGCCGCCATGGCGCCAGTCTTCCATACGTTACCCCCGGAACGCGGTGACTTCGATTTCCACCATCATCTCGGGGCGGATCAAACCGGCAACGACCATGGTTGCTGCGGGCCTGATGGCGCCAAGCGCCGCAGCAAGTGCTGGTGCGATTTGCTCGACCAGCGTGGCATCGGTGATCGTATACTGCACGCGGACGATATCGGTCATGGTGAATCCGGCTTCAGCCAGAACGCGATCGATGGTGGCGAAACAATTCTGTGTCTGCGACAGCGCTGATTCCGGCATCGCCATCGTTGCATAGTCATAGCCGGTCACGCCCGACACAAAGCACCAGCCGCCCTTCACGATGGCCCGGCTGTAGCCGAGCTGCGCCTCGAACGGCGATCCTGTCGAGATTTGTTTCACGTGAAACACTCCGCTACAAGTTTGCGAAAGGCATCAGCCCGGTGGCTGATCCGGTTCTTTTCCCAACGGTCCATCTCGCCAAAGGTCAGATCCCGACCGTCCGGCTGAAAGATCGGGTCATAGCCGTGGCCTTGATCACCGCGCATGGGCCAGACGATCTGCCCGGGCATGACGCCCTCGAACACCTCATCATGACCATCGGGCCACGCCAGAACCAAGGTGCAGCGGAACTGCGCCCGGCGGGGATAGGCGGCGCCAGCCGCCTCAAGCCTGTCCCAGGTCAGGCGCATCGCCATGGCAAAATCGCGGCCAGCCGGCGTTTCCGCCCAATTCGCCGTGTAAACCCCCGGCGCACCCTCCAGCGCGTCAATTGTGATGCCGGAATCATCCGCCAGCGCCGGAAGGCCGCTCGCTTGCGCCGCGGCATGGGCTTTGATCCGCGCATTGCCGACAAAACTGTCCTCGGTCTCTTCTGGCTCTGGCAGGCCCAAGCTGCCCGCCGACATGACCGAGACGCCAAAAGGCTCCAGAAGATCGGCGATCTCTTCCAGCTTGCCCTGATTATGCGTCGCCAGAACCAGCTGGCCGCCGCCGAACTTGCGCGTCATTGCCCCAGCGCCGCCTTCTGCGCCGCGACCAGCGCCGCGCCTCCGGCCTCGGCCAAATCCAGAAGCTCGGCCATTTCTGCGCGCGAAAAAGTGGCCCCCTCGGCAGACATCTGCACCTCAATCAAGCGCCCGCGACCCGTCATCACGAAATTGCCGTCGGTGCCCGCAACCGAGTCCTCGGCATAATCCAGATCCGCCACCGGCTGACCACCATAGATCCCGCAAGAAAGGGCGCAGACATGGTCGATGATCGGATCGGTCGCAATCACTCCGCTTTTCAGCAGCCGGTTCACCGCAAGCCGCAATGCCACCCAACCCCCCGTGATCGAGGCGCAGCGGGTTCCGCCATCGGCCTGGATCACATCGCAATCGACCACGATCTGCCGTTCTCCCAACGCGCTGCGATCCACGCCCGCGCGCAGAGACCGTCCGATAAGGCGCTGAATCTCCTGCGTTCTTCCGCTTTGTTTTCCGGCTGCCGCTTCGCGCCGGGTCCGGCTGTTGGTGGCGCGCGGCAGCATCCCGTATTCAGCGGTAACCCAGCCCAGACCGGTGTTCTTCAGAAAGGGCGGCGCCTTGTCCTCGATCGTGGCCGAACATAGCACATGCGTATCGCCCATCTTGATCAGGCATGAACCTTCGGCGTGCCGCATCACGCCGACTTCGATCGACACCGCGCGCAGTTCATCAAGTTTCCGTCCAGAGGGCCGCATGGCATGTCCTTTCCGCTTTTTGTCAGATAGGCCCGTCATCTGTCCCGATGCAACCCACATTGACGCTGCCTGCGGCACCTCCCTATAGTCCTTGTCTGAACGGATCCCGGACATGAGCGACGGCACCAAGATTCTGACCGACCTCAACGACCGCTCCCGCGAGGTGTTTCGCCGCGTGGTGGAAAGCTATCTCGCATCCGGCGATCCCGTCGGCTCCCGCACCCTCACCCGCAGCATGAGCGAGCGCCTGTCGGCCGCCACGATCCGCAATGTCATGCAGGATCTCGAATACCTCGGCCTGCTTGGCAGCCCGCATGTGTCCGCCGGTCGTATTCCCACTCAAATGGGTCTGCGCCTTTTCGTCGATGGCCTCCTCGAAGTCGGCTCGGTCACCGCCGAAGATCGTGAAGTGATGGATTCCGCGCTTGCCAGCGGCGGCCAGGATGTGACTTCGCTCTTGGATATGGTCAGCGCGACCCTCTCCGGCGTGACCCGCGGCGCATCGGTGGTTCTGGCGCCAAAGCAAGAGGCGCCGATCCGCCATATCGAATTTGTCTCGCTGTCGCCGGATCGTGCGCTGGTGGTGCTGGTGCTGGCCAATGGGCAGGTGGAGAACCGCCTTTTCACGCCGCCCGCTGGCCAAACCCCCTCATCCATGCGCGAGGCGGCCAATTTCCTGAACGCGCTGGCCGAAGGCCGCACCCTGTCAGAGTTGCGCCGCAGCATCGCCAAAGAGATCGAGCGTCACCGCCAGGAAATTGACGTTCTCGCCCGGGCGCTGGTCGAATCCGGCCTTGCCCTGTGGGAAAATCCCGGCGAGCAGGCCGAGCGGCTGATCGTGCGCGGTCGGGCCAATCTGATCGACAGCACCGAAGCGCAGGATATCGAGCGGGTCCGCAGCCTGTTTGACGATCTGGAACGCAAGCGCGATATCGCCGACTTCCTCGAGCTGGCCGAAACGGGGGAGGGTGTGCGCATTTTTATCGGCTCCGAGAACAAACTCTTCTCACTTTCGGGTTCCTCTCTGGTGGTCTCTCCCTATATGAACGCGGATCGAAAGATCATCGGCGCGGTGGGGGTGATCGGTCCGACCCGGCTGAACTATGGCCGCATCGTCCCGATCGTCGATTACACGGCGCAGTTGGTTGGCAGGCTCCTGTCGGATCGCGGCGCGGGTTGAGAGAGAACGGAAAGACAAGGAAGACGGACATGGCACAAGACACTCCGGCCCCCGAGGGCACCGAGCCGGACGGGCTTGAAGATTTCATCGCGGCAGAAGAACTTGATGCGCTGCGCGCCGAACGGGATGAATTGCGCGACCGCTTCATGCGCGCGCTCGCGGATGCCGAAAACGCCCGCAAACGTGCCGACCGCGACCGGCGTGAGGCAGAACAATACGGCAGCACGCGCCTCGCCCGCGATCTGTTGCCGGTTTATGACAACCTCAAGCGCGCCCTTGACGCGGCAAGCGACGAAACCCGTGGTCAGGCGGGTGCGCTGATCGAGGGCGTCGAGCTGACGCTGCGCGAACTGACCAATGTGATGACGAAGCACGGCGTCAAGCCGATTTCGCCGGTGGCTGGCGATACCTTCGACCCTCAGATGCATCAGGCGATGTTCGAGGCGCCCCTGCCGGGCACCAAGGCCGGACAGATCATTCAGGTGATGACCGAAGGCTTCCTTCTTCACGACCGCCTGCTGCGCCCGGCACAGGTCGGCGTTTCCTCGATGCCCGGCTGATATTGGCGCCGGCCGGGAGGGCCCGCCCTCCCGGACCCTCCTGGCGTCACTTCCCGGCCATTTCCTTCATCTCATAGATCAGCCGCAGCGCCTGCATGGGTGTCAGCTCATCCGGGCTGATCTCCTTCAGCCGCGCCTCAACCGCCGATTCCTTCGGCGCCTTTGTGGGTGCGGGTGGCGGCGCCAACCGGAACAGCGGCAGATCATCTACCAAGGTTTTCTGCCGCCCGCCGTCGCGCTCGCCCTTCTCCAGCGCCTCCAGAACCGTTTTCGCCCGCTCGATCACGCTCGCGGGCAGCCCCGCCAATCGCGCCACCTGCACACCATAGCTGCGGTCCGCGGCACCCTTGCGCACTTCATGCAGGAAGATGACCTCACCCTCCCATTCCTTTACCGCCACGGTGGCGTTTTCCACGCCCGGCAACTTTGCCGCAAGCGCCGTCATCTCATGGTAATGCGTTGCGAAAAGCGCGCGGCAGCGGTTGGCCCCGTGCAAATGCTCCAGCGTGGCCCAGGCGATGGATAGCCCGTCATAGGTGGCAGTGCCGCGGCCGATCTCGTCCAGAATGACCAGGGCCCGGTCGTCCGCCTGATTGAGGATTGCGGCAGTCTCCACCATCTCCACCATGAAGGTAGATCGCCCGCGGGCCAGATCGTCACTTGCGCCGACTCGGCTGAAAAGCTGGCTGACCAGACCGATATGGGCCGACGTGGCAGGGACGAAGCTGCCGCATTGCGCCAGAAGTGCGATCAGCGCCGTCTGGCGCAGGAATGTCGATTTGCCCGCCATGTTTGGCCCGGTCAGCAACCATATGGCCGGCGTTTCGCCTTCTGACAGGGCGCAGTCATTGGCGACAAAGGCGGGGCCGCCGCCGCGCCGCAGGGCGCGCTCGACCACCGGATGCCGCGCGCCGCGCAGGTTCAGCGCCCGGCTGTCGTCGATGCGCGGTTCACACCAGTTCTCGCCCATTGCCAGATCGGCCCAGGCTGCCGCCAGATCAATCTCTGCCAGCGCGCGGGCTGCCTGCGCTACCGGGCCGGATTGCGCCATCACAGCGTCTCTAAGCGCCTCATAGTGACGCTTTTCAATCTCGAGCGCGCGGTTTCCGGCGTTGAGGATGCGGGTCTCGATCTCGCTCAGGGGCAGGGTGGTAAAGCGCACCTGATTGGCGGTGGTCTGGCGGTGGATGAAGGTTTCGTTCAGCGGCGGGGCAAACATCCGCTCCGAATGGGTCGTGGTGGTTTCGATGAAATAGCCCAGTACATTGTTATGCTTGATCTTCAGGCTCTGAATTCCGGTTCGGGCGATGTAATCCGCCTGCATACGCGCAATCACGCCGCGCCCCTCGTCGCGCAAGGTGCGCGTCTCGTCGAGATTGCCATCATGGCCCGCCGCGATGAAGCCGCCATCCCGCACCAAAAGCGGCGGCTCGGCAACCAGCGCCGCCTCCAGAAGATCGACGAGCGCCCCGTGGCCGCGCAGTGCCTGCGCGGCGCCGGTCAACAGCGGCGGCGCTTCAGCAAGGCGCTCGCTGATCTGCGCGGCGCGGGCAAGACCGGCGCGGATCGCCGCAAGGTCGCGCGGGCCGCCGCGGTCAAGCGCAAGGCGGCTCAATGCGCGGTCGATGTCGGGCACTTGGCGCAGATCGCTCCGCAGCGCTTCGCGCAGGGTTGTATCCCCGGCCAGATGCCGAACGGCGTCCAGCCGGGTGCGGATCACCGACAGGTCGCGCGAGGGCGCCGACAGCCGCCGGTCCAGCAGCCTTGCGCCCGCAGCAGTGACCGTGCGGTCCACCGCCGCCAGCAGCGAGCCTTCGCGCCCGCCCGAAAGCGCCTGCGTCAGCTCCAGATTGCGACGGGTCGCGGCGTCGATCTGCATCGTGCCGCCGGGCAATTCGCGCAACGGTCGCCGCAAGAGCGGCAGTCTGCCGCGCTGGGTCAGGTCGAGATATTCGACAATCGCCCCCATCGCGGCGATCTCGGCACGGTCAAAGCTGCCATAGGCATCCAGCGAGCCCACGCCCCAAAGCGCACAGAGTCGCTTTTCTGCGCTGGTGCTGTCAAAACTGCCGCGGGCGAGCGGGGTCAATGCGCCGCCCGCTTCGGCGACGGTTTCGGCCCAGTCGCGCTCGCGTGCTTCGCTGATCAGCACCTCGCGGGGGGAAAGCCTTGCGAGTTCGGGCCCAAGCCGCGCCGGAGGGCAGGGCATCACCCGCAGCTCGCCGGTGGAAATATCGGTCCATGCCAGCGCGGCGGCATCCCGCACCTCGGCGAAGGCGGCGAGGTAATTGTGCCGCCGCGCCTCGAGCAGGGAATCTTCTGTCAAGGTGCCGGGCGTGACCAGCCGCACCACGTCGCGCCGCACCACCGATTTTGAGCCGCGCTTCCTGGCTTCGGCCGGGTCTTCCAATTGTTCGGCGATGGCCACGCGGAACCCTTTGCGGATCAGCGCCAGAAGATAGCCCTCGGCGGCATGAACCGGAACGCCGCACATCTGGATCGGTTCGCCCATGTGAAAGCCGCGCTTGGTCAGCGCGATATCCAGTGCCTCGGCGGCGGCGACGGCATCGTCAAAGAACATCTCGTAGAAATCGCCCATCCGGTAGAACAGCAGCGCGCCGGGGTTCTGCGCCTTGATCTCCAGATACTGCGCCATCATCGGCGTGACGGTTTCGTCGCTCACCATGTTCTCCTCGATACCGCGCCGACCCTACAAAAGCCCGCCCGTGGCGAAAAGCGCCAATCGTCGCCCTATGCAGACGGGCGATGCGGCGGTATGAGCGGACACCTTGCAGACAGGATGGCCCCCTGATGACCAAAACGAAAATCACCCCGGAAGAGGCGCTTGCCTATCATCTGGAACCGCGCCCCGGCAAATATGATGTCGTCGCTTCAACGCCGATGGCGACCCAGCGCGATCTGTCGCTGGCCTACAGCCCGGGCGTTGCCGTGCCGGTGCTGGCCATCGCCGAGCGGCCCGAGACCGCCTATGACTATACCGTCAAGGGCAATATGGTGGCGGTGATCTCGAACGGGACGGCCATTCTGGGCCTTGGCAATCTGGGCGCACTGGCGTCCAAGCCGGTGATGGAAGGCAAGGCAGTGCTGTTCAAGCGCTTTGCCGATGTGAATGCCATCGACATCGAGCTGGACACCGAAGACGCAGAAGAGATCATCAAGGCGGTCTCGCTGATGGGGCCGACCTTTGGCGGCATCAACCTTGAGGATATCAAGGCCCCGGAATGCTTCATCATCGAGCAGCGGCTGAAAGAGATCATGGACATTCCGGTGTTCCATGATGACCAGCACGGCACGGCGGTGATCTGCGCGGCGGGTCTGATCAATGCGCTGGAGATTTCCGGCAAGAAGATCGGTGATGTGAAGATCGTGCTGAACGGGGCAGGCGCGGCGGGGATCGCCTGCCTGGAACTGCTGAAAAGCATGGGCGCGCGGCATGACAACTGCATCATGTGCGACACCAAGGGCGTGATCTGGCAAGGCCGGACCGAAGGGATGAACCAGTGGAAGTCGGCCCATGCCGCAAACACCCCGGCCCGCACGCTGGAAGAGGCGATGGTGGGGGCGGATGTGTTCCTGGGCGTTTCGGCCAAGGGGGCGGTGACGCCTGCCATGGTGGCCAGCATGGCCGACAATCCGGTGATTTTCGCCATGGCGAACCCCGACCCGGAAATCACCCCGGAAGAGGCCCATGCCGTCCGCGCCGATGCCATCGTGGCGACCGGGCGCAGCGACTATCCCAATCAGGTGAACAACGTTCTGGGCTTTCCCTATCTGTTCCGCGGCGCGCTGGACATTCACGCCCGCGCCATCAATGACGAGATGAAGATTGCCTGTGCCCGGGCCTTGGCGGCTCTGGCGCGTGAAGATGTGCCGGATGAGGTGGCGATGGCCTATGGCCGCAAACTCTCGTTTGGGCGCGATTACATCATCCCGACGCCCTTCGACCCGCGGCTGATCCATGTGATTCCGCCTGCGGTGGCTAAGGCCGGAATGGATACCGGCGTGGCGCGGCGACCGATCATCGACCTGAGGGCCTATGAGCAAAGCCTCAAGGCGCGGATGGACCCGACGGCGAGCATTTTGCAGGGCATCCACGCCCGCGCACGTCAGGCGCAGGCGCGCATGATCTTTGCCGAAGGCGATGACCCGCGCGTGCTGCGGGCCGCCGTCGCCTATCAGCGGGCCGGTCTGGGCCGGGCGCTGGTGGTGGGGCGCGAGGCGGACGTGCGCGAAAAGCTGGAGACGGCAGGGCTGGGGGATGCCGTGCGCGAGCTTGAGGTGGTGAATGCCGCCAATTCGCGGCACCTCGATACCTACAAGGATTTTCTCTACAACCGCCTGCAACGGCAGGGCTTTGACCGGCACGATATTCACCGGCTGGCGGCGCGTGACCGGCATGTATTTTCGGCACTAATGCTGCAGCATGGCCATGGCGATGGGTTGGTGACCGGGGCGACACGGAAATCGGCCCATGTTCTTAGCCTTCTGAACCATGTGTTCGATGCCCGGGCTTCGGACGGGGCGGTGGGGGTGACGGCGCTTTTGCACAAGGGGCGGATCGTGCTGATCGGCGATACTCTGGTGCATGAATGGCCCGAGCCCGAGGATCTGGCGACAATCGCCACGCGGGCCGCAGGGGTGGCGCGCAGCCTGGGGATGGAGCCGCGGGTGGCTTTCGTCAGCTTCTCGACCTTCGGCTATCCGGTGTCAGAGCGGGCGACAAAGATGCATCTGGCGCCAGCCCTGCTGGACGGTCGCAAGGTGGATTTCGAGTATGAGGGCGAGATGACGGTGGATGTCGCGCTGAACCCCGAGGTGATGGCGCATTACCCGTTCTGCCGCCTGACCGGCCCCGCGAATATTCTGGTGGTTCCGGCCCGCCACTCGGCTTCGATCTCGGTCAAGCTGATGCAGGAAATGGCTGGGGCCACGGTGATCGGGCCGATTCTGACCGGGGTGAAGAAGCCGATCCAGATCTGCGGCACCAATTCGACCGTTAACGATATCCTGAACATGGCGGTGATGGCCGCCTGCAAGGTGGGCTGAGGCTGGCGCCTACATCGTTTCGGTTGCTTCGGTGACCGAAACGATGGCCGGGCGGCCGTCGGCCTCGAACCGGATTTCATAGCTGCGCACATCGACGCGGCCTTCCTGTTCCAGCCGGGCGGTGAAGCCGGTGGTCGAGGTCTGCACGATACCGGAAATGCCGCCGCCGCCGCGCTGCCGGTAATTGTCGCGGATATCGTCAAGGATCAGGTCATAGACACAAATCGACTGGGCTACCGGGTCCATCTTGCATTCCTCTGCGCTGTTCTGCGTCGTGCCCTGCTTTTCGGCGCGGGCAAGGCTGGTTCCCCAGATCGCCAGCGCGGCGACCAGTGCCGCTGCGAAAAAGGCCATGCTGCGTTGGCTGGGTTTTGTCATGCCGGTCTCGCGGGTTTGGCGGTGATCAGGGTGCCCGCCGCAACCTCTTCGGCGGTGCGGGGGTAGTGGCGCTTGAATTTGGCGGGCCAGACCGCAAAGAGCGGATTGGCGCCGATCAGCAGCCTGCCGAAGGGCAGGAAGAGCTTGCCCGGGGCAAGCACGCCGGTCAGCACCTCGCCAATGGAAAAGCCGCGGATCGCCTCGCGCCAGGGCTCGGCATGTTCCAGCCGCAGCTCCATGCCAGAACCCATCACCGATTTCATGTCATTATCGGCCACGCCATAACAGGCCGAGGCATTGGTGTCGCCCGAAGCCGGGCAATGCGCCTTGCCGATATCGACATGACCAAGGCCCAGAAGATGGCCCACCTCATGGACATGGGCGCGCTGCATTACCTTGTTGCCGGCGCTGTCGGTGTTCTTCTGCACAAGGTCGGTGTCCTTGCTGTCGTATAGCGTGGAATGCGAGCCGAACCAGCTTTCGGACGGGTCAAGGCGGACCACGCTGATGCTGTGGTGATTGTTGGCCGCGCTACCATCCTGCGCCACGATCTTCATCCGGCACCAGACATTCGGGATATAGCCCTGGCCGGATTTCGTCACGAAGGGAAAACTGCCGGCATCATTGACCAGCCAGAATTTGCCCGTCCAGAAGCTTTGCGCCGTGCTGCAGAAGTTGTCTTTCCAGGTCTTCCAGGCGGCATCTGTCCATTTGATCGTCTTGCGGGTTGGCTTGGCGGCATTGCCATAATCATGATGGCTGCCTGCGGCAGCCCCGCCCGCCGGGTTGATCTGGGTAAAACCCAGTCGCAGCGTCAGCGTCAGTTCAGCGTTGTTGTAGGGGTCGCAGCAGTCGGTATCAAGTTCGGCATCGAATCGGGGAAATTTGATCGTCGATTTCATCGCGACCTCCGGCAAAGCGGCTGTGACAAATGCCGGGCGAGTAGACCATGCTGCCCGAGTCGTCACAAGCGCGGGATTCCAGACCCCCTTGGCCTTTTCGCCCCGCCCGCATAGCGTGGCGGCCAGAGGAGAACCGCCATGACCGACCATGTTTCCACCCATCAGGCCGCTGAGGATGCGCGCAACGAAACCATCCTGATCTGGGTGAACGGCCGAGTCGTGCCGAAAGCCGAAGCGATGGTGTCTGTCTATGATTCGGGCTTCATGCTGGGCGATGGTGTCTGGGAGGGGATCCGGCTTTACAACGGGCGCTGGAGCTTTCTGGACGAACATATCGACCGGCTGTTCGAAGCGGCACGGGCGATTGACCTTGATATCGGGATGGACCGCGCTGCGGTGGTGGCCGCCGTTCTGGAAACGCAAGCGGCCAATGGCATGGTCAGCGATGCTCATGCCCGGCTGATGGTGACGCGGGGGGTGAAGACCCGGCCGTTCCAGCATCCGAAACTCAGCCAGCGCGGCCCGACCATGGTGATCATCATGGAACATTCGCGCCCCAGCCTGCCGCGCCCGATCCGGCTGGCCACGGTGCCGCATATGCGGGGTCTGCCGATGACGCAGGATCCCAAGCTGAATTCGCATTCCAAGCTGAACTGCATTCTGGCCTGTATCGCCGCCGAAAAGGCCGGCGCGGATGAGGCGCTGATGCTGGATGCGCATGGCTTTGTGAACACCACCAATGCCTGCAACTTCTTTATCGTGCGCAAGGGCGAGGTTTGGACCTCGACCGGCGATTACTGCATGAATGGCATCACCCGGGGCAAGGTGATCGGGCTTTGCCGGGCGACCGGCATTCCGGTTTACGAGCGGAACTTTTCACTGGTGGACACCTATGGCGCGGATGAGGCGTTTCTGACCGGCACGTTCGGGGCGCAAACCCCGGTGGGCATCATCGACGGGCGGGTGATCGGAACCGGGCAGATCGGCCCGGTGACCGAGCGGATCCGGGGCCTTTACAAGTCGCTGGTCGGTGCGTGAGCGGCCGGGAAAGAGGGGGGCATGACCATGAAGATCGCCATGTGGAGCGGCCCGCGGAACCTTTCGACCGCGATGATGTATGCTTTCGCGGCGCGGGGCGATTGCGCGGTCTGGGATGAGCCGTTCTATGCCGCCTATCTTGCTGCGACCGGCTTGGACCATCCGATGAAAGAGGCGGTGATTGCGGCGGGGCAGATTGCACCCGAGGCGGTTGCGGCGGCCTGTCTGGGGCCGCATCCGGGCGGGCAGCCGTTGTTCTATCAAAAGCATATGACGCTGCACATGATTTCCGGCTTTGACCGGGGCTTCATGCGGGGGCTGCAGAATGTCTTCCTGATCCGGCATCCGGCGCGGGTGGTGGCCAGCTATTCGAAAAAGCGTGAGGCGCCGGTGCTTGCCGATATCGGTTTTGTTCAGCAGGCCGAGCTTTTTGACGAGGTTGCGGATTGGCTCGGCCATGCGCCGCTTGTCGTCGATTCCGCCGATATCCGGGCCCGCCCGCGCGAGGTGCTGGAACGGCTCTGTGCGGCGCTGGGCATTCCCTTTACCGAGGCGATGCTGCGCTGGCCCGCCGGACCCAAGCCCTATGACGGGGCTTGGGCGCCGCATTGGTACAATGCCGTCCATGCCTCAACCGGCTTTGACGAACCCGAGGGGGAGCTTCCGGTGTTGGCACCGGAATATCAGCGATTGGCGGATCAGGCGCTGCCCTATTATGAAAGGCTTGCCGCACTTAAACTGTAGGATGGGCAATATTGCCCATCCTACGCGAGAAGCTTGGCCAGCCCCATTGCAACGGCGGGATTGCCCGACAGTTTCAACTTGCCCGTCGCCATGGCAACCATTGGGTTCAGTTTGCCCTTCAGCAGGCTGACCAGATTTTCTTGACTGAGGCGCAGGGTGCAATCCGTCTCGCGGTCCTCGGTGCTGGCAGTTCCGTCGGCCATAACGATCACGCCATCCACGCCGCAGTCGAATTTCAGGCTGCCGGAAAAGCGTTTTGTTTCCAGCGCTTTGCGAATGCCTGCTGCAATGTCTTCCATGATCTCTCCTGCGGTTCTCCGGCAGGTTAGGCACGATGCCCGCTGACGCAACCGCGCCGTTACGTCACGAACGCAAAGGCCGCGCAGGTTTCCCGGCGCGGCCTTGTTTCACGTGAAACATTGCAGGAACGCAGCCTAGCCCTTCTTCGCCACCCGCGCATTCCGCGTGGCGATCAGGCGCAGGCGCAGCGCGTTCAGCCGGATGAAGCCCGCCGCGTCCTTCTGGTCATAGGCGCCGGCATCCTCTTCGAAGGTCACATGTTTTTCACTGTAAAGCGTATGGTCCGACCACCGCGCCACAACACGGGCGACCCCCTTGTAAAGCTTCAGCTTCACGGTGCCTGTCACATGTTCCTGCGTCTTGTCGATCAGCGCCTGCAGCGCCTCGCGTTCAGGGCTGAACCAGAAGCCGTTGTAGATCAGCTCCGCATAGCGCGGCATGATTGAATCCTTCAGATGGCCTGCGCCGGAATCCAGCGTGATCTGCTCGATGCCGCGATGGGCGGCCAGCAGGACGGTGCCGCCGGGGGTCTCATAAAGGCCGCGCGATTTCATCCCGACAAAGCGGTTTTCCACGAAGTCCAGCAGACCGATCCCATGCTTGCCGCCCAGCTCGTTCAGCCGGGTCAGCATGGTTGCGGGCGACAGCGCCTCACCGTTCAGCGCCACTGCATCGCCCTTTTCAAAGGTAATCTCGATATATTCCGGCGTGTTCGGCGCATCTTCCACCGCAACCACGCGCTGGGCGACATAATCGGGCGCCTCCTCGGCCGGGTTCTCCAGAACGGTGCCCTCGGAAGAGGTATGCAGCAGGTTCGCATCGACCGAGAAGGGCGCCTCGCCCCGCTTGTTCTTGGCGATCGGGATCTGGTTTTCCTCGGCGAACTGGATCAGCTTGGTCCGGCTGGACAGATCCCACTCCCGCCAGGGCGCGATGACGCGGATCGACGGGTCGAGCGCCGCCACACCCAGCTCGAACCGCACCTGATCATTGCCCTTGCCGGTCGCGCCATGGGCCACGGCATCGGCGCCGGTGGCTTGGGCGATCTGCACCAGATGCTTGGCGATCAGCGGCCGCGCAATCGAGGTGCCCAGCAGATATTCGCCCTCATACAGCGCATTGGCGCGGAACATCGGATAGACGAAATCCTTCACGAACTCTTCGCGCACATCCAGAATATGGATGTTCTCTTCCTTGATCCCCAGAAGAACGGCCTTCTGCCGCGCCGGTTCCAGCTCTTCGCCCTGACCCAAATCGGCGGTGAAGGTCACCACCTCACAGCCATATTCCGTCTGCAACCATTTCAGGATGATCGAGGTATCAAGCCCGCCCGAATAGGCAAGGACGACTTTCTTCGGTTTGGACATGGGACGCTCCATCGCGGTTTGTCCCGCGATTATCGGGAAATCCCCGAAAGGGCAAGCCGCGCGCCCCGCAACGGGGGCCCTCGCAGCTCCGCAGCCCAAGGTTGACTTGCCGCGGCATTCCTGCGCCACTGATCCGGATTTCAGCCGATGGAGCCAGATTTGAAGGGTTTGCAGATATTCCGCCACTCCGTCCGTCAGGTCACGGGCAATCTCGAAGGTGCCCTCCGGGTTTCGGGGCTGCTCTATGCGGTGCAGGCCGTTGTCGGCCTGATCTTCGGTCTCGGCATGGCCGCACAGGCTGGAATGGGCGCTGGCGGCATGACCGGCGGCATGGGTCTTGGGATGCTGATAACGCTACTGGTCGCCGTGACTACCGGCCTCTGGATTGCCGTCGGCTGGCACCGCTATGTTTTGCTCAACGAAAAGCCAGACCTTCTGCCCACCTTCCGGCAGGACCGGATGCTGGCCTATTTCCTGCGCTCCCTGCTGCTTGGCCTGATCATCCTGCTGCCCGCAATCGTCTGGGGGATGATTGTCGGCGTCCTCTTTTCGGGCCTGTTCCACTTTGGGCTTGGCCTGATTGGCGTCCTGCTGATGACACTGATCGTGCAATTGCCGCTGGTTTTTGCCGGCCTGCGGCTTTCTGCGGCGCTGCCGGGTCAGGCGCTGGGCGTCGAGAGCGAGGTTCTGGCAGGCTGGCGCGCGACGGCCCATGACAACCGGGCACTTGCCGAACTTACGGTGATCATCGTCGGGGCGATCTTCGTGATAAACCTGATTGGAATGGTGGTTTTCGGCCATCTGATGATCACAGCCATCCTCTGGCAGCTTGTGACCAACTGGCTCGTCACGATGGTCGGGGTCTCGATCCTGACCACGCTTTACGGCCATTACATCGAACAGCGCCCGCTGGTCTGACTTGCACAATCGCCCTGCATCGGCCAAGCCTGACATATGACCAGCTTTGCCGATGCCGCCCGCTCCACCACCCGCGCCCTGCGCGATCTCTTTCCGCGCACGCCGCTGCAGCGGAACGACCATCTGTCGCGCCGCTTCGGCGCCGATATCTGGCTGAAGCGCGAAGACCTTTCGCCAGTCCGCAGCTACAAGCTGCGCGGCGCCTGGAATGCAATGCGCAAGGTCCGCGCCGCCAATCCTGCACAGCGGCATTTCGTCTGCGCCTCGGCGGGCAACCATGCGCAGGGCGTTGCCTTCGCCTGCCGCCATTTCGGCGTTCAGGGCACCATCTTCATGCCCGTCACCACGCCGCAGCAGAAAATCGACAAGACCCGCGCCTTTGGCGGCGATGCAGTCCGCATCGTGCTGACCGGCGACTATTTCGACCAGACCCTTGCCGCCAGCCAAAGCTTTTGCGCGGAAAAGGGCGCGCATTTCCTGTCCCCCTTTGATGATGAGGATGTAATCGAGGGTCAGGCTTCGGTTGCCGTCGAATTACTCGATCAGCTTGGCCGCGCCCCCGATCTGGTCATCCTTCCTGTGGGCGGCGGCGGTCTTGCCTCGGGCGTCACCGCCTATCTGCGGGCCGAGGCGCCGCAGACCGCCTTCCGCTTTGTCGAGCCGCTTGGCGGTGCGAGCCTGACCGCAGCGCTTCAGGCGGCCGAGCCGGTCAAGCTCAAGACCGTGAACAGCTTTGTCGATGGCGCTGCCGTCGCCCGTCTGGGGGACAAGACCTTTGCCCATCTCTCCTGGATTCGCCCCGAAGAGGTTCTCCTCGCCCCCGAAGACCGCATCTGCGTCACCATGCTGGACATGCTGAACGTCGAGGGCATCGTTCTGGAGCCCGCCGGCGCCCTTTCCGTCGATGTTTTGCCCGAACTGGCCGAGGAGATCGCGGGCAAGACCGTGGTTTGCATCACTTCGGGCGGCAATTTCGATTTCGAGCGCCTACCAGAAGTCAAGGAGCGGGCGCAGCGCTATTCCGGCGTCAAGAAATACTTCATCCTGCGGATGCCGCAGCGCCCCGGCGCGCTGAAGGAATTTCTCGCCATGCTGGGCCCCGAAGATGATATCGCCCGCTTTGAATATCTCAAGAAATCCGCCCGCAACTTCGGTTCTGTCCTGATCGGCATCGAAACCGCCCGGGCCGAGAATTTCGCGGCGCTCTTTGCGCAGCTTGACGCCGCCGCTTTCGCCTACCGCGACATCACCCGGGACGAGATTCTGGCCGAATTCCTCATCTGACCGCCTCTTCATAGAATCGCGCGATCCGTTCCGCGATCCAGTCCGAATCCGCCTGCCGCCCCGAGATCGAAGCGCGGGCGCGTGCAACCACCTCTTCCGGCAGTCTATCGGCAAAAGCTTCGACCAGCGCGGCAACAAACTCCGGGCCCATCTCGGGGTGATACTGTGTGGTCAGAATGCGCCGCCCGATGGCATAGCTGCCAACCGCACATTCCGCATTGCCGCCCAGCACCACAGCGTCCTGCGGCAGATCCAGAACCTGCTCCCTATGTGCCGCATAGAGACTGATTCCAACGCCCTCCATCTCTGTTCGCGCCAACCCGAACACCCAACCTCCGGGATTTGGCCCCACCCGTCCGCCCAGTGCCTTTGCAACCGCCTGATGTCCGAAACAGGCGCCGAAAACCGGCTGCCCCTCGTCCGCCAATCGCCGGATCAGCGCCAGAAGTCGCCCAATCCACGCCGAATCATCATTCACCGAGGCCGGGCTGCCGGTGATCAGCCAACCGTCAAAGCGGGCGTCATCGGGCGGAAACTCCCCGTCCTTCACCGAAAAGACTGTGACCCGCCAATCCGCCCGGCACCCCTGCAACATCGCGCGGAACTTCTCGCCATCGCGCGGATGGGCCTGCGCAAAGGCGCTTTCGTCGGTGTTCGCCATCAGAACCGCAATATGCATGATCTTCCCGCTTTACATATTTATGAATGTCATTAGCATATTTTGTATCCGCCGCTCAAGAGGAGCCTGCCCGTGACGATCTGGACCCCCACCGATGACGGCCACGCCGATCTGACCAGCCATGACACCTTTGCTGCCGGCGCGCCGCACAACACCTTTGCCCGCCTGCGCCGCGACGATCCGATGCACTGGACCGAATGGGGCGCGGGGGAAAGTTTCTGGTCGGTTACCCGCCACGCGGACATTCTGGCGCTGAACGGGCAGCCCGACCTTCTCTCCTCCGCCCGCGGTATTCGAATGGAGGATCAGACCTATGAAGAATACCTCGCCCGCCGCACCTTTCAGGAAACCGATGCGCCCGAGCATATGCAGACCCGGATCAAGGTTGCCAAAGCCTTCTCGAAACCCGTCATTGCGCAGTTCGAACCGCTGATCCGCGAGCTGTGCGGGCCCATCCTTGATGCGGCGCTGGAAAAGGGCACCTTCGACGCTACCCGCGAAATCGCCCGTCAACTGCCCATGCGGATGCTGGGCCGCATCATCGGCACCCCAGACGAAGATCTGCCTTGGCTGGTCGAACGTGGCGATGCGCTGATCGCCAATACCGACCCGGACTTTACCAGCCACGTCCTCGACAAGATGACAACGGATGAATTTCGCATGATGCCCTTCAACTCTCCGGCCGGGGCGGAACTCTTTGTCTATGCCAAGGATCTGATGCGCAAAAAGGCGGAAAGCGGCGATACTTCGGGCGTTCTCAACCTTATCCTGCAGCCCGGCCCTGACGGGCAGGTCATGCCGGAACACGAATTCCGCAACTTCTTCTGCCTTCTGGTTGCTGCGGGCAATGACACCACCCGCTATTCCATCGCAGCCGGTATTCAGGCGCTGGCCCATCAGCCCGAACTGCTGGGCCAATTGCAGCGTGGCGAGGTCTGGGACACGATGGCGGATGAGATCATCCGCTGGGCCACCCCTGCGATCTATTTCCGCCGCACGGCCACCCGCGACTTCGAATTTCATGGCAAACAGGTGCGGCAAGGTCAGAAGGTGCTGTATTGGTTCCTGTCAGGGAATCGTGACGAAACGGCCTTCAGCGACCCTTTCCGCGTCGATCTGGCCCGCACGGTGAACCGCCATGTCGCCTTCGGGCAAGGCGGGCCGCATGTCTGTCTTGGTATGTGGCTGGCCCGGCTGGAGGTTCGCGTTCTCTTCGAAGAGCTTGCGAAACGGATCCGCAGGATCGAACCTGCCGGAGAGCAAAAATTCCTGCGTTCCAACTTTGTGGGCGGCATCAAGGAACTGCCCGTCCGCATCACCATGCAATAGCGGCGTCAGACCGCGACAGGGAGTATCCGATGACCGACCGCCTGCGTGCGATGTTCTGTGACCATCTGTCAATCATGCGCGGGAAATACCTTCCCGCCCACAAGATGCGCGATGACGAAAGCCGGTTCGCCCGGCCCACCTTCTCGGTGCATTACGACAAGGATCTGCTGCTCGACGCTCCGCATACCAAATGCCGCGAGGGGCTGCCCGACATGGCCCTGCGCTGGAAGGCCGATGAGATTCGCGCCGGATGGGAGCCGGACACAAACGTCGTCTTGGGCGACCTATACGGCGATGACGGTCTTCCCCTGCCGCTCTGCCCGCGCGGTGCGCTGAAACGAGCGCAGGCCGATTGGCAAAAGCACGGGCTGACCGCAAAGGTCGGCATCGAGCTTGAGGCTTTCGCGCTGGTCAAGGATGACGAGGGCAAGCTTGTCCCTTATGACACCCCCGGCGGCGTGGTTTACGGCACCGGCAATTTCACCGATCCGCAGCGGTTCACCGATGCCATCTGGGATGCGGCCCTTGCGGCGGGGTTCAGGCTTGAACTGATCACCGCCGAATATGACACCCCGCAGTTCGAATTCACCCTTTCCTATGACGAGGCGGTGCGCGCCGTGGATGAGGTTGTCCTCTTCCGCCAGATGGCGCGCGAGGTGGCGCTGGATCACGGCGTCTTGTTGACCTTCCTGCCCAAGCCGATTGCAGGCAAGGGCGGCTCAGGAATGCACATCAACCTGTCGTTTGAGGATGCCAAGGGCCACAACGCCCTTGCCAATGGCGACCGGGGCGGGCCGGACCGGCTGAACGATCTGGCCCGGGGCTGTGTCGCGGGCTGGATGCGGCACCACAAGGCATTGGCGGGGCTGGTGGCGCCCACGGCCCTGTCTTACGCGCGGCTGCAACCGGCCTCGCTTTCCGGCTATTGGTGCAACTGGGGCGGGGATCATCGCGGCGTGACCGTGCGGGTTTCGGCCGAGGGCGGCAAGAAGGCCCGGCTGGAACACCGGATGCCGGACGCCTCTGCCAATCCCTATACCGCCGTGGCCGCGGTGTTGCAGGCGGCACGGCTGGGGTTCGAGGGCGGCTATCCCCTGCCGCCGATGGAAGAGGGCGATTGCTTTGATCGGATCGACGCCGGGCAGGGCGTTGCCGCCTCGCTTGGCGAAGCGATGGACGATCTGGCTACCGACACCGCGCTTTGCGCCGCCGTGGGGCAGGGGCTGTGCGAGAACCACATCTTCATGAAGCGCGCCGAGGTGGACAAGGCTGCCGCGCTGGAAGGTGACGCGCTGCGCGATTTCTATGTCTGGTATGTGTGAGGCCGCGATGAAAGCCACCTGGATACTCTCCGACGGCCGCCAGATCAGCGCCGAGGTCCGCGAAGGCCAGAACCTGATGGAGGCCGCTGTCGCCGCCAATGTGCCCCGCGTGGTGGGCGAATGCGGCGGGTCACTGTCCTGTGCGACCTGCCATGTCTATGTCGATGCCGTCTGGGCCGACCGCTCCGGCAGCCCGGAAACCTTTGAGGATGCCATGCTTGACGTGGCCGAGGCGGAACGGCGCGACACTTCGCGCCTGTCCTGCCAGATCAGGATGACACCCGCGCTGGACGGCATCATCCTGCATGTGCCCGAGCCTTAGCCGCCAATCGGCCCGCGCTGGCCGCCGGTCTGGGCGCGGTCCATCAGCAAGTGGTCCAGCAGAACGCAGGCCATCATCGCCTCGCCCACCGGCACCGCGCGGATGCCGACGCAGGGGTCGTGCCGGCCCTTGGTGATCAGGTCCACCTCTTCGCCGCGCTGGTTGATGGTGCGGCGGGGGGTCAGGATGCTGGAGGTCGGCTTGACGGCAAAACGACAGACCACCGGCTGCCCGGTGGAAATCCCGCCAAGGATGCCGCCCGCGTGGTTCGACAGGAACTCTGGCCCCGTGGCGCCCATGCAGATTTCGTCCGCATTTTCGACGCCGGTCAGGCAGGCCGCTGCCATGCCATCACCGATCTCCACCGCCTTGACGGCGTTGATCGACATCATCGCGCTGGCAAGATCGCTGTCCAGTTTGGCATAAAGCGGCGCACCAAGCCCCGCCGGGACGCCCTCTGCCACCACCTCGATAACCGCGCCGACCGAGTTGTGGGCCAGCCGCAGCTCATCCAGATAGACTGCCCAATCTGCCGCCGCGACCGGGTCGGGGCACCAGAAGGGGTTGCCTTCGATCACCGCGGCATCGAACCGGCTGCGGTCAATCGCCTTTGGCCCCATCTGCATCATATAGCCGCTGATCCGCAGTCCCGGCACCAGCGCCGCCAGCACCGCCCGCGCCACGCCGCCCGCCGCAACCCGGCTGGCGGTTTCCCGCGCCGAAGACCGCCCGCCACCGCGATAATCCCGAACGCCATACTTCTGATGATAGGTGATATCGGCATGGCCGGGCCGAAAAGCCTGCGCAATGTCGCCATAGTCTTTTGACCGTTGGTCGGTGTTCTCGATCATCAACTGGATCGGCGTGCCGGTCGTGCGGCCTTCGAACACCCCCGACAGAATCCGCACCTCATCCGGCTCTTTCCGCTGGGTGGTGAATTTTGAGGTGCCCGGTTTGCGGCGGTCCAGCCAGGGTTGCAGGTCTGCCTCGCTCAACGCCACGCCGGGCGGGCAGCCGTCCACCGTGGCGCCAATCGCGGGACCGTGGCTTTCGCCCCAGGTGGTCACGCGGAACAGATGGCCAAAGGTGTTGAAGCTCATAGCGCCCTCCTGATCGTTCCCCCCGCCTAGCGCAAACGCAGGCGGGGGGGAAGCAGGCTATTCGGCGGGCCGCGCCAGACGGGTATCGCGCGCCGTCTTCCACAGCGAAAACACCACGCCCGCGCCAAGGATGGCAAAGGTGATGCCCAGCGACCACGAGGGCGGGAACTTCGCCCAACCCATCAGGTCGGCAATGAACACCTTCGACCCGATGAACACCAGAAGCAGCGACAGCGCATATTTCAGATAGGCAAAGCGATGCAGGATCGCCGCCAGTGCGAAATAGAGCGCGCGCAGGCCAAGGATGGCAAAGATGTTCGAGGTATAGACCACGAAAGGATCGGTGGTGATGGTGAAGACCGCCGGCACCGAATCCACCGCGAAAACAAGGTCGGCCACCTCAATCAGGATCAGCGCCAGAAACAGCGGCGTGGCATAGCGGGTCAGCTTGCCGGTGGTCGGATGCGGTTCGTTGACGAAGAAGGCATTGCCGCGCAAGCCCTCGGTCACATTCATCCGCCGCTTGAGGAAGCGCAGCAGGCGGTTGTCCTCAAGGCTATGATTTTCCTCGGAAACGAACATCATCTTGATGCCCGTAAAGATCAGGAAAGCGGCGAAGATATACAGGATCCAGCCATATTGCGCGACCAGCGTGGCGCCAAGGCCGATCATGATGCCCCGCAGCACGATCACGCCCAGAATGCCCCAGAACAGCACGCGGTGCTGATAGGCGCGCGGAATGGCAAAGAAGGAAAAGATCAGCGCGATGACAAAGATATTGTCCATCGCCAGCGTCTTTTCCACCACAAAGGCCGTCAGGTAATTCGCGGTGGAATCCCAGTCCTTGGTCCACCAGACAAAGCCGGAAAAGGCCAGGCCCAGCGTCACATACATCGCCGAAAGCTTGAGGCTCTCGCTCACCCCAATTTCGGTTTCACCGTCCTTGTGCAAAACGCCAAGGTCCAGCACCAGAAGGCCGATCACAATGGCAATGAAGGTTCCCCACATCCACAGCGGGGTTCCCAGAAATAGCGTCGTCAGAAGGTCCATACCGTCCTCATTGTTGCAACGCACGCCTGAGGACAGCCGAAAAGACACCGGGCATGACCATCGAGCGCACTCGATGCAGTCCGACATCACGATAGGATATCGTCAGAGGGGCCCGGTCTGCTCCCTAGATATGGATCACGCTTGCGTCATTTCAAGGGGCGATCTGCGGGCGAAGTTCATTCATCGCGCGCACCAGTGCCTCGCTGATGCCGGGTTCCGACAGGGCGTGCCCCGCCATCGGCACCATCCACAGCCGGGCCAGAGGCCAGCCCTCGGCCAGTTTCCATGCCGAATGCGGCGGGCAGATCATGTCGAACCGACCCTGCACGATGGTTGCCGGCAGATGGGTAATCCGCCCGCGATTCTTCAAAATCCAGCCGTCCTCTTCAAGAAAGGCGGCATTCTGGAAATAGTGATTCTCCAGCCGGGCGAAGGCGCGGGCATAGTCGGACGGACCCTCGCCCATGCCACTCTCGGACTGGACCGAGGCCAGCGCGTTTTCCCAATTGGCCCAGATGCGGGCGTGGCGACCCTCTGACAGCATGTCGCCGCTGAAAAGCCGCCGGTGATAGGCGCCGATCAGGTCGCCCCGCTCTGTCGGCGGAATCGGTGCCAGAAACCGCGCCCAAAGGTCGGGATAAAATCCACCAGCACCACCGCCATAGAACCAGTCCAGCTCGGCCCGCGTCGCCAGAAACACCCCGCGCAGCACCAGCGCCGCCGCCCGTTCGGGGTGCGAAATCGCATAGATCAGCGCCAGCGTCGCCCCCCAACTGCCGCCGAACAGGATGAACCGCTCGATCCCCAGCGCCTGCCGGATACGCTCGATATCGGCGACCAGATGCCATGTGGTGTTCGCATCGACGCTGGCATGGGGGCGCGAGCGGCCGCAGCCGCGCTGATCGAACAGCACCACGCGATAGACCGCCGGGTCGAAATACCGCCGCATCGCCGGGCTGCATCCACCCCCCGGCCCGCCATGCAGCACCAGAACCGGCACACCCGCGGGATTGCCGCATTGTTCAACGAACACACGGTGCCCGTCGCCCATGTCCATCACCCGCTGATCAAAGGGATCAATCGCGGGGTAAAGATATTCGACTGCGCGCTTTTGGCCTGATCTCTGGTCCATGTCCGTCCTATATACGGGGCACAGACTGCGCCGCTTGGCGCGCGTGTGCAAGGAGTTCGCAATGCCCGCCGTCAACACCATCGACCCCGCCGAAGTTGCCAAGTTCGAGGCGATGGCCGCCGAATGGTGGGATCCGAATGGCAAGTTCAAGCCGCTGCATCTGATGAATCCCTGCCGGCTGGATTACATCACCCGCCAGATTGCCGCCGAGTTCGGGCGTGACCTGACCGCGCGGGCGCCCTTTGCCGGGCTTCGGATTCTGGATATCGGCTGCGGCGGCGGCCTCTTGTCCGAGCCGATGGCGCGGCTGGGTGCCGATGTGCTGGGCGCCGACGCCGCGCCGCGCAACATCCCCGTGGCCCAGCTTCATGCCGAGCAATCCGGCCTGACCATCGACTATCGTAACATCACCGCCGAGGCGCTGGCCGAAGCGGGCGAACGGTTCGATGTCGTCCTGAACATGGAAGTGGTGGAACATGTCGCCGATCCGCTGGCCTATCTGACCGCCTGTCAGCAATTGCTGAAACCCGGCGGGCTGATGATCTGCTCGACCCTCAACCGCAATCCGAAAAGCTTCATGATGGCGATTGTCGGGGCGGAATGGGTGATGCGCTGGCTGCCCAAGGGCACGCATGACTGGGCCAAGTTCATCACCCCGGACGAGCTTTACACGCTGATCCGCAATGCGGGGCTTGATCCGGTAGACCGCAAGGGCATGGTGTTCAACCCGGTGTCGTGGCGCTGGGCGCTGTCGGACCGCGACCTGTCGGTGAACTATGTCACCGCCAGCGTCAAACGCTAGAACCGCGCATCCTCAAGCCCGCAGAACGGATCGACCGGGCTGCGCCCCTGCCAGGGCGCCCGGCCCAACAGGCATTCCAGCACCGCCGCCTGCATACTGGGCATCGTTGCATAGGCGTTGATCATGCAGGGCGCGCGTGGCGCGTCATAGAGCATATAGGGATAGCCGAACGAGATCATTGCCGTCGGCACCTCATGCCAGACCCGCTCCATCGCGCCCATGAACCCACCCATGATCCGCGCCCAATCCAGAAAAATCCGGCCGCGGGTCAGCAGGGTTTCCTCGCCGAAAAGATACAGCACCAGATCAAAGCTCTCACGGGTGATGGGTGTTCCGGGGGTGTAATCCGTCACCTCGAACCCTTCGGCACGCAAAAGGTCGGGCAGATCGAACGGCGCCGGCTCGGGGTGGATGGGCGAGATAACCCCGCCCGAAATCACCAACACCCGCCGATGCCGGTCTGGCGACAGCGGCAGCAGCCCCTGCACATCCTTGACCAGTGTCGGCGCGCGTGCGGTCACCGCCCGCGCCGCCGCCCGATGCGCCTCGGGGGCCAGCGCCACCGCAGGCGCCGCGGGGCCGCGATGCAGCCCCAGCGCCGCCTTCAGCCCCAGCACCCGGATCAGAGCCTGTTCCAGCCGTTCGGCACTGATCTTCCCCGACCGGACGGCATCCGAGATCAGCGCAAAATCCGCCGAGGGATCGGGCGAGAACAGGATCAGGTCGCAGCCATTCTCGATCACTTCGGGCAGCATCTGCGCCCTTGGTCCAAAGGCCCCGAACCCGGCCATCGGTGTGGCATCCGATACGATCAGACCGTTGAAACCCAGCCGCTCGCGCAACAGGGTTTGGTTCAGAACCCGGTTGACCGAAGCCGGACGAAACGCCTCAAGCCCCGCCTCTGGGTCAAGACTGCGGATGAAAGCCGGAAAGGCGATATGGGCCGACATCACTGACATCACCCCCGCAGCAATCGCCGCGCGGTAAAGCCGCCCATGGCTGGCCTCCCAATCCTCAAGCGTCAGGGGGTTGACCGTGGTCACCAGATGCTGGTCACGGTCGTCATGGCCCTCGCCGGGCCAATGCTTGACCGTTGCCGCCACGCCTGCCGTCTGAAACGCCGCGATCTGGGCCAGAGCGTGCCGTTCGATCCGCGCCACATCTGCGCCGAAACCGCGCGTCGCCACGATGGGGCTGCGAAAGGCGGCGTTGATGTCCAGAACCGGAGTGAAGCTCCAGTTGATCCCGATTGCCCGGGCCTCTTCGGCCATGATCCGGCCGATGGTGCTCGTGGCCGCCACATCATCCACCGCCGCCAGCGCCAGCGGATTGGGCAGTTCGGTGCCGAAGGGCAGGCTCATCCGGCTGCCTTCCAGATCGGCCGAGATCAGCAGCGGCACCCGCGCCTGCGCGCGAATATCGTCCATAAAGGCCGTTTCGTGACGCATATCCGGCGTGAAGAACCGGGTCACCCCGGCCGGATGCAGCCGCGCAAGGCGCGCCAGCTCCTGCGGATCCTTCCCCATCGACATGTGGATGAAAAGCTGCCCGACTTTTTCGTCGGGCGTCAGGCCGGCCAGCGTCGCCGCCACCCAGGCGATGGCTTCGTCATCCAGATGAAACGGCGCGCGGCGCAGGTGATCCATCGCTTACTCCGATGAGGATTTTGCCCAGAGGTTGATGTCTTTCTCTTCCGAAATCGCGTCGATCCGCGCCAGCTCCTCAACGGTGAAGTCCAGATTGCCGACTGCGCCCGCGCAATCCACCACCTGTTCGGGCTTCGATGCCCCGATCAGCGCGCTGGTGATGCCCCCGTTCCGCAGCACCCAGGCCAGCGCCATTTGCGCCAGCGTCTGCCCCCGCGCTTGCGCCATTGCATCCAGTGCCCGCACCGATTCGATGGCGCGCGGCGAAATCGTCTTTGGGTCCAGCGATTTGCCCTGCGTCGCCCGGCTGCCCGCCGGAATACCCCCCAGATACTTCTTGGTCAAAATCCCCTGCGCCAGCGGCGTGAAGGCGATAGACCCCACGCCCAATTCGGCCAGAGTATCTTTCAGCCCATCGGTTTCCACCCAGCGGTTCAGGATGGAATAGCTGGGCTGGTGGATCACCAAGGGCGTGCCCAGCGATTTCAGAATCGCCGCCGCCTCGCGGCTGCGCTGGCTGTTATAGCTGGAAATCCCGACATACAGCGCCCGGCCCGAGCGCACGATATGGTCCAGCGCAGCCATGGTTTCCTCAAGCGGCGTGTCAGGGTCAAAACGGTGGGAATAGAAGATGTCCACATAATCCAGCCCCATCCGCTTCAGGCTTTGGTCACAGGACGCAATCAGGTTCTTGCGGCTGCCCCATTCGCCATAGGGGCCGTCCCACATCCGGTAACCGGCCTTGGATGAAATGATCAGCTCATCCCGCAGGCCGCTGAAATCATTCCGCAAAATCTCGCCGAATGCTTCTTCGGCGGAACCGGGCGGCGGGCCGTAATTGTTGGCAAGGTCGAAATGCGTGATGCCATGGTCAAAGGCGGTGCGGCAGATCGCCTGTTTTGTGGCATGGGGCGTGTCATGGCCAAAGTTGTGCCACAGGCCCAGACTGATCGCGGGCAGCATCAGCCCCGTGCGGCCACAGCGGCGGTAAACCATCCGGTCATAGCGGTTTTCGGCGGGAAGATAGGTCATGGCAGGCCCTTCAAATGGAAAGGACGGCAGCAGCGCGCCGCCGTCCCCAAAGCTATTTAGACACGTCAGATATAGTGGTTCCAGAGGTTTTCCAGCCGCTCTTGCCGGCCCGAGCGCGGTTTGGGATTGATGTTGTTATCCTCGACCGCCTGCGCGATCACTTCCAGCGGCTGTGCCAGCATCGCCTTGGCGCCCTCGCGGTCCCAGCCGGCATAGCGGGCGTTGCGGGCGGCTTCCAGCGGGCCATCCTCGAACATATAGGCGGCGGCGCGCAGCGCCCGCGCACAGGTGTCCATCCCGCCGACATGGGCCAGCACCAGATCCTCGGCATCCAGCGACTGCCGCCGCACCTTGGCGTCAAAGTTGGTGCCGCCGGTGGTATAGCCGCCCGCCCGCAGGATTTCGTAGAAGGCCAGCGCCTTTTCGGCGTGGTTGTTGGGGAACTGGTCGGTGTCCCAGCCGGATTGATAGTCATTCCGGTTCATGTCGATCGAGCCGAAAATACCCAGCGCGGCGGCTGTCGCAATCTCATGCTCAAAGCTGTGGCCGGCCAGAATGGCATGGCCCTGCTCGATATTGACCTTGACCTCTTTCTCAAGCCCGAAATCCTTGAGGAAGCCGTAAACCGTTGCAACATCATAGTCATACTGATGCTTGGACGGTTCCTGCGGCTTCGGCTCGATCAGGATCGAACCCTTGAACCCGATCTTGTGGGCATAGTCCACAACCTGTTGCAGGAAGCGCCCGGCATGGGCCCGCTCGCGTTTCAGGTCGGTGTTCAAGAGGGTTTCATAGCCCTCACGCCCGCCCCAGAGGACATAGTTCTGTCCGCCCAGCTTCAGCGTGGCGTCAAGGCAGCTTTTCACCGTCGCGGCGGCATAGGCGTAAACCTCGGGGTCGGGGTTGGTTGCGGCGCCCGACATCCAGCGGCGATGGGTGAACATGTTCGCCGTGCCCCAGAGCAGCTTGGCCTTGTGGCTGGCCTGCTTGTTGCCGAGGTAATCGACGATCTCTTCCAGATTGCGCTTCGACTCGGCAAAAGTTGCCCCCTCGGGGCGGGCGTCAAGATCGTGGAAGGCGTAGAACGGCGTGCCCAGAATGTCGAACAGCTCGAATGCCGCATCGGCCTTGAGCTTGGCGCCTTCCATCGTGTCGGCATACCACGGCCGCTCAAAGGTCTGGCCGCCGAACGGGTCACCGCCCTGCCAAGCGAAAGAATGCCAATAGGCGACGGCAAATCGCAGATGCTCTTCCATCCGCTTGCCCAGCAGCACTTCGTCCGGGTCATAATGGCGGAAGGAAAATTCGTTGGTGCTTTCCGGGCCTTCGTATTTGATCGGCTGGATGGATTTGAAGAAATCGGTCATGGCTGGTTCCTTGCGGCGGATTGGGCGGCGCGATAGCGGGCATGGCCCGCGTCGAATGCGTCTCTAAGGGCCATATCAGGCTCTATTCTGCGGGCGATGGCGGGCAGGCTGGCAATCTCGGCCCCGGCGCCGGTGGCGGCCATCAGGGCAAGGCGTGCGGCACCAAAGGCTCCGCCGAAATCCCCTGCGACAGGCAGCAGCACCGGGCAATCCAGCGCCGTGGCAATCGCCTTCAGCCAGTAGTCCGAGCGCGAGCCGCCCCCCACCGCGATCAGGTTTTCCAGCCGGGTTCCGGTGGCGGCTAGGGCATCGCGGCAATCGCGGATGGCAAAGGTCACGCCTTCCAGCACGGCACGGGTGCCTGCCGTGCGGTCGGTGGCATGTTCCAGCCCCATGAAGGCGCCGCGCACGGCGGCATCGTTCAAAGGCGTCCGCTCTCCGCCCAGATAGGGCAGGAAGAGGGTGCGCGACGGCGCGCGGAAGGTGCCAAGTTCGCCCGTCAGCGTGGCGGCATCCTGCCCGACCAGCCGCGCATACCAGTTCAGCGCATCGGTCGCAGCAAGGATCACCCCCATCTGGTGCCATGTTTCGGGCAGGGCATGGCAGAAGGTATGCACGGCGGTTTCCGGCGCCGGTTGATAGCCGTTGTTGGCGGCAAACAGCACGCCCGAGGTGCCAAGGCTGACGAACGCCTCTCCGGCGCGGACCACGCCCACGCCCACGCCCGAGGCGGCATTGTCGCCGCCGCCGCCCGCGACGACCACGCCCGCAGGCAGGCCCCAGCGCGCGGCAAGTTCCGGGCGCAGCACACCCGACACGGCAGACCCTTCGACCAGCCGCGGCATCTGCGCGCGGCTTAGGCCCGTGGCCGCCAGAAGATCATCCGACCAGTCGCGCGCACCGACATCCAGCCAGCTTGTCCCGGCGGCATCGGACATTTCCGCGACATGCTCTCCGGTCAGCCAGAGGCGCAGGTAATCCTTGGGCAGCAAGACCTTGGCAACCTTGTCCCAGATTGCAGGCTCGTGCCGGCGCACCCAGTCGAGTTTCGGTGCGGTAAAGCCCGGGAAAACGATATTGCCCGACAGCGCGCGAAAGCGGGGATCGGCGTCCAGCGCCGCCGCCTCGGCATGGGAACGGGTGTCGTTCCACAGGATACAGGGCCGCAGCACGTCGTCGGCCTTGTCCAGCAAGGTCGCACCATGCATCTGCCCCGAAAGGCCAATGCCGCGCACCCCCGCCAGCCCCTGCGGTGCCAGCGCATCCAGCACTGCTTCGGCAGCGGCAATCCAATGGGCGGGGGCCTGCTCGCTCCAGCCGTCATGGGGGCGCGACACCTCAAGTGGGGCAGTGGCCTCGGCGAGAACCTTCTGGTCCGCGCCGATCAGCACCGCCTTCAGCCCCGACGTGCCAAGGTCAAGCCCGATATACATCACGCGGCCTTGGCGGGTTTCTTGCCCAGAATGATCATGCCCAGAATGTCGTCATCGGTGACCTCGTTCACGTTCACCGTGCCGACAAGCTGACCGTTCTTCATCACCGAAGCGCGGTCGCAGAGCTTCATCACCGAATGGATGTCATGCTCGATCAGGAAGATGCCCAGACCCTGCCGCTTCAACTCGTCGATCAGTTCGGCAACCATCTGGGTTTCATGCGGGCCAAGGGCGGCGGTCGGTTCGTCCATGATCAGGATCTTGGCGTTGAAATAGACCGCGCGGGCGATGGCCACCGACTGGCGCTGACCGCCGGACAGAGCCGAAACCGGAACGTTGAACTTCTTGAAGTTCGGGTTCAGGCGACCCATGATCTTGCGGGTTTCGGCCTCCATCTTGGTTTCATCGACGAACCCCCATTTGTTCACCAGCTCGCGACCAAGGAACAGGTTCGAGGCGGCATCAAGGTTATCGGCCAGCGCAAGCGTCTGATAAATCGTCTCGATGTTCTGGGCGCGGGCGTCGCGCGGGTCGTTGATTTCAACCTCTTGCCCGTTGATCAGGATTTGCCCCGAGTCTTTCTTGTAGGCACCGGAAAGGCATTTGATCAGCGTCGATTTTCCCGCGCCGTTGTGGCCCAGCAGGCCCACGACTTCACCGGGGTAAAGATCGACGGTGACATGATCCACCGCCTTGATCCCGCCGAAGGCAATCGAGATGTCGCGCAGTTCGACAAGCGGGGTGCCGCGATTTTCTTTTGTCATGGCTTTGCCCCTTTACTTGATGCGCTTGCGGTAAACGATGTCGAGATAGACGGCGAGAACCAGCGCCACCCCGATCACGATCTTGCGGTAAGAGCCGTCGCCAAAGCCGATCAGAACCATGCCGGTCTGCAGCGAGACCAGCACCAGCGCGCCGATGATCGCGCCATAGATCGTGCCGACCCCCCCGGCGAGCGAGGTGCCCCCGACCACGGCGGCGGCAATGACCATCAGTTCGTCCAGATCGCCCAGCGCGTTGGTGGCGCTGTTCAGGCGGGCGCTGGCGATGACGGCGGCAATCCCGGCCAAACCGCCCATCAGCGCAAAGATCTTGACCGTCATGGCGCGGGTGTTGATGCCCGAAAGCGCCGCAGCCTCGGGGTTGCCGCCGATGGCAAAGACATAGCGGCCAAAGCGGGTGCGGGTCATCAGGACTGTCATCACCAGAACCACCACCACCATGATGATGACCGGATAGGCAAAGCCATGGGCGACAAATGCACCTTCCGGCACCTCTTGGCCCAGCTTGGCGTAGTAATCCTTCAGGATGCCTTTCGGCCAAGGATAGGCGTTCACGATCAGCGTGGCGATCAGAACCAGACCGGCGCTGATCCCGGCGACCACATATTCCGCCCACATCGGGCGCAGGGCAAAGCCGTGCAGTTTGCGCGCGGCGCGACCGCGCATCATCGCCCAGACGATTCCAGCACAAGCGATGGCACACAAAATCCAGCTTCCCGTCGCCCCGATAGAGCCGTAGGGCCCGCCGCCCAGCAGGGCAAAGGTCGTATCGACCGGCGAAATTGTGCGTCCGCTCGAGGCAAGAAAGGCCATGCCGCGCCACATCATCAGGCCGCCAAGGGTGACGATGAAGGAGGGGATTGCTAGATAGGCGATCAGCAGCCCGTGGAACCAGCCAATCAGCGTGCCCAGTGCGATGCCGAAGACCACCGCGATGATCCAGATCATCGGATTGCCCAACCCCATTGAGGGGGGCAGCCATTCCACCTGCAACAGGCCGGTATACATCCCCACCACACCCACGATGGAGCCGACCGACAGGTCGATGTTGCGGGTGATGATGACCAGAACCATGCCCGTGGCCATGATCCCGATAGAGGCGGTCTGCACCGACAGGTTCCACAGGTTGCGCGGCGTCAGGAACGATCCCTCGCCCAGCACCAGCGCGCCATAAAGGTGAAAGCCCAGCCAGATCAGCAGCAGGGCGCCCAGCATACCCAGAAGGCGCGGGTCAATTTCCGTGGCGCGCAGGAAACGGCGGAATCCGCCTTCGCCCGGCGCCGATGTCTGTGCGGAATGGGGGGTGTCGCTCATGTCCTCGTCCAACCTGTGAGAGGGATCTGGCCGGGGATGCCCGCCTGCGCAACAGCGCGCGGGATGCGCCATGATGCGGACGCAGAACCACCCGACTTGGAAAAGAGCCGGCGCCGCAGGTCAGCGGCGCCGGACAAGGGCTAGATCACTGGCAGGCAGCGACGTCGGGCAGCGCGCCTTCGCAGGCGGCTTCCTTGGTGATGTGGCCCGCGTCGATCGCCACGTTCAGCGTTTCGCGGGTGATCGGCGTCGGGGTCAGCAGGATGGCGTTCATTTCAACGCCCTTCTCGCCGCCCGAGAACTTGATCGCACCGGCGACCGAGTCCAGCGCCGCCCCATCGGCCAGAGCCGAGGCGATTTCGCCGGCAGCCTTGCCAAGCTGGCGGGCGTCTTTCCAGACCGAAACGGTCTGCGTGCCGCGTGCCACGCGGTTGATCGCGGCAAGGTCGCCGTCCTGGCCACCCAGCGGAACGTTCAGGCCCTGCGCGGCCAGAGCGGCAGCGGCACCGCCTGCCATGCCGTCGTTCTGCGACAGAACGGCGTCAACGGCGTTGTTGTTGGCGGTGAGGATCTGTTCCATGTTCTTCTGGGCATTCTCGGGCTTCCAGCCGTCCGAGTTCGCTTCGCCGACGATCTTGATATCGCCCGAAGCAACCGCAGCACCGATCACTTCTTCCATGCCAGAGCGCAGGAAGCCGACGTTCGGGTCACCCGGGTCGCCCTTGATGATGGCATAGTTGCCTTTCGGCGCCAGCTTGAAGACTTCTTGGGCGATGATGCGGCCCACACCGACGTTATCGAAGGTCAGATAGAAGGTGCGGTTGTCTTCGATCAGGCGGTCATAGCCGACGACCGGAATGCCTTCGGCAGCGGCCTTGTCCACGGCCGGGCCGATGGCGTCTTTGTCCCAGGCGTTGATGATCAGGGCATCCACGCCCTGCGCGATCAGCGCGTCAACGTCCGAAAGCTGCTTTTCAGCCGAGGATTGCGCGTCGGCCGAGACGTATTCGTTGCCGGCAGCTTCGATAGCGGCCTTCATCGCAGCTTCGTCGATCTTCCAGCGCTCTTCCTGGAACTGGGCCCAGGACACACCGATTTTCTTGCCTTCCGCCAGGGCAGCCGACGAAAAGCCGACAACCGCCGCAATGGCGACGAGAAGCGCATTACGCATGAATTTCCTCCCAATGGAAACGGCCTCTCCCGGGCCGGTTCGGCGGATTCGCCGTAACGGGGGAAAGATTGCCGCCAATAAATTCAGTTGTCAAAATAAAAATGGCAGTCCAATCTGATGAAGCGCAAGAAACAACGCGATAACCTGCCGCAGCGCAGCAAAATCAGGCGGCATTGCAGCGAAAACCGCGAAGTTTAGTTCAAGTGGCGAAATAATGCTGAGACGGAACAGAGAGGCGATTGCGAAAGACGGGGTGCGGGGCGCTGGTCCGCTGTTCACGCCGCTGTCCGATCTGCAACGCCCGCTGCGCCAACAGGTGTTCGAGCGGGTCCGCGCCGCGGGCCAGATTGCCCGGGTGCAGGTCGCCAAAGATCTGGGCGTCTCGCCTGCCTCGGTCACCACGGTCACCTCGGAACTGATTGCGGCGGGGCTGATCGAAGAGGTTTCCGCCTCACGCGACGGCGATCAGGGGCGCGGGCGGCCGGCGGTGGCGCTGGGCGTGCGGGCCAATGCGCATTTCGTCGCCGGGATGAAGCTGTCTGATCGCGAGCAGACGGCGGTGATCGTCGATTTTGCCGGCAACATGATTGCCGATGATTCCATCCCGCGTCAGCCTGGACCGATGCGCACCAGCGACCTGCTGGACGATCTGGAAACCCTGCTGTCGCGGGTCTGCGCCAAGGCGGGGGTGCCCCGGCATCAGCTTTCTGCGGTGGGCATCGGCGTGCCCGGCTTTGTCGATTTTTCCGAAGGTCTGGTGCTGTGGTCCTCGGTGCTGATCGAGCGGGGGGTGCATCTGGCTGCCGCCGCATCGACCCGGCTGGGGATTCCGGTTGCCGTCGATAACGACGCCAATCTGGTGGCCATGGCAGAGCTGTGGTTCGGTGCAGGGCGCGATCTGTCGGATTTCGCCGTGGTCACGCTTGAACATGGCGTGGGCATGGGGTTCGTGATGAACCACCGGCTCTATCGTGGCGCGCGGAACGTGGGCATGGAGATCGGCCATACCAAGGTGCAACTGGATGGCGCGCTCTGCCGCTGTGGTCAGCGGGGCTGCCTTGAGGCCTATCTGGCCGACTATGCCCTTGCCCGCGAGGCGACGACGGCGCTGAACTGGGGCCACCGCGAAAGCCAGAGCGTTTCGGTCCTGCTGGAAAGCCTGTTTGCCCAGGCCAAGGCGGGCAATGCGACGGCGCGTTCGATCTTTCGCCGGGCCGGGCGCTATCTGGCGGTGGGGCTGGCCAATGTGGTGAACCTGTTCGACCCGGCGCTGATCATCCTCTCGGGCGAGCGGATGCGCTATGACTATCTTTACGCCGAAGACACGCTGGCCGAGATGGCCAATCTGGTGATCCCCACCGGCCGCCCGCCGACCCCGATCGAGATTCACGCCTGGGGCGATCTTCTGTGGTCCCAGGGGGCGGCGGCGCTGGCGCTGGCCCATGTCAGCGACAGCATTCTGGGTGCCGGGCGCGAAAGCGCCGCCTAGTAGTCTTTCTCAAGATAAACGCCGACGCCGGTGGTGCCATCGGAACTGGCCCGCCCGCGCAGCGTGATCGACTTGGACACGTCAAGGTTCAGGTTGATCTGGCTCTTGCCGCTCTGGTCCACGGTGACCTCACTATAGATGTTGCGGGTCAGGTATTTGCCCGCCGTCAGCTCGGCCCCGCCCGCCGCCGAAGTCTTCACATCCAGATTGTCGAGGCCAAAGCCCTTGCGCAGCCGGTCCACCACGCCCGAACCGCCCCGGCCCGCCAGCGTGGCCACCGCATTGGCCAGTTGCAGCGCCTGCAGCGCCGACAGGTTTTGCAGGGTCTGCCCGAACAGAAGCTGCGCCAGAACCTCTTCCTCGGGCATGTCGGGAACCGAGGTGAAGCTGACCTTCGGATCGGTCGCCGGACCTTCGATGGTCACGCCGACCGTGGCTGTATCGGTCTCGGTCTGGGCCACGATGCGCAGATAGGGGATCAGCTCGCCCTCCATCTGCAACAGCGCCTCGGACAGGTCGAGCCGCTTGCCCAGAATGTCCAGCCGCCCGCGAATCAGGTTGAACGCGCCCGAAGGCACCACCGCCGCCGTGCTGCCCAAAAGCCGCACCTCGCCGCCCAGTTCAGCATCAAGACCGCGGCCCCGCACAAAGACCTGATTGGGCGCGGACACCGTGATGTCGAGCCCATAGGCCGGGCCGCCGGCATTGCCGCCAGAGGCTGGCCCGTCCAGCAGACCCGCGCGGGCACGGGTGGCACGCACCGCCGCAGGCTCGGCCAGATGGCGCAGCCCCTCGATGCCCGCCGCGCCGCCAAAGCCGGTCGAAGGCACGCGCAGCTCCGCCCCGGCAAGGGCGAGCCGCCCGGAAATCCGCGCGCCGCCGGCAAGCGGGCCGCTTACCTGCAAGTCGCCGTTCACCGTGGTTTCATAAAGCTCGGGGTCGCGCAGGGTCACCCGGCGCAGCCCGACGGTCAGGTCACCTGCGAAGGGTGCGGTCAGCCCGGCGCTGCCTGCCAGGTCGATCTGGCCACCCGTGGTAACCGGCAGCGTGGCATCCAGCACCACCCGCCCGCCGCGCAGATCGGCCCGTGCGGCGATGCCTTGCAGGGCAAAGGTCAGGGCAGGGTCAGAAAGCCGCCCCTCGGCCAGATTGACCGTGCCCGACAGCGACGACAGCGCCAGCGGCCCGTTCAGCCGCAGATCGAACCCCAGCCCGCCCTGAACTGCGCGCGGTGCGATAAAGGCATTGGCCAGTGCCGCCTGCGCCTTGCCCGTCACGCTTAGATCACCGCTGGCGAAGTCCGGGGACAGTCGCCCGGCCAGCACCGCATCAATACCGCCCGGCCCCTTGCCGACAAGGCGCAGCTCGGTGCCTGCCGCTTGCTGGCTGACTTTGCCTTCAACCGTGAACGGCCCCGGAAATTCGGGCAGGATCAGGCCCAGATTGACCAGCCGCGCCGTGATGTCCAGGGTCTGGACCCCTGCCGAAATGGCGCCCGTGGCGCTGGCTTGCAGTTGCGCGTTTGAAACTTCGGCCCGCTGCACCTGCACAGCACCCTCTTTCAGCGCAAGTTCCAGCGAAACATTGCTTTGCCCCGCCAGAAGTTTGTCCGCCTCGTCCTGGCCAATGCGCAGGCCGCTGCCGGTGGCGTCCAGCGTGGCGGCACCTTCGGTCAGCGTGCCGGTCAGATGTGCCTTGCCCTTGAGCGCCCCGCCATAGCGCGCGCCCATCACCGACAGATCGGCAAAGGCCAGATCGGCAGTCAGATCGGCGCCGCTGCTGGCGATGCGGCCCTGCGCCGTGGCCGCAAGGCTGGTCGCGGCAAGGGTCAGCTTGCGCAGTTCGGTGCCGGTCTGATCGCGGCGGGCCGAAAGTTCAACGCGCGAGTTGCCTTTCAGAAGGCCGTCGAGTTCGGGGATACTCGCCGAAAGGTCGGTGCCCTCGGCAGTCACCTCAGCATCGAAGGCGCCGGTCAGCGGGCTGCCACTGCCAAAGACGGTGACCACGCCCGCTCCACCCAGCTTACGCCCGGCAAGGCCAGAGAGCCGGCCCATATCGGCCATTTCAGCCTCGGCCCGGCCCGAAATCGTCAGCGCCGCGTCCAGTCCGGTGATTTGCCCGCCCAGACGCGCGCTGTAATCCTCGCCCAGCAGGGTCAGCCGCGGGATTGAAACGGCTCCGTCGCCTTGGGTCCAATAGGCCACGGCATCGCCCGACACGAAACTGCCCAGCGCGGCGGCAAGGGCCGGATCGGTTGGAGAAAGCCCTTCGGCATCAAAGCGGAAGGTGGCGCCGATCCGCGGTGCCGTGCCCCGCGCAATCCGGCCAGACCCCGCAAGCGTCAGCCGCGAGGCGCGGAAATCGTCACGGTCCAGACCCTGAATGCTGGCCAAGGCGCGCCAGCCTTCCTCCTGCGCCGCGTCAAAGCCCAGCGTGATATCGGCCGAGGTCACCCGCACCGGCAGATCGGTGGTCAGCGGCAGCAGCACCGGCGCCCCATCCGCCGCCGCAATCCGCCCGGTCAGCGCGAAACTGCGCGGCAGCCCGTCAGCACCCAGCGACAAAGCGCCCTGTAGGGTCAGCGCCTTTGCCGAAAGGTCAAGCTTGCCAAGGTCAAGCCGCCCGTCCGCCTCACGCTGGCCAGTCACCTCCAGCGCCACGCGGTTGCCGAAAAATTCGGCATATTCCGGCAAGAAGAGCGGCGCGAGGTCGCCGGAAAGATCGGCGGCAAAGGCGGTCGCATCCTTGTCTGCCGCCTTGACGGTGATCTGCCCCGCCAGCCGGTCTACCCCGTCGGTGGCCAGCGCCACATCGGCGACAAAGTCACTGAACGGCCCTTCGCCTCCGATTTCCAGCGAAGCGGCAGGTGTGCCGGGCAAACCCAGAAGTGTGGCCGCGATGCCACCCGCGCCCTCCCGCGCGGAAAGGTCCAGCGACAGGCGCTGACTGGCATTGGAATAATCGACCGTCAGCGCAATCGCCCCCTCGGGGCCATCGTCGGTGCGATCCAGTGTCAGGCTGGCCTTGCCCTCACCGCCGATCAGGCTGACCGACGCGGCAAAGCTGCCCTCGACCGCGCTGCCCAGAACGGTGGGGCCTAGCACGATCCGTTTCGCCTCGACCTTGGAGATATCCACCGAAACCGGCAGTTCCGGCAATGCAAAGGTGCCTGCCTCGGGCGCGGGGGCGCTTTCGCCCGGCTGCGGCAGGCGGTCCAGCACGATTTCGGCAGCAGAAAGTTCGTTGACCGAAACTGCGCCCGAAAGCAGGGCCGACCGATTCCAGTCCAGCGCCACGTCCTTCAGCGTCAGCCAGACCCCGGTATCGTCGGCAATGGTCAGTTGTTCGATGGTCGCCCGCGACGACAGCGCCCCGGCAAAGCCGGTGATTGAAACTTGCCGCCCGGCGCCGGAAAGATTGTCTTCCAGAAGCGCCTGCAGATAGCCACGGTCATCGGCCAGCGCGGGCAGCGGCAAAAGGCCGATGGCAAGAACCAGATACCGCATCAGAACGCCTGCCCCAAGCCAACATAGATTTGAAGCCCGTCGCCGGTCTTGCCACCCGCGGGCATTGCAAGGTCAAGCCGGATCGGCCCGACGCCGGTGGCATAGCGCAGGCCCAGCCCGGCGCCCGCGTGCCAGTCGCCGACATCGCCGAAGAAGCCCAACGCATCGACCCGGCCCACATCGAAGAAACCGACCACGCCGATCTTTTCGGTGATCTTCGCCCGCCCCTCAATCGAGGCGGCCAGAAACTGGGTGCCCCCGGTGCGGAAACTGTCCGGCCCGTTGCGCAGCACATTCACGCCCAGCGACTGATAGGGCTGCCCGCGCACCGTGCCGCCGCCGCCCGAGTAGAAGAGATAGTCGCGCGGCGTGCCCAGCAGGCTGGCACCCAATATCGCCCCCGCCTGCACCCGCGCCGCCAGCACGAAACGCTCTTCGTCGCCAAAACCGCGATAGCCGCGCAGATCCAGCGCCAGCCGCGCCCCGCTGTCGGTGATGCCAAAGCCAAGGAAGGGCTTCAGCTTGGCATCCACATAAAAGCCTTTGGTGGCGTCGGTCTTGCTGTTGCGCCGGTCCCATGTCAGCGCCAGCGGCAGCGACAGGTTGCGATAAAGGTTCACGCCGGTTTCGTCCGTGACACGGGCATATTCGTAACCAAAGCCCGCGCTGCCCGAGAGGCTGTCGGAAAACACATGGCTCAGGCCCAGCGTGACGCCAAAGAGGTCGGCGGCGAAATCCTCTTGGTCCAGCTTGGCCAGTGTGGTTTCAAAGGTCAGTGTGGTGTCGGGCGTGAATGTGGCCGGGCGCGACAGGGTCAGGCCCAGCGCATAGTCAATCCCGCTGGTTGCTGCGCCGATATTGGTGATGGCGCCGGAAATCTGCAGCCGCTCGCCTCCGCCGAACAGATTGCGGTGCAGCCAGCCGCCGGTCAGCGACACGCCGTCAAAACTGGCAAGTTCGGCCCCGAAGGTATAGCGGCGGGGCTTTTCCTCGATCACCGTGGCGGTGATCGGCAGAAGGTCGGGCGACAGGATCCGCTCGGCCTCGGTCAGGGTGACCGAGCTGAAGACGCCCGAACGACGCAGACGCGACTTTGCCGCCTCAAGCTCGGCGGGGTCATAGACCGCACCCTCCGGCAGGCCGGTGATGGCGCGGATACGCTCGGTCCGCATCCGTTTGTTGCCCTCGATCGTCAGCGGGCCAAAGCGCAGGCGCGGGCCGGGGTCCAGCGTTACATCGGCCGAAAGCGTGGCCGCGCGGTGGTCGGCCACCACATTCTGCCCGGCGGCGCGCGCCTTGGCATGACCCTCGCCGCGCCAGGCGTCGATGCCCGCTGTGACCGCCGACAGAACCTGACCGCTTTCTGCGGGTTTGCCGGGGGCAAATCCCTGGGGGATTTCGGCATCGCGCGGCAGGGGATGGACGCTGGCGCGCGAAAAGGTAAAGGCCGGGCCGGGTTCGACCACGACTTCGATCCGGTCGATCCGCGAAGGCGCGTCCAAGGGCGCAATCGATGCCGCCTCGCGCCCGTCGATATAGACGTGGATCACGCCCGAGTAATGCCCGGCGGCATAAAGCGCATTCAAAAGGGCGCCGTATTCGGCCCGCGCATCGGCGAAAAGATCTTGTGCCGCGCTGTTTCCAGCCTTCTCTTCACCCAGCAGGACGGATGCGCCCCGAAGGATGTCTTCCAGCGTCTTGTCTGCGCCGGGCGCCCGAAAAACCAGTGTTTCCAAGGCCCCCGCCCCGGGGGTGATCAGCCCGAAAGCCGCCGATAGCACCAGAACTCGGCCCAGACCCCGGGCGCCAACACCAAACATCGCATCCCCCACAAGTGGTTGTAGGATTATCCCAGCCTTGGCCGCAAAGGGCAATCCGCCGCAGATCAATTTCCCGGTCCGGGCCTGCAATAGGCATCTATCCGCAAGGCGCGCTTTGTGGCTATCTGATAGCGCAAACGTTTACGGAGGAGAACGCCTTGCCCTTGACCCATCGGATCAATCGCCGGGCGCTTCTGGGCGCTGCCGCCATGCCTTTGCTGCTGTCGCTGCCGCGACCCGCGCAGGCGGCCCCGGATGGAGCGGCGGTGCTGGCCGACTGGTATCGTCTGGTGCTGGAGCTGGTGCGCCACACCGCCACCTATTCGCCGCCCGTGGCCAGCCGGTCTTTCGCCTATCTGGGCATCACCCTGCACGAGGCGCTTGTGGGCGGGCCGGGCGGTCTGGTTTCGCTGGCGGGGCAGGTTCAGGGGCTGACACCGCCGCCCGCCGCGTCGGCGGGGCTGGATGCGGCCTTTGTGCTGCAAGGGGCCTTCACCACGGCGGTTCCGGCGCTGTTCAGCCGCACCGGCCCCACCGGGCAGCGTGCCATGGCGGCGATGGCCGCGCAGCAGGACAAGGTGCTGTCCGGCAGTGCCGATGCCGCGACCGAGGCGGCCAGCCGTGCCCATGGCGCGGCGATTGCCACCCATATCCTTGCCTGGGCCGAAACCGATGGTGGCGCCGAGATCGAGAACATGGGTTTCCCGATGGAGGCGGCCAAGGACAAGCTGCCGTCGCAATGGGTGCCCACCTCGAAAGTGGCGGTGCAACAGGCGCCGCTTCTGCCCTATTGGGGCACGGTGCGGACCTTTGTGCTGGCTTCGGGCGCCGATTGCGGCTTGCCGCCGCCGCCTGACTACAGCGAAGAGCCCGGCTCGGCCTTCTATAACGAGGCGAAAGAGGTCTATGACACCTCGCGCAGCCTGACGGATGAGCAAAAGCTGATCGCGCGGTTCTGGTCTGATGATCCGATGCTATCCTCGACCCCGCCCGGGCACTGGATTTCCATTGTGCTGGAAATCTTTGCCCGCGACGCCACCCCGGTTGACCGGCAGGCCGAGGTTCTGGCGCTTCTGGGCATTGCGGTGGCCGATGCCTTCATCGCCTGCTGGGATGCCAAGTTCCGCTATGATCTGGTCCGGCCCCTGACCTATATCCGCCGGGTGATCGACCCGAAATGGGAGCCGTTGCTGAACACCCCGCCTTTCCCGGAATACCCCTCGGGGCATTCGACGCAATCGGGTGCCGCAGCGGGGGTGCTGACGGCGCTGTTCGGTGAGGGCTTTGCATTCGAGGATGGCGCCCACGCCGATGACGGGCTGCCGGTGCGCCCCTTTACGAGCTTTGCCGAAGCCGCGAACGAGGCAGCCATTTCGCGCCTGTATGGCGGCATCCACTTCCGCGCGGCGATTGAGCAGGGTCTGGCCCAAGGGGCCTGCATCGCGGCCAAGGTCGCGCAACTGAAAACCCGGGAGGCATGATGCGCAGCCTGATCGCCCTGATTCTGCTGGCCGTGCCGGCTGCCGCGCAAGAACCGCTTGCGCCGCAATACCTTGAGGAAACCGCCACGGCGGGCCTGTCCACCGCCTATATGGGCGATTGGCAATATATGGTGGGCGGCGGTGCTGCCGTGTTCGATTGCGACGGCGACGGCGCGCAGGATCTGTTCCTGTCGGGCGGCGAAGCGCCCTCGGGTCTCTATCGCAACCTGTCCGAAAAGGGCGGTCCGCTGCGCTTTGAAAAGCGCGACAGCGGGCTTGAGATCGACGCGGTGACCGGCGCCTGGCCGCTGGATGTCAACGGCGACGGCAATGTCGATCTGGCGGTTCTGCGGGTCGGGGCCAACAAGCTGATGCGCGGCCTTGGCGATTGCCGGTTCGACGATGCCAGCGCCGACTGGAACTTTGATGGCGGCGACGCATGGTCCACCGCCTTTGCCGCGCGGTGGGAGCCGGGGGCGGATTGGCCCACCCTTGCCGTGGGCAATTACATCGACCGCAAGGAAGAGGCGTTTCCATGGGGTTCCTGCACGCCCAACTGGCTGCATATGCCCGCCGAAAGCGGCGGCTTCGCCCCGCCCGAGGAATTGCTGCCCAGCTTCTGTGCGCTGTCGATCCTGTTCTCGGACTGGGCCGGTCAGGGCTTTTCCGACCTGCGGGTCTCGAATGACCGTGAATATTACAAGGGCGGGCAAGAGCAGCTTTGGCACATCAAGCGCCACGAAGACCCCCGGCTTTATACCGAGGCCGAGGGCTGGAAGCGGTTGCGCATCTGGGGCATGGGCATCGCCTCGCGCGATCTGGATGCCGATGGTGATACCGAGCTGTTCCTCACCTCGATGGCGGACAACAAGCTGCAATCGCTGGTGCCTCCGCCCGAGGGCAAGCCGGTGGTGCCGGTTTATGAGGATCAGGCGTTTGCCCGGGGGGTTACCGCCCACCGGCCCTATACCGGCGGCGATCTGCACCCTTCGACCGCCTGGCACGCGCAATTCGAAGATGTGAACAACGACGGGCTGGCCGATCTCTTTGTGGCCAAGGGCAATGTCTCGTCCATGCCGGATTTTGCGATGAAAGACCCCAACAACCTGTTGGTGCAGAAAGCCGATGGCAAGTTTGCCGAAATGGGCGACATCGCAGGCGTGGCCAGCATGGCCAATGCCCGCGGCGGTGCGCTGGCCGATTTCAACCGGGATGGGCTGATGGATCTGGTGGTGGTGAACCGCTGGGAGCCCGCACAGATCTGGCGCAACGTGACGGCGGGGGCGGGTGGCTTCCTGCAGCTCGCGCTGGCTGATGAGGGCGACAACCGCAATGCCATCGGCGCATGGATCGAGGTTGAGGCGGATGGCCACAAGCAGCGGCGCGAAATCACCGTGGGCGGTGGCCATGGCGGCGGGCAGCTTGGCTGGACGCATTTCGGGCTGGGTGCGGCGACGCTGGCCAAGGTGCGGGTGATCTGGCCAGATGGCGCCGCGGGCGATTGGATGGAGCTGGCGCCCGGGTTCTACCGGGTGACCCGGACGGGCGCCGAAGTGCAGCCCTAGGGTGACTGGCGCCGGGCGCGTTGGCGCTCGGCATCCACCGCGGCGCCGATCAGCACCGCATAGGCCGACAGATACAGCCACATCATCAGCGCGGCCACCGCGCCGATAGACCCATAAACCCTGTTATAGCTGGGAAAATTCGACAGGTAGAGCATGAAGCCCTTGGTCACCAGCACCCAGAGGACCACCGCCACCAAAAGCCCCCAAGACAGAAGCGGCGGCGCGCTGGGCCCATGGTTGGGCCCAAGGCGAAAGGCCAGCCCGACCGCCAGAACCCCCAGAAGGACTGCCAGACCAAGGTTCGTGGTGCTGGCCATCCGTGTCCAGAGCGGACCTTCGGGCAGGAACGTGGCCAGCAAGGGCACCACCAGCGCCATCACCATCGCCGCCAGAACCAGCCCGATCAGCACGAAGGTCAGGAACATCGCCCGCAACTGATGCCGGTGCCCGGCGCGGTTCGGGCGCTGATGAATGGCATTCAGCCCGCGGATCAGCGCCGCCGCCCCGGCCCGTGCCGACCACAGGGCCAGCGCCGTGGGCAAGAGTGTGGTCAGCCCGAAATTCGAGGAGGAAACCGCCAGCAACTGCTCGACCTGATTTGACAGAAGGGTGAAGACATCCGGCGGCACCACCGGCCGCAAAAGCTGCATCTCCTGCCGGATCATCGCCGGGTCCGACACAAACCCCCAGAGCGCAATCACCGCAGCCGCTGCCGGGAAGATGGCAAGAAAGGCGTAAAAGGCCACCCCGGCCGCGATCAAGTCAAGCTCGGCCTGCTCGGTCCGGCGGTAGAACCGCCAGAAGGCCGCCATTGCGTTGGGGGGCAGGAAAGGAATGCGCATGGCGTCAGGATGGGCCAGCGCGCGCGCGGCGGCAAGGGGTCAGCCCTCGCCCTCCATCTTTACCCGCAATTCGCGCAGCACCGGCAAGAGGGCGCGCACCTTGTCGGCGCCAAGGGCACCCACCACATCGGAAATCAGCGGCACCACCGCCGCCACCGCGGCATCGCGCGCCGCCCTGCCTGCGGGCGAGATGGCGACGAATTTCTGCCGGGCATCATCCCAATCGGGCCGGATATGGATATGCCCGGCCCATTCCAGCCGCGACAAGGTGTTGGTCATGGCCCCCCGCGTCACATGGAAGGCGCGGGCAAGCTGGGCCGGGGTGCGCTCATCCCCGATCCGGGCCAGATGGTTCAGCACCGAGAAATGCGACAGTTCCATCCCCTTGGGCAGCGCCTTGGAGATGCGGTTGCGGGCGAGCTGATCGGCCATGAACAACTCTCCGAACAGGGTGATCGCCAGATCGTCGGTGCGCTCGTTCATGGCGCGTCAAACTCGCGGTCGTGAGAGAGCGAGGGCACACGGGCGCGGGCTTTGGCCACCTGATCAAGGTCCAGATCGACAAAGGTCACCCCCGGCGCCGTTCCGGCATCGGCCAGCACCTCGCCCCAGGGCGCGATGGCCAGCGAATGGCCATAGGTGCGGCGGGTGCCGGGACCATGCGCTTCGGGATGCAGGCCGGTTTGCGCCGGGGCCAGCACGAAGCAGCCGGTCTCGATCGCCCGGGCGCGCAGCAGGGTTTCCCAATGGGCGGCGCCGGTGATGTGGTTGAAGGCGGCGGGCACAGTCAGGATCTGCGCCCCGGCCTTGGCAAGACGGCGGTAGAGATGGGGGAACCGCACATCATAGCAGACCGTCATGCCGATCTTGGCAAAGGGCGTTTCGGCGACCACGGCCTGCGCACCGGGCCTATAGGCCGCGCTTTCGCGGTAAACCTCGGTTTCCGAGACATTCACGTCGAACATATGGATCTTGTCATAACGCGCGGCCACGGCGCCATCTGGCCCGATCAGCAGGCTGCGGTTGGCAAATCGCCCATCGGCATCCTGTGTCAGCACCCCGAGCGAGCCGATCAGCAGCCAGATACCAAGACCGGCTGCCTGTTTGCGCAGCGCGGCCAGCGTCGGGTCATCCTCTTCCTGCCGCAGCACGGCGCGTTGATGCGTGCGGTTCGACGACAGTATATTGCTGCACTCCGGCGTCAGCACGAAACCCGCACCGCCCGCAGCCGCCTCGGCAATCCGGGCCTGCGTGACGGCCAGATTGGCCGCCGGATCGTCGGAAACCGTAAGCTGGATCAGCGCCGCGCGGATCATGCCAGCATCGGGTCCAGTTTGCCGTCATAGTCCAGCGCGTGCAGGTCGTCGCTGCCGCCGACATGGGTGCCACCGATGAAGATTTGCGGCACCGTGCGGCGCCCGCCCGCCCGCTCGGTCATGGCGATGCGCAGCGACGGGTCGCGCGATACGTCAATCTCGGCAAAGCCGACGCCCTTTTTCGCGAGCAGCCGCTTGGCAGCAAGGCAATAGGGGCAGGTGGGCGTGGTGTAGATTTCGACGGATTTCATGGGCCGATCCTTTGCAGTCGCGGTGACTATAAGGATTTAGGCATCCTTCGCAACGCGGGCCAGCACCAGAACGGAAACCCCCGTTGCGCCGCCTGCAACGCAGGCTTCGGCGGCGGCGGCCAGCGTGGCACCCGAAGTCATCACATCATCGACCAGCAGCACATGCCGCCCCTCGACCCGCGTAGCGCGGCGGGGGTGCAGCACCAGCGCATCGGCAAGGTTGGCAAAGCGTGCGTTGCGGTCCCGCCCCTCTTGGCTGGGCGTGCTGCGACGGCGGATGAGCAGATCGGGGCAGTGGTCAAGCCCGGCATGACGGGCCACGGCAGCCGACAACAGCGCCGACTGATTGTAGCGGCGTTTGAGCAGCCGCAGCCAGTGCAGCGGCACCGGCGCCACCAGCATTCCTGGTAGCAGAATCGGCGCCGCCGCCCGCAGCATCCACTGCGCCGCCGAGCGGGCCAGATCCAGCCGGTCACCATGTTTGAGCGACAGCACGATCTGCCGCGCATTGTCCTTATAGAGAAGTGCCGCCCGCCCCCGGCTCCATGGCCGGGCAATGGCAAGGCAATCGTCGCAATGCACCGGCTTGCCGTCATCCGCGCCCGGCAGGGGGGTGCCGCAGAGATCGCAGACCAGCCCGGCGACAAAGGGCGTCTCACGCCAGCAATGGCCACACAGGCCGAAATCACTCGTCACCAGCGCGTCGCATGTCAGGCATTGCGGCGGGTAGACCAGATGCAGCGCCGCTTGCAATCCCATCGCTTCCCCCTATGGTCCGCGCCCATGACGCCGCCGATCCTGACAGACCGGGCCGCCTTGGCCCGCCACCGCGCCCGCGCCACCGCGTTCTTCCTGCAGGAAGAGGCGCGCGACGAGATTCAGGAGAGACTCACCGAGGTTAACAGAACCTTTACGGCGCCGGTGGTGGTGAGCGGTTTTCCCGCCCTGTGGTCGGATTTCCCGGTGGTGCCCGATGATGAGGTGCTGGACCTGCATCAGGGCGCCCATGATCTGGTGATCCACGCGCTGGCCTTGCATTGGGCGAATGACCCGGTGGGGCAACTGGTGCAATGCCGCCGTGCCTTGCAACCCGACGGGCTGTTTCTGGGTCTGATGTTCGGCGGCCAGACGCTGCACGAACTCCGCGCCTGTCTGGCCGAGGCTGAGGCAGAGGTGACGGGCGGGCTTTCGCCCCGGGTGCTGCCGATGGGCGAAATCCGTGACCTTGGCGCGCTGTTGCAGCGCGCGGGTTTCGCGCTGCCGGTGGCCGACAGCTATACCAAGACCGTGCTTTACCGCGATGCCTTGCACCTGATGGCCGATCTGCGGGCGATGGGGGAAGGCAATGCGCTGATGGCGCGGCTGCGGCGCCCGACGCGGCGGGCGGTGCTGGCCCGGGCGATGGCGCTTTATCACGAGCGATTCGCCACGGCTGACGGCCGTATCCCCGCGACGTTCGAGGTGATCGCGCTCACCGGCTGGGCCCCGCATGACAGCCAGCAGAAACCGCTGCGCCCCGGCTCGGCCGCGACCCGGCTGGCAGAGGCGCTGCATGCGGCGGAACGCCCGCTTCCGCGCGAGAACGGTTGACCGCGCGGCGCGGCGGGTTATCTCGGATGCAAAGCGAGCGAGGGAGCAAGCGATGAGCGACAGGACAGGGCGTCTGGCCCATGCCCCGGCGGATCACCCGGCGGTGAAACCGGCCAAGGTCGGCGTGTTGCTGGCCAATCTCGGCACGCCCGACAATTATGACTATTGGTCGATGCGCCGGTATCTGAGCGAGTTTCTGTCCGACAAGCGGGTGATCGACATTCCCGACTGGAAGTGGCAGCCGCTGTTGCAGCTTATCATCCTGTCCAAACGCCCTTTCACCAGCGGTGCGAATTACAAGCTGATCTGGAACCACGACAAGGGCGAAAGCCCGCTGATGACCATTACCAAGGATCAGACCGCAGCCATCGCTGCACGGCTGGCGGCGGAATATGGCGATACCGTCATGGTCGATTTCTGTATGCGCTACGGTAACCCCTCAACCGCGTCAAAGGTGCAGGCCATGGTGGCGGCGGGCTGCGAGAAGATCCTGTTCTTCCCGCTGTATCCGCATTACGCGGGGGCGACCTCAGCCACGGCAAACGATGCGTTCTTCGCGGCTTTGGCCAAGGAAAAACGCCAGCCCGCGGCGCGCACCGTGCCCGAATATTTCGAGCATCCCTTGTATATCGAGGCGCTGGCGCAATCGGTCGAGCGGGCCTATGCCGCGCTGCCGCAGCGGCCCGACCTGTTGATTGCCAGTTATCACGGGATGCCGAAACGCTATCTGATGGAGGGTGACCCCTATCACTGCCAGTGCCAGAAAACCTCGCGCCTTCTGCGCGAACGTCTGGGCTGGGACAAGGGAGAGATCGCGACGACCTTCCAGTCGGTCTTTGGCCGCGAGGAATGGCTGCGGCCCTATACGGTCGAGCATGTCGCGGAACTGGCGCGGCAGGGCAAGAAGCGGATTGCGGTTATGGCCCCCGCTTTTTCCGCCGATTGCATTGAAACGCTTGAGGAAATCAACGGCGAAATCCGCGAGAGTTTCCTGCACGCGGGGGGCGAGGAGTTCACCTATATTCCCTGCCTGAACGACGAGACTGCGCATATTGATGCGCTGACCGCCGTGATCGGCGATAATCTGCAGGGCTGGGTGCAGGCCGGACGCTAACGCGCCCGGCCAGACGCCATATCAGCCGCGCTCGCCGCCACCCGACGACGACACAGCAGCCGCGATCACCAGCAAGAGCAGGATCGGGACGATGATTCCCGAAGCCGAAGACGAGGTGGCGGCGGCCACAACTTCTTCTTCCATCACCGGCTCGGCCACGCCGCCCGCAAAAGCAGTCGTGGCGGCCAGCGAGAGGGCGGCGGCAAGGGCAATCTTTTTCATGGTCAGCTCCAATATTTCAAGTCTGCGGGCTACAGGTGCGTAGCCCTTTGATCACAAGCTTTCGCCGCCACCCGAGGACGACGACACGGCAGCCGCGACAATCAGAAGCAGCAGCAGGGGCACGATAACCCCGGAAGCCGAAGACGAGGTGGCTGCGGCGACAACTTCTTCTTCCATCACCGGCTCGGCGACGCCACCGGCGAAAGCGGTGGTGGCGGCCAGCGAGAGGGCGGCGGCAAGGGCGATCTTTTTCATTCAGCACTCCATTTGGCAGGCCGGGGGCAGAACTCCCGGCGCTCCTGGCGGAAGGCCAGCGGGCAGGTCGAAGATTGCAGAGGCAATGCAATCTGGCAAACAAACGAAAAATCGCAGCACAGTTTCACCTGCGCTGCGATTTTCCTACAACAGTCAGCGGTCAGGATGTGACCGCAAAGCCCTGTCTGCTTACCGCGGCTCGCTGCCCGAGGACGACGAAACGGCGGCGGCAATCACCAAAAGCAGCAGGATCGGGACGATGATCCCCGAAGCCGAAGACGAGGTGGCTGCGGCGACAACTTCTTCTTCCATCACCGGCTCGGCGACGCCACCGGCGAAAGCGGTGGTGGCGGCCAGCGAGAGGGCGGCGGCAAGGGCGATCTTTTTCATTCAGCACTCCATTTGGCAGGCCAAGACATGCGTGTCCGGCGCTCCTGGCGGAAGGCCAGTGGGCAGGCCGAAGATTGCAGAGGCGACGCCATCTGGCAAACAAAGGAAAAATCGCAACACAGTTTCGCCTGTGTTGCGATTTTCCTACAACAGTATCGGAAGGCGCCGAAGCCCTTAGGGTGCTTCGCTGCCCGAGGACGACGAAACGGCGGCCGCGACAATCAGGAGCAGCAGCAGGGGCACGATAACCCCCGAAGCCGAAGACGAGGTGGCTGCGGCGACAACTTCTTCTTCCATCACCGGCTCGGCGACGCCACCGGCGAAAGCGGTGGTGGCGGCCAGCGAGAGGGCGGCGGCAAGGGCGATCTTTTTCATCGGAAACTCCAATCTGGCGGCAATCCGGCGCTGTCCCCGCATGGGGCGGCCCGTTTTCAAGGGTTGCGCCACATCGCGGCGCGGATCAAGCAAACTGTGAAGCCCCAAATGCAAAACGGCAGCCCGAAGGCTGCCGTTTCATTCCGGCAAAGCCGAAATATCAGTCAGCCGACGACGACGACGACACGGCAGCCGCAACGACCAGCAGGAGCAGGATCGGAACGATGATGCCCGAAGCCGACGACGAGGTCGCGGCCTTGACAACTTCTTCTTCCATCACCGGTTCAGCAACGCCACCGGCGAAAGCGGTGGTAGCAGCCAGCGACAGAGCGGCGGCGAGCGCAAGTTTCTTCATGTTAACCTCCAGTTATCTCGTGCGGCCAATTTGACAGAGGTGACGGCACGAACCCAAGACTGTTCCTCGTGCTTGCTCTCTAATGATGTCGCGCGGTGATTTGCAATCTGGCGCGGCTACCAAACAGGCAGGCACTGGCCGATGTCGTCAAATTAGCAACACTTGCGTGCCGACTTTCGCAAAGGAAAACAGCTCTTCGATGTGTTCATTGTAAAGCCCGACGCAGCCGCTGGACGAACGGCGCCCGATCTTGCGGGTGTCATGGGTGCCGTGGATGCGATAGGCGGGCCAGCCAAGGTAAAGCGCCCGCGTTCCAAGGGGGTTTTCGGGCGAGCCGCCCTCGACCAGATCAGGCCAGCTTGGATTGCGTTCCTTCATCGAGGCGGTGGGCCGCCACGGCGGATTGACCACCTTCTGGATCACCTCGGTTTTGCCGCGCCGGGTCAGCTCTTCGTTCAGGGGAACCGAAGTGGGATACAGCCGATAGATCGACAGATCCTCGCTCCAGTAGTGCAGCGCGCGCGAAGTCAGGTCGGCCAGAATCGCCCCGTTCTTGGTCGAGGCGAAATGGTCCTGCCAGTTCAGGATGCGGAAGGACGAGATGTTGTTGCGCACCGGGCTGTCGGCCGGGGGCACAAATTCGGTGCTGTTGTCCTGCGCGCGGGCCGGAACGGTGGCTGCGGCCAGCGCGCCGCCCGTGGCGGCCAGCAAAAGGCGGCGGTTGATGGCCGGGGTCTTGTCGGTCATGGGGATACTCCGTCACTCATTACGGCACGATATGGGGACAGGGCGCCGCCCTGTCCAGTCACGATCACAGGAACAGAACCTGCGTTCCGACCTTGGCATAGCCATAAAGCTCAAGGATATGCTCGTTATAAAGGCCGACGCAGCCATTGGACGAACGGCGGCCGATCTTGCGCGTGTCATGGGTGCCGTGGATGCGATAGGCGGGCCAGCCAAGGTAAAGCGCCCGCACACCCAACGGGTTTTCAGGCGACCCTCCCTCGACCCGGCGGGGCCAGTCGGGGTTGCGGGTCAGCTCGTCCTTGGTGGGAATCCAGACCGGATTTTCGACCTTCTGGATCACCGTGGTCCGGCCCCGCTTGGTCAGTTCCTCATTCAGCGGCACCGACGAGGGGTAAAGCCGATAGATCGACTCATCCTCGCTCCAGAAATGCACGGCGCGGCTGGTCAGGTCGGCCAGAATCGCACCGTTGCGCAGATTGTCGAAATAATCGCGCCACTCCTTCATCGTGAAGGACGAGATGTTGTTGCGCACCGGGTTCGTCGCCAGCGAGGCGAATTCGGTCGTGCCCTCCATCATACCCTGCGCAAGGGCGGGGGTGGCAAGGGCTGCGGCGCCGATCAGCGCGCCGGAGGTGGTCAGAAAGCGGCGGCGGTTCAGGCCGGGGTGGCGTTCGGCGGTCATCCGCAGGTCTCCAAAGCGGGTCTTTGGCCGCCTTCTACTCTTGTGGCGGGGCGCCAGCAATCAAACGCGCGGCAATCGGCCAAAGATTGCACAGGCTGTTTGATCCTTGCCGCAGCTTTGGATAAGCACGAGGGCAGGCACGGGCAGAGGCGCTGCCAAGAACCGGGGTTCACCGGGCGGGCACGGAAAAGAGAGATGATGGACAGACGGACAGTTCTGATGATCGGCGGCGCGGCGGTGGCGTTGTCGGGTTGTGTGGCCACGTCGGCCGAGCCGCGCCTTGGCTCGGATGGCAAGCCGCTGCCGCAGGTTTATGTGATTTCGGGGGCCGAGGCGGCGAAGATTCCCTATCGCCTGCTGGATGCCGTGAATGCGCTGCGTCAGGCCAAGGGTGCGCCGGCGCTGAACTTCAACGCCGCACTGAACGCGGCTGCCTTGACCCATGCGCGCGATATGTCGGTGCAGAACCGGCCCTGGCATTTCGGGTCTGACGGCTCGTCGCCCTTGGTTCGGGTGCAGCGCGTCGGCTATACCGGCCAGCTTCTGGGCGAGCTGATTTCCGAGACCTATCAGACCGAGCTGGAAACGCTGTCCGCCTGGATGGCGCAGCCGGACACCCGCGAGGTTATTCTTGATGCCCGCGCGCGGGAGGCGGGATTCGCCTGGTTCCAGGAGCCGGGTGGCAAGATCTGGTGGACGATGCTGACCGGCGGCTGAACCCGCCACCCCGTCTGACGAAAAAGGGCCCCGCGGGGCCCTTTGCCTTTTCCGCCTCAGGGCAGAATATGGATCGGCGTGCCCGGCTTGACCATGGCATAGATCATCTCGATCTCTTTGTCGGTCACCGCGATACAGCCCGCGGTCCAGTCATTGTCGCGCACCGATTTCCGCACCGCTTTGGGCGGGGCGCCGTGAATGAAGATGTCTCCGCCCGGCTGTTTGCCCTGCGAAGCCGCATAGGCACGGTCATTGGCATTGGGGTAAGAGATGCCCAGCGACAGATGATAGGTCGATTTCGGGTTGCGGTGGGTGATGGTATAGCTGCCCTCGGGCGTTTTCAGGTCGCCCTCGAATTGCTTGTGACCCACCGGATTGCCGCCCAGCCCGATGTCATAGGTCTTCACGACCTTGCTGTTGTGCAAGAGATACATCTTGCGGTCGGCCTTGTGGACCTGAATCGATGTGATTTCCGGCCCATGATAGGTGCGGAATTTGCCGCCGCAGGACGCGAGCCCCACAAAAGCGGCTACAATCAGAAGTATTCTCAGAAAGGCCATGCTGCTCTGCCCCGTTTTTTTCTGGCCATAGCCGAAAACATCGGCTCAGGCCAGAGGGCGATGGCCGCTCACGCTTTTGTCAGAACGAAGCGCGCGGCAAGCTCGACATGGGCGGACCAGCGGAACTGGTCGATCGCCTGCACCCAATCCAGCCGGTAACCGGCCTGACACAGGCTGCGGGCGTCACGGGCAAAGGTGACCGGGTTGCAGGACACCATGGCGATGACCGGCACCTTCGCGGCACCCAGACGCGCCACTTGCGCCTCGGCCCCCGCCCGGGGTGGGTCGATCACCACGGCCTCCACCCCTTTGAACTCATCCGGTTCCAGCGGGCGGCGGAAGAGGTCGCGGGTTTCCACAGTGACGCGGCGCAGCCCTTCGGTCTGACGGGCGGCCTTGTCGAGGGCGGCGGTCATGGCGGCTTCGCCTTCCACCGCATGAACCTCGGCCCGTTCGGCCAAGGGCAGGGCAAAGGTGCCGCAGCCGGCGAAAAGATCGGTGATCTTGCGGGCCGAACCGATGGCCAGCGCCACCGCCTGCAACAGCGCGGTTTCCCCTTCGGCCGTGGCCTGCAGAAAGGCGCCCGGCGGCGGCGTGACAAGCGCGCGGCCCATCCGCTGCACCGGGCTGGCGCGCAGGGCAACGGTTTCATCGCCCCAGGTCAGACGGGCAAAGCCATGGGTCTCGGTCACCCGGGCCAGTTCCAGCCGCAGGGTCGAATCGAGGTCTTTGCCACCCGAGACCGCCACATCGGCCCCGGCAAGGCTGCGGGTCACCGTCAGTTGCAGCTCGGTCGTCCGGCTGCCGCCCAGCCGCACCAGCGCCTCAAGCCCCGGGAAGGTGGCCATCAGATCGGGGTGCAAAAGCTGGCAGTTGGGCACCGGCAAGAGCAGGTCCGACGCCCGGGCGTGAAACCCCAACAGCGCGCCGCCCTTGGTCTTGCGCCCGGTCAGCGTTGCCCGGCGGCGCGAGCGGGCGGGGGAGGTGGCGATGGGCCGGAACGGCGCCTCAAGCCCCTGACCGGCCAGCGCGCCGCGGATGATGCTTTCCTTCCACTCGGCCACAAAGGCGTCGGTTGCGTGTTGCATCAGGCAGCCGCCGCAGGTCTTTGCGTGACTGCACGGCGGTTTGACCCGCAAAGCGGAGGGTGTGACGATCCGGGTGTTGACCAGCGTATCGCCCTGCAACTCGCCCTCGGCCACCTCGCCGGGCAGCAGGCCACTGGCATAGATCGTGCCGCTGCCGGTCAGCGCAATGCCGTCGCCCAGATGGCCCAGCCGGTCAATGGTGATCCTCACGCCGGTTCCTTTTCCTCAGTGCCGATGAAGCCGCCCGACTGACGGTTCCAGTAGCGCGCATAAAGCCCGCCCCGCGCCAGAAGTTCGCTGTGGCTGCCTTCCTCGACGATGCGGCCCGCGTCAAGCACGATGATGCGGTCCATCTCGGCGATGGTGGACAGACGGTGCGCAATGGCCACCACGGTCTTGCCCTGCATCACCCGCGCCAAGGCGTCCTGAATGCTGGCCTCGACCTCGGAATCAAGGGCCGAAGTAGCCTCGTCCAGCACCAGAATCGGCGCGTCTTTCAGGAAGGCCCGCGCCAGCGCGATCCGCTGCCGCTGCCCGCCCGACAGTTTCACCCCCCGCTCGCCCAGATAGGCGTCATAGCCGGCGCGGCCCTGGTGGTCGCGCAGCGAGAGGATGAAATCATGCGCCTCGGCGGCGCGGGCGGCGGCGATCATCTGTGCCTCGGTCGCCTCGGGGTTGCCGTAAAGGATGTTCTCGCGCGCCGTGCGGTTGAACATGGCGGTTTCCTGCGTGACCATGCCGATCTGCCGCCGCAGGCTTTCCTGCGTCACGCCGCGCACATCCTGCCCGTCGATCAGAATACGACCCTGTTCGGCGTCATAGAGCCTGAGCAGCAGCGAAACCAGCGTCGATTTTCCGGCACCTGAAGCCCCCACCACGCCGATCTTTTCGCCCGGGCGGATATGCAGGTTGATGCCATCCACCCCGCCGCGCCCGCTTTCGCTGCGCCGGCCATAGGCAAAGCTGACGGCATCGAACTGCACATCTCCCGTGACGCGCGGCATCTCGCCCGCGTCGGGCGCATCGGCCAGCGTATAGGGCGGGGTCAGGGTGCGGATGCCATCCTCGACCTCGCCCAGATTGCCGAAAATGCCCATCAGGCTGAACGAGACCCAGCCCGTCATCTGTGCCAGCCGGAAGGAAATCGCCCCCGCCGCCGCAATGTCGCCGGCCGTCGCATGGCCCTGCAACCAGAGCGCCACCGTGCCGCCCACCAGCATCACCGGCAAAACCCCCGCCAGCGCCATCAGTGCAAGCCGGAACCAGCTTGAGATGATGCCGTATTCGGTGGCCTTTTCGCGGAAGCTCGCCATCGCCTCAAGCGCCACGCGGTCCTCATGCTCGGCATGGGCGAAAAGCTTGACGGTTTTCATATTGGTGACGGTATCAACGATCTGCCCCGTCACCATCGCCCGCGCCGCCGCCCGCGCGCCCGAAGCGGCCCTGATCCGCTTCAGGAACCCGCGAATGAACAGGCCATAGGCAATCACCCACAGCACAAGCAGGCCCGAAACCCGCACGTCAATCGCCAAGAGCAGCGCAACCGACCCCACCACCGAAGCCAGCGCAAAGGCCACGGTTTCGATGGTTCCCGAAACCACATCGGTTGCCGCCCGTGCCGTCTGCATCTGCTTTTGCGCGATGCGTCCGGCGAAATCATTGTCAAAGAATGTCACCGCCTGCCCCATGGTCCAGCGGTGGATGCGCGACAGGATCAGCGGAAACAGGTTCGGCTCCAGCCGAACCGAGGCGGCAGCGGTGTTCATTCCGAAAATTGCCGGGCGCAGAAGCAGATAGAACAAAAGGAACCCCAGCGCGAGGTGCCAGTGGTTCGCCAGCGCCGTTGCCGGTTCGGCGCTGGTGGCGGCGTCGATCACATGGCCCAGAATGGTGGCCGAAACCGCCTCGAGCGAACCCGCCGCCGCCGACCAGAGCGCCGCCCAGATGATCCCTGCCCAGGCCCCTTTCAGGGCCCAGCCGAAAAAGGCCCACATCCGGGGCGGCGGCGGGGCCTCCGCCTCGGCGAAAGGCGGAATACGAGGCCCGAGTATGAGGTTCATCATTCCAGATCCATCCCGATGAAACCGCCCGATTGGCGGGCCCAGAACCGGGCATAAAGGCCGTTCAGAGCCAGAAGTTCGGCATGACTGCCCACTTCGGCCACCTTGCCGTCTTCCAGCACGACGATGCGGTCCATCTCTGCGATGGTGGACAGCCGGTGCGCAATGGCGATCACCGTCTTGCCCTGCATCACGCCGAACAGCGCATCCTGAATCGTCGCCTCTGCCTCGGAGTCGAGCGCCGAGGTTGCCTCGTCCAGAATCAGGATCGGCGCATCCTTGAGGATCACCCGCGCCAGAGCCACCCGTTGCCGCTGCCCGCCCGAAAGCTTTACCCCCCGCTCGCCCACATGGGCGTCATATCCCTTGCGGCCCTGCGGATCTTCCAGACCCAGGATGAACTCATGCGCGTCGGCCTGTTTGGCGGCGGCAATCATCTGGGCTTCGGTGGCATCGGGGCGACCGTAGAGGATGTTCTCGCGCACCGAGCGGTGCATCAGGCTGCTGTCCTGCTGCACCATGCCGATCTGCGCCCGCAGACTGTCTTGCGTGACGCGGGAAATGTCCTGACCGTCGATCAGGATGCGGCCCGACTCGCTGTCGTAGAACCGCAGGATCAGCTTCACCAGCGTCGATTTTCCTGCACCCGAGCGGCCGACCAGACCGATCTTTTCGCCCGGGCGGATGTTCAGGCTGACATCCTGCAAACCGCCGAAACCGCGGCCATAGTGATGGCTGACACCTTCGATCTGCACCTCGCCGCGTGTGAAGGCCAGCGGCTTGGCGCCGGGCGCATCAACCAGCGTGACAGGCTGGGTGATCGTCTCCATCCCCTCCTGCACCGTGCCCAGATTTTGCACAAGGTTGGTCGTCGCCCACATGATCCAGTAGGTCATGCTGTTCAGCCGCAGCACAAGCGCCGAAGCCGCCGCCACCGCCCCCACCGAAGCGCCGCCGCCATACCATAGCCACATCGCCCAGCCGATGACCGAGACGATGAGGAAACCGTTCAGCACGGTCAGCACCAGATCCATCGTGGTGACGATGCGCATTTCCGATTGGAACGTGGTGCGCGACCGTTCGATCGCCTCGCGGCCATATTCCAGCTCGCGCTCGGTATGGGCGAAAAGCTTGACCGAGTGGATGTTGGAATAGGCATCCACGACCCGGCCCGTCACCGCGGATCGCGCCTCGGAGCTGGCGGTCGAGGCGGGGCCGGCACGGCGCACGGTCCAGCGCATCAGCGCGATATAACCCGCAAACCACAGGACCAGTGGCACCAGAAGCCGCGGGTCCGATCCCGCCAGCATGATTGCCGCACCGACCAGCGTGGTCGAGGCGAAGGCCACCGCGTCAAAGGTCTGGAACACCGCCTCCCCGGCGGCGGGCGGCGCCTGCATGATCCGGTTGGCAATCCGCCCTGCGAAATCGCTTTCGAACCAGCCGACGGGCTGACGCAGCACATGGGCATGGGCGCGCCAGCGCATCATGGTGCCGAAATTGGTCAGGATCGTGTTGTGCAAAAGCGCAACCCCGGTCACGCCCACGGCGGGACGGATGACCAGAACCACAAACGCCACGCCCAGCACCTCGGCCCAGTGGCTGGCCCAGAACTGCGCCGGGCTGCCTGTGGACAACAGGTCTACCAGACGCCCGACATACCAGATCAGCGCGATATCCAGCGCGCCATTGGCAATGGCGACAGTGCCCGTTGCGGCAAAGACCCAGCGGAAGGGAACGATATAGTCCCACAGAAAGGGCCAGAGCTTGCGCGGGGGCGTGTCGGTGGGGGTATAGGTGGCGTAGGGGTCAACCAGACCCTCGAAGAAGCGGAACATGATCTCACCTGGAATTGGACCCCGGATATAGAGGTTTTTTCTCCCGAGGGAAACAGTCAGGCTAAAAGTTCTTCCTTGCTCAGTCGCAGGTCACCGTCGAGCCAGCGCGCGCGCAACTGTTTCAGACGGGCACCAAGGGCAGGGCCGGCAAGGTCGGGCAGGTCGGCGGCCGCGACGGGAAAGCGGGCGGCGGCGCCCCTTGCGATGGCCGCCTGCCAGTCTTGTGGCAGGGGCGACAGCAGGGCGGCACGCGCTAGGACAGCATCCGTCGCGGTGACTGCGCCATGCAGAAAGCCAAGCGCGGCGGGGCTGTTCATGCTGCCGATTTCGTCTCTGATCGCCATTATAGTGACTGTATCGGCACGGCTTAGGCGCAGCTTCTCCGCATTCCCGCCCAGCACGGCAAGGCGGCGGTGCCAGCGGGGCGGGGCGCCCGCCTCAAGATACACCAGCGGCGCCAGCGCGCGGGGATCGGCGCCGGGCAGAATCCGGGCGAGAACACCCGCCTGCGCCATGGCGGCAACCGCCGGGGCAGGGTCCGGCGCCGCCAGGAGCTTGCAGGTTTCAGAAGTGACGCGCTCGGCTGAAAGTGTCTCTAAACCCGCACTCAGAGCCGCACAGGCGGCTAGCCCCTCGGCATCAATTCCGTTTTTCGGATCACCATAATGGGCATGAAAGCGAAAGAACCGCAGGATGCGCAGGTAATCCTCGCGGATGCGCGCCTCGGGCTCTCCGACAAAGCGGACGTGGCGCGCCAACAGGTCCGGCAGACCACCCAGGGGGTCGATCACGCTGCCATCGGCACGGGCGTAAAGCGCGTTCATGGTGAAATCGCGCCGCGCCGCGTCTTCGGCCACATCCGAGGAAAAGGCGACGGTCGCGCGGCGGCCATCGGTCTCGACATCGCGGCGGAAGGTTGTCACCTCATGCGGGATACCGCCTGCGATGACGGTCACCGTTCCATGCTCGATGCCGGTCGGCACCACCCGAAAACCGGCATAAACCGCAATGTCAGAGACTGTTTCGGGTGTGGCGTCACTGGCAATGTCGATATCGCCAACCTCTACGCCCAAAAGCGCATTGCGCACGCAGCCACCCACGAACAGGGCCTGAAACCCCGCAGCCTCCAGCGCGGCGCACAGCGCCTGTGTCGGCTCGGCCTGCAGCCAATCGCCCGAAACCTTCATGGCCCAACCCGCTCGGCCAGACCGCGCAGAATACGGGCCGTTGCGCCCCAGATGTAATAGGGGCCATAGGGCACGGCGTAATAATGCCGCCACTCCCCCCGCCAAAGCCGCCGCTCCACCACATAGCGCGCCGGGTTCAGCACATGGGACAGCGGCACGGTAAAGACCTCTTCCACCTCACCCGCCTCTGGCGCCGGGGAAAAAGCGTCTCTGATATGGCCCAAAATGGGGGTTACGCTAAATCCCGTCACGGTTTCATGGGCGGGCAGGCGGCCCAAAAGCTCGACCGTGGCGGAGGGAAGGGCGATCTCTTCGTGGGCCTCGCGCAGGGCGGCGGCCTCGGCACTGTCGTCGGTGGGATCAACCTTGCCACCCGGGAAAGCGATCTGCCCCGGGTGGTGCTTGAGATGCGAGGCGCGTTTGGTCAGGATCAGCCGATCCTGCCAGATGGCCACCAGAACCGCCGCAGGCCGCAGCACGCGGCCCGCTGGCAAGACCAGCCCCGGGTTCAGGTCGAAGTCAGACGAATCGCCCCCGGGGCGCGCAAGCGCGGCGCGGAGGCGATCAATCTCAGGCATTCTTGCCCTCGAACCCCAGGGTCTTGGGGTCCAGCTCGTAATGCGCGCTGCAGAACTGGCAATCTGCGGTGACCTTGCCCTCGGGCGTGGTCATATGCGCGATGTCCTTCTGCGAATAGATCGACATCGCCTGCCGCACCTTGTCTTCCGAGCAGGAACAGCCAAAGCGCAGCGGCTGGGCGTCAAACACCCGCGGCTCTTCCTCATGGAACAGGCGCACCAGAAGGTCGGCGGGCGTCACCGAGGGGCCGATCAGCTCCAGCTCCTCGACCGTATCCAGCAGCACATTCGCCCGGGTCCAGTTTTCCGACTGATCGCCGGAGAGGATATCGCTGTGCGACAACAGCCCGCCTTCCCCCGATCCGCCTTCGGCCGCGACCGCACCTCCCGCCGGCGGCATGTGTTGCAGCATGATGCCGCCGCCGCGCCAATGGCTGGTCCCGCCCGGAACCTGGCTTTTGCCGAAATGCAGTGCAAACCGGGTCGGCAATTGTTCGGACTGGGCAAAATACGTCTCTGCACAGGCGGAAAGGCTGCCTCCTGCGATGGGGGTAAAGCCCTGATAGGGCACCATGCCCTCGCCCTGATCGAGCATGACCGCGAAGTAACCCTGACCGATCTGGCTGAAGGGCCGCGCTTCGGGATCCAGCCGCTCGGCATCATAGCTGGCATAGGCGCGGATGCGGGCGGGCTCGCCCTCGTCGCTCGGGCCGTAGTAATCGGTGGCGATCAGCCGCGCCGGACCGTTGCCGCGAATTTGCAGGCTCAACTTCCAGCGCAGCTTGATCGACTGCCCGATCAGCGCGGTCAGCAGGGCGGCCTCGGCCACCAAGGCTTCGATCACCGGGGGGTAATTGTGCTGGTGCAGAACCTGTTCCAATACCCCATCCAGCCGCACCACGCGGCCGCGGATGTCAGAGCGGTCAAGCTGGAAAGGCAGGACGGTATCGTCCCATGCGATCTGTTCGGGATTCATCGGGGTTTCCTAAGGCTGCCAGTGTTGGCATACCGCGCCTATATAGGCAGGGCAACGAAAGGTCCAAGGGGCATGTCGATCCGGCGGTATGGCGAAGCGGTAAAGGCGGGGCAGAGCTACAGGCGGCGGCCGGGCGTCTATGCGGTGCTGCTGGATGGCGATGCGATGCTGGTCACCCATCAGGCCGCCCCGGTGCCCGAGTTCCAACTGCCGGGTGGTGGCATCGACAGGGGTGAACATCCGATTGCCGCCCTGCACCGCGAGGTGATGGAGGAAACCGGCTGGCATATCGCGGGCATCCGCCGCTTTGGTGCCTTCCGGCGGTTCTGCTATATGCCGGAATATGATCTGTGGGCCGAAAAGCTCTGCACGGTCTATGTCGCGCGGCCGGTGCTGCGCGTCGGCCCGCCGACGGAACCCGGGCATCAGGCGGTCTGGATCGAGGCGCGGGCGGCGGTGAAGGAGCTGGGCAATCCGGGCGACCGTGCCATGGTGGCACGGATTCTGGCGCGCTAACCCCCGCCGCGGAAATCGAAGATCAGGGCCGAAACATCATCGGGAAATTCATCGGTTCCGGCATGGCGCACCAGATCCCAGACCAGCGTTTCCAGCAGTTGTGGTGAGGGCTGGGCGGCGTGATGCTGCATCACCGTCTGCAACCCTTCGCTGCCCAGCTCTTGCCCCGCGGGGTCAGGACATTCGGTGATGCCATCCGACACCAGCATCAGCCTGTCGCCCGGGAAAAGCCTAAGCGCGATGCGCTGATAGCTTGCCCCCTCGATCAGCCCCACCGGCAGGCCACCTTGCCCCAGCACCTCGACCGCGCCGTCATGGCGCAGCACCATCGGGTGGGGATGGCCTGCCTGCACCATCATGCACTGGCCTGTGGCAAGGTCGATTTCGGCATAGGCAATGGTAAAATACTGATCGACCTGCAAATCTTCGATCATCATGCGGTTCAGGCGGGCCGCGACAAGTTCGGGTGGCCAGGCGTCGCGCCGCCCGTCCGCCGCGCTGGTCAGCGCGATGTTCTGATCCGGTGAGGCGCCCGAGAGCAGCCCGGCCAGCCGTGCCGTCATCATCGCCGACGCCACGCCATGGCCGGAAACATCCACCGAATAGACCGCCACGCGCCGCGGGTTGATCACGAAACTGCCCACCAGATCCCCTCCGACATGGCCCGAAGGCCGCAAGAGCAGGCTGGCCGTTCCGCCGCCAAAGTCGCGGAACCTTTCGCGCACAAGGGTCTGTTGCAGCTTGCGTGCCTCGATCAGGTCGCGGTCGAGCGAATCGTAAAGCTGCTGGATTTTGCCCAAAGCGGCGCCGAGCAGCCGGTTCTTTTCCACCAGTTCGCGCTGCATCGCCAAAAGCCGTTCCCCGGCGCGCAGGCGGGCGCGCAGCTCATCGGCGCTGACGGGTTTGGTCAGGAAGTCATCCGCCCCCGCCTCAAGCCCGTCGGCCACCTCGGCCTTGTCGGATTTCGACGTGAGCAGGATGAAATAACCATAGCTTTCGCGCCCCAGCGCCCGGAAGGCGCGGCAGAATTCCAGCCCGCTCATCCCCGGCATCATCCAGTCGGACAGAATCAGGTCAAATCCGGTGTCGGTCAGCAGCCGCAGCGCCGCCTCGCCAGATTCGGCCTCGGTCACGCGATAGCCCCAGCGGGTAAGTTGCACGGTCAGCATCCGGCGCTGGGCGCGGCTGTCATCGACGACCAGAACCGATTGGCCCGCCCCGGCGGAGTGCCTGAATCGGTCGGGATTTGGCTGCAGTGTTGACGACAGATCCACGGTTGGCCCCCATTCCTTCGCACCGTTTTGGGCCCAAGGGCTTAAGGGAAGGTGAAATCTAAAACTCGCGCTTTCGGCTGCGGGCGCAGTCACCAATTGTTAAATCTGTCGCGGCAGGGTTATCTGGGGTTTGCTGGGCAGGGGCCGCTGTGGGCGGGATGAACCATGATCGACTGGGGCAGAGTGAACGCATTGCGCGATGAGATCGGCGCGACAGATTTCGCCGAAGTGGTGACGCTTTTCCTTGAAGAAGCGGATGAGGTTGTGAGCCGCCTTTCGAACCTTCTGGGCGCCCCGCGGCTTGAGGCCGATCTGCATTTCCTGAAAGGTGCGGCGCTGAACCTTGGCTTTGCCGATTTCGCCAGCCTCTGCCAGATCGGGGAGCGCAGGGCCGCGCAGGGCGATGCTTCTGCCGATCTGCAGGAAATCCGCCACAGCTATGCTGCGTCCAAAACGGCGTTTGATCGGGGTCTGGCCACACCCGGCCCGCGCAGCGCGGCCGGCTGAACCCGCCCCTTGCGCCCGGCGAAAGCGGCGCTATGTTCCTCCTCACCTCGGGGAGCCCTGCAAGGGGCTGAGATGCGCAAGCGAACCCGTCGAACCTGAACCGGATCATACCGGCGGAGGGAAGGTGCATGGACAGCCTCCAGCCCGACCATTCCGTCGCACCTGGAGGATACCATGAAGACGCTCCCCCTCGCTGCGGCCGTTACCTGCCTTGCGACCATCGCAGGCGCCGAAACGCCCGTTCTTACCGTCATGACCTATGACAGCTTTGCCTCGGAATGGGGCCCGGGCCCCGCGATCGAAAAAGGGTTCGAGGCGACCTGCGGCTGTGATCTGCGCTTTGTCACTGCGGGCGACGGCGCCGCCCTTCTGGCGCGGGTGCAGCTTGAAGGCACCGCATCCGAAGGCGATGTGGTTGTCGGGCTGGACACCAACCTGACCGCCGCCGCCACCGCGAGCGGCCTGTTCGCGCCGCATGGGCAGCCTGCCGTCACCGGCCTGCCGGTGGCTTGGGAAGATGCGCAGTTCCTGCCCTTTGACTGGGGTTGGTTCGCCTTCGTGCATGACAAGGCAAAACTGCCGAACCCGCCTGCCAGCCTTGAGGCGCTGGCGGCGTCGGATGTGAAGATCCTGATTCAGGATCCGCGCTCCTCCACCCCCGGCCTTGGTCTGGTGATGTGGGTCAAGGCGGCCTATGGCGACCGCGCGCCGGAAATCTGGGCGGCGCTGGCCGATAATATCGTGACCGTCACCCCCGGCTGGTCCGAAGCCTATGGCATGTTCCTTGAGGGGGAGGCGGATATGGTTCTGTCCTACACCACCTCGCCCGCCTATCACCTGATCGCGGAAAGCGACGATAGCAAGGCTGCGGCCCCCTTTGCCGAAGGGCACTATCTTCAGGTCGAGGTGGCGGGTCTGCTGGCGGGGTCTGATCAGCCGGAGTTGGGCAAGGCTTTCCTCGCCTATCTGGTGGGCGATGCGGCGCAATCGGTGATCCCGACGACGAACTGGATGTATCCGGCAAATGTCCCTGCCGCAGGTCTGCCCGAGGGGTTCGGCACGCTGATCCAGCCCGCCAAATCGCTGCTCTTCTCCTCCGACGAGGCGGGCGCGCTGCGTGAGGCGGCGGTGGCGGAATGGCAAGCCGCGCTGTCGCGCTGATCCCGGCGCTTCTGGCGCTGATCGTCGTCGCGCTGACATTGGGCAGCGCGGCGGTGACGGCGGTTTGGGGCGGCGGCGGCGGGCTTGGCCCGGCGGACTGGGCGGCGCTGCGGTTCACCCTGTTGCAGGCGGCGCTGTCGGCGGCGGTTTCGGCCCTGCTGGCGGTGCCGCTGGCGCGGGCCTTGGTGCGGCGGCGCTTTGCCGGGAGGGGGCTGTTGCTGCGGCTGATGGCGGCGCCCTTTCTGTTGCCGGTGGTGGTGGCGGTGCTGGGGCTGCTGGCAGTCTTTGGCCGCTCGGGCCCGGTGAACAGCCTGCTAGCGGTTCTGGGCCTGCCCGCGCTGTCGGTCTTTGGGCTGCATGGCGTGGTTTTGGCTCATGTGTTCCTGAACCTGCCTTTGGTCACGCGGATGCTGGTTCACGGCTGGCAGGCGATCCCGGCCGAACGGTTCCGGTTGGCGCAGGCGCTGGGCATGGGGCCGGGGCCGCAGTTCCGGCATCTTGAGCTGCCGATGTTGCGCGCGACCTTGCCGGGGGCGGCGGCGCTGGTATTCCTTCTGTGCCTGACCTCTTTTGCTGTGGCCCTGACGCTGGGCGGCGGGCCAAAGGCCAGCACGGTGGAATTGGCGATCTATCAGGCGCTGCGGTTTGATTTCCTGCCGGGCAAGGCAGCCACGCTGGCGGCGGTGCAGTTCGCGCTTTGCGCGACGGTGACGCTGGCTGCCATGCGGCTGGCCCGGGTCGAGGGCTTTGGCGCCGGTCTGGGGCGTGAGGTGGAGATGCCCGCCCCGGGTGGCTGGCGGCGGGGCGTGGATGCGCTGATGATTGTGCTGGCTGCGGGGTTCCTGCTGGCGCCACTCTTGGCGGTGGTCTGGCGCGGGGCGCCGGGGCTGGTGGCGCTGCCGTCTTCGGTCGGCTGGGCGGCGGCAAGGTCGCTGGTGGTGGCGGTGCTTTCGGCAGTATTGGCCGCGGTGGCGGCGCTGGTTCTGGTGCAGGCCCGGGTTGCCGGGCGGCGCTGGGCGGAACTGGCGGCGATGTTGCCGCTTGCTGCTTCGGGGCTGGTGATGGGGACGGGGCTGTTTTTGCTGGTGCAGCCCGTCGCCCCGGTGGAGCGGCTGGCCCTGCCGGTCACCATGCTGGTGAATGCGACGCTGGCGCTGCCCTATCTGTTCCGCCTGCTTTTGCCCGAGGCGCTGCGGCTTGAGGCCGATTATGTGCGGTTGGCCGAGAGCCTGTCGCTGCGGGGGGCTGCCCGGCTGCGGCTTCTGGTGCTGCCCCGGCTGGCGCGGCCGCTGGGCTTTGGCACCGGGCTGGCTGCGGCACTGTCGATGGGCGACCTTGGGGTGATCGCGCTCTTCGCCGGAGAGCGGGGGGTGACCTTGCCGCTGTTGGTGCAGCGTCTCACCGGCGCTTACCGGATGGAGGCGGCGGCTTCGGCGGCGCTGTTGCTGGTGGGCCTCAGTTTCGCGTTGTTCTGGCTGTTTGACCGATGGGGGGCCCGCCATGCTGCGGCTTGAGCATTTGGACCTGAGGCAGGACGACTTCCGCCTGCAAGCCGATCTGACGGTGCCTGTGGGCGCGCGGGTGGCGGTGATCGGGCCGTCCGGCGCGGGGAAATCGACGCTGCTGATGGCGGTGGCGGGGTTTTTTGCCCCGGTTGCCGGGCGGGTTTTGTGGGACGGACAAGATCTGGCAGGGCGGGCGCCCGGAGACCGGCCCCTGAGCATCCTGTTTCAGGATCAGAACCTGTTCCCCCATCTGACGCTTGCGCAAAACCTTGGCCTTGGCCTGCGCGCCGATCTGCGGCTTGACGCAGGTCAGCGCGCCCGGGTGGAAGAGGCGCTGCAACGGGTGGGGCTTGCGGGTATGGGCGCGCGCAAACCGGCACAGCTTTCAGGCGGTCAGGTTGGCCGCGCGGCGCTGGCGCGGGCGCTGCTGCGGGAGCGGCCGCTTCTGCTTCTGGACGAGCCTTTTGCGGCGCTTGGCCCCGCGCTCAAGGCGGAAATGCTGGATCTGGTGGCGGAACTGGCGGATGGGGCGACGGTGCTGATGGTCACCCACGATCCCGCCGATGCCCGCCGCTTTGCCGATCAGACCATTCTGGTGGCCGATGGCATCGCCCATGCCCCATGGCCTACGGCGCAGCTTTTCGCCGATCCGCCCCCGGCCTTGCGGGCCTATCTGGGCACATAGGCAAAGAAAAACCCCCGCCGAAGCGGGGGTTTTCATCAGCTTTGCCGGATCAGGCGTGCTTCTTGCCTTTGACGCCCGACCAGAGCCGCTTGTTCGTCAGGTAAAGCAGCGAGGCCAGCACGATCAGGAAGATCACGGCTTTGAAGCCGGCATCCTTGCGCGCCATCATCTTCGGCTCGGCGGTCCACATCAGGAAGGCCGAAACGTCTTGCGCCATCTGGTCCACGGTGGCCTTGGTGCCGTCGGCATAGGTCACCAGATCATCCGACAGCGGCGGCGTCATCTTGATCCAGCCGGTCGAGAAGGCGTGGTTCTCATAGAAGGTCGAACCCGCCTCGGTCTTTTCCTCGCCCGAATAGCCGGTCAGGATGGCGTGGATATATTCCGGCCCGCCGATGCCGCGGAACAGTTGGTTGATGCCGGTACCATAGGGACCGTGGAATGCCGCCCGGCTTTTGGCCATCAGCGACAGGTCCGGTGCGCCCGCCCCGGTGTTGGCCGGGAAGTGGTCGGTCGCCTTGGCTTCCCGCTCTTCGCCGGTTTCCTTGTCGATCACCGTGAATTGGGTGGCATAGGCGCGCACCTGATCTTCCGGCAGGGCAGGGCCGCCCTCATCCGACAGGGTGCGGATCGGGACGTATTTCAGGCCGTGGCATGCCGAGCAAACCTCGGTGAATACCTGAAGGCCGCGCTGCAACTGGTGTTCGTCAAAGGTGCCGAACGGCCCCTCGAACGAGAAGGGGATATCCTCGATATGGACTTCCCCACCTGCCGCAAAGGCCGCGCCGGTTGCCAGGCAGAGGGCAGAGACGGCGCTGATTGCGATTTTACGAAACATCTCAGTCAGTTCCTTTCTCTCACTCGGCCGGAGTGCCGTAGTGGGACTTGAAGTCTTCCTCGATCGTTGCCGGTTGCGGCAGCGGCTTTTCAAGCACGCCCAAGAGCGGCAGGATCACGAGGAAATAAGCGAACCAGTAGGTCGAGGCGATCAGCGAGATGTAGGGATAAATCCCGTCGGTCGGCATCGCGCCCACCCACATCAGCACCACGAAGTCGATGGCCAAGAGCCAGAACCACGCCTTGAACTTGGGCCGGTATTTGCCCGAGCGCACGCGGCTGGTGTCCAGCCACGGCACCAGCGCCAGAACGGCGATGGCGCCGAACATCGCCAGCACGCCAAAGAACTTGGCGTCCACGATGCCGAAAGTCACCCAGTTCACCAGCATCACCACCCAGACGTCGCCAGTAAAGGCCCGCAGGATCGCGTAGAACGGCAGGAAGTACCATTCCGGCACGATATGGGCCGGGGTCGCCAGCGCGTTCGCCTCGATGTAGTTGTCGGGGTGGCCGAGGAAGTTCGGCATGAAGCCGACGACCGCGAAGAACACCACCAGCACAACCGCCAGAGCGAACAGGTCCTTGATCACGAAATAGGGCCAGAAGGGCAGGGTGTCTTTCTGCGCTTCTTCTTTCGAGCCGCGGCGCACTTCAACACCCGTGGGGTTGTTGTTGCCGGTGGTGTGGAAGGCCCAGATGTGAACGGCAACCAGCGCCGCAATCACGAAGGGGAGAAGGTAGTGCAGCGAGAAGAAGCGGTTCAGCGTGGCATTGTCCACCGCCGGGCCGCCCAAGAGCCATTCCTGAATGGTCGGACCCACGCCGGGGATCGCGCCGAACAGGCCGGTGATCACCGTGGCACCCCAGAACGACATCTGCCCCCAGGGCAGCACATAGCCCATGAAGGCCGTCGCCATCATGGCGAGGTAAATCAGCATCCCGACGATCCAGGTCACTTCGCGCGGCGCTTTGTAGCTGCCGTAGTAGAGGCCCCGGAAGATGTGCAGGTAGACGGCAAAGAAGAACAGCGAAGCGCCGTTGGCGTGCAGATAGCGCAGCATGTGCCCGCCGTTCACGTCGCGCATGATATGCTCGACCGAGGCAAAGGCCATGTCCACATGCGGGGTGTAATGCATCACCAGCACGACGCCGGTGACGATTTGCAGCACCAGACAGAAGGCAAGGACGATCCCCCAGATCCACATCCAGTTCAGGTTCTTGGGCGTGGGAATCATCAGGGTGTCATAGACAAGGCTCACCACCGGCAGGCGGGTGTGGAGCCACTTCTCAAGGCCCGACTTGGGCTCGTAATGGTCGTGCGGAATACCGGCCATCTTTTGTTTCCTTACCCGAGCTTGATGGTGGTGGCGTCGGTGAACTGCGCCACCGGAATGTCCAGATTGCGCGGCGCCGGCCCTTTGCGGATGCGGCCCGCGGTATCGTAGTGCGAGCCGTGGCAGGGGCAGAACCAGCCGCCGAAATCGCCCGCGCCATCGCCCAGCGGCACACAGCCGAGGTGGGTGCAGACGCCCATCATCACCAGCCATTCACCCGCTTCGTCCAGGGTGCGGTTGGCGTCCGAGGCGTCGGCATCGGGCTTGTTGGCGTTTTCGGCCTTGGCATCGACCAGATCGGACAGCGCGGTATCGCGGCCTGCCTTGATCTCGTCCGCGCTGCGGCGGCGGATGAACACGGGCTTGCCGCGCCATTTCACCGTGAGCTGCGTGCCGACCTCGACCGCCGAGACATCGACGAAGATCGACGACAGCGCGCGGGTATCGGCCGAGGGGTTCATCTGATTGACCAGCGGCCAGACCGCTGCGCCGGTGGCAACGACGCCGGCCCCGGCGGTTGCGTAATACAGGAAATCCCTGCGGGTGCCTGCGTGATCGTCTGCGTGGGACACGAGAACTTCTCCCTTCCGGGGCCGCCGGGCTTGCGACCCATATACCGATGCGGCCGCAGTTTCCCGCAGCCTTGCCGGGCGGGTTTACCCAAGGAAGGGCGGCCCGTCCAGCGGTCAAAGGCGCGCAGGGGCGCGGAAAACCGCTTTGTCGTGGGGCGTGACCTTGAAGGCGCAGCCCCGGCTTCCTAATGGCGGCTAAACCGGGGGGCGGGTGGCCATCAGCGACGGGCGCGCGGCAATGGTTTCGGCCCATTGCGCAAGCTGCGGATGCCCCGCGCGCCAGCCCCGCGCGTCATGCCGGAAGTCAAGATATCCCAGCGCCGCCGCAAGGGCGAGATGCGCCGCCGTCAGCGGCCCCTCCAGCAGGGGCATCCGGCCCGTCTCGATGGCATCCAGTGCCCGGGCGACCTTGGCCCATTGCCCCTCGACCCAAGGGGTGTGGCGCCGCTCTTCGGGGCGCAGGCGGGATTCGTAGACGATCAGCAGGGCGGCCTCCATGATGCCGTCCGCCGTCGCCTCAAGCGTCAGCACATCCCAAAGCGCCTCGTCCTGCGGGTAAAGCCCCGCACCCGAACGGGCGTCGAGATAGCGGCAGATCACCCGGCTGTCATACAGGGTCCGGCCGTCCTCCAGCACCAGCGCCGGAATCTTGCCCAAGGGGTTGCGATCGACCGGCATGTTTCCCGGGTCGGTCGGCGAACCCGCGACCTCATGCAGCGTGGTCTGCCCGGCAAGGCCCGTCTCCAGCAGCATCAGCATGGCCTTGCGGCCAAAGGGCGTGGTGGGCGAGGTGTAGAGCTGCATCGGTGCCTCCGTTTGCGGCAGGCTAGGCGCCGGGCAGGATGACCGCAACTGTCACTTGCCCCGGGCGGCCCGCTTCGGTCAGTCTGGCCGCGCCCGCACCCGAGGATTTGCCATGCGCCGCCTGTTGTTCCTGCTTGCCCTTCTGCCCGCGCCAGCCTTGGCCGAAGACGGCTATCGCTGGGTGGTGACCCCACAGTTTCAGGATGCAGGCTCGGCCCATCAGGGCGTGATTCCGCTGCGGCAGGGCGATCTCTGGGGGCTGATGGGGGCTGATGGCCAATGGATCTGGCCGCCGCAGTTTCAGGCGGTGGGCACGCCGGGCATGGGCCGCTTTCCGGTGCGGCAGAACGGCAAATGGGGCGTTGTGGACATCGCCGGCGGCACGGCCACCCCGTTCGAGTTCGATGCCATCGGCAAGCCGGACATCTACACGCCGATGCTCTGGCAGGGGCAATGGTGGGCCATCGGACCCAGCGGGCAGGCCGACGAACAGGTGCTGCCCTTCGACACGCTGATCGGCAATGACGGCACTTGCATGGTGGGCACATCGAAGGGTGTGCCCTTGGCCGTGCATCGCGGCGATGAGCCCGCCACCAGCAGCCCCGAAGGGGTCACGGCGATGGGCGTGCCGCAGAATGGCATCGTTCCCTTGGCCATCGCAGGCAAAGTCGGCCATCTGGAGTGCGGCTTTGGCACGATCAAGAACGGGCAGGCGGTGTTCGCCGAGGTGCGCGGCTTTTCCGAAGAATTCGCGGCGGCGCGGACGGGCGATCTTTGGGGCTATATCGGCCCCTGGGACAGCTATTTTGAAATTCCCGATCAGTTCCTTGCCGCCCGCGACTTTGCCGAAGGGCTGGCGCCCGTGCAGGATCAGGGCGGCAAATGGGGCTATATCGACCGAACCGGCGCCTGGGTGATTCCCGCGCAATTCGATCAGGCTTACAGTTTTTCCGACGGGCTGGCGGGGGTGGTTGTGGGCGATCTGCGCGGCTTCATCACCGCCGATGGCCGCTTTGCCGCCGAGCCGCAGTTTCAGGACTTCTGGCGGCACGAGGGCGGGGTGGTGCCGGTGCGGCAGGGCGACCTTTGGGGCGTCATCGCACCCGAAGCAACCGACCCGGCAACGCGGCTGAACCTGCCGCTGGCCGATCTGACGGCGGCGCAGGCGGGCCGCGCGGCAGAGTTCAGCCTGCAACCCTCGAACCCGCATTACTATTTCTTTCAGGACATCGCCTCGATCCATTCGATCAGCTTTGCCGCCGACGAATCGGTGATGATCACCACGCTGGCCCTTGGCAATGACGCCGAGATTGCGCTGTGGGACATGAAAAGCCAGCGGTTGATCCGCAAATTCCCGGTGCCGCAGGCGACTCAGGCCGCCCTTCTGCCCGGTTCGCAATTGTTGGCGGTTGGCCTGTCCACCGGGCATCTCCTGATCCTTGATGCGGTGACGGGGGCCGAGTTGCACCGCATCCGCCCGCACCGCAACGCGGTGATCGACATGGTTCTGTCGCCGGATGGCAAATGGCTGGCCACGGCGGATGCCGAAAGCGTGCAGCTCTGGGATGCCGCCACCGGGAAGGCCGGGCCGACCATCGTGCAAAAAGCTCACAAACTGCGGTTTAGTGACGATTCTCTGGCCCTCTGGGCGGGCACGCGGCGGGGTGGGTTGGTAAAGCTGGGGCTGGACGGCGCGGCGCTGTCGCAGGTCGAGGAAGGGCCGAAGATCGAGTTCGGCGATGGGCCGCAATCGGATGCGGTTTCGGAACTGGCGCTGTCACCGCAGGGCGTGCTGGTCAGTCTCTTCACCGAGCTGGTGCAGCAGCCTGACGGGTTTTATGCGCAGGTCTCGCAGGTGCAGATCACCACGCCCGAAGGCCGGCGCAGCCTGCCCCTTGCCGAGGGCGTCGGCGATATCCTGACGCTGGATGTGTCGGCTGATGGCCAATTGCTCGCCTATGCCGGCAGCCAGAGTGAGGAAAGCTGGATCGCCCGGCTTGAAGTCGTGGATATTGCCAGCGGTGCCCCGGTGTTCTCGCAGGTGATGGACCGCGAAAAGGCGACGGGGCTGGGCCTTGGCCGCAGTATCTTTTCGGTGGACCGTCTGGGCTTCTCGCCTTCGGGCGGGCTGGTCGTGGTGGGGATGGAGGGGGGAGATATCCTGATGCTTGACCCGCGGCAGGGCAAGCTGACCGCCAGTTTTGGCGAGCCGCTGACCCCCGCGCAGGGCGGCACCGCCATGCTGGACGGTGACCGCTGGTTCCAGACCGATGGCAATGGCAAGGTCTGGATCTGGAACTTTGCTGAGGCGCGGCTGGAGGGGGTGATCGAACTGCCCGATGCCGCCTTTGGCGTCGAGGAAATGATGGAGCCCGATGGCGGGCGCTTCTACCTCTATTCCGGGCTGGATGCGGGCGCGGTCGCCGGGTTCGACATGGAGACCCTGCAACCTGTTCCCCTGACGCCCGAGGATCAGGCCCGCCTTGCCGAGGGCTTCGACTTTGACAGCAGCCAGAGCTACCCCGATCAGGTGATGGCCCGGCTGATGACATTTCCCGAAACCGCGCTGGCCAAACCGCTGGCGGGCGGGCGGCTGGCGGTCACGGCGCAGACGGTGGGCATCCAGCAGGTCTATGACCTGACCACGGGTGCCAAGCTGGCGGATTTTCTGGCCACACCCGATGGCGAATGGCTGATCCTGACGCCAGAGGGGTTCTTTGCCGCGAGCCCGAATGGGGCGCGGCTGGTATCGGTCTCGTCGGGGATGCGGGCGTTTTCGGTGGATCAGGTCTATCAGGCCCTTTACCGGCCCGATCTGGTCGCGGCCAAGCTGGCGGGCGACCCGGGGGGCGAGGTTGCCAAGGCCGCCGCCGTGCTGGACCTGTCCACCGTCCTCGGCTCGGGCCCCGCGCCGATCACCCGGTTTTCCTTTCCGCTGGACGGGTTCAAGGCGCCGGACCCGGAGATCGAGGTGGAGGCCGAGATTTCCGACGAAGGCGGCGGTGTGGGCCGGGTGGAATGGCGGGTGAATGGATTGACGGTAGAGGTGCAACCCACCCGCGCCGCCGCCGCGCTGGACGAAGATACGCCCAAGGCCAAGGCCCGAGTTGCGCTGGAACCGGGGCAGAACGTGATCGAGGTGGTGGCTTATAATGCCGCCGGGCTGCTGGCCTCGGCGCCGCGTCAGGTTGTGGTGCAATGGGACGGGGTGGCCAGCACCGTCCCGCCCGCGCTTTATGTGCTGGCGGTGGGGGTGAATGATTATGCCGACGGGCGGCTGAAGCTGAACTATGCCGCCGCCGATGCCCGCGCCTTTGGCGCCGCGATGCAAAAGGCGGGGGCGGGGCTGTTCACCTCGGTCGAGGTGGTGACGCTGCTCGATGCTGAGGTGACCGAGGCCCGGCTGGACGCCGCCTTTGCCGATCTGGGGGCAAGGGTGAAACCGCAGGACGTGTTCCTGTTCTTCCTTGCGGGCCATGGCAAGACGGTCGAGGGCAAGTATTACTTCATCCCGCAGGATTTCCGCTTTCAGGGTGATGACCCGATTCGCGCGGGCGGGATCGATCAGGATCGCTGGCAGGAATGGGCGGCGCGGGTCCGGGCGAAGAAATCGGTGCTGATCTATGACACCTGCGAAAGCGGCAGCCTGACCGGCACCCGCAGTGTCGATGCCGCCATGGCACAGACCGCGGCGGTTGAGCGGCTGACCCGGGCCATGGGGCGCACAGTGCTGTCGGCATCGACCGACGATGCCCCGGCGCTGGAGGGCTATCAGGGCCATGGCGTGATGACCTGGGCGATGCTGGATGCACTTGGGCAGGCCGATGCCAATGGCAATGCCACGATCGAGGTGACCGAGCTTGCCGGTTGGCTGGATGCCAAGGTGCCCGAGATTTCCTCGGCGGCTTTCGGCTTCCGGCAGGTCCCGCAAATGTCGATCCGGGGCAGCGACTTTGCCCTTGGCGCGACGGTGGCGGTGCTGGGTGAGGCGCCCGAAAGCTTCCCCGCGACCCTCAGCCATGTGGTGGCAGGGGGGACGGCGGTGCTGGATGCGCCGGGCGGGGCGGTGGTGCAGGAAATTCCGTCGGGCGTGTTCTTTGGCGTGTTCAAAGCTGATGAAGCAGATGGCTTTGCCCGCATTGCCAAGGATGGCAAGGCGCTGGGCTGGGTGCCGTTGCCGGCGCTGACACCGCTGCAATAGGGGGTCGGGGTAAACCCCGACCTACGCGGGTAGGTCGGGGTTTACCCCGACTCTCGCAGCGGCCCGCCCGGCATGGCGCCCGGTCGCAAGGCAGGCGGTCAAGAGATAGCCCCCTGTCGGCGCCTCCCAATCCAGCATTTCACCGCAGGCGAAGACCCCGGGCAGCGTGCGAAGCTCCAGATCCGGGGTCAGGCTCTGGGCCGTGATGCCGCCTGCCACCGAAATCGCCTCCGCCAGCGGATAGGCGCCCTGAATCGTCACTGACAGGGCCTTTAGAGCCTGTTCTGGCGGCAGGCTCCGCCCGAATTCCATCACCAGGGCCACGGCGACCGGCGACAGGCCCAGTTTGCGCAGCCGGTTCGACAGGCTTTCGCCGGGCCGCATCCGGGCCAGTCGGGCGGCGATCTCGGCGGGGTCAAGGTCCGGCATCAGGTCAAGCCGCAGCGTCGCGCCCTCGCGCAGCGCGCGTGAGACGGCATAGACCCCGCCGCCTTCGATCCCGCGGGCCGAAATCACGAACTCCCCCCGCTCCCGCTGCGCCCCCGCCATCAGTGCCACGCCCTTGACCGGCTGGCCGAAATGGCGGGCCATATGCGGTGACCAATCCACGGCAAAGCCCATGTTGGCCGGGCGGAAGGGGGCGATTTCCACGCCCCTCTCTGCCAGCCATGGCACCCATGCGGCATCCGAGCCGAGGCGGGGCCAGCTTGCGCCGCCCAAGGCCAGAACCGTGCAGCGCGGAGTCAGCAGGCGTTCGCCCTCAGCCGTCTCAAACCGCAGTGCAGGGCCTGAAAACCCCTCCCACCGCCAGCGGCTGCGGAGTTCCACCCCCATGCCTGCCAGCCGCGCCAGCCATGCGCGCAGCAAGGGGGAGCCTTTCATCACCACCGGAAAGACCCGGCCCGAAGAACCTGTGAACACCTCCTGCCCCAGTTCGCGGCACCAGTCCATCACCTGCACCGGCCCGAGTTCGGCCGTATAGGGACGTATCCAGTCTTCGGGATAGGCGGATTGAAAGGCGGTCAGCGGTTGATCCTTGGTCAGGTTCAGCCCGGATTTTCCCGCCATCAGGAATTTGCGCGCCGGTGAGGGCTTGGCCTCGGTCACCAGCACCCGGCGACCGGCGCGGGCCAGTTCTTCGGCGGCCATCAGGCCCGCCGGCCCGGCGCCGATCACCAGCGCGTCGGGCGTTTCTGTCATGTGCCGCTGCCTGCCAGTGCGCCCTTCACATGCACCACACGCTGCGGGAAGGGCATTTCGATTCCGGCCTCTTTCAGCGCATTCCAGATGGCGAACAGCACCGGAGAGCCGTATTTGTTCTTGCCGTCATCAATGCCGCTGACCCAATATTCCACGGCGAAATCCACGCTCGATTCACCAAAGCCGCGCAGTTCGCAATCCGGTCCGTCTGGCGCCTGCAGGACGAAGGGCAGGCGGCCCACCGCCGCCTCGATCAGGGTAGGGACAAGGTTGATGTCGGTGTCATAGCTGACGGAAAACAGCGCCTCATAGCGATTGGCGCTGCCCTGATCGGAGTAGTTCACCACGCGGGTGGTGATGAAATGCTCGTTCGGGACCACGATCCATTTGCCGTCAAAGGTTTCCAGCACGCAGGCGCGGGCGGTCATCTTGACGATGGTGCCCTTCTCGCCACCGTCCAGTTCGACGTAATCGCCGACGGTGGTCTGCCCCTCGACCAGAAGGATGATGCCCGAAACGAAATTGGCCGCAATCTGTTGCAGGCCAAGGCCGATGCCCACGCCCAAAGCACCACCCAAAACCGCAACGGCGGTCAGATCGATGCCCATAATGCTCATCAACAGCAGGAAGGCCGCGCCGAAAATCGCCACCTCAACCGCCTTGACCGCCAGCTCGCGGGTGGCGGGGCGCAGCTCCTCTTGCTTCTTGATGTAGTCGGCGCTTTGCCGGTTCGACCACGAGCCGAGCCAGAACAAGAGTGATCCGGCAATAAGCCCGCGGATCAGCGCCATCACGGAAAACTGGATATTGCCCAGCGCGACGGTGGTTTCCTCAAGCCGCAGGGTGATATCGTCAAGGATGCCCAGCGCATAAAGCGCGGCGACCGGGATCAGCACATAGCGGCCAAGGATGCGCAGGAAGGTGTCGCGCAGCACCTCGCGCACAAAGATGCGGGCGGCGAGGAAGAAGAACACCCGCTTGCCAAAGGCGATCACATCACCCGACCCGAAGAGCGAGCGGGTGACCTCTTCGCCCATCGCCGTCAGCCCATAGGCAAAGACCGGCAGCATCAAGGGCAGGAAACGCCCGGCAAAGCGGCGGGCGGTGGCCAGAAGGTTGTCCTTGTCGCCAGGGTCGATCAGCTTTGCGGCATGGGGCGACAGGCGGCGGGTGGCGATACGGGCGACAAGGAAGGAGAGCGCCAGCAGGGCGAATTGCGACCATGCGGCGGGCGACAAGAGCCAGCCAGTGGCAATCTCACCCGCCTGCTCGAACCATGCCAGCAGCTTTGCCGCGATTTCCGCCTTGTCTGCCATGCCGCCCTCTTTGATCATACTGCACCTGCGGTCCTGCTCTGGCGCAGAACCCGGCGCAAAACAAGCCAGAGCGCAGCGTCGGCCAGCTAGACGATCCGCCCCTTCGGGGTGAAATGCTGCGGAAAGGCCATGGCGGCACAGGTCATGACGGTCGCCTCGGCTTCAAGGCGGTCATAGGCTTCGGTCATGGTCATCATGTCAAGCCAGGTGCCCTCGACCGTGTTGCGCAGCACCCGCGCCACGCGCACCGGATCGCCGGAATAGCCGCCTTCGGCCATCAGCCGGGCGCAAATCGCCTCGACCGTGCGGTTATAGCTTTCATCATTGGCGCCGCAGCGTTCCTGATAGATCGGGCGGCTCTGCGCCTCGCCCCAGAAGCTGCACCAGGCGGCAAGACGGTCAGGCGTGCAGATCGCCGAGTTGAAATCGGCGCGCAGCAGGGCATCCAGTTGCGCCGCCGCATCCGGGCCGGCTGCGGCCAGAGCCTGCGTCCAGTTCAGCCGGTATTCCTCGGCCAGATAGAGCAGGGTTTCGGTCAGCAGCCGTTCCTTGCTGTCGAAGTGAAAGTTCACCAGCCCCTGCGACAGGCCCGCCCGCCGCGTGACCTCGGCCAGCGTCATGCGGGCATAGCCGCTGTGGGCCAGCGTGGCGATCGTCGCCTCGATCAGTTGCTGGCGCCGGGTATCGCGCGGCTGTTTGCGCGGGGCGGCGGCAGGTTCAGCGGGTGGTTCGGGGGCAAGGTCCATGGTGGCCTCATGTGGCTGCCCTCTGCATAGCCGATTGGTGGCAAAGGGGAAGGGTGGCTAGGCGACAGACAGCGTTTCGCGCCGCCAGTCGGGCAGATATTCCACCCGGTCGCAGCCCGCGAACCGGGCCAGCCGGTCAAGCTCCCCCTCAAGCCGGGCCAGACGCTGTGGCCCCGGCTTTACCCCGCGGTCGGGCCAGAAGGCGCGCACCCGCAGCACGGATTCATCCCGGTGCGCCTTGGCATCCAGCCGCCCGATCAGCCGCTCCCCCTCCAGCACCGGGAAGACGTAATAGCCCCAGAGCCGCTGCGGTTCCGGCACGAAAACCTCGATCCGGTAGTAGAAGCCGAACAGCCGCTCGGCCCGGTCACGGTCACGCAGCGCGGGGTCAAAGGGCGACAGGATGCGCAGGCGGCTGGGGCAGGCCGGCAGCGCCGCCGCTTCGTCCAGCGTGCCGGGGCGGCAAAAGGCGCGGCGGGTCTTGCCGTTGGCGCCCTCCACCTCGATCTCGTCCAGCGCGCCACGGGCCAGTTCCGCGCGGCACCAGTCGCGGGCCTGCTCCGGGGTGACGGCATTCCAATAGGCTTTCAACTCACCCGAGGTGGCAAAGCCCAGCCGCTCCAGCGCCGAAGTGCAGGCCCAGTCAAGATGCGCTTCCGGCGGGATGCGTGCGGCAAGATGCTCTGCCGGAATGACACGCTCGGTCAGGTCATAGACCTTGCGGAAGCCGTCTCGCCGCGCCACGGCCAGTTGCCCGGTCCGCCACAGCCATTCCAGAGCCGTCTTTGACGGATGCCAGTCCCACCAGCCGCCCTTGCCGCGCACCTCCCCTTCGCCCACATCGGCTGAGGTGACGGGGCCATCCGCCTCGATCCGGCGCAGGATGGTGTCAAACTGCGCCTCATACCCCTCGCGGAACCAGCGGCGCCAGTTGAGGTGCAGCCGGTCGGCATCGCGGGCAAAGCGATGCTGCCAATGGGGATAAAGCGATATCGGCAGGATCGAGGCATCATGCGTCCAATGCTCCCACAGGCCGCGGTCGGCTTCGGTCAGCCGTTTCAGCGCCTCGGGCCGATAGGTGCCCCGGCGTGACCACAGGATCATCTGATGCGCCCGCTCAACCGTGTTGATGCTGTCTACCTGCACAAACCCGATGCGGTCGATCAGCGCCGCCAGCGCCGCACCCTTGGCGGGTCCGGTCGGCGCCTCGCCCAGCGCGTGGCGGTGCAGGAACAGGCGACGGGCAAGCGGATTGGACAGGACGGGCAGGGTCATATCGCAGGCGTAGCAAGGCGCGGCGGCGGCTGTCCAGCGAATGTTTATGATTTGTTCATATGTATGCGCTCAAATCGCTTGATCGACTCGGGGCAAGGGCGTTCCCTGTGGCATCAGTCACAACAGGAAGGGACGCAAACATGTGCAATGCCTGCATCATCGAAGGGGTGAAATCCCACATGCTGTCGCGCCGGTCGCTGTTCGGGGCAGCGGCGGCTGCCGGTGTGGCCAGCATCGGCGCCGGTCTGATCACGGCGAAACCAGCGCTGGCGCAGGCTTCGGGTAAGGTGGTGGACCTGACCCATACCTATGACAGCGATTTCCCCACCTTCGACGGCAAGCCGGGGATCATTTTTGAACAGGACAAGGTGTTCGACAAGGACGGCTACCAGCTTTTCAAGCTGACGATCTTTGAACATACCGGCACCCATATCGACACGCCGCTGCATTTCTCGAAGGACGGCACCTCGGTTGATGCGCTGCCGGTCGAGAATCTGGTGGCGCCGCTTTGCATCATCGACATCACCGCCAAGGCGGCGGAGGACGCGAATGCCATGGTCGAGGCGGCCGATATCGAAGCCTGGATCAGGGCGAACGGCGAGATTCCGGCAGGCGCCTGCGTGGCGATGAACTCGGGTTGGACGAAGAAGATCGGCGATCCCTCGTGGCGCAACAATGCCGAGGGCAAGCTGGCTTTCCCCGGCTTTGCCAAGTCTGCGACCGATCTCTTGATGGAAACCGGCGCTGCCTCGATCGGGGTGGATACGATGTCGCTGGACCCGGGCAATTCTGCCGATTTCGCGGTACATTACAGTTGGCTGCCCTCGGGCCGGTTCGGGATCGAAGGGCTGGCCAATCTGGATCAGCTTCCGGTCAAGGGGGCGACGGTCTTCATCGGCGCGCCCAAGCATCGCGGCGGCACCGGCGGCCCGGCGCGCGTTCTGGCGATGATCTGATGGCGGTCCTGCGACCCTTGGGCGATGAAGAGGTCAGCGCCGAGGCGCTGGCCATCTTCACCGAAATCCGCGCGGCCCGGCAGACCGAGTTCATCAACAACTTCTGGCGGGTGCTGGCACATGACCCGGCCCTGCTGCGCGCCACATGGGACAGGCTAGCGGTAGTGATGGGGCCGGGCACGCTGGACCCGCTGGTGAAAGAGATGATCTATCTTGCGGTTTCGGCGGCGAATGGGTGCAGTTACTGCGTGCATTCCCACACCGCCGCCGCCAAGGCCAAGGGCATGACCGAGGCCCAGCATGGTGAGCTTTTGTCGGTGATTGCGATGGCCAGCCAGACGAATGCGCTGGCCAATGCGCTGCAGATTCCGGTGGATGATAGGTTTCAGGCGGGCTGAACCGGGGCAGGGGTGGGGTTACAGCCCCGCCTCGGCGGCAATCTCGGCCCGGCTCTTGCGGGCGCGTTCGGTGGCCGATTTCAACTGACCGCAGGCCGCCATGATATCCTCACCCCGCGGGGTGCGGATCGGGCTGGCGTATCCGGCCTTGTAGATGATGTCGGCAAAAGCCTCGATCCGCTCCCAGTCCGACCGCTCATAGGGGCTGCCGGGCCATTCGTTGAAGGGGATCAGGTTGATCTTGGCCGGGATGCCCTGAATCAGTTTCACCAGACGGCGCGCGTCGGCGTCGCTGTCGTTCACGCCCTTGAGCATGACATATTCGAAGGTGATCCGTTCCGAGTTCGACAGCTTGGGGTATTCGCGCAGCTCATCCAGCAATGCCTTGATGTTCCAGCGTTTGTTGATCGGCACCAGACGGTCGCGCACCTCATCCGTGGTGGCGTGGAACGACACGGCAAGCTGGCAGCCGATCTCGGTCGCGGCCCGGGCGATTTCCGGCACAACGCCGGAGGTGGACAGCGTGATCCGGCGGCGGCCAAGTGCGATGCCCTCGCCATCCATCACCACGCGCATGGCGTCGCGCACATTGTCGAAGTTATAAAGCGGCTCGCCCATGCCCATCAGCACGACATTGGACACCAGCCGCGTTTCATCCTTGGGCGCACCCGGCTCGGGCCATTCACCCAGATCGTCGCGTGCCAGCATGACCTGACCCACAATTTCCCCGGCGGTCAGGTTGCGGACCAGTTTTTGCGTGCCGGTGTGGCAGAAGGAACAGGTCAGCGTGCAGCCCACTTGCGAGGAAATGCACAGGGTGCCCCGGGTTTCCTCGGGGATATAGACGACCTCCACCTCATGCCCGCCGGCGATACGGACAAGGTATTTGCGGGTGCCGTCGGCAGAGACCTGACGGTTCACCACCTCTGGCAGGTCGATGTTGAAGTGATCGGCCAGAAGGGTGCGATACTCCTTGGCGAGGTTGGTCATCGCCGCGAAATCGCGCACGCCCCAATGATAGACCCACTGCCAGACCTGCCCCAACCGCATCTTCGCCTGCCGCTCCGGCGTGCCTGCGGCGATCAGCGCCGCGCGCAACTCTTCGCGCGTCAGGCCGATGAGATTGGTCTTGCCGCCCTCGGGCAGCTTGCGCGGCAGGGTCAGCACGTCTTGCGTGATGGGGGCGGTTGCCTCGGTCATGGCAGATCTTTCGTTCGGGGCCTTGTCACAGGCGATCTGGGAATCGGGGGGATATAGGCGATTCCCCCGGAAATAGCAAAGCGCCCCGCAAAGGGGGCGCTTCGGGTCAGGTCGCGGCGCTTACTGGCAGCGCTTTTCGGCGTCGGTCATGGCGGCGGTGAAGCCGCGCAGGCTGAACGTGTCCTTGGTCTGGGTGCCCTTGCCCGACCGCGCGGTCAGAACGGCGTTGGAGCCCTTCTTCATCGCGGCCAGCACGGCAGCATCATCGTCATTGCTGCCCGGCCAGGCCCATTCGCCATCGGTGATCATCTCAAAGCTGGTGCCGTCGATATCCACCTTGACCGTCGAGCCGGCGGCAAAGGGATAACCACCCGAGAAGGAAATCGCACCCGGCGCACCCGGGCGGAAGGTCACGAACAGCAGGATATCGCCCCGGCGCACCGAAACCGGCTGGCCGTCGCGGCTGTTGACGGTTTCCTTCGGGCTTGACACCCCCCAGCATTCCTTGGGGTTCTCTTCGGCGAACACGCTCCAGTCGGTCATGGTGGCGACCCGGTTGGAGGATTCCTGCGCCATCGCACCTTGTGCGGCCATGGCCACCGCAGCGGCACCCAGCGCGCGCATCGTCCAGCTTTTCATCTCGTCACAGCCTCCAAGCTGTCATTGCCTCACCCACACGGAGCCACTTCAGGCGCGGCTTTTCCCGGGCTGCGGGTTTTCATTGCTCGATATCCCATGCATAACCGAAAATGACCAATCCGCGAAAGCCCCTTGGGCGTGTTTTCGCGCATAAGTGACGGGAGGGGATGATGGGCAAGGCAATTCCGATGGTTGAGTTGTGGCGCGGCGGGCTGCTGGAAAGCACCCATCTGGGCCATGCGGTGATCTGCGACGCTTCGGGGCAGATCGTGCAATCCTGGGGTGATCCGGGGCGGATCATCTTCCCGCGCTCGTCCTGCAAGATGTTGCAGGCGCTGCCGTTGATCGAAACCGGGGCGGCGGATGCCCATGGGCTGACCGAGCGGCACCTTGCACTGGCCTGCGCCAGCCATCAGGGCGCCGCGCTGCATGTGGGCATGGCCGAACGCTGGCTGTCCGATCTGGGTCTGGGCGAGCCGGACCTGCGCTGCGGCGCGCATGAGCCGCTGGACCATGCCGAGCGGGATCGGCTGATCTGCGATCATGAGGGGCCTTGCCAGTTGCACAACAACTGCTCGGGCAAGCATTCGGGCTTTCTGACGGTGGTCAAGCATCTGAAGGCCGGCCCGGAATATGTCGAGATCGACCATCCTTTGCAGGTGGCGATCAAGACGGCCTTCGAAGAGGTGACGGGAGAGGCTTCGGCGGGTTGGGGCATCGACGGTTGCTCGGCGCCGAACTTTGCCACCTCGGTTGCCGGGTTGGCGCGGTCGATGGCGGCCTTTGCGGCAGCCCCCGAAACCGGCGACAGCCGCCAGCGCGCGATGCACCGGCTGACCCGCGCCATGGCCACCCATCCCGAACTGGTCGCGGGCGAAGGGCGATCCTGCACCGAGCTGATGCGGGCGATGGGGGGCCGGGTGGCGATCAAGACCGGGGCCGAGGCGGTCTTCGTGGCCATCGTGCCGGAAAAGGGTCTGGGCATCGCGCTCAAGATCGAGGACGGCAATTCGCGCGCCTCCGAAGCGGCCATCGTCGCCTTGCTGACGCAGATCGGTGTGCTGGACGCTGCCCACCCCATGGCGCAAAAGCGGCTTCCAGCCGAGCAGCGCAACTGGCGCGGGCTGCGGACCGGCGAATTGCGGCTGTCCGAAGGGTTCCTCTGAGAAACTGGAGCCCCTGCCTTTCGGACAGGGGCTCCCTCTCAACTGGCTATCCGGCGCCGCTCAGGGGGCTTGCGACCGGCACCGGCCACGCACTGGCTACTGGCTCATCCTCGCGCGGGAACCGGGCGGGCGCGGGGTTGCCGTAAGGTCAAGCGGGGGTCATTTCGCGGCAGAAATCGGGCAATCCACGGAGACCACAACCGGGGCTTGCCAAATGAAACGAAGGGGATAAACTTTTCCCATGACGGTTCAGACGCCGACACCCTTCCCCCGCCCCGAGCCCCTGTCCGAGCAGGTCAGTTTCCATCGTCAGGAGCTGGCAGTGATCCTGTCGCTGTATGGCCGGATGGTCGCGGCGGCCGAATGGCGTGATTATGGCATCTCGGCCCTGCGGGATGTGGCGGTTTTCGCCATTTTCCGCCGCACCGCCGAAGTGCCGCTTTACCGCATCGAAAAACGGCCCAGCCTGCGCAACCGGCAGGGCATCTATGCGGTGATTGGCAGCGAAGGGCAGGTGCTGCGCCGCGGCCATGACCTTGCCGCAGTGCTGCGGGTGCTGGAAAAGGTCCGCCCGGTCGAGTGATTACAGCCGCCGCCGCGCGGTCACCGGGCGGGTTTCCTGCTCCTCAACGCGGGCGATACAGGCGGCAATCCCCTCATACGCGACCGACATGCTGTGCCCGTTGGCGTGGATCAGGGTTTCACCATCCACCACAATGGCGACATGCCCCTTCCAGAAGATCAGGTCGCCGCGTTGCAGCGTGGCATCCTCATCCAGCGCGGTTCCCGCCATTTCCTGCAGGTCGCTGTCGCCCGCAAGGCCAATGCCGCAGGCGCCATAGGCCAGTTGCGCCAGCCCGGAACAGTCGATTCCCGCCCGGCTGTTGCCGCCCCAGAGATAGGGCGTGCCAAGCAGGCTTTCCGCCACCGAAACCGGGTCCGTCAGCCAGTCGCCCAAGGGGCGCAGATGGCTGGCGGGGACAAAGCCCTGCGTTGTCTCGGCCCATTTGCCGGCGGTGCCCAGAACCGCCAGCCGCGCGCCAAGGCTAAGTGCGGCGAGTTCCGGCGCCTGAACCCGCGGTTCAGGGTAAAGATGGGTGGCGGGGGTGGCGACCCAATGGCTGGGCCGGGGTGTATCGGCCAGCGCCGCTTCGGGCAGCCAGCCGCAATAGCCGTCTTTCACCGCAAAACCGAAGGCGTGACCGTCTTCGCGGTCAATCACCGTGAAGCTTTCACCCAAGAGCAACTGCCGCTCCCGCGCCCCGCCGGGCGCGCGCAGCAGATCGGCAAGCGGTTGCGACAGGCGCAGGGTTTCACCCTCGGTAAAGGCGGGTGCCGCGACGCGGCCTTGCAGCGAGATATGGGCGATGCGCGGGGTGGCGGGCGTCAGGCGGCGGTCCATTTACAGCCCCAGCATCGCAGGCAGGCCGCCGAGGATGGCCCGTGCGCCCTGACCCACACCGCCCTTGGGACGGCCGGGCAGGTCGGCGGGGCTGTGACCGTAGATGTCGAAATGCATGTAACGCGGCCCTTCGACAAAGCGGCGCAGGAACAGCGCCGCCGTCACCGACCCGGCAAAGCCCCAGCCGGGGGCATTGTCCAGATCGGCGATGCCCGGTTCGATGATATGCTCATAGGGCGTCCAGAACGGCAGGCGCCAGACCGGATCGAAGCCCGCCCTTGCGCCCTCTTCCAGCGCGGAGACCATAGCCTCATCATCGGTGTAATAGGGCGCCAGATCCGGCCCCACCGCGATCCGCGCCGCCCCCGTCAGCGTGGCCATCGAGATCAGCACATCGCAGGGTTCCTCGCAGGCATAGGCCAGCGCATCGCCCAAGACCAGCCGCCCCTCGGCATCGGTGTCGTTCACCTCCACCGTCAGGCCCTTGCGGCTGGTCAGGATGTCCTTGGGCCGCTGCGCATCGCCTGCGATCACGTTTTCCACCGCCGGGACCAGCACCCGCAGCCGCAGGGGCAGGCCCAGCCGCATGATCATCAGCGCCAGACCGAGGACCGTCGCCGCACCCCCCATGTCCTTCTTCATAAGCAACATGCCCGAGGAAGGCTTGATGTTCAGCCCCCCGGTGTCAAAACACACCCCCTTGCCGACCAGCGTAAGAAGAGGCCCTTCGCTGCCCCAGCGCATTTCCAGCAGGCGCGGCGCGCGGGGCGAGGCGCGGCCCACGGCATGGATCATCGGGAAGTTCTGCGTCAGCAGATCATCGCCCCGGATCACATTGGTCTGGGCGCCAAAGCGGGCGGCAAGGTTCAGGAAGGCCGCCTCCAGTTCCGCCGGGCCAAGGTCCAGCGCGGGGGTGTTGATCAGGTCGCGGGTCAGAAACTCCCCCTCGGCCATGGCGGCGATCCGTTCGGCATCAATGCCTTCGGGCGCGCGCAGATGCAGGGCGGGTGCCGTCTTGCCCGGGCGGTAGCGGTCAAAGCGATAGCTTTGCAGCAGGAAGGCCAGCGCCGCCTCGGTCCGGTCTTCGGGCGACAGATCCCCCTCCAGATGCCAGTCCCCCTCGGGCAGCCCGGCAGCGACCTTGGCCACCGCAAAGCGGCCCCGGGCGCGGGCCTTGGCATTGCCCAACCCCGCCACGGCCCCCGTCACCTCCCCCGAAGCGCCGGGGATCAGCCGCACCTCGCCCGCGCCCGCCTGAAAGCCGGTGGCGGTCAGCCAAGCGGCGGTCGCAGGCGGCTGCGCGGCGAGAAAATCAGCCAGCCCCTCGGCCCGCAGCAGATGCAGCGGGCGGGTCGGGGCGGCGGGATCGGCGAAAGCGGGGGTCATGGGGCATCCTTCCTCGGTTGCCCGAAACCTACCTTACACCGCGCGGCCTGCAAGGGGGCTGCAAAAAGTGGTGGCGGAGTTGCTGTTTTCGGGCTGACAGTGCCGGAGAAGGACCGCTGAGTATACAAGGCTCCGCACAAAGCGAACTTTGCGCATGAGCAATCTGCAACACCGCGCAAAGGTGCTTGCCCAACATGAAGCGGCGTTGTTGCAGAACTCTGGCCGTCTAGGATTCACATTGCGAATCCATGCGGTTAGACGGGCCGCATGAGCAAGCCATCCCGCGCCCGTTATCGCACGACGAACTGGTCCCTCTACACCGCCTCGC